>Ga0302314_10006898_pt1 | contig 20492 bp, 14 predicted proteins | sample III_Palsa_N2_3_FD_200533 | JGI IMG/M metagenome (GOLD analysis project Ga0302314, IMG submission 200533) | Peat permafrost microbial communities from Stordalen Mire near Abisko, Sweden - III_Palsa_N2_3 | ecosystem: Environmental > Terrestrial > Soil > Palsa > Peat permafrost | place: Sweden... | reverse complement strand
ACCTCGTCCGCAGCGCATGCACCCAACGCACCGAAAATCAGTGCGCAACCAAGCGCCATGCGGCACAGGAATCTGAGCCGATGACCCTGCTTGCGGCCACCCAGCACCGCGTCGTAGCGAGAGTGTTTCATGTCGTCTGACTCCTTGAGAGCGATCCGATTAAGATCATCAAAAGTCTATGGCCGTGACTATTCCGGCACTATGAGATTCATCTGAAAACGGTCGTTCTGTCCCGCATCGCCGGCTAAAGCTCGAGACAGGCAGCGCAATCAGCATGCTGCCGCAGCGTAGCGCGCCAGAGCCAGGAGCCGGCACTCGCCAGCGAGCACCCGCAAAGCACCGCCGCAGCATCAGTGGCGAACAGCGATGCAAATGCCGGCCTGGACGATTCCATCAGCAATCTCGAATGCGCCGCGATCGTCAAGGCACTGGAAGAGTTCCGCTACAACAAGACCGCCGCCGAAAAACTCGGCATCATCTTTCGCGCCTTGCGCTGCAAGCTGGAGAAACTGGGCGTCGTTTGACCGGACAGCAGCTGCGATCCTGAGAGGCGTGTGCAATCAGAGCGATCGTGTCGCCTCCACCGGTGGCACAGCGGCTGCTCGACGTGCCGGGCCGAGTACCGCCAGTTGACCAAGCAGCCACAGCAGGATGGCGCCAAGCATCAGCGCTGCCAGTGGCATCCGCGGCAATTCCCAATACTTCATTAGTGACAGATTTACCGCAACGCCAAGCAACGTCCCCAGCAAGACGCCAGCACTGACAATCAGAAAATTCTCGGCCTGGAAGTAACCGAGGATGTCACGGCGTGTGGCGCCGAGTGCGCGCCGGATGCCGATCTGCCGGCGCCGCTGGCTGACCCAGAAACTGCTCAAACCGACGATGCCGCCAGCGGTCGCCAGCAACAGCATGAGACAAACCATACCCATCATGATTGCCACCCCACGATCGCCCGCGTAGCTCTGCACACGAGCCTGCGTCAACGCGATCACGCCGCCATCGGGATTGATCACACGCATGCGGTTCAATGCCAGCAAGGCCTTCGGCGCCGCCCGCATTGCTGCTTGCAGCTGGCCCGGCTTTGCGCGTACCAGATAGTCGCAACGGGCCGCATCGTCCAGGTAAGCGGGAACCAGGATCTGATCGTCATCGATCGAACGCGTCGTGCTGCCCGCATAAGGTCCCTGCAAGCGATCGACGATGCCGATGATGGTGGTGGGACCACCGGTCAGATAAACCGCGCGGCCAAGCGCCGAGCCGTCCGGAAAAAGCTTCTGCGCCAGATCGCGGGTAATGATGATCGCCGCCGGCGCCGCGGGGTCGTAGAGGCCGATGCGAGAGATTTCATCGGCGTGAAAGTTGCGGCCTGCGATCAGCGTGACACCGAAGGTCGTCAACGCGTGTTCATCGGCAAAATAAATAACGGCCAGCTGATGCCGCGACTGCTCGGGCTGCCACTTGATGGATTCCAGCAAGCCCCAGCCACCTTCCAGCGGATAAGCCTCGCTGGCGAACGCATCGCGTACACCCGGCAGGTTGCGCAGCGTAGCCAGGTCGGCATGCATTTGCGCGTCGACCTGCGCAGTATCCAGCTTGCCCACCCATTCATTCTTGATGACGAACAGATGCTCCTCGTCCACCCCGGTAGGACGCGAGAGATGCACGACCCGGGTCTGCACGATGAAGAGCGCATTGCTGACGATGGCCAGCGTCAGCGCGATCTGCAACACGATGAGTATCGTGGCCGCTTTGTGTCGACGCAGCGCCGCAAGGATCGGCTGGATCTGCATCGTGTCGCCACGCCAGTTCAATGTGTCATCCGTTGGACTTCAGTTGCCATGCGGGCTGCACCTGCGCTGCCCGCCAGGTGGGATAGAAAGCGGCGATCACGGTAGCGGCGATCGCGACCAGCATGGTCAGGATCAGCAGCGATCCATCGAGATGCGCCAGCTCGGCGATCTGCGGCTCGAATACCAGGCCGACGCCTTTCATGCCCAGCCACGTCAATGTCAGTCCGAGCACGCCTCCGGCCATGCCGATCGTCGCCGCCTCGATCAGAAACTGCCAATAGATCGCCGAACGAGATGCACCCAACGCGCGTCGCACGCCAATTTCCGGCGCGCGGCGCATGAACCGCGCCAACAGCAAGCCCACCGCGTTGACCAGACAAATAAGCAGAAAGCTGAAGGACACCAGCAAGGAAAGCTTCGAAGCTTTTGGTACCACGCGCTCGACATCAAGCCATTGAACGACATTGCGCAGACGCACGTTGGCAGGCCAGGTGAAGCGGCCCACACGCTGCTGCTCGGCCGCATAGTTGCTCAGGTATTGGAGGTAGTGCTCAGCGTCCGCTGGCGTAGGCAGCTCCACCCAGGCAGCGATCCATCCGCATTCGCCATGCAAAAAAGCATCCCAACCCACGCTTCCGGGATGGTTTCCATCCCCGCTGCATACGGTGCTGCCACTGGTACTTTTCTGCAGATCGACGGCACGGCTGAACGGGATATAGATCTGACCGGGATGATCGAACGGATAGCCGGAACTGCTTAAATCAAAAAATCGTGGGCGCGGATTCCAGCTGCCGAGCACGCCGACGATGCGATAGCTGTGTGTGTCCAGAGTGAGCTCGCGGCCCACGCTGTTGGTGCCACCGAACAATTGCCGGTTAAGCGCGTCGCTAATCACCACCACACCAGCGCGCTGATCGTCATCGGCGGTGCTCCAGCTGCCGCCATAACGGAAGGGCACGTCGAACATCGCGAAGAAATCGCTACTGACCGCATCGGCTGGCAGCGAAAACGGCTGCCGCTGTTGCTCCTCAGGCACGACCGACAATCTGATCGCGTAGATCAGTGACTGCCGCCGTGCCTGGCGATCACGCAGCAGCGCAGTCGCGTCCGTGTAGCTCAGCAGCTCGGGTGGCTGGCCCAGGTAGTTGTGCGTCGGACCGAAATTGTCGATCTGTGGCACAAACAGCTGGCTCGATTTCCACGGTATCGGATCGGCCGCTGCGGCCCTGAAAACGGCCCAGGTGACCATGCAGGTGGCGACACCGCAGCCCATCAGCACGATCACCAGCGCGGTCAATGCCTGACTACGGCGAAAGCTGCGCAGTGCCAGGCTGAAGTAGTAGCCCGACATGCTGCGCGCCGTGGCTTGCCCTGGCTGCGAGCCGTGTGCGGCGATCCACTTACCCCCCATTGCTCGCCGCCCCAAGCGCCTTGCGCAATGTGCGCAAAAGGACCGGGGTGGCGACCGGTTTGTCCAGCACGTAGAGGTGCTCCAGCGGTGGTAGGCCGTGCAGATCCGGCGGCGCATCGGAGCGTGCCAGCAGGATCACCGCGCCGGTATACCCACGATCGAGTAGCGCGGCTACGGTGCGCACACCGGTCAGCAGATTCATGTCCGCATCCAGCACTACCAGTTCGGGCAGACCGCAGGCTTCGATCCACTGCAGCGCGGCGGTACCGCTCTGGCTGGCATGCGCCTGATAGCCATAAGCCCCCAGCGTATCGGCGAGCAGGGACAACTGCGCCGCCTCCTCCACCACGATCAGGACGACCTCGGCCGTCCCCTCGAGGTTCTCCAGCTTGTCGGCTGCCTGCTCGCTGTCTGCGATGAGCTCCTCCAGCGGAAAGTAGAGATCGAAGCGGGTGCCGCGACCTGGCCCGCTGTCCACGCGCATCACGCCACCATGGCTGCTGACGATCCGCTTGCAGGACAGCAGACCCAAACCGGTGCCGGTCTCCTTGGTGGTGAAGAACGGTTCGAACAATCGCTCGAGTACTTCCTGATTCATACCGGGCCCGGTGTCGATCACGCTCATGCGCAGATAGCGACACTGCCGAGGTTGCTCTTCTGACAGGAAGAAATCCGCCGGCAGCTCGGCCTGCGTGGCCTCGATGCGCAGGTTGCCACCATCAGGCATCGCCTGGATCGCATTCAGGCATAGATTGAGCAGGCACTGCTGCAGTTCGGTGTGATTGCCTTCGAACCACAGCTCCGGATCATCGATAGCCAATTCCATCGCTACCGTACGTGGAATGCTGCCTTGCATGAGCAAGCCGAGCGCGTTGAGCAGCGCGCCAAGGCGCACCTGTTCAGCACGCCGTGCACCGCGCGCGAACGACAGCATCGACTGCACCATGTCCAGCCCACGCTTGCCGCAATCGCGCACCAGTTTGCCCAGTCGCGCCAGGCGCGGGTCGTCCTGATAATCCTGCAGGCTATCGCCGGCCAGCAGCAGCGGTTGCAACAGGTTGCGCAGATCATGACTGAGCCCGCCCGCAAGCATCGCGAGACTCTCGAAGCGTTGCGCGCGGATCAGCTCGGTCTCGGCACGCCGACGAGCCCGTCGCGCCTCCGTTTCGGCCAGCGCGCGACGTACCGCACTCGCCAGCCGCGCCGGATTCTGTTTGAGGATGTAGTCGGTGGCACCGTTGCGCAGCGCCTCGATCGCCGCTTCTTCGCCAAGCGTTGCTGAGACGAAAATAAACGGCAGATCTTCATCTTGCTGGCGCAACAACTCGAGCGCACGCTGACCGGAAAAGCCGGGCATGCTGAGATCGGACAGCACGATGTGCGGCTTGAAATCGCGTATGGCAGCAACGAAATGTGGCTCATCGTCGACCAGCTGCACTTCGTAGGCAATGCCGTCGCCCTCGAGTTCGGCCAGCACCAGCTCGGCATCGAGCTCGCTGTCCTCGACCTGCAGTACACGAATCATCGATTTTGGCTGAAACTGCCGGTTTGGCATGTACTCCCCCTGCTGCTCTTGCTTCTCCGCGCCGTCGCACTACTTGTGAGCCGCGCAGCGTGGCCTTACTGAACTCGGCCCATTCTACTCGGGTGCCTGATTGAGTACGGCCCAGAACTGTCCCAGCGTGCGTACCGCCTCGAAGAACTGATCCACATCGACCGGCTTGATCACATAGGCATTCGCGCCGAGATCCCAGCTGCGCGCCAGATCGCTCTCCTCGCGCGAGGACGACAGAATCACCACCGGAATCCGCCGCAGCCGCTCATCGGCGCGCATCTGGGTCAATACCTCGAAGCCGTTCATGCGGGGCATCTTGATGTCTAGCAAGACCACCACCGGATCGCCCGTATCACGACCTTCCCACGCACCGCGCGAACAAAGATAGTCCAGGCAGTCCACTCCGTCTTCCACATGCACCACCGGGTTTGCCAGATGGGCGTCCGTCAACGCGTCCATCGCCATCTCGGCGTCCGCCGGACTGTCCTCGGCCAGCAGGATGGTGCGCAATGTTCGCTGGTTCATACGTCAACCTCATGTGCGTGCTGTGGCCATGTCGACCGCCGGCAGCGAAAAATGAAAACGGGCGCCCTGCCCCAGCTCGCCCTCGGCCCATACGCGACCGCCATGGCGCACGACGATCCGTCGCACATTGGCCAGACCGATACCATTGCCGGGAAACTCCGAGGGACGATGCAGCCGCTGGAACACCCCGAACAACTTGTCGGCGTATTGCATGTCGAAGCCAGCGCCGTTGTCGGCCACGGTGAACTCGTAATCACCGTTGCGGTTCTGCTGCGTGCTCACTTCGATGCGTGCCACTTCGCAATGACCGGTGTACTTGACCGCATTGCCGAGCAGGTTCTGCCACACCGTGCGCAGCATGTTCTCATCACCGATCACCATCGGCAGCGGCGAGACGGTCCATACGATACGCCGGTCCGCAACGCCTGATTCGGACAACGCCCGCGCTTCATCGACCAGCGATTGCATGTCCACGGCCTGCAAGCGCAGCGCGCCACGACCGAGCCGCGAAAACACCAGCAAGTCGTCGATCAGCAATGCCATGCGTTGCGCCGAACTGACAATCACCTGGATGTGATGGCCGGCCTTGTCGTCGATGCGATCGCCAAGATGCTGTTCCAGCTTGCGCGCAAACCCGGCTATATGACGCAATGGTGCGCGCAGATCGTGCGACACCGAATAGCTGAAAGCTTCCAGTTCCCGATTGACTTCGGAAACCTGCGTCACCTTGCCCTCAAGCTGGCGATTGAGCTCGTTCACCTGCTGCTCGACCAGCGCGCGTGCGGTGACATCACTCACCGTCAGCAACAGTGCGGGCATGCTGACATCCTCTCGCTGCAGCCGGCGCGCATTGATCACCACATGCCGATCGATCCCATCGACCGTGCGCTGGATCATGTCGTAGTCCCACAGTTCTCGATCGCGCAGCAGCACGTCGGTAAGCCGCTGCAGCAAGACGCTGTCGCTCCAGGCACCATCGCCCATCTGCGCCAGCGCTTGAGAGCTCTGGGGATCCAACCCGTAGAGCTCGCAGAAAGCGGTATTCGCGACCAAGCTGTGAAGGTTCTCGTCGAACAGGGCAATCGGTTCGCGCACCGCCTGCAGGATCAATTGCGAACGCAGCTCCGCGCGACTTTCGCGGGTCTCTGCCACGCGGCGCCGGCCGATTTGCCGCTCGGATGCGATCACGATGATGATCAGCAACACGAGCTGCGCCAGCGCGGTGGCGGCGAGCACGGCGGTGGTGTTGAATGATTGTTGCCCGGCAGTCGTCTGGCGGCTTCGCAACAAGTTGTCCTCGTTCTGCACGATGCTCGTGATCGGCGCATTGATCCTGAACAGATCACCGGCATCGCGCATGGACTGCCTGGCACCCGCCGAATCTTCCTGCTGCAGACGCGACAGTGCCTGGTTCATCAGCGTGATGTGACCGTTGATATTGTTTTCCAGCGCACCGATCTGGATTTGCTGATCGGCATTGTCACTGGTCATGGCGCGCAGCTGCCGCAGCAATCCCGATGCTTCACGGGATGCACGCTGCGCACGCTGTCGCGTCAGGTCATTGCCGTCACCCGCCAGCAGTCGATAGGCCGCCGCGTCGCTATCGCGAACCACGTAGGCGATCTGATAGGTCAGCGCCTTTATCGTATTCGAATGAATCACCCATCCAACCGCCTGTTGCGTGCCGCGGGTGTTGGACAGCGTGACGACATACGGCAGCGCGACGATGACCAGCACCGCCAGCAGCAGGCCGGCCATGCGCCAGCGAATCACATCTCTGACTTTCATATGGCTCGCAGCATCAGCAAACCCGAGACCGGACTAGCCCACATTCTGGCATCTTTTAGCCGGTCGCCGATGGCGCCCGCCAAGGCGGCTACCGGCACATCCGGCTCGTTGTAAGCCACCCTGCGGCAAGCAGCCGATGTTTTATGCGCCGTAGCGACTCGTCGCCGCCGGCCTGACCGCATCGGCCTGCCCCCACTGCTCATTCGGCGTGGCCTGCATGGTGAAATGCAGTTCGCCGCCGGCAAGGATCTCGGCGTGATGCAGATAGACCCGATCCAGCGGCTTTCCGTTGAGCGTGACCGCGCCAACATAGGGATGCGCATCGTCCATGTGATCAGCCACCACGCTGAATGTACGGCCGTTGGGAAGATGGATCGCCGCCTTCGGCACGAACGGTCGACCGATCGCATACTCATCACTGGCCGGCGTCACCGGGTAGAAGCCGAGCGCGGTGAAGACGTACCACGCCGACATCTGCCCGAGGTCGTCGTTGCCCGCAAGGCCGTCGGTGCGGGTGGCGTACTGGCTGTCCATGATCTGCTTGAGCCGCTGCTGCGTCTTCCATGCGGCGCCGGCGTAGTCGTACAGATAGGCAATGTGGTGGCTCGGTTCGTTGCCATGCGCGTACCAGCCGATCAGGCCAGTGATGTCTTCCACGTCCTTGAACTGAGCGGGGTCGACCTTGGCATCGAACAACTGGTCGAGCTTGGCGACGAATTTCGCATCGCCGCCCATCGCGCCAATCAACCCGGCCACATCCTGCGGCACGTACCACGAGTACTGCCATGCATTGGCCTCGGTGTAATCGCTGCCGTAGCCGGCAAAGGTGGGGTCGAACGGTTCATGCCATTGGCCATTGCTGAGCTTCGCGCGCATGAAACCAGTTTTTGGATCCCACACGTTGCGCCAGTTGGTGGCGCGTTTTTCGAACGTGGCGGCGATGTCCTGTTTGCCCATGGCCTTCGCCATTTGAGCGATCGTCCAATCGTCGTAGGCATATTCCTGGGTCTTCGATGCGGCCTCCACTTCCTTGTCGATCGGCACGTAGCCGAGTTTCATGTAATCGGCGAGGTCGCCGTAATCGCCGTACGTGGCCGTCGACACCATGCCGTTCAATGCCTTGTCGGCATCGAAACCGCGGACACCCTTGACGTACGCGTCGGCAATGATCGCCACCGCGTGATAACCGGTCATGCACCAGGTCTCCAGCCCCTGGTACGCCCACACCGGCAACATGCCGAACGGACTGGCTTGCTGCGCGGCGATCAGCGAACGGATGAACGAGGTGCTGAGGTCCGGGCGCAACAGCACCATCAGCGGCTCTTCCGCCCTGTACACGTCCCACATCGACCAGCTGGAATAGAAATCAAAACCATCGGCGTGATGCACGGCATGATCTGGCCCGCGGTACTCGCCATTGACGTCCATGCTCAGCGTGGGCGCCAGCATCGCGTGATACAGCGAGGTGTAGAAACCGGTGCGCTGATCCGCCGACCCTTCCACGTCGATCACCGACAGTGCCTTGTCCCACGCTGCTTTCGCGTCGGCACGGCGAGCATCGAAATCCCAGCCCTTGCCATCCTGGTCGAGGTTCGCGATCGCGTTCGCCTCGCTGACCGAAGAGATCGCCACCTTCACCAGCAACGGCTGCTTCAGCTGGCCGAAATCGAACACGCCGACCAGCGCGCGGCCATTCTGCGCATCGCGGTCTTCCGGCTGGTTACCCGGTCCGCTGAAGCCCTTGTAGACGAGATCTTTCTCGCGGTTGTAGAGCTCGCGCGATGTCATCGGCTGCGAGAAGCGCATCGCGAAACACAGCTCGCGGCCGGGTGCCCAGCCACGCGTATCGCGGCAGCCAGTCACCGTGCCGTCGGCATGCACGCGCAGGCTGGCCCACAGCACCTTGCCCGGGTAGTCGTAGATGCTCGGGCGCAGATCGAGCAGCACGTGCGCCGGCTTGCCCGCGGGAAAACCATAGCGATGCCAGCCCACCCGTTGTCCCGTGGTGAGCTCGGCGCGGATGCCGTAGTCGCTCAAGGTCACCGCGTAGTAACCAGCCTGCTCTACTTCGCTGGCATGGCTGAAGCGCGAGCGATAGCCGCTGCCGGGCTGCGTCGCGTCGCCCGGTTCCAGTTGCACGTCACCGGCGATGGGCATCACCAGTACGTCGCCAAGATCCGAATGGCCCGAGCCGGAGAAGTGCGTATGCGAAAAACCCATGATGCTGGGGTCGCTGTACTGGTAGCCCGCGGCCCATTTGTACGCGTGCTTGAAGTCCGGCATCGCCGTATCGGGGGACAGCTGGATCATGCCGAACGGCACCGTGGCGCCAGGAAAGGTATGCCCATCGCCACCGGTGCCGATGCGCGGATCGACTTCCCCCGCATGCCCCGTCGGAAGACTTGCGGCGATCGCGTCAGGCACGGCCGCAACGAGGCCGAGCGAGATACTGAGCAACCAGGGTAGTGCGCGGCGCAACCGGACAGTCATGGGCCAACCTCGAATTTGGATCGATTCAGGTCGACACGCTAACACCCGGCGGGAAACTACGCATGTTGCGCCGCGACGTGCGCATCTCCGCCGATAAGTTACATTTAGATCGTTCTAATTCGCTAGAGTGTCGCGATGTCCAGTCATACGCCGATCAGCCGCAAGGTCACTTTGAACGACATCGCTGCCGGTTGCGAGCTGTCGCGTGCCACGGTATCGCTGGTGCTGCGTGGCAGCCCACTGGTCAACAAGCATACTCGCGCCAGGGTCGAGGAAGAACTCCGCCTGCAAGGTTACGTCTATAACCGCGCCGCCGCCAACCTGCGCCGCCGGACGTCGTCCAGTATCGCGCTGGTACTGAACGACCTGGCCAATCCGTTCTTCGCCGAATTCGCCGCCGGCGTGGACCAGACGCTGGGCGAGGCCGGCTTTGTCACCCTGCTCGGCTGCACCAGTGAATCGGTGACACGCGAGCAGGCTGTGCTGAGCTCGCTGCTGGAACATGGGCCCGGCGGCATCATCCTGTCGCCAGCCGAACACAGCAATGCGCATGACGTGCTGGCTGCCGTCGGGGCGCGCTCGCCGCTGCTGCTGTTCAACCGCGAACTGGGCGGCACACTGCCCGAATTTGCCCACTGGGATCAATTGATGCTGGACAACCAGCACGGCGCACGGTTGGCCACTGAACATCTGATTGCCCGTGGCCATCAACGCATCGCGTTCTTCGGCGGCCATCGCGATTCCAGTTCGTGCCGTCAGCGTCACGCCGGTTACGTCCAGGCGATGCAAGCGGCCAGACTGCCGATCGAACCTCATTGGCGGATCGAATGCGCACCGACCCGACTGGAAGCAGCCCATCAAACCAGCGCCCTGTTCGCCGGCACACCCAGGCCCACCGCGGCCGTCTGCTACAACGACGCGGTTGCACTGGGGCTGATGCTCGGACTCAATCAACGCGGGCTGCGTCCGGGTCAGGATTTCGCCTTGACCGGCTTCGACGACATCGCCGAGGCCGCGTTGGGCATGCCGCCGCTCACCACCTTGTCGACCGCGCCACGCGAGCGCGGTCAGCAAGCCGCGCAACTGATTCTGCAACGACTGCAGGAGCCTCGCGCCGACAGCCGCCAGACCATCGCACCGGTGCAACTGGTGGTGCGCGAAAGCAGTTGCGCACCACCCACCGCCTGATCCGTCCCAGGGGAACACTGCATGACTTCAGCTATCAGCCCACGCCCGTCACCGGTCGAACCGAGTGCCGCATCGGGCAACGAGCGATACACCGACTACCCGATGGCGATGGGTGTGCTGACCACGATTTTTTTCATGTGGGGTTTCCTGACCTGCTTGAACGACATTTTGATTCCGCATCTGAAGTCGACGTTCCAGCTCAGTTACGCGCAGGTGATGCTGGTGCAGTTCACGTTTTTTGGCGCGTACTTTCTGATGGCATTGCCCGCCGGTCGATTGATTGCCGCCTTGGGTTACAAGAAAGGCATCGTTGCCGGCTTGGCGATCGCCGGCGTGGGTGCGTTGGGGTTCTGGCCCGCTGCGGGTCTTCATTTGTATCCCGCATTTCTCGGCGCATTGTTTGTACTGGCGACCGGCATCACCGTATTGCAGGTGGCAGCCAACCCGTACGTGGCGCTGCTCGGGCCCGAAAAGACCAGTTCCAGCCGGCTAACCCTGGCGCAGGCACTGAATTCGTTTGGCACATTTCTGGCCCCCTGGTTCGGTGGTCTGCTGATCCTGTCCAACGTCGTCAGAAGCCCGGACGAACTGGCCAAGCTCGCTCCGGCACAGCAGCTGGCGTACCAGACCCAGCAGGCGCACGCGGTACAGGGGCCGTATATCGGGCTCGCCGTGGTGTTGTTTCTGCTTGCGATTTTTGTGTGGCTGTTTCGACTGCCAGCACTGACCGAGGCAACCGATAAGGGTGATCACGAGCGGCATGGTTTCGCTGAAGTACTGCGCTATCCGCACGTGTTGTTCGGCGTGCTCGGCATCTTTTTCTATGTCGGTGCCGAAGTGTCGATCGGCAGCTTCATGGTCAATTATCTGTCGATGCCGGACATCGGCCACATGAGTGAACAGCAGGCCGCGCATTACGTGTCCTACTACTGGCTCGGCGCGATGATTGGCCGCTTTGTCGGATCGGCCTTGATGGCGAAAATTTCACCGCGCGTGCTGCTGGCGATCTTCGCCGCGATCAATGCGTTGCTGGTGCTTACCACGATGCTCAGCAGCGGTAACGTGGCGATGGTCAGCATCATTGCGATCGGGCTGTTCAACTCGATCATGTTCCCGACCATCTTTGCGCTGGGCATCGAACATCTGGGACCGTTGACCAGCAAGGCTTCCAGCCTGCTGATCATGGCCATTGTGGGCGGCGCGTTGATCCCCTATCTGCAGGGCGTACTCGCCGATCAGATCGGCCTGCAGCACGCCTTCATCCTGCCCCTGCTGTGCTACCTCTACATCCTTTTCTACGGCGTCCGCGGTTCCAGGGTAAGTACGCCTGGATGAGCGACGGTCGACATCCCATCAACGAAAGCGATGACACGGCGGCATCTCATCTCTCACCGCGGAACGGATCACCCCGGAAACCAGGATCATGACGACGCGACCCATTCTCTGTTTTGGCGAGGCACTGATCGACTTTCATGCCGAGGGCGACGATGGCCATGGCTTTGCGCAGCATTTCCTGCCGTTTGCTGGCGGCGCACCGGCCAACGTGGCGGTGGCCGTGGCGCGACTCGGCGGTACGGCCCGCTTTGCCGGCATGCTGTCGCGCGATCCCTTCGGCGACTTCCTGCTCGACAGCCTGAAGCGCGCCGGCGTCGGTATCGATGACATCGCGCGCACTGATGAGGCAAATACAGCGCTTGCGTTTGTCACGCTGGATACGCATGGCGAACGCAGCTTCACTTTCTACCGGGCATCCACCGCTGACCTGCTGTTCCGGCCGGCGCACTTTCGTGTGGATACGTTCCACGATGCGGCAGTGTTCCACGTCTGCTCCAACAGCATGACCGACCCGGTGCTGGCCGCGACCACTCGCGACGGCATGCAACGCGCGCACGACGCTGGCGCACTGGTCAGCTTCGACGTCAACCTGCGCCCCGCGCTGTGGTCAGCCGAAGTGGATCCCCGTCCATTGTTGTGGCCGGCCCTACATCAGGCCGACGTGGTGAAGATGTGCGCTGCGGAATTTTCGTGGCTCGCCGTCGATGGCGAACAGGCCGCGCTCGACCGTCTGTGGCTAGGTCGCGCCCGGTTGCTGGTGGTCACCGACGGCGCTGAACCGCTGCGCTGGTTCCATCCCGATACGGACGGTGAACTGCCCTGCTATCCGGTCGATGCTGTGGATACCACGGCTGCCGGCGACGCGTTCGTTGGCGGTCTGCTATGCCGATTGGCCGAGCTTGGAACGGGCCCCGATCGGATCGATCACCTGGTCACCGAGCTGCCACGCCTGCACGCGATTCTCCGCTATGCCGCCGCCTGCGGTGCGCTGACCGTAACTCGCCAGGGTTCGTTCGCCGCGATGCCCACCGAGGACGAAGTGCTGGCCTTCATGGATGTCCAGGCATGAACACGATGCCAGCGTTGCCCGACTTCCACTCCGAGAAGTTTCTGCGCGAACACATCGCGCAGACCATGGCGTTCTACCACCCACGTGCGATCGATCCGGCGGGTGGATTTTTTCATTATTTCAAGGACGACGGCACGATCTACGATCGCCATCATCGGCACCTGGTTTCCAGCACACGCTTCATCTTCAACTATGCGATGGCGGCTATCGAGTTCGACAACGCCGAGTACCTCGATGCTGCCCGGCACGGCCTGCGTTATCTGCGCGATGTGCACCGTGATCCGCACACGGGTGGTTACGCCTGGACGATTCGTGATGGCCAGCCGGAGGACCGTACCAACCATGCGTATGGCGTGGCGTTCGTGCTGCTTGCCTACGCGACGGCGCGCAAGGCGGGTATCAACGAGGCTACGGCGTGGATGGAGGAAACCTGGCAGCTGCTGGAGCAGCGCTACTGGGATGCCGATGCCGGTTTGTATCGCGATGAGGCCGATGCAAACTGGAAATTCAGTGGCTACCGCGGCCAGAACGCCAACATGCACATGTGCGAGGCCATGCTGGCCGCCTATCAGGCCAGCGACGAACCGCGCTATCTGGAGCGTGCGCTCACGCTCGCCGATCACATGACCCGCCGTGAGGCCGCCAAGGCCGGCGGGCTGGTGTGGGAGCACTACGACAGCGACTGGAACATCGACTGGGACTATCACCGCGACGATCCGAAAGATCTGTTTCGGCCGTGGGGTTTTCAGCCGGGCCATCAAACCGAATGGGCCAAGCTGCTGCTGATCCTCGAACCCCTGTTGCTCGAACGCGGCCGCGAAGAAAACTGGCTGCTGCCGACCGCGAAGCATTTGTTCGACACCGCATTGATGCGCGCGTGGGATGTCGAGCACGGAGGCATCTGCTACGGCTTCGCCCCGGACGGCAGCGTATGCGACGACGACAAATATTTCTGGGTACAGGCCGAGTCATTGGCCGCCGCCGCCTTGCTGTATGCGCGCACTGGTTTGGCCGTCTATGACGATTGGTACGGGAAACTGTGGACCTATGCATGGCAGCATTTCATCGACCATCGCTACGGGGCCTGGTATCGCATCCTCACCCGTGACAATCAAAAGGTCGACGATGAGAAAAGTCCGGCTGGCAAAACCGACTATCACACGATGGGTGCCTGCTATGAGTTGTTGAACGTGCTGCCATCCCGTTAGAGCCGGAGTGTTGCAAGCGACGTGGAAAACCTCATCCTTCACCTCGTCATCCCTGCGAAGGCAGGGATGACGAGCACGAGGAGAAGACCGATCGCGGCTTAAGTTGCCTCACTGTAAGCCAGTCGCCCCACTGTAAGCTGTAAGGAGATTTGCATGCCACGCCCGTTACGATCCGCCGCGCTTGCCGCACTGCTCGCCATCTTGCTCGTCGGCGGCGGCGCCATCGCCCAGGACGCATCGCCATCGCCCGCCTCCGCGGTCAATCCACTGATCGGCAGCGGCAACGGTGGCAATACGTTTCCTGGCGCGATGCTGCCCTTCGGCATGCTGCAGTGGAGTCCCGAAAATACCCGTGGCAAACACAATCGCACCGCGGCACCGGGCGGCTATCTCTACAGTGCTCCGCGCATTCGCGGTTTCAGCCTGACCCATCTTTCCGGCACTGGTTGCGCCGGTGCCAGTGGTGACATTCCGTTCATGCCGATCACCACGGCGGTCACCACGTCGCCATCCACCGATGACCACGACACCCTCTACGCTAGCGACTTCCGTCATGCCGACGAGCATGCCGAAGCGGGCTATTACCGGGTCAAGCTGGACAACGGCACGGATGTGGAACTGAGTGCGGCTACTCACAGCGGTATGGCGAGCTTCGATTTCCCAGCCGGCAAGCCGGCAAGTCTGCTGATCCGTGCTTCGGACTCCGAAGTGGGCAGCAGCGCCGCCAACGTTCTTGTCGATCGCAGTAGTCGCACTGTCGCCGGCGCAGTCACCAGCGGCAACTTCTGCGGCTATCTGGCCAAGGCCGATCAGCGCAGTTACTACACGCTGTATTTTGTCGCAGAGTTCGACCAGCCATTGACACAAACTGGCAGCTGGCACGATGCCAGCGTGCATCGCGGCGCGGTCTCAGCCATCGGCGGTACCAGCTACGCCGCCAAGGGTTTCCCACCGCTGGGCAAAGGCTCCGGCGTGTGGGTCGGTTTCCCATCCGGCAGCGACGTCCATGCGCGCGTGGGCATTTCGTACGTCAGCCTGGCGAACGCACGCGCCAATCTGCGGGCCGAAATTTCCAGTGCAACTACACCGCAACAACTGCGGCAACGTGCGCATGACGCGTGGGATGCAGCGCTGAGTCGTATCGTCATCGACGGCGGCAGCACCGATCAGCGCAGCACGTTCTATACCTCGCTGTATCACGTAATGATGCATCCCAATGTCTACAGCGACGTCAACGGGGAGTACCGAGGTTTCGATCAGCAGACCCATCGGATCGACGACCGGCAGAAGGCGCAGTATGCCAATTTCTCCGGCTGGGATATCTACCGTTCGCATCTGCAGCTGGTGACCTGGCTGCAACCGCAAGTGGGTAGTGATATCGCACAATCGCTGTACCAGCAGGCACGGCAAAACCATGGCGAGTGGGATCGCTGGACGCACAACTCCGGCGCCACGCATGTCATGAGCGGCGATCCGGCCGTGCCAGCATTGGCCGACATCGCAGCGTTCGGTGGCCACGCGTTCGACCTGCGCGGTGCGTACGCGTCGCTGCTCAAGGCCGCGACCGTCACTACGGCAAACGATCTCAGCGATGACGGTTGCAACACCGAATGCGTAGGGCAGCGTCCCTCGCTGGACCAGTGGCTGCGTCTGCATTACATCGCCAGCAATTCACATGCATGGGGCGGCGCCGGTGAAACGCTGGAGGATGCCAGCGCGGATTTCGCGCTGTCCGAACTCGCGCGTCGCGTCGGCGACAGTGTCGGTCAACAACGTTTCCTGACCCGTGCCGGATATTGGCGCAACCTGTTCAACCCGAATGCCACGTCGCAGGGCGGCTACATCCAGAATCGCAACGCGGACGGCAGCTGGCCCGCGTTCACTCCCGACACCGACCAAGGCTTCGTCGAAGGCAGCGCATCGATCTATCTGTGGATGGTGCCGTTCGATGTGCATGGCTTGTTCGCCACGCTAGGGGGCCGCGAGAAGGCCATCGCACGGCTGGACGCGTTCTTTCACCAGCCGGACGGCGGCTGGGCATTGACCAACGCAGGCCCGCTACACGCCGAACTCAACAACGAACCGTCAGTGGCCACGCCCTGGCTGTATGACTACGCCGGCCAACCATGGAAGACCCAGCAAACGGTGCGCACCGTCGTCGATACGCTGTGGAAAGACGCACCCGACGGCATCCCCGGCAATGACGATCTCGGCGAGATGTCTTCGTGGTACGTGTGGTCGGCACTGGGCCTCTATCCGGAAATCCCTGGCCGCAGCGAACTGCTGCTGGGCAGCCCGTTGTTTGCACATGCGGTGATTCACGGCGCGGGTGGGGACGTGGTGATCGATGCACCGGCAGCATCCTCCACGGCGTTTTACGTCAACGCCCTCAGCGTCGACGGCAAGCCGTATGATCGCCCCTGGTTGTCCCCGCAGGTCATCGAACACGGTGGCCAGTTGCACTTCAGCCTGGTCGCCACGCCGAACAAATCATGGGGCAGCGCGGACGACAACGCACCGCCATCATTCTCGCCGCCACGTATCTGATGCCACACACTCCCTTCCCCGGAACTGATGCATGCGAATCCTGACACTTTCCTATCTCACCGTTGGCTTGTCGCTACTTTGCGCAGTGGCCATGCCGCTGCAGGCAGCCGCACCTCAAGGCGCAACGAATTTCGACCCGCTGCAGACTTTTGCACCGTTCGACTATCCACAACCGGCGACCGCATACCGGTCGGCCAGCGGCAAACCAGGGCCGTTGTTCTGGCAGAACCGTGCGGACTATCAGATCAAGGCTTCGCTCGATCCGACGAGCCGCAAGCTGAGTGGCGAAGAAGTGCTCAGCTATACCAATCACAGCCCTGACGAACTGGACGTGCTGTGGCTGCAGCTCGATCAGAACCGCTACCGCAAGGATGCCCGCGGCGCGTTCGCCGACGATCGTTTCCCGACCGAATTCACCGACGGCTACACCATCGCCTCGGTGCAAGTGGAAGGCTCCGACGGCAAGTTGCAGAAAGCGGACTGGCTGGTTTCCGACACGCGCATGCAGGTGACGCTGCCCATGCCACTGAAGGCGCGCGACGGCAAGCTTCGCCTGCATATCAGCTACAGCTACACCGTGCCCGGTGAGTTCGGCGGCCGCACCGACGTCAACCCGAGCAAGAACGGCGACATCTTCGAGATCGCGCAGTGGTTTCCGCGGATGTGCGTGTACGACGATCTGCTCGGCTGGGATACCGCTCCGTATCTCAACCAGGAGTTTTATCTGGACTACGGTGACTACGACTATTCGATCACCGTGCCGTCGGACATGATCGTGGTCGGCGCCGGCGAACTGCTCAATCCAAAGGATGTACTCACCACCACGCAGCTGCAGCGGCTCGACCAGGCGAAGCATAGCGACGCCACCGTGATGATCCGTTCGGCCGCCGAGGTGAACGATCCGTCCAGCCGTCCAAAACACGATGGCACGCTGACCTGGCACTTCCGCATGCAGAACAGCCGTGACGTCGCGTTCGGCGCATCCAAGGCGTATGTGTGGGATGCCGCACGGATCAACCTGCCGGAAGGGAAAACTGCGCTGGCCATGTCCGCGTATCCGGTGGAAAGCGCGGGCAACGACGCCTGGAGCCGCGCTACCGAATACCTCAAGGCATCCGTCGAGTATTTTTCGAAGCAGTGGTACCCATACCCCTACCCGGTCGCCATCAATGAAGCGGGTACTGCCGGTGGCATGGAATATCCGAGCATCACATTCGACGACAAGACGGCGCATAGCAAAGAGCTGCAACCGTTGATCGCGCACGAGATCGGCCACACCTGGTTCCCGATGATTGTGGGCACCGATGAGCGCCGCGATGCGTGGATGGACGAAGGCTTCAATACCTTCATCGACGTCTACGAAGCCGATCATTTCAACCATGGCGAGTTCGCCCCCAAGCGCGACCCGGAATACGCGCCCGGCGGCGGCAATCCAGCCGATGAAATCGTCAAGGTGCTGACCGATCCCGATGCGCCTCCCGTGTTGACCATCGCCGACCAGACCAGGGAGAAATATCGCCACCCGGTCACCTACTTCAAGTCCGCCTACGGCCTGATCCTGCTGCGTGAGCAGATCATCGGCCCGGAACGTTTCGATCCGGCGTTTCGCAGATACATCCGGACCTGGGCGTACAAGCATCCGAGTCCCTCGGATTTCTTCCGCTTCATGGATAGCGAAACCGGCGAGGATCTTTCGTGGTTCTGGCGTGGCTGGTATCAGTACAACTGGAAACTGGACATGGCCGTGCAAAACGTGACGCCGCTCGACGGCGACTGGCACAAAGGCGCGCAGGTCACCGTGGCAAACCTCGACCAGTTGGTGTTACCCGCCACACTCGAAGTGCTCTACACCGACGGCAGCAAACAGGACGTGCGTGTGCCCGTGGAAACCTGGATGCAACACCACAGCTTCACCATCCGCGTGGATGGCAACAAGCCAGTGAAGTCCGCCACCATCGACCCGGCCCACGCGATCCCCGACGTGAATCGCAGCAACAACACGTTCACCGTGAAGTGAGCGAGCGAACGATCCTCAAGTGATCGACGTGATTACTGAACAAGCCGAGGCCCGCATGATGCGGGCCTCGCGCTTTACGCAGTTGCTCCTCGGCGCGGATAGCCTGTGTCGGTGGTTTGACTCCAGGGACAAAGCGGGTGGCGACTAGTGCACTGAACGAAGTCGATCCAACCCATCCTGAGCCAATTTCATATCGGGATCCAATGCCAGCACTGCGCGATAATCAACGACAGCTTTGCCGTACTGACCAAGTCCTTCGTAGATCTGCGCCCTTGTCTGGATGAATGTTGCGTCCTTCGGCTCCAGTTCCACAGCCTTCTCAGCGTCGGACAAGCTTTTGACGTTCTCGTTTTTCAAGTGATAAATCAAGGCACGGTTGTTGTAGGCAAGAGCGTAATCAGGATTCAGCGAGATGGCCTTTGTGTAGTCGCCGACAGCCAGGTCGTAAAGACTCTTGGCGCTATAGGCGTAGCCGCGACTGAAATAGGCAGCTGCGCTATCGGGCGACAACACGATCACCCGGGTGTAGTCGAGAATGGCTCGATCGTACTGGCCCTTTGCGCTATAGGCGTTGCCACGATTGCGAAAGGCCATGTCGGCACTGGGGCTAAGTGAGATCGCTTTGGTCTGATCGACAATATCCTGATCATAGAGGCCCGTCTTTCCATAGAAGCTGCCGCGATTGCTATAGGCCAATTCGTTGCCGGGATCCAGTGCGATCGCTTTGGATTGATCAGCGATAGCTTGGCTATAGAGTCCCTGCTTGGCGTAGGAAAGTCCGCGATTGACGTAGACCGCAGCGAGATTGGCAGTGTCCTGACCCAGTTGAATCACTGCGGTGCATCCCTGGATGCTGATTTTGGGGTCGTGGCTCAAGCATGCCGTCTCGTCAGGGGAACGTAAGTCCGCCTGAACGGTTTGAGCGAAAGTTTGCAGCGAGACGAGCATCAAGATCAGGCCGACCGATAGTGCCTTCATAAACTTTTCCTTTGCTGCTGCATTCCAGAATTTTGAAGTGCCATGTCCCAAAAGGCGTCATCCGATTCGCCTCGAGTGTCTACTCGAACATAAATCCGGCAACCTTGCCGTCGCTGTCCAGACGGGGCGAAAACTTCAACACGACGCCAGGGCCAAAATGGATCACGTAAACGACCCGTTTTTTGCCATCGACCGACCTCTCGCCTTTGTAAACGAACGCTGTAGGTTCACCAAATGGCGCGAAGTCGTCTGACAGCTTCTTTGCCGCGCCCGCCTTCATCCTTTTGTTCACGTCGTCGGTGACGTACGCAGAGCTATAGCTACCGGCCTGCACTGCGGCGAAGGCACCCTTGACGTTGCGTGTTATCGCCGGGTTCTCACCCGCAACCGGAGTCGCGGCCGCAGCGGCGATATCCGGATACAAATCCTCGAAGATTGCCGTGACGACGGCCATAGCGGCATCGGGGCTAAGAGAGCCACTATTGGTAAACGCAATGATCTGAATCTTCTGCTTCAGAAAATATTCGTTTGCGGTGGTGAACCCAAAGCACCCGCCGTCATGACCGACATAGGTTTGCTCGTCAATGCTGT
>Ga0302314_10006897_pt1 | contig 20493 bp, 19 predicted proteins | sample III_Palsa_N2_3_FD_200533 | JGI IMG/M metagenome (GOLD analysis project Ga0302314, IMG submission 200533) | Peat permafrost microbial communities from Stordalen Mire near Abisko, Sweden - III_Palsa_N2_3 | ecosystem: Environmental > Terrestrial > Soil > Palsa > Peat permafrost | place: Sweden... | reverse complement strand
GCGCCGCTTCGCGCATCAGGCCGACATCGACGGCGATACCTGCCGCGCGAAGCTTGCCGATGCCACGACCGTCGACCTGCGCGAAGGGATCCTCGGCAGCGATCACCACGCGTGCCACACCCGCGGCAATCAGCGCGTCAGCGCATGGCGGAGTACGCCCGTGATGCGCGCAAGGCTCCAGCGTCACGTAGGCAGTCGCACCAGGTGCGCGCTCAGCGGCCTCGCGCAACGCGAATACTTCCGCATGCGGCTCACCGGCGCGTTGATGCCATCCTTCGCCGACTACTTCGCCGGCATCGACGATCACACAACCCACGCGTGGATTCGGCTGGGTCGTGCACAGACCACGCTCAGCCAGGCGCAATGCCTGCGCCATGAACCGATGGTCGGTTGCGCTGAAGGCTGTCACGAAATGGGCACCGTTGCCGCGGCATCACCGAAAGGCGCCCAGAAATCCAGCACGGATTCCAGCTCCTGCGCCCGGAATGATTCGATGACCGCCAGCCGCGCACGTTCGCGCATCTCCAACTCGGCGTCTTCGCGTTCCATCTTCTCGAAGAAGCGGCTGCGCGCATGGCGAGAAGGCCAGCGTGCGATGGCAACCCAAAGACCGTCCGCATCCTTGAACAGGCTTGAGCCACCAGAGCCTGCTGCAAGTCCCAGCCGAGTGATGCGTTGCCAGTTTGCGATGAAGTCCTGCTCCCGTTCGGGTTGCAGGCGCCAACGGTAGATGGCTACGAACACGCTTCCTCCTTCGGCCCGCGCAATGCGGATCAGCTCTTCTTGCCGCGGTTGCCTGGATTTTCGCCGAGCAGCGATAATTGCAGGGTTTCCAGCCCCGGCAGATCGCGTTCGAGCTTTTCGATCTCCTCACGGAACGCGTGCACGTCCTCGAACTTGCGATACACCGACGCGAAGCGCACGTAAGCAACCTGATCGAGATTCTTCAGCTCGCGCATCACCAGTTCACCTAGCTGGCGCGACGATATTTCGCGCTCGCCGCTGCGGCGCAGGTCATTGATGATGGTGCGCACCGCGCTGTCCACGTCATGACTGGCTACCGGCCGCTTCTGCAGCGCGCGTTCGAAACTCACCCGCAGCTTGCGCTCGTCGAATACCTCCCGACGCTCGCCGCTTTTGACGATCGTGGGCAGTTTCAGTTCGGCCGTCTCGAAGGTATTGAAGCGCTCGCCGCATTGCGGACATTCGCGCCGACGACGCACGGTGCCACCGTCTTCGGTGAGGCGCGAATCGATCACGCGAGTGTCTTCGTGCTGGCAGAAGGGGCAATGCATGCTCAGTGAGTGTCGATCATCACCTGTACAAAAGCACGCACTAACGGCGGCAACCGGCCCTGCAACGCCGCACGCTCGTGCTGAAACAGCGTGGCAATGAAGAACGGGTGGCCGTCCAGTTCGATGCCACGCACGTCACCGGCATCATCCAATGCATCGATTCGCAAGGGGCCATCGGCCAGTGCCGCGCGAAAATCCGGGCTAAGACCATAGCTGCAGTGATAACCCTCGACGATCGAGCCAATGCCGTAGGCCTGTGCCAGCCGCGAACCCTCGACCAGCTGCACCGCATCCGTTACTTCGACCAGCGCGCACAGCAGCGGAACGATCACCTGCCGCTGAGCGTCCGGCGACGTTTCAGCATGCTCCGCATCGACCCAGCCCAGCACGTTGCGCGCGTATTCGATCACCGCATGCTGGAAACCGCCGCAGGTACCGATGAACGGAACATGCCGTTCGCGCGCCACACGGATCGCCGTGAGCGCGCCCTCCATGCTGCGATACGGACTGGCCGGAACGCACCAGAGGCCGTCGAATTCTGCCAGTGCGGCGCCGTTGCCGACCTCGTCGGTAGGTATCCAGACCGGTTCGATTTCCACACCGCAGGCTTCGGCCGCCATCCCCAGTGCCAGCGGAATGGCGCGATGGGCGACCACATCCTCGTTGCGGTCGCCGATCAGTCCGATCTGCAGCGAATGCATGCTGGCAGGCTCAGCCGTACACCGGGAACTTCTTGCACTGTGCCGTGACGTTGTCGCGCACTTTCGCGATCACCGCCTCGTCGCCAGGCGCATCCAGCACGTCGCAGATCCAGTTCGTCAGTTCGATCACATCCGCTTCCTTGTAGCCGCGGGTGGTGACGGCCGGCGTACCCACGCGCAAACCAGAAGTGACAAACGGCTTGCGCGGATCGTTCGGCACGGCGTTCTTGTTGACTGTGATGTGTGCCTTGCCCAGCGCCTCTTCCGCATCCTTGCCGGTGACGTCGCGGCCGATCATGTCGACCAGCATCAGATGGTTTTCGGTACCGCCGGAGACGATCTTGTAGCCACGCTCGGTGAAGGTCTTCGCCATCGCCTTGGCGTTCTTCACGACCTGCGTCTGATAAGCCTTGAACTCAGGCTCCAACGCCTCCTTGAAGGCCACCGCCTTGGCCGCGATCACGTGCATCAGCGGGCCGCCCTGGATGCCAGGGAACACGACCGACTGCAATTTCTTTTCGATCTCTTCGCCAGCGTTCTTTGCCACGATGATGCCGCCGCGCGGGCCGCGCAGCGTCTTGTGCGTGGTCGAGGTGACCACATGCGCGTGCGGCACCGGGCTCGGATACACGCCGGCAGCGATCAGGCCGGCGACGTGCGCCATGTCCACAAAGAAGATCGCACCGACCGAGTCGGCGATCTGGCGCATGCGCGCCCAATCCACCACCTGCGAGTAGGCACTGAAACCGCCGATCAACATCTTCGGTTTGTGCTCGGTAGCGAGGCGCTGCACTTCGTCATAATCGATCAGGCCGTTCGCGTCGACGCCGTACTGCACGGCGTTGAACAGCTTGCCGGAGATATTGACCTTCGCGCCGTGGGTGAGATGGCCACCATGCGCGAGACTCATGCCGAGAATCGTGTCACCCGGATTCAGCAGCGCAAAGTACACCGCCTGGTTCGCCTGCGAACCGGAGTGCGGCTGCACGTTCGCATACGTCGCGTCGAACAGCTGCTTCAGTCGCTCGATCGCCAGTTTCTCGGCAACGTCGACGTATTCGCAACCACCGTAGTAGCGCTTGCCCGGATAACCTTCGGCGTATTTGTTGGTGAGCTTGGAACCCTGCGCTTCCATCACCCGCGGGCTGGCATAGTTTTCCGAAGCGATCAGTTCGACGTGATCCTCCTGGCGCTGACCTTCATCGGCGATGGCCTTGGCCAGTTCATCGTCATAACCGGCGATCGTGTCGTTCTTCGAAAACATCCTGGCCTCTGCGGGTAGCGAGCGGGGTTGAAGCCTTAAAGTGTAGCGCTGCCGGGCATTTGCAGCCACCGGCAGCGCCGGGGACGGCGTTGATCAGACCCCGCGGTCACTGGCGTGGCCAGCGGGCAGACGGTGTCGTCTCGGCGGCCGATCCTCTACGCCTCAGTATTGTCACGGGCCCGCCATGGCGGCCAGGGAGCCGATCGGCGATAATCAGGGGTATTCCTTTTTTTCCTTGCCGGGCCGCGCCCCCAGTGGCCCGCAGACTTCCTTTAGATTGAGAGCGCGCATGCAGTACATCTACACCATGAACGGGGTCAGCAAGATCGTCCCCCCGAAGCGCCAGATCATCAAGGACATCTCGTTGTCCTTCTTCCCCGGCGCGAAGATAGGCCTGCTCGGCGTCAATGGCGCCGGCAAATCCACCGTGCTGAAGATCATGGCCGGCGTGGACACCGACTTCCAGGGCGAGGCACGCGCCAACCCCGGCACCAAGATCGGCTACCTCGCACAGGAGCCGCAGCTGGACCCGGAGAAGACCGTACGCGAAGCGGTCGAGGAAGGCGTCGCCGAAATCCTCGATGCGCAGAAGCGGCTGGATGAGATCTACGCCGCCTATGCCGAGGAAGGCGCCGACTTCGACAAGCTCGCGATCGAGCAGCAGAAGCTCGAGAACCTGCTCGCCGCGAACGACGCGCATGCACTGGAGCGTCAGCTGGAAGTCGCCGCCGATGCACTGCGCCTGCCGCCATGGGACGCGAAGATCGGTCCGTTGTCCGGCGGTGAGAAGCGCCGCGTGGCGCTGTGCCGCCTGCTGCTGTCCAAGCCGGACATGCTGCTGCTGGACGAGCCGACCAACCATCTGGACGCCGAGTCGGTCGATTGGCTCGAGCAGTTTCTGCACGACTATCCGGGCACGGTGGTCGCGGTCACCCATGATCGTTACTTCCTCGACAACGCGGCCGAGTGGATCCTCGAACTCGATCGCGGTCGCGGCATTCCGTGGAAGGGCAACTACACCGAATGGCTGGAACAGAAAGGCGAGCGCCTGGCGCGCGAAGAATCCGCTGAAAAGGGTCGCCAGAAAGCACTCGCGCGGGAACTTGAATGGGTGCGTTCTGCTGCCAAGGGGCGTCAGTCCAAGGGCAAGGCACGTATCAACCGTTTCGAGGAACTGAACTCGGTCGAGTACCAGAAGCGCAACGAGACGAACGAACTGTATATCCCGCCGGGCGAGCGCTTGGGTCAGGAAGTGATCGAGTTCAAGAATGTCAGCAAGTCGTTCGGCGACAAGTTGCTGATCGACGACGTGTCGTTCAAGGTTCCGCCGGGCGCTATCGTCGGTGTAATTGGCCCCAACGGCGCCGGCAAGTCGACCCTGTTCAAGCTGATCACCGGCGTGGAAACACCGGACCAGGGTGAAGTCAAAATCGGCCATACCGTACAGCTGGCCTATGTCGACCAGTCGCGCGACAACCTCGATGCGAAGAAAAACGTGTGGCAGGAAGTGTCCGGCGGCGCCGACATCATCACCATCGGTCGCTACGAATTGCAGTCGCGCGCATACATCGGCCGCTTCAATTTCAAGGGTACCGATCAGCAGAAGCTGGTCGGCAGCCTGTCCGGCGGTGAGCGTGGTCGTCTGCACCTGGCCAAGACGCTGATGCAGGGTGGCAACGTGCTGCTGCTCGATGAGCCGTCCAACGATCTTGACGTGGAAACCCTGCGCGCACTGGAAGACGCGATGCTGGAATTCCCCGGCTGCGTCATGGTGATTTCGCATGACCGCTGGTTCCTCGACCGCGTCGCCACGCACATCATCGCGTTCGAAGGCGACTCGCATGTCGAGTTCTTCCCCGGCAACTACAACGAGTACGAAGCGGACAAGAAGCGTCGCCTCGGCGAGGAAGGTGCGAAGCCGCATCGGGTGAAATACAAGAAGCTGGCTTGATGCACGCCTGCATTGCCCCTCCCCTGCTCGCAGGGGAGGGGTGGGGAGGGGTGGCTCTTGATTCGCTCTTGGCTCAAGATCAAAAGCTTCACCCCCTCCCAGCCTCCCCCTGCAAGCAGGGAGAGGAGCATACAAAACGAGCGCTCGCGCCCCTGACGCCGAAAGCGATCGCGATATGAACCGGAGACCACGATGAGTTTCATGCAGTCACTGCAAGCGGCCTGGCAGCGCAACAACTCACTGGTCTGCGTCGGACTCGATCCGGAGCCAGCGAAGTTTCCGGCACATCTGCGAGAGCGGCCGGATGCGGTGTTCGAATTCTGTCGGGATATCGTGGACGCCACCGCGGATCTGGTCTGCGCATTCAAGCCGCAGATCGCGCATTTCGCCGCGCTGCGGGCGGAGGATGCGCTGGAACGATTGATTGCACATGTCCACGCCAAGCATCCGGGTGTACCGGTGATCCTCGATGCGAAGCGCGGCGACATCGGCTCGACCGCGCAGCACTACGTCAGCGAAGCATTCGATCGCTATCAGGCGGACGCGGTCACGCTGAACCCCTACCTCGGCCGCGACTCGGTGCAACCATTCCTCGACCGGGCCGACAAGGGCGTGATCCTGCTATGCCACACGTCGAATCCCGGCGCAGCCGACCTGCAGGATCTCGATGTAGGCGGCAAACCGCTATACCAGCATGTGGCGCAAATCATTGCGCGCGACTGGAACACAAACGGCAATTGCGCGCTGGTCACCGGCGCGACGTGGCCGGAACAGCTCGGTGAAGTGCGTGCTCTGATCGGCGACATGCCGCTGCTGGTGCCCGGCATCGGTGCTCAGGGCGGTGATGTCGAGGCGGTCGTGCGCAACGGGCGCAGCGCGAACGGCAACGGCCTGCTGATCAGCTCCTCGCGCGCAATTCTGTATGCCGGCAACGACGAAGCTTTCGCCGAGGCCGCCCGCATCGCGACGAAGGATTTGCGCGACACGATCAACCGCTACCGGCTCGACTGATCGCCTTGCGCGTCAGCCAGCGCGATCGACTTGATTCAAACCGCAGCGGACTTTGCCGCCTGCAGCATCTTGGACTTCAGATCCATCGCATCGGCCGCATCAAGCAGCGCACGCGCAAAACTGCGTACCTCGCTCGGGCGCAGTGAATACCAGTTTCCGATCTTCGTCGCCTCGGGCACATTGCGACCACCACGGGACACGTAATGCGGCCGAAAAATCACCATGCCGCTCAGCGATTCCGAACTGATATCCGCGGAAACGATCTGCATGTGTGTTTCGTCTTCTTTCTTCACCAAACCTCTCCCGGACGGATATCCGCCCGACTGCAGCTTACGCTACGTGGGGTTCAGTGATTGTTCTGCGCGCCGGTCGGCGTGACCGTCACACTTCGGCGTCGAGCCCGGCGGCCATCGCTTCGGCAGCCGCCAGCTGGCGGTTCTGCGACGGCACGACGGGTTTCAGCAGCATCTTGCGCACGGCGCGATCGCTGGGAATCGAAACGAAGCGCGCCACCAGCATACCCAGCAGCCAACTCGACAACACCGCAGGCACGTACCAGAGGTAGCCGAGGCTGGCATCGCTGCCGCTTAGCCTGAACCATCGCACGACCGCAAATACCACGAACATGTGGGTCAGGTAGATTTCATAACTGAGCCGACCGAACGATCGTAGCCAGCCCAAAGCGCGCAGGGATGGCCAGCCGCCACGCGCTTCACGCCCCGCGCTGGCCAGCACCAGGCACAGCGCCGACATCGTCAGCACCAGCATGTAGCCGTCATGCAATGCGTGCCACAGCGCGACACCGTCCAACATCACCGCCGCCAGGCCGACGGCGCCAAGCCACCCCAGCAGCGCGACGGTACGCCGCGACCACGTACGTACGTGCGCCGCAAGCAGGGCGCCGAGCACACCCGTGGCGATCGCCGCCGTGCCAGGAAGATAGGCTTTCTCCTGCCAGATCTCATTGTCCGCGAGTGCCGCGTGCGTCACTGGCAGCGATACGGCGAGCAGCACCAGCAGCGGCACCAGGATCCACACGCGTCGCGTCAGCAGACAGACGATCGGAAAGCCTATATAGAAGACCTCCTCGATCGACAATGACCACAGCACATCCCAGTTGCCAGGCAGATAGCCCGTCTGCCCTTCATACCAGTTCAAGTGCAGACCGAGCGCTGCCACGATGGCGCGTGGCAGCGATTGACCGGCGCGGTTGATCACGTAATCGTCGACACCAAGCAGGTGCAGTGCGCTGAGCACGATGACCAGCAACAGCAGGCACGGCATGATGCGCGCGAAGCGACGCGCATAGAACGCCTTGATGTCGATGCGATCGAGACTGCCCCAGCGCTTGAGCGTATTGCCGGTGATCAGAAACCCCGAGATCACGAAGAACACGAACACCGCCTCGTAGCCGTTGTAGTTCAACCCATCCAGCAGCCAGCGCGGCAGGAAGCTGGCCAGTGCGGTGTGCTTAAGCGGGATGCGCAGGCCGGTGTGGTGCAGCACCACCAGCAGAATCGAAACGCCTCGTAAGAGGTCGATGCCCGGGTTGCGCGCGTCGCGTTCCGCGTGCGCCAACTCAGGCTGGCTCGATTCGATTGATCGCATGCAACGGCGCTCCGGGCAAGCCGTCATCATCCGTGAATCGATGCCCGCAGGACAACCTCACTGCATGCGACAGTGCTCAGTCGCGCACTTCAACGCCGTGCCAGAACGCGAACCGGTCCTTGATCTGCATGGCCTTCTCCGACGGGGTCGGGTAATACCAGGCGGCATTGGCATTCACCTCACCGTCGACCACGACATCCATGTAGCTGGCCGTGCCTTTCCAGGGGCAAAGGGAGTGATGATCGCTGGCACGAAAATATTCGCGCCTGAGCGAATCGGCCGGAAAATAGTGATTGCCCTCGACCACCACGGTGTCGTCGCTTTCAGCCAGCACCACGTTATTCCACGATGCACGCATCTCAGTCGTCTCCTATGTCCTGTCCGGGAAACAGCACCTCGGTGTAGCCGAACTTGCTGAAGTCGGTGATGCGCGAGGGGTACAGCCGGCCGATCAGGTGATCGCATTCGTGCTGCACCACGCGCGCATGAAATCCTTCGGCGGTACGCTCGATGCGTACGCCCTGCGGATCGATGCCCTCGTAGCGGATCAAGCTGTAACGACTGACCGCACCGCGCAAACCGGGCACGGACAGACACCCTTCCCAGCCCTCCTCCATATCCTGCGACAGCGGTGTGATCACCGGGTTGAGCAGGATCGTTCGCGGCACCGCCGGCGCATCGGGATAGCGCTCGGAGTTGTCGAAACCGAAGATCACCAGCTGCAAGTCGATACCGATCTGCGGCGCCGCAAGGCCGACGCCGTCAGCCGCCGCCATTGTCTCGAACATGTCGGCGATCAACGTATCCAGTTCCGCGCTGCCGATCATGCTGTCAGGCACCAGCGGTGCGATGCGCAGCAGACGCTCATCACCCATCTTCAGGATTTCACGAATCATGGACGCCTCATGGGTAGATCTCTGTTTCCGACGTATGGTCACGCCAGGCAGAAGCCAAGCCTGCCCGATACAACGTAACGAAACCATTACGTGGGCCACACTGCGACATTGACCCGCGCGCCGAGGCCGGCGACTCTTGTGCCATTACCGCACGACATTCGACCCGACATGCCCGAAATCCCGAGCGCTACCCCAACCACACCCAGCCCCAAACGCGCGTCGCGGCACAGCGTCGGCCTGCGCGTCATCGCGATCTACAAGGCGGTCAAGACGGTCGGCCTGATCCTGGTGGCCACCGCGGCCTTCCGTCTGGACCGGGAGCAGAATTTTGAACGGCTGGTGCACTGGCTTGAACACCTGTCCCTGACCGACAGCAACAGCCTGCGCTGGAGTCTGGTCAATCTGCTGGAGAGCCTGGGTCCAAGCAAGTTCGTGGCGATCGGTATCGTGGCGCTCGCGTATGCCGCGATTTTCGCGACCGAGGGCATTGGCCTGTGGATGCGCAAGTACTGGGCCGAATGGTTCACGGTGATCGCGACCGGTTCACTGATCCCGCTGGAACTTTACGAGACCGTGCATCATTTCACCTGGATCAAGCTGGCCGCGCTGCTGGCGAACATTGTCATCGTCGCGTACCTCGTGCGCATCGCGTTGCAGTCGCGAGCCGAGCGATCGAGCGGGGGCTGAGCGAGTCAGACCTCGTGATGGATCGCCTCGGCCGACAGCTCGGTCGTCTTCTCGCCACGCCCGGGAACCAGCTCGACCAGATACATTGCGGACAGCACCAAAGCACCACCGACGAGCATGCGCCAGGTCAAAATGTCGGTGCCGAGCGCCACCGCGAATGCGGCAGCGAATACGGGTTCGGTGGTCATCACGATCGCGGCGCGGGCGGCCGGCAGATGTGACTGCGCCCAGGTCTGCATCAGCATGGCGCCGGCGCCGGCGACCAGCGCCATGTAGAGCACCGCGAACCACGCGCTGCGATCAGGTGGCAGCAACGGGCCACCGTGAGGCACAGTGGCGAGCAGGCAGATCACGGCAATCGCCACCATCTGCACGGCCGACAGGCCGAACGCCTCACCCGGGCGTGACCACTGACCAAGCCCGACGATATGCAATCCGTACAGCGCCGCGGAGGCGAGCGTCAGCCATACCCCGGTATCGACCGAGATACCATTGAGCGATAGCAGCGCCAGCCCTGCGGTGGACAGCAGCACCGCCAGCCACACGATGCCCGCCATGCGCTGACGCAGCAACAGCATCGCCAGAATCGGCGTGAACACCACATACATGCCGGTGACAAAGCCGCTGACGCTCGGCGCGATCAGTGACAGGCCCCATGTCTGCAACAGTTGCCCCACACCGTAGACAATACCCAGCAGCAAGCCCCGCATGACCTGCTGCCGACCAAGCCGCCGCACCGGCCGCGCAAACAGCAGTAGCATCGCCAGCGCGGCCACGCTGAAACGCACAGCCAAAAAGTCCGCGACGGGCATGCGCGCGACCACGCCCTTGATCAGCACGAAGGTCGAGCCCCATACCGCGGTCATCGCGAGCAGCCCGATCGTCGCCAATAGCGCAATCCGGCCCGACTTGTCCGAGGACGACGTACTCACTTCAGCGACGCAGCAGGCGACGCCACAGCTGCCCCGGAATCTGCAGCAGGAAATGCGTCCATATGCCTAGCCACACCACACCGGCAATCAAGGGGTTGCGCGCAGCCGGATCGAATTTGCGGAACCAGCGCCACATGCCGGCATGTTTGTAGCGACTCACAAACACCGGGCGATGGCGGCTCGAACTTCCCTTGCCGTGATGCACACGGACGTCGCCAGCCAGCAGCACCTGATAACCGATGTCGCGCACGCGACGGCACAGATCCAGGTCCTCGCAATGCAGGAAATACTTTTCGTCGAAACCGCCGAGGCGCTGAAACATCTCGCGCGTCAGCATCATCAGCGCGCCTGACACAGCCTCGACTTCGATCACTTCGGCAGGAATCTCCTGCTCCATGTTGACCTTTTCGCCGCTGCGTCCAAACATCGTATTGAGCGAACGGCTCAGCAGCGGGTCACGACGCCAGGACGCAGGATCCGGACGACCATTGTCGTCACACACCACTGCGCCGATCAGCCCCGCCTTCGGCCGGCTCGCCGACAGTTCCAGCAGTCGACGCAAGTCATCTTCCTGCAACAGGCAATCGGGATTGAGTACCAGCAGCACGTTTCCGTGCGCCTGCCGCGCCCCGACGTTCACCGCCGGACCGAAGCCGATATTCTTGTGGTTGTAGATCACCTTGAGCCGCGCGTCGTGCGCATGCGCCCGCTCGATAGCCTGCGGCACACCGTCAAGAGAGTTGTTGTCGACCAGGATCAGCTCCATCGACAACGTGCTGGCCAGCAATCGACGCACACATTCGCGCAGTGACGGCCCGCTATCAGCCGATACCACGATCACGCTGAGCGCCAGCGAAAACGGTGAACGAGGGTAAGCTGAAATATCCATCTCCCAAGTATGCGCGAGGATGCGCCAAGGGAAAACATGGCAGCGTAAAAATACTCGGCCGACAACGTCGGCAAGAAGCCATCGCCACGACCGGACAGGTACACGCAAAGTGTACGCCTGACCACTATTGATCGCTGCCCTGCTCCCGCACGGCCTGCAGCGCGACCGGCATCTCGCCCTCACGTCTGGCCAGCCACGGTTGTTCATGATGCCAACCGCAGAGCTGCCAGCCGCGCAGACGATGCAGCTGCCCACACTCACTGTCCCATAGCGCCGTGCCGCGGTCGTCGTTCATACGCACGGCCAGCCAGCGACCCTGCGGGCTGAAACTGACATGTGGCCCAACCCCGTCAATCGACGTGCCATCGGCAAGACGGCAGCTTCCGTCGGCATAAACAACGCGCAGATGATCCGGCTGACCGGCCTGCGGGTGGACCAGATCATGAGTGACGAGCTGCCATGCCGGCGGTTGCAGTTCGATGATTTCCGCCGATGGGCCGATCGGCGCCATGGCCAGTTCGGACCACTGCGTCGAGGCTGCCGCCGGGGACGCGCGACGCAGATCCCGGTCCAGCCATGCTTCCAGTCCTGCCAGCAGCGTGTATCCCACCAAAGCACCCAACAAGGCGATGGTCCACGAGAGCGCGTCCCCACCCAACGCCCGCTGTAGCGCGAACAAGACGCCAGGCAGCCCCCATCGCAAGCCGCGTCGGATCAGTGCGGCGTGCTCCACCGCCAGCCGGTGCTGCAACAACAGCAGCACCGCCGCCAGACCGAGCAACAACGGCAGGCCCAGCCACCACGGCAGCAGCGCCAGCAAGACAGGCCATGCCAGCAGAGGCAACAGGACTGCCCACGTCGGCATGCGGCGGCTCATGTTTCAGTGCCGCCGCGCATGATGCTCATGTCGCTGGGCGATCAGCCACACCACACGCGGGCATTGCGGAACATGCGCATCCACGGTGAATCTTCACCCCACTTCTCCGGATGCCAGCTCAGTTGCACGCTGCGAAACACACGCTCGGGATGCGGCATCATGATCGTCACGCGGCCATCGGCTGCGGTGAAGCCGGCCAGACCACCGGGTGAGCCATTGGTGTTGAGCGGAAAGTTCTCGGTGGGTTTGCCGCGGTTGTCCACGAAACGCACCGCGCTGCCGGCTTTCGACGGACTGCACACCTGCGGAAAGCTGACCCGGCCTTCGCCGTGCGCCACTGCAACCGGGATCCGCGAACCGGCCATACCCTTGAAAAAGATGCTCGGTGTATCGAGCACTTCCAGCGTGACCAGCCGCGACTCGTACTGCTCCGACGCATTGCGCAGGAACTTCGGCCAGTGCTGTGCGCCGGGAATGATGTCTTTCAGTTGCGCCATCATCTGGCAACCATTACACACACCCAGCGCAAATTTCGTCGGGTCGGCAAAGAACGCGGCGAATTGCGCGCGCAACATTTCGTTGTAAAGGATCGAGGTAGCCCAGCCGCGGCCAGCACCGAGCACGTCACCGTAGGAGAAACCACCACAGGCGGCGAAACCACGGAAGTCGGCGAGCTTGACGCGACCACTGGCCAGATCGGACATATGCACATCGATGGCGTCGAAGCCGGCGCGGGTGAACGCGGCCGACATCTCGACCTGACCGTTGACGCCCTGCTCGCGCAACACCGCGATGCGCGGGCGCGCACCGCTACCGATCAGCGCAGCGGCCACATCCTCGGCCGGATTGAAGGTGAGCTTCGGGGTGATGCCGGGATCGTCGTCGTCGATCCGGAATTCAAGCTCGGCGTCGGCACTCTGCGGATTGTCGCGCAGTCGCTGCATCGCGTGACTGGTTTCGTTCCACGCCTTGAACAGCGTCACCCAGTTCCATTTGAACAACGTGTCGCCGCCGAGATACAACTTGATGCCGAGTTTCTCCTTCGGCCGCCCGATACGGTGACTCATGCCGGCCAGGCCGTACTTGACCAGCAGTGCCTCGAACGCTTCGCGGTTGGCCTCGGCCACCTGCATCACGGCACCCAGCTCCTCGTTGAACAAGGAACGCAGGGTCGCCTCGGCCCAGCCGTCCAGATGAATTTCCAGGCCGCAGTGACCGGCAAAGCCCATCTCCAGCAAGGTGGTGATGACGCCGCCGTCGGAGCGATCGTGATACGCCAGCAACAGACCACTGGCATTCGCTTCCTGTACCAGATCGAACAATCCACGCAACCGCTTCGCATCGTCCAGATCCGGCGGCACTCCACCGCTGCGATTGAACACCTGGGTCAGCGCGGATCCGCCGAGGCGATCGCGACCTGCACCCAGGTCGATCAGCCACAGCTGGGAGTCACCGCGATCGAGCTTGAGTTGTGGAGTGAGCGTGCGGCGCACGTCGCTGACGCGCGCAAAGCCGGTGATCACCAGCGATACCGGTGATACGGTGCGCTGCTGCGTGTTGCCATCCTTCCACACGGTCTGCATCGACAGCGAGTCTTTGCCGACCGGGATCGAGATATCCAGTTGCGGACACAGCTCCATGCCGATCGCTTTCACCGCGTCAAACAAGGCGGCATCTTCGCCAGGATGATTGACGGCGGCCATCCAGTTTGCCGATAGGCGAATCTCGCCCAGATTCGGAATTGCCGCGGCAGCAAGGTTGGTGATCGCCTCGCCGACCGCGAGTCGGGCCGCATCGGCACTGTTGAGCAGCGCCACCGGCGCGCGCTCGGCCATCGCCATCGCCTCGCCAGCGTAGCCGTCGAAATCGGCAATGGTCACCGCGCAATCGGCTACCGGCACCTGCCACGGACCGACCATCGGATCGCGCGCATTCAACCCGCCCACGGTGCGGTCGCCGATGGTGATCAGAAAGTTCTTGGAACCCACGGTCGGCAGCCGCAATACGCGCAGCAGGGCCTCGTCCATGCCGATGCCGGTGAGGTCGGGCAGCAGGTCCACGCGTGGCTTGATGCGTTTCGCATCGCGATGCATGCGCGGCGGCTTGCCGAACAGCACATCCATCGGCAGGTCGATCACGACCAATTCGCGACGCGGATCGGTTACCCGCAATCGGCGTTCTGCCGTTGCGTCACCTACCACGGCATACGGGCAGCGTTCGCGCACGCACATCGCTTCGAATTCAGCGAGGTTCTCCGGCGCGATAGCGAGCACGTAGCGTTCCTGCGATTCGTTGCTCCATACCTGCATCGGCGACAGCTGCGGATCGTCGCAGGGAATTTTCGACAGGTCGATCTCGCCACCGACGCCGGCATCGTTGAGCAGTTCCGGGATCGCGTTGGAGAGGCCACCCGCACCCACGTCGTGCACACTGACGATCGGGTTCGTATCACCGCGTGCGCAGCATGCGTCGATGACTTCCTGACAACGCCGCTCCATCTCGGCGTTGTCGCGCTGTACCGAGGCGAAGTCCAGCTCCGCACTCGACGCACCGGAGGCCACAGATGAAGCAGCGCCACCGCCCAGGCCAATCAGCATGGCCGGGCCGCCCAGCACGATCACCTTGTTACCCGGTTGCACCGGGCGCTTCAGCACGTGGCCGGCGCGCAGGTTGGCAAGGCCGCCAGCGAGCATGATCGGTTTGTCGTAGCCCCGACGCAGGCCGGCTTCGCCGGTCTCGTGCTCGTAACTGCGGAAATAGCCGCCCAGACATGGACGTCCAAACTCGTTATTGAACGCGGCGGCACCCAGCGGGCCGTCACGCATGATCTCGAACGCGCTGGCCATCCGCGGCGGCAGCGGACGCTCCACTTCCCACGGCTGCGGGTGTCCGGGAATACGCAGATCCGATACCGAGAATCCGGTAAGCCCCGCCTTCGGTTTGCCACCACGACCGGTAGCCCCCTCGTCGCGGATCTCGCCACCGGCGCCAGTGGCCGCGCCTGGCCATGGCGCGATGGCGGTGGGATGGTTATGCGTTTCTACCTTGATCGCATAGTCGATGCGCTCCTCGTGGCCACGCCAAACGCCATCGACAGGATCGGCGAAGAAGCGCTTGCCAACGCTGCCTTCGATCACCGCCGCATTGTCCGAATAAGCAGACAACGTATGCGCAGGCGAATGCTGATGGGTGTGCTTGATCATGCCGAACAGGGTCTTGTCCTGCTCGACACCGTCCACCGTCCAGCTCGCGTTGAACACCTTGTGGCGGCAGTGCTCGGAGTTTGCCTGCGCGAACATGAAAAGTTCGGCGTCGGTCGGATCGCGGCCGAGTTCGGCGTAGCGTTCGACCAGATACTCGATTTCGTCGTCGGCCAGTGCCAGGCCGAGTCGCGCATTCGCCTCAGCGAGTGCCGCATGCGGATCGGCGCCGAGCGCTATGTGCACCAGATCGCCAGGCGATCCGGCCAGAAACAAACCTTGCGCGTCCTCGATGCTGTTCAGCACCGACTGCGTCATGGCATCGTGCAGCACGGCCATGATGTCGGCATGATCCGGTGCATCGGCGTCCGGCAAACCCGATACCAGCCACGCCAGACCACGTTCGACCCGGCGTATATCGGAACCGGACACACCAAAACCGGCGCCATGCAGGATGTCGGTAGCCTTGCTTGACCACGGTGAAATCGTGCCGAACCTCGGCACGACCCATAGCGTGGCAAGCTCCGGAGCGGCGTCCTTCGCTTCCAGTACGGCCAACAACCGCTGGCGCAACTCGCCCTCGGGCGCCTTGTCGGCGTCGATGAAATAGACGAACCACGACGCCTGTACGCGCGCGCCACGATGCAGGGCATCGAGTCGGGCATTTAGACGTTCGAGTCGGAACGGCGAGAGGGCGCTCTGCCCGTCGAGTGCGATCATGCGGGGAAATGGCGCTGTGCTGGGAAAGCGACCATTCTAGCTGATGCTGCAATACGGCATAACCGGCTGGCCGGCGCCCTGCACCGCTCGACAGGCCGCAAACCCAACTGTGAAGCGGCTTCAGTCGTATTCAGCCAGGCGCAAGCACGTTGGGCGATCCGGCGTCAGCCGCCCATGGGGGAGTGCTTCTGGACGGCATCCAGCATCTGCGCAGGCGGAAGATAACCGCCGATCATGCTGCCGTCTTCGGCAAACACCGCCGGGGTACCCATCGATTCAATGCCGAGTCGCAAACCCAGGTCGTACTGCTGTTTGACCGGATTCACGCAGCTCGCCGGCTTGGGCGTGTGATCGTGCTTCGCCGCGGTGAGGCTAGCGTTGCGATCTGCAGCGCACCACACCGACACCATCTCGGTATAGGTGGGCGTCGGCCGGCCGGCGTCGTTGATCACCCCCTCGCGCGGCCACGCCAGGTATTCCACGGCAATGCCTTCCTTGTTATAGGCGGCCATGCTCTCGTGCAGCTCGCGGCAGTAGGCGCAAGTGACATCGGTGAACACGGTGATGGTGTATTTCGGGTGCGCCGGCGCAAACACGATGCGCTCCGAAGCGGGCACCTTGGCCAGCTCAACCTTGCGAAACGTGGCCCAGCCAGCCTCGCTCAGGTTGCGTTTTTTTGCCAGATCTACAAGATCACCGTTCAGCAGATACTTGCCATCGGCACTGACATAGATCAGCTGGCCTGCGGCGATGACCTGATAAAACCCGGGAATCGGCGCGGGTTCGACCGAATCGATCTGCACGCCTGCCGAGAGTGTGTCGAGCGCCTGCCGCACGGTTTTCTCTGCAGCGGGTGTTATTGCCTGGCTCGACACCGACTGTGCCGCTGCCGGTGTCGATCCGCCATCAGCGGCGTAAACACTGAACGCCAATCCACCAGCGCACAGGGCCAGCAAGTATTTCTTGAACATCACGAACCTCATTTCGATCCAGTCCGCGCACGCGGTAGCGACCATCGTGCATTCTCGCACACGCGGCTGAACCGGATCTCAGAGCTGCCTGAAGTCTTCCTTGGGACGTGCTAACCCAAGCCGTTCGTGCTGAGCGTAGCGCGGGAGGCGCGAAGTCGAAGCTTCCCGCAAGTCCGGCCCTTCGACTTCGCCGCTGCGCGGCTACGCTCAGGGCGAACGGTGCGGGTTGCGGGTTGCGGGTTGCGGGTTGCGGGTTGCGGGTTGCGGGTTGCGGGGTGGATTGTGCGGGCTGTGCATAGGTTGGAATGAGCGGCGTCAAAATCCCAACACCATGGCGCGAGGTTGAAACTCCACGCATGACTCCCCCGGCTCGCTCACCCTCGCGGATGGTGTTGCGCATGCAGGCGTTTCAGACCTTCCTTCGCGACCAGCGTGTAGATCTGGGTGGTGCTCAGCGAACTGTGGCCAAGCAACATCTGCAACGCGCGCAGGTCGGCACCGTGGTTCAACAGGTGAGTGGCAAACGAGTGCCGCAGCACATGTGGGGAGATGCGTTTCGAATGGATGCCTATCTGCATCGCGTAACGCTTCACCAGCGTCCAGAACATCTGCCGGGTCATGCCCTGGCCACGCCGACTGAGGAACAGTGCCAACGGCTGCGCGCCTTTCGCCAGCTCCGGTCGCGCGCCGGCCAGATACGCGGCGATATGTTCCAGAGCCACCTCGCCGACCGGCACCAACCGATCCTTGCCGCCCTTGCCGGTCACCCGCAACACGCCCTGGCGTGTGTTCAGTGCTGCCAGCGGCAGCTCGACCAGTTCGGACACGCGCAGACCGGAGGCATACATCAGCTCCAGCATGGCGCGGTCGCGCAGGCCGAGCGTGGTGGCGGTATCGGGGGCAACCAGCAGCCCCTCGATCTCGCGCTCGGCGAGCGCCTTGGGCAAGCTGCGCGGCATTTTCGGCCGCTCGATCAGCAGGGTCGGGTCGGCAAAGCCCGGCTCGGTGCGGGTGATAAACGCGTAGTAGCGACGGAACGCCGACTGCCGCCGCGCAATCGAGCGTACCGCTGCCGATTGCGCACCATGGTAGGCGGAAATATCTTCGCGTCGCGCCGCATGCAGGGTGCGCCCTCGGCCAGCCAGCCAGATTGCCAGCGCTTCCAGATCGCGCCGGTACGCCTCCAGCGTGCGATCGGCCAGCCCGTCCTCCGACCAGATCTGCTCCAGGAACCTGCCTATGCTCAGCCGGTCGGCTTCGGCGACGATGCTTGGCCGGTCACCTTCGGCGATACTGGCGCGACTTTCTTCCTTCTTCATGCGCACGATGCTGGCCATTGCGCGCGCACTTCGCAAGCGACAATCCACGATGCCCGAGAATGCTTCCGCCGCCGCCCCGCCCTGCCCATTGTGGCGTCGCCTGCTTGCGCTGGTGTACGACTTGTTGATCGTGGTCGCGATCATGATGGTGGCCGTGATGATCGGTCTGCTGCTTACCCATGGCCGGCTGGTCGGCGCGGATGGCCGCATGCAGGCGCTGTGGTTTCCGCCTTTCGAGGGCGCCCTGATCGCCGCCTATTTCATGACGTCCTGGTTGCGTGGCGGCCAGACCATCGGCATGCGGCCCTGGCATATCCGCGTCACTCGTGCGGACGGAGGCACGCCATCGCTGCAGCAGGCGGTGATCCGCGTGCTGGTGGCAGCGGCACCGTTGCTGCTGTTGATGCTGGAGCCGAGTATCGGGCTGCACGCGACGTTGTGGGCGTTGCTGCTGGTGTGGGCCGGCTGGTTTGCGGTGGCGTTGTTCGATCCACGCCGACGGGCCTTGCACGACTTTGCTGCGCATACCGAGATCCGCCGGATCGATTGAGCTTCACACTTCCCTCAGCCCATGCAGGATCCAATTCCATGATGTCCAGCACGAGCCATGCCGAAAGCAGCAGTGACGCCGAACTGATCCGCGCAAACCGCGGCTTCTACGAATCGTTGTGGTCCGAAGCGCGGCTGGTCGGACCGGAACGATTCAACACCTGGCCGCTGATCAGCGAACTTGTCCCTTCGGCACCCCGCCGAGTGGAGGTAGCGCCGGGCCTGCGCCCGCGGCTGCCGCTGGATGGGACCTGCTTTGTCGACATCAGTCATGCCGCACTGCGTCGTCTGCACGCTCGCGGCGCGCATGCCGTGCACGGCATGATTGGCGCGCTGCCGTGCGCGGACGCCAGCTTCGACCTGCTTTGCGCGTTCGACATTCTTGAGCACGTCGCCGACGATGACGGTGCGTTGACCGAGTTGGCGCGGATTGCGGCGCCCGGTGCGCGCTTGCTGCTATCGGTGCCTCTGCACCCGGAAGCGTGGACCGCGTTCGATGACTTCGTCGGTCATTGCCGTCGCTACGAACCTGAGCAGATCATCGCCAAACTCGCGCAGCACGGCTTCACCATCGAACATAGCGCGGTCTACGGGATGCAGCCAAAATCCTCGCGCCTGCTCGATCTCGGCCAGTGGTATCTCACGCATCAGCGCGAGCGCGCGATGTGGTGGTACAACCGCGTATTGATGCCGGTTGCGCTGCGCTTCCAGAAAACGCTGCAGTGGCGTCCCGGTCTGGGTGACACCGAAGGTGTGGACGAAGTGTTGCTGCGCTGCCGCTATCGCCAAGCCGTTGATTAAACAGCGTTAGATCAACCGAGCGCAAGCATTTGCGGCATCGCAACACAGCGGGAAGAAACGGCGCTAAGATGCCGGGTCCCCGCTTTCGGCCACTCTGAAGTCCATGCTTTATCAAATCCACGAATGGCAGCGTTCATTCCTCGGCCCGCTGAGCTACTTCGCGCAGGCCAACGCGCGCATGCTCAACGACAGCGGCAGCTTCCTCACTCAGCTGCCGGGCGCCCAGCGACTGGCCGCCGGATACGAGCTGATCCATCGGCTGGGCAAGGAATACGAAAAGCCCGAGTTCGGCATCCACAGCGCCACGGCACACGGGCAGGAAATCGCCGTGATCGAGCGCGTCGCGCTGGACAAGCCGTTTTGTCAGCTCAAGCGCTTCAAGCGCTTCAGTGACGACCCGGACACCATCGAGAAAATGAAGAACGACCCGGTCGTGCTGGTGGTCGCGCCATTGTCCGGTCATCACTCCACCTTGCTGCGCGACACCGTGCGCACACTGTTGCGCGAACACAAGGTCTACATCACCGACTGGGTCGACGCGCGCATGGTGCCGACGGCAGCCGGCACATTCAGCCTGGATGACTACGTCGGTTATATCGAGGAGTTCATCCGGCACATCGGCGCGAGCGAGCTGCATGTGATCTCGGTCTGCCAGCCGACCGTGCCGGTGCTGGCGGCGGTGTCGCTGATGGCCGCGCGCGGCGAAGCTACGCCGCGCAGTCTGACCATGATGGGCGGCCCGATCGATCCGCGCTGCAGTCCCACCAGCGTCAACAACCTGGCCACCAAGCAGCCGCTTTCCTGGTTCAAGGGCAACGTGAT
>Ga0302314_10006896_pt1 | contig 20494 bp, 18 predicted proteins | sample III_Palsa_N2_3_FD_200533 | JGI IMG/M metagenome (GOLD analysis project Ga0302314, IMG submission 200533) | Peat permafrost microbial communities from Stordalen Mire near Abisko, Sweden - III_Palsa_N2_3 | ecosystem: Environmental > Terrestrial > Soil > Palsa > Peat permafrost | place: Sweden... | reverse complement strand
TGGCGTAGTCGGCCACCGCGGGCAGCGGCTCGTAGTCCACCTCGACCAGTTCGACCGCGTCCTCGGCAAGGTAGCGGCTGTCCGCGACGACCAGCGCGACCGGGTCGCCCGCGAACCGGGCCTCGCCCTCGGCCAGCGGCGGCCGCGGCGTGTCCGGCACCTGGTTTCCCGTCCCGGTGTACCAGGCCTCGCGGACGTCGCCGTTGAGGTCGGCCGCTGTGAAGACGGCGTGCACCCCGGGCAGCCGCAGCGCGGCCGTCGGGTCGATCCCCATGATCCGCGCCCGCGGATGCGGGCTGCGGACGAAGCAGGCGTGCAGCATGCCCGGGCGGACGATGTCGTCGACGAAGGTGCCGGCGCCCGTCAGCAGCCGGGCGTCCTCGACCCGGCTGACCCGGCTGCCGGCGTAGCGGGCCGCCCCGACGGCGGTCATCGCGGCTCTCCGGCCTCAGCCGACCAGGAGCGGCAGCCGCTCCCATCCGCGCACGGACGAGGTCTGCTGCATCGTGGCCTCGGCCCAGTCGACCTCCCAGGTCGGCCAGCGCGCCACGATCTCCTCCAGGGCGATGCGGCCCTCCAGGCGGGCCAGGGCGGAGCCGAGGCAGTAGTGCGGGCCGATGTTGAACGTCAGGTGCAGGCTCTTCGTCCGGTGGATGTCGAACCGGTCCGGCTCGTCGTACCGCTCCGGGTCGCGGTTGGCGGCGCCGACGAACAGCAGCATCGTGCTCCCCTCGGGGACGACCTGCCCGTAGAGCTCGACCGGCTTGGCGACGTAGCGGGCGATGGACGGGCCCGGCGGCTCGAGCCGCAGCACCTCCTCGACCGCGCCCGGGATCAGCGACGGATCGGCCGCGATTTCCGCCCGCTGCTCCGGGTGCTTGGCCAGGGTGGAGCCCATCCAGCCGATCAGCCGACCGGTGGTCTCGTTCCCGGCGCCCGCCAGCACGGTGACGTACATCAGGACCTCGTCCCGGGTCAGCGTGCGGGTCACCCCGTTCTCATCCTCGAACCGGGCGGTGAGCAGCTCGGTCATGACGTCGTCGGAGGGGTGCGTGAGTCGCCAGTCGATGTACTCGCCGAACGCGTCGAAGGTGAGGACGGGGCCATGGCTGGTGTCCATCCTGCCGTCGTCGCCGACCAGGTGGGCGTCCGCCTGCTCGCGGAAGTCCGCCTGGCCCTCCTCGGGGATGCCGAGCAGCATGCCGATGACCCGCATCGGCATCTCCAGGCCGAGTTTCTCGATCAGGTCGAACCGGGACTCCCCCACCAGCGGGTCGAGGCAGCGGACGCAGTACTCGCGGACCAGCGGCTCGAGCTCGGCGATCCGCCGGGGCGAGAACACCCGGGCCAGCAGCTTCCGGTGGATGTCGTGGGTAGGCGGATCCTCCATGATCAGAGTGCCGGGCGGCATCACCATGTTCGCCTTGATCAGCTCGAGCATGACGCCGCGGGAGGAGGAGAACGTCGCCGTGTCCGTCACCGCCCGCTCCACGTCCGCGTACCGGCTGAGCGCGTAGAAGTCGTGCGTCTGGTTGTAGTAGAGCGGGGCCTCCTCGCGGATCCGGTTGAAGACCGGCCAGGGGTCGTCCACGAAGCGGGCGTCGTACGGATCCCAGTAGAGCGCGTCGGTTTCCACGTCCCGTGCCTCCCGGCGTTAGGTAAGCAATTACCCTCGTGTATAGACCGCCCCGCCACCGATGACAAGACCTCGTCGACACTTGTCACTGAAATATGTCATTGACACTCGTCAACGACAGGACGTATGAAGGAAGCACCATGCCGCCAGTGGAAGACAAGATCAATGGACGTGCGGCGGTCAAAGGCCGAGACGCGCAGCGCCAGCAGACCCGCCAGCGGGTCTACGCGGCGGCCCTGGCGGAGTTCAAGCGGACCGGGATGGCGGCCGCCGACGTGGGCGACATCGCGGCGGCGGCGGGCGTGGCCCGGGGCACGTTCTACTTCCACTTCCCGACCAAGGAGCACGTTCTGGCGGAGCTCGAGCGGCACGAGGAGGCCCGGCTGGTCGCCCAGTTGTCGAAGTTCCTGACCGAGCTCGAGGCCCGGTGCGCTCCCGCCGGCGGCCGGCCGCCGGCCGGGAACACGCCGCCTGACCCCGTCGACCGCCCGTCCGGTCAGGGCTTCCTGCCCGCCGCCCTGGGCGAGGTCGTCCGGCTGCTGACGGCGATGGAGCGGCGGGTCGGCAAGACCCTGTTCCGCGAGATGCTGGGGCTGCACTTCTCGTCCCGACGGCCGGAGGTGCTCCCCGGCTCCGACCAGTGGACCGAGTACCCGGTGATGACGGTCGTGGTCGAAGTCGTCGAGCGGGCCAGGGAACGAGGCGAGGTGCACCCCGACGCGAGTGCCCTCCCGACCGCGCAGCTGTTCATGATGGGGCTGTACGCGATGCTGATCGCCAGCCACGAGTACCCCAAGGCGGCCCGGGCCGAGATCCTCGACAACTTCATGGCCACCGTCCTGCGCGGCGTCGCCCCCCGCTGAAGGATGTCGGCGTACGCCGACATTCTGTTTTGTCGGCGTACGCCGACATTTCACCGCAGCGGTTGTCGTCGAACTGGGCCGACCCGAGGTCAAGGGCTGGGCGGGCCGTGCGGGTGGAACCAGGGTCCGTTCGGAGGAAAAGATTTAGAAGCTTTTTTGGGTGAGGGTGCCGGGCGGGAGGGCGAGGAGCCTCTCCGCAGTCGAGATCACCATCGCCCTGACCGGGGCGTAGTCGAGGATCCCGCGGGTGGCGGCCTGGACGCTGAGGCCGTCGATCAGGCTGAGGATCTGCAGGGCGGGCGCGCCGGGATCGTCGATCGGGAAGTCGCCGGCCGCGATGCCGTCGGCGATGACGGCCGAGAGGCGGTCGACGTCGGTGTTCATCTGCCGTCCGACCTCGGCCAGCAGCGCGGGGCGGCGGCGGCTGGCCTGCCACGCGTCCAGCCAGAGGAGGCTGACCGGGTCCCGGTCCCGGTGCAGCCAGGCGTTGAGGAGCCGCCGCATTTGGTCGACGGGGCGATCGGCCAGGAGAGCGCGGCCGAAGATCTGCTCGCGCTCGTTGGCCGCGGCGTGCGCGAAGGCGGTCGCGACCAGCTCGTCGGCCGTGGCGAAGTAGTGGCTGACCAGGCCGGGGAACACGCCGAGCTCGGCCGCGACGCGCTTGGCGGTCACCCGGTCGAGGCCCTCGGCGACCGCGATCGCGCCGGAGGTCTCGATGATCTCGGCCAGCCGCTCGCTGGCAGGTTTGCGACGGGCCGTCGCCTGGGGTCTTGACGTCACGCCGCTCATCGTATTGACTCTCACATCAATAAGCAATTGGTCTTGGGACCAATAAGCGAGCGGAGGGCCTCCGATGGCACCTGCTACGGACCAGGCCGGGCGGATCGAGACGCACGGCATCGATTACGTTCCCGACTCCGAGCGGCACGGCACGGCGCGGTCGCTGTTCGTCGTGTGGGCGGCGTCGAACGTCACCTACGTGTACATCGTGCTGGGCGGGACACTGGTGCTGCTCGGCCTCGACGTGTGGCAGGCGCTCGCCGTGGTGGTGGCCGGGAACCTGTTCTGGGGGCTGGTGGGCTGGCTGTCGATCAGCGGGCCGAGTTCGGGCACCCCGAGCGAGGTGGTGACCCGGGCGATGTTCGGCGTCCGCGGCAACCGGGTCTTCAACGTGGTGCTCGGCTGGCTCGTCGGCGTCGCCTACGAGGCGATCAACCTGTCGATCGGGGCGCTGGCCGGATTCGCCCTGATCGCGCAGTGGGGCGGCCGGGCCGGGACCCCGGTCAAGGTGCTCGTGGTGCTCGCGACCGCGCTGGTCACGTTCACGATCAGCGTCTACGGGCACGCGACGATCGTGAAGCTCAGCGGCTGGTTCACCTGGATCCTGGCTGCGCGGGCGGCCGACGGGGGGCGGGCGGTGCCGGTCGTCACGGTGCTGAGCGTCGAATGAGCACGCTGCTGCGCGGGGACGTCGTTCGTCCCGCCCGCAGTCCGAGCTCTGGCCGGCGACGGCTGCATGCGATTATCGACCGATACCTCAAGGAGCGACCATGACCCGCTACGGACCCCAGTTCGGCCCGGACATCACCTTCCTCGGCGTCGACCGCTGCGACTGGGCGGAGCCGTCCACCTATGCCGACGCCGACGTGGTGATCTTGGGCGCGCCGTTCGACGGCGGCACCTCGCACCGGGCCGGCACCAGGTTCGGGCCGCAGCACATCCGGCAGACCTGCTACCTGCCGCACGACGGGTCGCGGCCGTCGCTCGCGCTGCGCGTGGACGCGCTGCAGGACCTGCGGGTCTACGACGCGGGCGACGTCGAGATGTTCTCCGGCGACGCGGCCCGGTCGGTCCGTGACCTGCAGGCGGCGGTCCACGCGGTGACCGCGGCTGGCGCGATCCCGCTCGTGCTCGGCGGGGACCACACGATCACCTGGCCCGACGCCGCGGGCGTGGCCCAGCATCGCGGGCAGGGCCGGATCTCGATGATTCACTTCGACGCGCACGCCGACACCGGGGACGTCGAGTTCGGATCTCTCATCGGGCACGGCCAGCCGATGCGGCGGCTGATCGAGTCGGGCGCGCTCCGCGGCGACCGGTTCCTGCAGATGGGGCTGCGCGGCTACTGGCCCGGGCCGGAGACGCTGGCGTGGATGGCGGAGCAGGGCATGCGCTCCTATGAGATGACGGAGATCGGCGCGCGGGGGTTGAGTGAGTGCCTGACCGAGGCGTTCGGGATCGCGATGGACTCGTGCGACGGGGTGTTCCTCTCGGTTGACATCGATGTCTGCGATCCAGGGCACGCGCCGGGGACCGGCACCCCGGAGCCGGGCGGGCTGACGGCCAGGCAGCTGCTGGACTCGGTGCGGCGGATCGCCTACGAGCTGCCGCTGGCCGGGATCGACGTGGTCGAGGTGTCGCCGCCCTACGACCACGCGGAGATCACGTCGTTCCTGGCCAACCGGGTGGTGCTCGAGGCGTTGTCGGGCATGGCCCGGCGGCGGCGGGACGCGGCCGACGGGACGACCTGGGACCCGCGCCAGCCGCTGCTCGACAACCGCTGAGGCGCCTGTGGCGTCCGGCGCGCACACCAGGTCGATTGCGCAATCCAGCACGCTCTAACCTGGTCGATTGCGCAATCGACATGCTCTCGCAGGCGCCGCAGGTTATTTGCCGTGCGGGTCGGAGGCGTTGAGGGTGGCGACGACCTGGTCGTAGTCGCCGCGAGCCTCGCCGTAGCGGAGGAACTTCACCCGCTCGACCTGGATCTCCGTCGCGTCGGGCTCAGCCTCGAACAGCGCCAGGGCCTCTGCCACGAACTCGTCGAGCGGCATCGCGACCTCGCTGCTCTCCTGCCCGGGCACGAGCGAGGTGCGGACGGACGGCGGCACCAGCTCGACCACCTGAACCGTGGTGTCGGCGAACTGCAGGCGGATCGACTCGCTGAGCATGTGGATGGCGGCCTTGGACGCGTTGTAGCTCGGCGTTACCGCCAGCGGCGTGAACGCCAGGCCGGAGGAGACGGTCACGATCGTGGCGTCCGGCTGGGCCTGGAGGTGCTCGATGAACGCGGCGATGAGCCTGATCGGGCCGAGCACGTTGGTGGTGATGACCGATTCGGCCGAGGCGAGGAACTCCTCGGGCCTGCGCCAGTCCTCGATCCGCATGATCCCCGCCATCGCGACCAGGACGTTGAGGTCCGGGTGCCTGGCCAGCACCTCCTTGGCGGCCGAGTCGATGCTGGCCGGATCGCCGCAGTCGACCTGCACGGTGTCGATGCCGGGGTGCCGGGCGGCGATCTGATCAAGCAGGTCGGCTCGCCGGCCGCCGACGATCACGGTATTGCCCCGGGCGTGCAGCTCCACCGCCAGGGCGAGGCCGATACCGCTGGTGGAGCCGGGGATGAAGACGGTGTTCCCTGAGATGTTCATGTCTCCAGCCTGGCCGACCCGCGGCGGCGGGTGCAGAGAGCGCTTATCGGGGGATCAGCGATCCCTGCCTGGCGGTATCCGCCCGGCTGAGGCAAGACGGATACTGGGTGCATGGACCGCGGAGCGCTCGCCGACTTTCTGCGCCGTCGCCGTGAGGCGCTGCGGCCAGAGGAGGTCGGGCTGCCCGTCGGGGCGCGGCGCCGGACCCGCGGCCTGCGGCGGGAGGAGGTCGCGGCCCTCGCCGCGATGTCGACCGACTACTACACCCGGCTCGAGCAGCAGCGGGGCCCGCAGCCGAGCGAGCAGATGCTCGCGTCGCTCGCCCGGGCGCTGCGGCTGACGGGCGACGAGCGCGACTACCTGTTCCAGATCGCGGGCCACAGCGCGCCGACGCCGGCGGCGGCCGCCACTCATGTGGCCCCGGCGCTGCTGCGGGTGCTCGACCGCCTTAGCGACACCCCGGCCCTGATCTTGTCCAACCTCGGCGAGACGCTGGTGCAGAACCGGATGGCCGACGCGCTGTTCGGGGACAAGTCCGGCTACACCGGCCTGGCCCGCAGCGAGATCTACCGCTGGTTCACCGATCCGGCCGAGCGGCGGCGCTACCCCGAGAACGACCGCGACCGGCAGAGCCGCGCCCAGGTCGCGAACCTGCGCGCCGCCTACGGGTCGATGGGCCCACGGTCGCGCGCGGGCGAGCTCGCGCGAGCGCTGCAGAAGGCCAGCCCCGAGTTCGCCGCGCTATGGGAACGGCACGAGGTCGCCAGGCGCTTCGAGGACCACAAGACGCTCATCCACCCCGAGCTTGGCCCGATCGAGGTCGACTGCCAGGTGCTGTTCACCGAGGACCAGTCCCAGGCGCTGCTGGTGCTCACCGCTCCCCCGCGCACCGAGGGCTTCGAGAAGCTGCAGCTCCTCGGCGTTCTCGGGCAACAGCGGTTCGCCGAGTCGCGCGGCTGAGACCATTCGCGCCTTCGCCCGGTCGGAGGTCAGGCGGGTACCGACGTCGACCACATCCACGCGCTGGGTATCGGGTAGCCGAGGAGATCCTCGAAGCGGCGCCGGTCGGGGGCGAGGCGCTCGGCGAGTCGGTCCCTTAGTTCGGGTGGGATCGCGGAGTCGCTCGGACGAGCGCGTCGGGTCGTCAGCCGCCGGGACAGCCCGGTGCGCTGATCGGGCCGCCACCGCGGATCGAGCCTGACCTGGCGGCGCGGCAGCCAGCCGAGATCATGCAGGCGCGGGACGGGCTTGTCCATCGAGCGGTGGTCGCGGTGCCGCTGGTCAAGGTCGACCGCGGCCGGGTCCACCCCGAGGTGGCCGAAGACCGCACTCAGCGCTTCGCGTGGACTCTCCCGCAGCACCTCGCTCGGGATCACGAGTACCTGACCCCGCTCGAAGTGATCGAGAAACGCCGCGAGCTGGAAGCCGTAGCGGCTCGGCCCGAGGTAGCGGTCGTCGAGCAAGGCCGCCTCGGGGCGGCGCCGCTCCCGGCCGGCCGACACCTGATGCATGTACATCGACCGCATGCGGGCGATCGGGTCGCGCACCACGTAGACGAGACGTGCGTTCGGAACGACCTGCGCCATCCGCGCGGGGACGCCGCCGAACTGCGGGGCCATGGTATAGCCCGGAGAGCACTCTCCAAGGGCAGCGGCGCTGCCCGCGCCCTCGAAGAGAGACTCGTACCAGTCGCGTCCGCGCGCCCAGTTTTGCTCGGCGACGAAGAAATTCGGCTCGCCGAACCTTCCTCCGCGCGCGAGGAAGACGTCGGGATGCTCATCGAGGTAGTGGCAGAGGCTCACGGTCCCCGCCTTCATCGCGCCGATCACCACGAAGGTCGGCAGGGTCATCGCATCATCACCGCAATCGATGTCGTCCAGTCGCGGTCGGCCCGGGACCCATTCTCCGCACGGCAGATCGAGGACGCGAAGGATTTTCGCTTTGCGCGTCGGCGGTGAGTCACCGGCGGTCGCAGCACGGGCATGATGTTGGGGTGACTTGGACTGCGCCGGAGATCACTCGAGCCGACGGGCCACTGGCCGAGCTGACGGGGGACGAGCGCACGCTCGCCGACGCGTGGCTGGACCTGCACCGCCAGACCCTGCTCTGGAAATGCGGCGGGCTCACCGCCGAGCAGCTCAAGCTCCGCGCCATTGAACGGTCGGACTTGTCGCTGCTCGGCCTGGTCAGGCACATGGCTGAAGTGGAACGCGACTGGTTCAGGACCAGGTTCGCGGGGGCGCAGGTGGGCTACTTGTACTGCACCGTCGACAATATGCAGGCCGAGTTCGATGTGGCCGACGCCGACGCCGAATCAGATCTGGCGGTTTATGCCCGTGAGGTTGAAGCCGTCCGCCAGACGACGCAGGAGCGCTCGCTGGATGACACCTTCGTCGACCCGAACCGCAAAACCGAGATGAGCCTACGTTTCGTCTATTCGGTCATGATCCAGGAGTACGCCCGACACAACGGCCACGCCGATCTCCTCCGCGAGTCCGTCGACGGACAAACCGGGCACTAAGCCTGGCCCCGACGGCTTCTTGGATTGATAGGCCATCGTTATTGTGTTCCATTTGGGTGATCTTTTTTTTTGGCCGTCATTGTGTTCCAAAGGGGCGCTATACGACCCGAACAGCACACGTTGACGCCCGAACGCCGATCGGCCTGAGCCGGAGTGGCTTATGGGGCGCGTGCGGCGTGAAGGCGAGGGGGTGGCCGGATGGAGGCGGTGGCCACGGATGGAGGGACGACGGCCAGAGGGAAGACGACGGCCAGAGGGAGACGGTGGCGACGTGGAAATGGGGGGCGGCCAGCGGTCGCCGGGGGCGGTGGCCGCTGGCGGGTGACGCTGGGCGCGGGGCGGATTGCCGATGGAGGGACGTGGTCGGCGAAAGGGTGGGTTGCCGGGGGGCGGCGCGGTGGCACGGGTGATCGATTAAGCGGACCGGGTGGAGGAACCAGGGTCCGTTCGGGAGAAAAGATCTTAGTTTTCTGGCCGTGCCGGGCCGCCGTCGACAGGGGTTCTGGCGAGGTCGCGCAGGCGGCTGAGGGTGTCGCCGGGACGGCCGACCAGGACGCGCGCCCGGGGCAGGCGCTGGCGGATCTCGCGCGCCTCCTGGGCGGCCGTCCGGACGCCGCCGGGGGTGGTCGATGACAGGACGACCAGTGTGGCCCCGGTCTCTTCGGCGAAGTTGATGAGCTCATTCGTCGGCAGGTCGGCGCCCAGGTCGTGGACCTGCCAGCGGTCCTCGCGCAGGCACGCGGCCGCCATCAGCGAGGGCAGGGCGTGGTGCTCGCCGGGCGGGGTGGTGGTCACCGCGACGCCGCGCGGGCGGCCCTGCGGCTGGCGCGCCCGGGGGGCGATGAGCCGCGCGCAGATGGCGGTCGCGCGGTGCTCTTCGGCGATGGACACCTCACCGGCGGCCCAGGCCACCCCGACCCGGTGCAGCGCAGGCGCTATGACCTGGTCGCAGAGCCCGACGATGGGCGTGCCCGCCGCCAGCCGGTCGAAGTCCTGCCGCGCCAGCGCCTCGTCGCCGGCCATCAGGGCGGTGTAGAGCCGGTCGGCCTGCGCCGCCCAGTCCCTGACCCTGACCTCCTGCGGCGGCTCAACGCCGGCCGCGCGCCGGGCCGCCAGGTCGCGCACGTCGTCCTCGCTGACCTCGTAGCCGCGCGGGGTCTTGCGGGCCGGCAGCGTGCCCTGCCGCACCCAGCCATAGGCGGTCTGATAATGCACGCCGAGAGTGTCGGCTGCATCACGTAGCTGCATGACAGGGCTCCAAGCTCATGGTTTTAGTGTAACTTAGTATTGATTACAAGTCGCGGACCGAAGGAGGCGACACGGGTATGGGTCTCACGTACTCAAGTGTGGTGTGTGCAGAGCCTGACGAGGTGTTCGCCTGGCACTCCCGACCGGGGGCCATCATGCGGCTGATGCCACCATGGCAGCCAGTGCGCGTGGCGCGGGAGGCACCGTCGGTCCGCGACGGGGTGGCGGTCCTGGCGCTGCCCGCCGGGCTGCGCTGGGTGGCCGGCCACGACCCGGGCGGCTACGACCCGCCCCGTCAGTTCGCCGACGTCCTGCGGCCGCCGCTGGGGGCGGCGCTCCGGTGGCGGCACACCCACCAGTTCGCCCCCGCGCCCGGCGCCGGGACGCTGGTCACTGACGTCGTCGACACGCCCATTCCGGGTCGGGCGCTGCGGCCGATGTTCGGGTACCGGCACCGCCAGCTGGCGGCGGACCTGGCGGTGCACGCTCGCGTCCGGGAGGTCTGCCCGGAGCCGCTGACGGTCGCGATCACCGGGTCGAGCGGGGTGGTCGGCTCGGCCCTAGCGGCGCTGCTGACCACCGGCGGCCATCGGGTGATCAGGCTGGTCCGCCGGTCGCCGGCCAACGACGGCGAGCGCCAGTGGCGGCCGGACGACCCCGATTCGGGTCTGCTGGCCGGCGTCGACGCGGTGATCCACCTCGCGGGCGCCTCGATCGGCGGCCGGTTCACACCGGAGCGCAAGCGGGCGATCCTGTCGAGCCGGATCGGCCCGACCCGCGCGCTGGCGACGCTGGCGGCCCGGTCCCCCGGTCAGCTGCGGGCCTTCGTCACCGCGTCGGCGGTGGGCTTCTACGGCGCCGACCGCGGCGACGAGATCCTGACCGAGGCGAGCGGCCGCGGCGACGGGTTCCTGGCCGACGTGGCCGCCGCCTGGGAGGACGCGGCCGAGCCGGCCTCGGCCGCCGGGATCAGGTCGGTCCAGGTCCGGACGGGCATCGTGCAGACTCCGCGCGGCGGGATGCTGCGGCTGCTGTACCCGGTGTTCGAAACCGGCCTCGGCGGGCCGCTGGGCGATGGCACCGGGTGGCTGCCCTGGATCGAGATCGACGACCTGCTCGACATCTACCTGCGCGCCGTCACCGATCCCGGCCTGAGCGGCCCGGTCAACGCGGTCGCGCCGGAGGCGGAGCCGCAGGCCGAGTACGCGCGGACCCTCGGCCGGGTGCTCGGCCGGCCGGCGCTGATCCCGGTGCCCGCGGCGGGCCCGCAGTTCCTGCTGGGCGCCGAGGGCGCCAGGGAGCTCGCGCTGGCGAGCCAGCTTGTCCGTCCCTCGGTGCTGGCGGCGGCGGGCCATTCGTTCCGGTACCCGACCCTGGAGGGCGCGCTCAGGCACGTCCTCGGCCGCACGCCGGCCCCGGCCCCGGCCAGCACCGTCATCCACGCGTTATGAGCCGGTTTCGGCTGTGATCCTCCGCCTCTTCCGCGACGCCACCAATCCGAAGATCGACAAGAAACGAATAGCAGATGTGACGCTAAGTGGGAGGAACGGGGTGACCCGACGCAGGATCGCCGTCATCGGTGGCGGCGTCAGCGGGCTCACGGCGGGCTACATCCTGTCGCGCACCGATGAGGTAACGCTCTTCGAGGCGGCGGGCCGGCTCGGCGGCCACGCCGACACGCACCTGGTCGACGAGCCCGGCGGCCGCCAGGTGGCGGTCGACACCGGGTTCATCGTCTACAACGAGCGGACCTACCCGCTGCTGACCCGGCTGTTCGGCGAGCTCGGGGTGGAGACGCGGGCCTCGGAGATGAGCATGTCGGTCAGCTGCTCCGGCTGCGGCGTGCATTACGCGGGCAAGCGCGGCCCGGCCGGCCTGGGCGCGGGCGTGGCCGTGGGCGGTCGCGCCTATCTGCAGATGCTGGCCGAGGTCCCGAGGTTCCACCGGGCCGCCCGGCGGCTGCTGGCGTCGGCGCCGCCCGCTGGGGCGGGGGCCAGCGGGGCGGGGGCCGGTGCGGTGGGGGCCGACGGGGCGGGGCTCCCCATGGAGGCGGCGGCCGGCATCTCGCTCGGCGATTTCCTGCGCGAGGGCGGCTTCTCCCGCTACTTCACCTCGCATTTCGCGGTGCCGGTGGTCGCCGCGGTGTGGTCGTGCCCGCAGGGCACGGCGCTGCAGTACCCGGCCGCGTACCTGTTCGCCTTCCTCGCCAACCACGGCCTGCTGTCGGTCACCGGGTCGCCCCCGTGGCGCACGGTGGCGGGCGGATCGCGCCGCTACGTCGACCTGATCGCCGAACGGCTTGCGCAGGTGCGGCTCTCGTCTCCCGTTCGCTCGGTCACCCGCCGCCCGAACGGGGTCACGGTGGTGGACGGCTCGGGCGCGGGACTCGACTTCGACGCCGTGGTCATCGCCACCCACCCCGATCAGGCGCTCCGGCTGCTTGACGCGCCCACCGCGGCCGAGCGGTCAGTGCTCGGCGCGTTCGGCTACTCGTCCAACGAGGCGGTGCTGCACACCGACGCTCGGCTGCTGCCGCCGCGCGGGGCGGTCCGGGCGTCCTGGAACTACGCCCTCAGCTGCCATGACGGTTCGGCGGAGGCGCCGGCCCGGGTCAGCTATCACATGAACCGGCTGCAGGGCCTGCCGACCGACCGGGACTACATCGTCACCCTCGGCGGACGGCAGGACGTGGACCCGGCCAGCGTCATCGCCGTGATGGACTACGCCCATCCGGCTTACACCCGCGAGTCGGTCGCGGCCCAGTCGCTGCTGCCGGGCCTGAACACGTCGGTCACGGCGTTCGCGGGCGCCTACCACGGCTGGGGATTCCACGAGGACGGCTGCCGCGCGGGCGTGGCCGCCGCGCGGGCGCTTGGAGGCTCCTGGTGACCGAGGCTGGGGTGCGGGCTCGGCCCGCTGACAGGGCGCGGCGCGCTGACATGGGTCTGCGTGCTGACCGGGCTCTGCGTCCCGACCGGGCTCGGCCGCTGGCCGAGGGGGCGGTGCTGTACGAGTGCCAGATCGCGCACGCCCGGGTGGCGCCGCTGCGCAACGCGTTCAGCTATCGCAGCTACGAATGGCTGGTCGACCTGGACCGGCTGCCGCGCCCGCAGGGGTGGCCGTCGCTGCTGGCCGGATTCCAGGCCCGCGATCATCTCGGCGACCCGGCCCGCAGCATCAGGGCCAACGTCGACCAGTTCCTGCGCGGCCGGGGCGTCGACCTGGGCGGCGGCCAGGTGCTGATGCTCGCGCACGCCCGGGTCCTCGGCCACGTGTTCAACCCGCTGACCCTGTTCTGGTGCCATCGGGCGGACGGCACGCTGGCCTGCGTGATCGCGGAGGTGCACAACACCTACCACCAGCGGCACGCCTACCTGCTGCAGACCGACGGCCAGGGCCGGGCGCGGGTCGACAAGGAGCTCTACGTCTCCCCGTACCACCCGGTCGACGGCTGGTACCAGATGAGCGTGCCTCGGCCGGGAGAGCGGCTGGCGCTCAGCATCACCCTGAACCGCCCGAACGGGCACCGCTTCTTCGCCATCGTCCGCGGCACCGCCGTGCCCGCCACCCGGCGCGCGCTGTTGCGCGCCGCCGTGCGGCACCCCTGTTCCACCGCGGTGGTGTCCGCGCGGATCAGGTGGCAGGGGATCAAGTTGTACGCGCGAGGGCTGCGGCCGGCGCCGCGACCGCCGCGCCGTCCGCAAGAGGGGGTCCAGTGATACGAGGGGGACCAGTGATCAGCACCACGCACGACACCGGATGGGTGATCGACCCGATCCGTTGGCCCGATGTCGCCGAGGCGCGCGGTTCTGCGCCGCGCGCGGAGATAGCCCGCCTGCTCTTCGGCGCGGCGACCGCCCGGCTCCCGATCCGGGTCCGGCTGCCCGACGGCCGGCAGCTCGGCGCCGGGTCGGACGACGCGCCGCTGATGATGGTCCACAATCCGGGCGCCTTCTTCAGCCGGCTCGGGGCGGGCGGCCTGATCGGATTCGGCGAGTCCTATATGGCGGGCGACTGGGACTGCGAGGACCTGACCGGCCTGCTGACTGTCTTCGCGGCGCACGTCGGCGATCTCGTGCCGACGCCGTTCCAGCGGTTGCGGACCATGGCCGTGCGAAGGCTGCCGGCCGCCGACGACCAGACCAAGGCGGGTGCGCGCCGCAACATCGGCCGCCACTACGACCTGTCCAACGAGTTCTTCGGCCTCTTCCTCGACGAGACCATGACGTACTCCTCGGCCCTGTTCGAGACCGCCGCCGACGGCTCGCCGGCCGCCGCCGACCGGCTGCTCGGGCAGGCGCAGCAGCGCAAGATCGACCGGCTGCTCGACCAGGCGCGGGTGGGGCCGGGCAGCCGGCTGCTCGAGGTCGGCACCGGCTGGGGCGAGCTGGCGATCCAGGCCGCCAGGCGCGGCGCCCTGGTCAGGACCGTCACGATCTCGGCCCGGCAGCATGACCTCGCCGCCAGCCGGGTGGCCGCGGCCGGGCTGGCCGACCGGGTCAGCGTGGAGCTGCGCGATTACCGGGACGTGTCCGGCCAGTACGACGCCATCTGCTCGGTCGAGATGGTCGAGGCGGTCGGCGAGCGCTACTGGGACACGTACTTCGCCCAGCTGGATCAGCTGCTCGCGCCCGGCGGCCGGATCGCGCTCCAGACGATCACGATGCCGCACGACCGCATGATGGCGAGCAGGCGCACCTACACCTGGATTCTCAAGTACATCTTCCCCGGTGGTCTCATCCCCTCGGTCACCGCGATCGAGGACAGCCTCCGCCGCCGCACTGGGCTGCGGGTCACCGAACGGCATGACTTCGGCCCCCATTACGCGGAGACGTTGCAGATCTGGCGCGACCGGTTCACCGGTCGCGGGGACGAGGTCGCCGCGCTCGGGTTCGACGAGGTCTTCATCCGGATGTGGACGTTCTACCTGTGCTACGCCGAGGCCGGCTTCCGGGCCGGGTACCTGAACGTCAGCCAGCTCACCCTGGACCGCGGATGACCGCCCCGGCTAAGGACGCAGACAACGTGGTCGCCGAGGGCGGCGCACGAGTCGGGGCCGCCGCGCCGGCCGCGGGCACGCGAGCCAGGCGCCGGGCGGACGTCGCGACGACGATCGCCTGGGCGGCTTCCCGAGCCGGGTTCGACCTGCCGGTGCGGGTGCGGGCATGGGACGGCAGCGAGGCGGGGCCGGCCGGCCCGCCCACCGCTGTGCTGCGCTCGCCACGGGCGCTGCGCCGCGCACTGTGGGCGCCCGGGGAACTCGGGCTCGCGCGCGCCTACGTCAGCGGCGACCTGGATGTCGAAGGAGACCTTACTGAGGGACTGCGCCGGGCGTTTCGTGCGGCCCGCCCGGCGCAGTCCGGCCCGGCCTCGGGCGGCGGGGCGTCAGGTCGCACACCGTCGGCTGGCCGGGCGTCGCGCGCTTGGTCTGGGTGGGGACCGGGCCGGTGGGCCGACGTGGTGTCGGCGGCGGCGGTCGCGGCGAGCCGACTCGGGGTTTTCGGCCCGCCCCCCGCGCCGCCCGCCTGCGAAATCAGGCTCTCCGGCCGGGTGCACAGCCGGGCCAGGGACCAGGCCGTGATCGCCGGCCACTACGATCTCCCGGTCTCGTTCTACCGGCTGATCCTCGACCCGGCGATGGCCTACTCCTGCGGCTACTGGACCGGCGACGGCCCGGGCTACGGCCTCGCCGACGCCCAGCGCGACAAGCTGGACCTGGTGGCGGACAAGCTCAGGCTCGGCCCGGGGGTCTCGCTGCTCGACATGGGCTGCGGCTGGGGGTCGCTGACGGTGCACGCCGCGCAGCACCGCCAGGCTCGGGTCCGCTCGGTCACGCTCTCGGCCGAGCAGGGCGGGTACACCAGGGAACGGCTGCGCGGGCTCGGTCTCGCCGACCGGGCCGAGGTACTGATCCAGGACTATCGCGACACGACGGGCGGCCCGTACGACGCGATCGCCTCCCTCGAGATGGGCGAGCACGTCGGCGCCGACGGCTACCCGGCCTTCTGCGCGGCGCTGCACCGCCAGCTGCGCCCTGGCGGCCGGCTGCTGATCCAGCAGATGTCACGCGGCCGGAGCGCACCCGGCGGCGGCGCCTTCATCGAGTCGTACGTCACCGCCGACATGCACATGCGGCCGGTCGGCGAGACGGTCGGGCTGCTCGAGGACGCTGGCCTTGAGGTGCTCGGCGTTCAGGCGATGCGTCCGCATTACGTCCGCACGATCAGGGCCTGGCTTGACAACCTGGAGGAGAACCTGCCCGCGGTCGAGGCCATCATCGGTCGGGAACGCGCCCGGATGTGGCGGCTGTACCTGGCGGGCGGCGCGCTGGCATTCGAAGAGGGCCGGATGGGCGTCGACCAGATCCTCGCGGCGAGGCCGGAATGACGGAGGGCCGATGCTCCTCCTGACAGCGCTCGTCACCGCTGGCGCGCTGCTCGTGCTGGTGGCCGTCACCTTCGTGATCGGCGCCAGGACCGGCAGGCACAGCGTCATGGACACGGCCTGGGGCGCGGGGATCGCGGTGGCGGGCGCGGCGAGCTTTCTCGCCTCGATCGGGCACGGGGTTCCCGCTCGCCGCTGGCCGCTGGCGGCGGCGGCGGTGCTCTGGGGCGTCCGGCTCGCCTGGCACGTGGCGGTGCGGGCCCGCGGCGCGGGCGAGGATCCCCGCTACCGCGACCTGCTCGACCGGGCGCCGGGGAATCGGAACTGGTACGCGCTGCGCACGGTCTACCTGCCGCAGCTGCTGATCTTGTGGGTTGCCTGCTCGCCGCTGCCGGCCGGCATGACGACGTCGGCGGCGGCCGGCCCGATCACCGTCATCGGCGGCGTGGTCTGGCTGGGCGGCTTCGTTTTCGAGGTCGTCGGCGACTGGCAGCTCACGCGGTTCCGGGCCGACCCGGCCAACAAGGGGCAGCTGATGGACCGCGGGCTGTGGCGGTACACCAGGCACCCGAACTACTTCGGGGACGCGTGCATGTGGTGGGGGCTGTTCGGCCTGAGCTACGGGTCGCCCGTCCAGCTGGTGACGGTGGTGTCGCCGTTGCTGATGACGTTCGTCTTGACGCGCGGCACCGGCCAGCGGATGACCGATCGCCGGATGGCCGGATCCCGGCCCGGCTTCGCCGCTTACGCCGCGCGGACCAGCGGGTTCATCCCGCTTCCGCCGCGACGCCCGCGGACGGGCAGCTAGAGATCGGGGGCTGGGAGACAGATGGGAAGACACGGGGGAGATCGATGGAGACGGCAGTCGTCCTTTTCACCCGCGACCTGCGGGTACGTGATAACCCGGCGCTGGCGCTCGCGTGCGCTCGCGCCCGGCAGGTGGTGCCGCTGTTCGTCGTCGACCCGGCGCTGACGGTGCCGCCGAACCGGGCGCGGTTCCTGGCCGAGTCGATCGCGGTGCTCAGGGACGAACTCCGCAAACGCGGCGGGGACCTGATGATCCGCTACGGCGAGCCGGTCTCGGAGGTGATCCGGCTGGCCAAGCAGACCTCCGGGCAGGCCGTCTTCATGGCCGGCGACGTCTCCAGGTACGCGGCCCGTCGGCAGGAGGGTCTGGAGCGGGAGTGCGCCAGGCACCGGCTGGCGCTTGAGATCACCCCGGGGCACGCGGTAGTGCCGGCCGGTGAGTTGCGGCCGGTCGGCGGCAGCCACTACCAGATCTTCACCCCGTACTGGCGCTCCTGGCGGGCCGCCGCCTGGCGGCAGCCCTGCCTGGCGCCGTCGGCCGTCCACGTCCCGCGGGGGGTCACGCCGGGCGACCTGCCGATGATGGACGCGGACTTCTCCCGCTGCCTGGCGCCGGGCGGCGAGCGGGCGGGCCGGGAGCTGCTGCGGGCCTGGCTGGACGGCCCGCTGAGTGGATACGGCGACGGCCGGGACGACCTGGCCGACCCTCGGACGTCCCGGCTGAGCGCCTACCTCCGGTTCGGCTGCATCTCGCCGATCGAGCTGGCGCGGGCGGCGCTGCCACGACCGGGCGGTGAGGAGTTCTGCCGGCAGCTGGCCTGGCGTGATTTCTTCCACCAGGTCACGGCCGCGTTCCCGGACATCGCGCGGACGGACTACCGGAGCGCCCCCGGATCCGCTCCCCGGTCGTGGTCGACCGATGAGGGAGCGCTCGACGCGTGGCGGGCCGGGCAGACCGGCATCCCGATCGTCGACGCAGGGCTGCGCCAGCTCGCCACCGAGGGCTTCATGCACAACCGGACGCGGATGATCACGGCCTCCTTCCTCACCAGGACGCTGGGCATCGACTGGCGCCACGGCTACCGGCACTTTCGCGAGCTGCTGGCCGACGGCGACGTCGCCTGCAACGCGGGCAACTGGCAGTGGGTGGCGGGAACCGGCAACAACCCTCGGCCCGGGCGGGTGCTCAGCCCGCTGCGGCAGGCGGCCAGGTTCGACCACGACGGCGAGTACGTACGCCGCTACCTGCCCGAACTGGCGAGCCTGCCGGCCCCGTTCATTCATGCCCCGTGGAAGCTTCCGGCCGCGCACCGCAGGCAGCTCAGCTACCCGCCGCCGCTGGTATCGCTGGCGCCCGAGCCGTCACTGCGCTAGCGAAGCGCCGGCGGCGACGCGGATCTCAGTCGCCAGCTCGAGCTCGCGCGCGGCGGCCGAGGCCGCGCCGGCCGTGTCACCGGTCGCGGCGAGCAGGAACGCCCGCTTCGACCAGGCGTAGGTGCTGCAGTCCCTGACCGCGAGCCGCTCGCTCACCAACGCGCTGGCGAGGTCCACCCGCCCGGCCCGGATCGCCGCCTCGAGCAGGGTCCGCTCCACCGCGTCACGCTGGGCGTGGCTGCCGCCGAACTCGTGCACCCGGGTGCGGATGGGCAGCAGCTCGGCCAGCACCTGGTCATATCTTCTGGCGCCGAAGTGCGCCAGGCTGCGGCACACGGGCAGCCCCACCGTCGATGTCATCGCCGCGCCGGTCGACGCGGCTTCACCGGCGCCGACCACGCGCTCGAGCGCGGTGACGACCTCCCCGGCCCGGTCGAGCTCGCCGTTGCCGATGAACGCCATGATCGCGTGCATGTCGTTGAACGGGTAGAAGCCGGGCGCGAGGATCCTCGCCCACGCCTGGGCGAGCGGCCGCCAGCGATCCCCCGCGTCGGCGCCTTCCAGCCAGAGCCGCCACAGCAGCGCCGTCGCATCGAGCAACTCGAGCGCGATGTCACCGGACCCGGCGTGGTGCAGCGACTGGTCGTAAACGGCGAGCGCGCCCGCGGTGTCGCCCGCCTGAAGCAAGTAGAGGGCGTAGTGCCAGGAGTTGTGGACGTTGAGGAAGTTGCCACCGGTCCAGTCGGCGCGGCGCGCGCGCATGAAGCGGACGCCGGCCGGGACCTGCCCCTGCATCTCATAGGTGTGCACGACCGCGTGGATGCCCCATACGTCGTCGGGGTTGGCCGCCACGGCGCGCTGGCCGACGGCGGACGACTGGCCGTACTGGTTGCACTCCTCCAGCCCGAAGGCGTACATGCCGTGCAGAAAACCCGTCTGCGGCTCCTGGTCGTCCCAGGCGCTCAGCGCCCGGCCGATCCTGTCCCTGAGGTTGACGGCGTCGCCGCGGAAGAAGTCGATCTGGTGGCCGACGAAGAGAGCGAGCAGATCTCTCGGGTAGCGGACGGTGATGTCGCCCAGGAGCGCGCCCGCTCCGGCCATGTCGCCGGCTATCCAGCGGCGGGCCGCGGCGAGGTGGGCACGCTCGCGAGGCAGCGCGCCGGCCTCGGGGTCGGGGTCGGGGTCGGGTGAGCCGAGAGCGGCCGTGGCATCGGCCACGGCGCCTTCCTCGGTGGACATCAGCGCCAGATAGGCGCCGAGCACCCGCCCCATCACGCACCCCGGGTCGGCCGCGACCGACTCCGCCGCCGCATCGGCGACGGCCGCCTGAAAACGGATCAGATGCTCGACCGCCCGGTCGTAAGAGGCGACCGCCTCGGCCGAGCCGGTCATGCGCAGGCCAAGGCTGTCATCGGCCATTACGACCTCCAAAGCTTCCCACCGGGTGCGTGATGTGGCATAACCAACCCTAGGACTTCAACGGAGAGGGCTAACAATCATGGCTGAGTTGAGCGGTACGTGCGATGCCCGCTTTGACGCGGTACGAGACGCGCTGCAGCGAAACATCGACTCCGGCGAGGACGTGGGCGCGTCGATTGTGGTCGACCTCGACGGCGAGATCGCGGTCGACCTGTGGGGCGGGTTCCGTGACGAGGCCGGGACCGCCGCGTGGACGCGGGACACGATCACCAACGTCTGGTCCACCACCAAGACCGTGACCAGCCTGGCGGCCCTGATGCTGGTCGAGCGCGGGCAGCTCGACGTTGACGCCCCGGTCGCCGCCTACTGGCCTGAGTTCGCCGCCAACGGCAAGCAGGACGTGCTGGTCAGGCACTTGCTGTCGCACACCTCGGGGGTGTCGGGGCTGGATCAGCCCGCGGTCACCGAGGACATGTACGACTGGGAGAAGTCCACCGCCCGGTTCGCGGCCCAGGCGCCGTGGTGGACGCCGGGGACGGCGTCCGGGTATCACGCGCTGAACTTCGGGCACCTGATCGGAGAGGTACTCCGCCGGATCACCGGCGTCTCGCTCAAGCAGTTCGTCGCCGACGAGATCGCCGGGCCGCTCGGGGCCGACTTCCAGATCGGCGCGGCCGAGCGCGACTGGGGGCGGATCGCGGACGTGATCCCGCCACCGCCGCTGCCGTTCGACATGGCCGCCCTCGGGCCGGACAGCCTGGTGGTCAAGACCTTCACCGGGCCGGCCGTCGAGGCCGCGGAGGCCAACACG
>Ga0302314_10006895_pt1 | contig 20499 bp, 14 predicted proteins | sample III_Palsa_N2_3_FD_200533 | JGI IMG/M metagenome (GOLD analysis project Ga0302314, IMG submission 200533) | Peat permafrost microbial communities from Stordalen Mire near Abisko, Sweden - III_Palsa_N2_3 | ecosystem: Environmental > Terrestrial > Soil > Palsa > Peat permafrost | place: Sweden... | reverse complement strand
CACCGCCTTCCCCTGGAGGTTTCCGTGACGACCCCGCACGTCCCCGGCCCCCCGAGACGCCGTCCCGCCCCGCTCGGACGCACCGCCGCCGCCCTCTTCTGCGCCACCGCCGTGGTCCTGGCGGCGGCCGGCTGCGGCAGCGCCGGCGGCCACGGCCCGGGGACCGGGTCGGGCAGCGACGCCGGCCGACCGGTCACCATCACCTTCTGGCACCAGTGGAGCGACCCCTCCGAGATCGCCGCCGTCGACACCGACATAGCCGGCTTCGAGAAGCTCTACCCGAACATCAGGGTGAACGCGGTCGCCAACGTCAGCGACCCGGTCATGACCAAGGCGCTGCAGGCCGGTTCGGCCGACGCCCCGGACGTGGTCTCCGACTCCGACACCCTCGACGTCGGCCCGCTCTGCTCGGCCGGGGAGCTGGTCGACCTCGGTCCGCTGATGCACGGCTCCGGCATCGACCCGGCCGCGACCTTCCCCAAGGAGATGCTCGACTACAGCCAGTACCAGGGCAAGCAGTGCACCCTGCCGCTGCTCGGCGACGCGTACGGGCTGTACTACAACATCGACATGTTCCACGCCGCCGGGATCAGCGGGCCACCGCACACCTTCTCCCAGCTGGCCGCCGACGCGGTGCGGCTCACCAAGGCCGACGGCGCCCAGCAGCTCGGCTACATGCCGCTGTACGAGGACTACCAGAACGACACCGGCACCCTGGTCGCCCAGTACGACCCGCAGTACCTCACCACCGCCGGGAAGTCGAACTTCGCCGGCGACCCGGGTTTCGCCCAACTCCTCGGCTGGCAGCGGAACCTGGTGAACGAGCTCGGCGGCTACCCGCTGCTGTCCAAGATCTACGACAGCTTCGGCGGCGAGTACACCGCCAACGCCTTCGACAAGGGCCGGGTGGCGATGCAGGTCGACGGCGAGTGGCGGGTCGCCATGCTCACCCAGGAGAAGGTGCCGTTCCAGTGGGCGACCGCGCCGTTCCCGGTGCCGGACGACCAGGCGTCGCAGTACGGGCGCGGACTGCTGGCCGGCACCGTGATCGGGATCAGCCACAACAGCCGCGAGCAGCAGGCCGCCTGGCAGTTCGTCCGCTACCTGACGACCGACACCTCGGCCGTCGTCGACTTCGCCAACGCCATCGAGAACGTGCCCAGCACCTACGCCGCGCTGGACTCGCCCTCGCTCCAACTCCCGGCCGCCTTCCAGACCTTCCTCACCATCGCCGACAACCAGTACTCGGTGACCCAGCCGGCCACCGCCGACGGGGGCAACTACCTCGCCGTCCTGCAGACCCTCGGCACCCAGTACGAGTCGGGCAAGGTCACCGACCTGGCGGCCGGCCTCAGGGCGGCCGACCAGGCCGAGGACAGCTCGCTCGCCAAGGCCGGGCAGACGGCCGGATGACCACACCCGACCGATCCGGACACACACCGTTCCTCGCACCAGAGCCTTCACCGAAGGCGTGACACTGACAGGGGTCAAGGGCTGATGAGCCGCACCGACACCACCATCGACACCTCCACCACCCACCCGCTGCCGAACCCCCGGTCCGGCGCGCTGAAGCTGGTCGTCGTGGGTGGCGGTTCCACCTACACACCGGAACTCATCGACGGCTTCGCCCGGCTCCGCGACACCCTGCCGATAGCCGAACTGGTCCTGGTGGACCCGGCCGCCGACCGGCTGGCGCTGGTCGGCGGGCTGGCCCGACGGATCTTCGCCAAGCAGGGCCACCCCGGCACCATCACCACCAGCACCGACCTGGACGCCTCCGTGGTCGGCGCCGACGCCGTGCTGCTCCAGCTCCGCGTCGGCGGCCAGGCGGCCCGCAACCAGGACGAGACCTGGCCGCTGGAGTGCGGCTGCGTCGGCCAGGAGACCACCGGCGCCGGCGGCCTGGCCAAGGCGCTGCGGACCGTCCCGGTGGTGCTGGACATCGCCGAGCGGATCCGCCGCGCCAACCCGGACGCCTGGATCGTCGACTTCACCAACCCGGTCGGCATCGTCACCCGCGCCCTGCAGACCGCCGGCCACAAGGCCGTCGGCCTCTGCAACGTCGCCATCGGCTTCCAGCGGAAGTTCGCCGGGCTGCTCGGCGTCGTCCCCGAGCGGATCCGGCTCGACCACGTGGGGCTGAACCACCTCACCTGGGAGCGCGGGGTGCACCTGCTCGACGCCCCCGGCTCGGCCACCGGCCGCGACGTGCTGCCGGAGCTGCTGGAGAACTTCGGCCCGGCCATCGCCGAGGACCTGGAGCTGCCGCTGGACGTGGTCCGCGACCTGGCCGTGGTCCCCTCCTACTACCTCCGCTACTTCTACGAGCACGACCGCGTCGTCGAGGAGCAGAAGGTCAAGGGCTCGCGCGCCTCCCAGGTCGCCGAGATCGAGCGGCAACTGCTGGAGATGTACGGCGACCCCTCCCTGGACGAGAAGCCCGAACTGCTCGCCAAGCGCGGCGGGGCGTTCTACTCCGAGGCCGCCGTCAACCTGGTCGCCTCGCTGCTGGGCACGGGATCCGCGGCCGGCGACATCCAGGTGGTCAACGTCAGCAACAACGGCACCCTGCCGTTCCTGCCGGACGACGCGGTGATCGAGGTCCCGGCCCTGGTCGACGCCACCGGCGCCAAGCCGCTGCCGGTGCCCACCGTCGAGCCGCTGTACGCCGGGCTGATCGCCCATGTCACCGGCTACGAGCAGCTGGCCCTGGAGGCAGCCCTGCACGGCGGCCGGAACCGGGTCTTCCGGGCCCTGCTGGCGCACCCGCTGGTCGGCCAGATCGACCTGGCCAACCAGCTGACCGACCGTCTGATCGCCCACAACCACGAGCACCTCGCATGGGCGTGACCGAGAAGGAGAGGCAGGCCGTCGCCGTGCCGCAGCCGTCCGAGCCGCAACCCGCCGCACCCCCGGCCGACGGTCCGCTCGGCTCCGGCAGCGTCGGGGCGGTCGGCCGGGAGCTGGTGCCGGGCGTGCTGGCCATCGACGGCGGCAACAGCAAGACCGACGTCGCGCTGCTCACCGCCGAGGGCCAGGTCCTGGGCACCGCCCGGGGCGGCGGCTTCACCCCGCACCGCATGGGCGTCGAGGCCGCCGTCGCCGGACTGGAGCCGCTGATCCGGGCGGCGGCCGACGAGGCCGGCTTCGACATCTCGGCCGGGCTCGGCCCGCTGGCCACCCATGTCTCCGCCTGCCTGGCCGGGGCGGACCTGCCGGTCGAGGAGCGCCGGCTGCAGGACGTGATCGCGGCCCGGGGCTGGGCCCGTACCGTCGTGGTCGCCAACGACACCTTCGCCCTGCTGCGCTCGGGCACCGACGCCCCGCGCGGCGTGGCCGTGGTCTGCGGGGCCGGCATCAACTGCGCCGGCCTGCTGCCCGACGGCCGCACAGCACGCTTCCCGGCCCTGGGGACACTCACCGGGGACTGGGGGGGCGGCGGCGGACTGGCCGATGCGGTCATGTTCGCCGGCGTCCGGGCGGAGGACGGGCGCGGTCCGCACACCGCGCTCGCCTCCGCCGCGGCCGAGCACTTCGGGCTGCCGAGCATCGGCGCGGTGGCCGAGGCCGTGCACTTCGGCACGCTGCCGGAGATCCGGCTGCACGAGCTGGCCCCGGTGCTGTTCGCGGTCGCCGAGGCGGGCGACCGGATCGCGCTGGAGCTGATCGACCGTCAGGCCGCGGAGATCGTCGGCATGGCGCTGGTGGCGCTGCGCCGGCTCGACCTGCTGGACACCCCGGTGGACGTGGTCCTGGGCGGCGGCGTCCTGGCCGCCCGGCAGCCGCTGCTGCTGGACGGCGTCAACGCCCGCCTCGCGGCGGACGCACCGCTGGCCGTGCCGCGGATCGTGACCACCCCTCCGGTGGTCGGCGCGGCCCTGCTGGGACTGGACCACCTGGCGGCGACGGGGCGCGGGAGCGCGCCCGGCGCGCAGGAGCGCCTGCGGGCCTCGTACCCGCGCAGGCTGGGCGCGCGAACCGCTTGAGGGGGCGGAACGCGCACAGCGGCCCGGCGGGGAGTCCCCGCCGGGCCGCGCTCCGGTGACGGCGGCTCAGCCGGCCCAGGGCGGGGTGATCAGCGTGCCGTCGGCCAGCTCGGCGGTCAGCCCGACACTGGTGGCGACCCACATGGTGGCCTCCGCCCCGGAGACGTTGTCCACCCGGAGCGTCGCCCCGGCCGGGACGATGGCGACGTCCCCGGCGACCAGGTCGGCCTCCTCGCCGTCCACCGTGAGGCGCAGCCCGCCGGTCAGCAGCTGGACGACCTCCTCGCGGCTGACGGTGTGCGGGACGCCGTCGGTGCCGGCCGGGACCTCGGTGCGCCAGGCACTGAGCTCCTTGCTGCCGCTGGCGGGATTGGCATAGGCGACGAAGCGGGCGCCGTGGATCTCATGGGTGACGGCGTCGGCGCTGCGGACGAAGGGCATGGGAGTCTCCTCGAATAGTCAAGCTGCTTGACCTCTTGAGAACAGTCAAGCTGCTTGCCCTTTTATAGTCAAGGCCCTTGTCCGTCCATGGCAGACTGATCCCCATGGACCGCCCCGGCACCCCCGTCACCATGGAGCTGTTGGCCGCCGACTCCCGTGCCCTGCCGGCCCTGCTGCTCGGGCTCTCCGGCGAGCTGGTCGCGGGCATCCAGGCCGGCGGCGCGGCGCGCGGCTTCGACGACATCCGGCCCGCGCACGGCTTCGCCTTCGCCCGGCTCGCACCGCACGGGGCAACCGTCGGCGAGCTGGCCGAGCACCTGGGCGTCACCAAGCAGGCCGCCAGCCAGCTGGTCGAGGAACTGGTCCGCAAGGGCTACGTCGAACGCCACCCGCACCCGGACGACGCCCGCGCCCGGCTGGTGGTGCTGACCGAGCGCGGCTGGGCCTGCACCCGGGCCGCCGATGCGGCCGCGGCCGACACCGTCCGCCCCTGGATCGCCGCCCTCGGCCCCGAGCGCTTCCACGCCCTCTGCGCCGACCTGGCCCGGCTCGCCCCGCGCGGCCCGGTCCGCCCGACCTGGTGAGCCGACCCGGCCGCTCTTACCGGAATCGTATGGAAGGCGTCCGGCCGGGATGCGAGGATCGGCCCTCGCACCCCATCCGACCAGCCCGTTCGAAGGATCTCGGCACCATGGCCCGCAGCACCCCGTGCCGCCCGCTCGCAGCCGCCTCGATCGGCCTCCTGCTGGCCCTGACCGGGTGCAGCGCCGCGACGCCCGCACTGTCGAGCGGGACCTCCGCGCCGCCCGCCGCGAGCGCCACCGACGGGGCGACCGCCGACGGCCTGCCGGCGCTCACCGCCGACCTGCTGGCCACCGCGCTGCCGCCGCTGCCGACCGGGGCCAAGCTGTGGCCGGCGACGCTCGGGCCGACCGGACCGCTCACCGCCCCCCAGTACGCCACCGCCATGTTCGGCACCGCCGACGCCAGTGCCGACCTGCTGGTCGAGCGGCAGCGAGGGCTGGACTTCGGGGCGGTCCGCCGCTGGAACCAGCCCGACGGGGTGATGGTGAGCGTCTTCCTGGGCCACTACTCCCTCCCCCGGGGCGCGGAGAGCGCGTTCCTGGCGCAGTCCACCTCGGAGAAGCGCACCGACGCGGCGGACCGTCACTTCACCGTCCCCGGCGTGGCCGAGAGCTACGGCGTCGCCATCCCCACCCTGGACTCCTACGGCAACGCCCTGACCAATCTGCACCTGGTCGCGGGCGACGTGCTGATCCGGGTCGCCGTCGGCGCCCCGGCCCAGCCCGCCCCGGAGGTCGCCGCAGCGGTCGCGGCGACGGTGTACACCAACGTCTGCCGGGTCACCGACTGCACGCCCTCGGGCGGCTGACACCGCACGTCCGGCCCCCCACGTCACAACCGCGTCGCGAATGCTCAAGATCGGCGCAAGTCGTGTGTGGATACCGGTGGTGACGGCCATACTGCTCCCCTAGGACATGGCGTGACCGGGGGAAGGGGCTGACACATGACGACGCCGGGACAGAACGGTGGGCAGGGGTGGGGACCGCCCCCCGGCGCCTTCGGCCCGCCGCCGGGTACGTCGCAGCCCGCCCTCCCGCCGCAGCGTCCGACGCAGCCGCTCTCCCGGCCCGGGCGCGCGTCCGGGGCGGTCGGCTCCGGGGCGGTCTCCTCCGGGGCGGTCGCGGTCGCCCCGCGCCCCGTCGTCCGGGAACCGGAGGGTGTCACCGTCGCCGGCAAGGGCGGCGGCAACGGCGTCGTCCGCTGGGTGTCGCGGACGCCGACCCGCCGGCTGTGGTCGGTCGGTTCCGGACTGGCCGTCCTCGCCCTGCTGTTCGGCGTCCTGACGTACATCCAGGTGGTCCAGCGGACCGACGCCGCCACCAGCGTGGTCGAGCACAGCCAGCCGCTCAGCGACGACGCCGCGCAGATCTTCCGCACCCTGGCGGACGCCGACACCACCGCCGCCACCGGCTTCCTGCAGGCCGGGAACGAGACGGCGGCCATCCGCACCCAGTACAACAACGACATCGCCACCGCCTCGACCCTGCTCGCGCAGGCCGCCGCCAGCGCCTCCAGCGACGACCCGGGGCAGCGCCAGATCCAGCTGCTGAGCTCCCAACTGCCGACCTACACCGACCTGGTGGGCGTGGCCGGGGCGGACGACCGGGTGGGCTACCCGCTCGGCGGCGCCTATCTCCGCTACGCCTCGGGCCAGATGCAGAACACCATGCTGGCCGAGGCCCAGACGCTCTACCAGACGGAGACCGACCGGCTGCACCACGACTACGGCGACGCCCGCTCGCTGCCCTGGGCCGCCGTCGTCCTCGGGCTGCTGCTGCTGGCGGCGCTGGTCCGGGCGCAGCTGCGGCTGTACCGGGACACCAACCGGGTCCTCAATGTGGGCCTGGTGCTGGCGTCGACCGCCGTGGTGCTGGCCCTGGGCTGGCTGACCGCCGCGCAGAGCGTGGCCGCCGCGGACCTCGGCCAGAGCGACACCCGGGGCTCGGCCCCGCTCCAGGTGCTGAACGAGGCGCAGATCAAGGCCCTCCAGTGCCGGGGCGCGGAGAACCTCAACCTGGTGGCCCGGGGCTCCACCGACAGCTACGAGACGACCTGGGGCGTCGTCAGCAACCAGCTGGCGGGCAAGGGCGGGCTGCTGCCCCAGGCCCTGGCGATGACCTCGGCCGACGGCAGCGCCCAGCAGTCGGTCGCCGCCGCCCAGGCGGACTTCGGCACCTGGCAGCAGCGCCACGACACCGCGATGAACGCCAACAACAGCGGCAACTACGGCACCGCCGTGGCGGAGACCATCGGCACCCCCGGCGGCTCCTCCGCGCAGACCACCAACGCCGCCTTCGACCAGCTGGACACCAACCTGAACAGCGCGATCACCCACGAGCGGAGCAACTTCGACCAGCTCGCGGCCGACGGCCGGGCGGACACCGCCGGCCTCGCCGCGGGCGGCCTGGCCCTCGCGGTGCTGGCGGCCTTCGGCGCCCTCTGGGGCGTCAACCGGCGCGCCGCGGAGTACCGGTGAGGCGGCGCGCCCCCGAGGGCGGGGCGGCGGCGGGCAGTACGGCAGTGACCGAGGGCGGAGCGGACGGAGCGGGGGCGGCAGGGATGGCGGACACAGCGGACCGGGCCGGGCGCGACGAGCGCGCGGGGCGGGTCCGGCGGCTCCGGCTGACCGGACTGGTGAAGCTCTCGGCGCTGGCCGCGGCCGGGCTGCTGCTGGGCTCGGCGGCGCTGCCGACGGGTCCCGCCGCCGACCGGCTGCCGGAACGGGTGACCCTCAGCGGCAGGCCGGCCCTGGCGCCGGCCGTGGCCGGCTGCACCGACGGCCCGAACGGCGGCAGCTCCGTGGTCAGCCTCACCCCGAGCACGGACGACTCCGGACCCGACGTCCAGCGGATCATCAAGCGCGGCAAGCTGATCGCCGGCATCGACACCAACAGTTACCTCTGGGGCTTCCGCGACCCCTCCAGCGGGAACCTCGAAGGCTTCGACATCGACCTGGTCCACGCCCTGGCCCAGTCGATCCTGGGCAACGCCGACGACGTGGAGTTCCTCTCGGTGCCGACCGCCGACCGGATCACGGCGCTGCAGAGCGGCGAGGTCGACGTGGTGGTGCGGACGATGACCATCAGCTGCGCCCGCGAGCAGCAGGTGGCCTTCTCCTCGCCCTACTACCTCGCCGGGCAGGAGGTACTGGTTCCGAAGTCCTCCTCGATCACGGGCTACAACAGCACCCTGGCGGGAAAGAAGGTCTGTGCGGCGACCGGATCGACGGCCGTCGACAACTTCCTGGACCAGGACAAGAAGGGATCGACCGTCGTCCAGGTCGAGAACCAGCTGGACTGCCTGGTCCTGATGCAGCTGGGCCTGGTGGACGCCACCATCACCGACAACGCGCTGGGCGCCGGGCAGGCCGCCCAGGACCCGACCATCCACCTGGTGGGCGGGCTGATGGACGCGGAGTACTACGGGGTGGCCATGAAGCTGGGCGCCGACGACCTGGTCCGCCGGGTCAACGCGGTGCTCCAGTCCTACCTGGCCGACCAGTGGAACGCCGAGTACGACGAGTGGCTGAAGCCGGTGGGCCCGAACCCGGGACCGCCGTCCGTGACCTACTCGGGCTGAGCCGGGACGCACGGGCGCCCCGGACCGTCCGGGGCGGGCGTCAAGATCTCGACAGGGCGGGTACCCGGTCTGCCCAGGGCGCTAAGGGTCTGACAATCTGACTACCGGCACCGACCGGCATGACGGGGGCAGGGCGAGCGAATGGCAGAAGGATGGCGCTGACGGGACCTGGTGGCTCGGTGATGACCCGGGAGGAGGTCGACCGGGCGCTGACACGCCTCGGCGCGGAGCGCGAGGCGGTCGAGGCGTCACTGCTGGCCCTCCAGGACCACCCCGGCTGCCGGCTGCTCCAGGGCGCCGCGCTGACCGGCCGGACCAGGGAGCGCTGGGAGCAGGCCGAACCGGGCCTCAGCCTGCTCTGGTCGATGTTCGACACCTACACCGAGGCGCTGGCCGCCGCCCGCGCGGTCCGCTCCCGCCGGGTCCGCCCCAACCAGGCCGAGCTCTACGAGCTGACCGAGCTGCTGCGCGGCAGCGGGGTGACCGTCTCGGCCGTCCGGGCCGTCAACGGCGGGATCAGCCTGACCGGCGGGGCCCGGCTCAGCGAGCAGGTCAGCCTGACCGAGCTGGTCGAGCGGATGAACACCTGGTACGCGCGGATCATCGAGACCGCCTCGGCGGCCGACGCGGTCTGGTCCGCCCTGCCCGCCCGGATCGACCTGCTGCTGGCCGAGCTGGGCCGGGTCCAGGCGCTGGCCCGGTCGGTCGGGATCCACCCCGGCGAGCATCCGGCCGGGGACACCCTCCAGGAGATGGAGCGCGAGCTCTCCTCGCTGCGGGCCGAGGTGATCGCCGATCCGCTGGTCTTCTGGACCCCCAGGCCCAGCGGCCACAGCTCCGGCAGCGGCTACGGAGGCGGCGGGACCGGCAGCCAGGTCGCCGGGACGGTCGACACCGGCCGCTACGACCGCTCCGCCCGGGCACTGGACGACCTCCGGCTGGAGCTCCAGGACCTGACCCGGCTCCGGGACGAGGCCGACGAGCGGCTGGAGGGCGTGAGCGACACCCTCGCCCGGGCCGACGCCACCCTGGCCGAGGCCCGCCGGGCCCGCGGCGAGGTGCTGGCGAAGATCGCCGCGACCGAGGTCCCGGCGGTGCCGGGTCCGGCCAGCGCGATGCGCGAACGGCTGGCGCAGGCCGACCAGTTGCGCCGGCACGGCCAGTGGCACCGGCTGGCGCCGCTGCTGGACACCCTGGAGGGCGCGGCCCAGCGGGAACTCCTGCGGGCCAGGGAGTCGTTGACGGCGGTGACCGCGCCGCTGGCGATGCGCGCCGAACTGCGCGGTCGGCTGGACGCGTACAAGGCGATGGGCGCCCGGCTGGGCGTCTCCGAGGACCCGGAGCTGATCGAGCGCTACGACCAGGCACGACGGATGCTGTGGAGCGCGCCCTGCGACCTGCGCGCGGCGGAGAACGCGGTCCAGCGCTACCAGCAGGGCCTGCGGCCGGCCGCCGGCCAGCAGCAGGAACAGCAGTACCAAGAGCATCAGCGGAACCGACAGAACGGGCCGGTGGACGGCCGCCCTTACGGGGTTTGAGGGGGATGACAGCAATGACGGGCACATCGTGCACCAGGCCGGACTGCACCGGCGGGGTGATCGACGCCGACGGGTACTGCACCGAGTGCGGCCTCGCGCCGGCGGCGCCGGCGCCGGTCCGGGCCGCGACGTCGGCCGCAGCGGCGGCACCGGCGGCGGGGCCGGGGGCGCCGTGCACCAGGCCGGACTGCACCGGCGGGGTGATCGACGCCGACGGCTACTGCACCGAGTGCGGCCTCGCGCCGCTCCCGGCGGCGGCGGGCCTGCCGCCCGCCGCGTCGGCCTCCACCCCGGCCGGGACCTCGGTCGGCGGTTCGCGGTCCTCGCGGTCCTCGCGGTCCTCCTCCCGCTCCATGTCCGGGCGTTCGCGCTCGTCCCGGAGCGGCACCCGGGGCACCTCCGTCTCGGTGCGCAGCACCCGGGGCAGCACCGGGCAGTCGAGCCGGGGACGGCTGGGCGCCGGCCTGGTGACGGTGCCGCCGATCCCGCGTCCCGACCCGCGCGCGATGGTGCTGCTCAACCCCGAGGTGCCCGAGCGCAAACGGTTCTGCAGCAAGTGCGAGGCCCCGGTCGGCCGGGCCCGCAACGGCAACCCGGGCCGTCCCGAGGGCTTCTGCAGCAAGTGCCGGACCGAGTACTCGTTCTCGCCCAAGCTCTTCGCGGGCGACGTGGTCGGCGGCCAGTACGAGGTGGTGGGCTGCCTGGCGCACGGCGGCCTCGGCTGGATCTACCTCGGCATCGACCGCCGGGTCAACGACAAGTGGGTGGTCCTCAAGGGCCTGCTGGACACCGGTGACGAGGAGGCCCTGCAGGTCGCCATCGCCGAGCGCCGCTACCTGGCCGAGGTCGACCACCCGAACATCGTCCGCATCATCAACTTCGTCGAGCACCCGGACCTGCGCAAGGGCACCACCGACGGCTACATCGTGATGGAGTACGTCGGCGGCAAGTCGCTCAAGGACATCGCCGACGCCCGCCGCACACCGGACGGGCGGCGCGAGCCGCTGCCGGTGGAGCAGGCCATCGCCTATGCGCTGGAGGCCCTGCCCGCCCTCGGCTACCTGCACGGCCACGGCCTGATCTACTGCGACTTCAAGCTGGACAACGTGATCCAGTCCGAGGACCAGCTGAAGATCATCGACATGGGCGCGGTCCGCCGCCAGGACGACGACGGCGCGATCTACGGCACCATCGGCTACCAGGCCCCGGAGATCGCCACCGACGGCGTCTCCCCCGCCTCCGACCTCTACACCGTCGCCCGCTCGCTGGCCGTGCTGACCTTCGACTTCCAGGGCTACTCGACGGTCTACCGGGACACCCTGCCGGGCCCGGAGGACATCGAGGTCTTCGCCCAGTACGAGTCCTTCTACCGGCTGCTGGTCCGGGCCACCGACCCGGACCCGGACAAGCGCTTCTCCTCCGCCCAGGAGATGGCGGACCAGCTCACCGGCGTGCTGCGGGAGATCCTGGCGCTCCAGGACGGCGAGCAGCGCCCGGCGCTGTCCACCCTCTTCGGCCCGGAACTGCGGGTCGTCGACACCGAGCTGGTCGGCCCGGCCGGCTTCGACGCCCCGCCCTCCGGCAACCGGGCCGGGCGCCGGGCCGCCAAGGCCTCCGGCGGCGCACCGGTGCCGGCCCAGCGTCCGGGCGGCGGCTTCGGCCCGCCGACCCTGCCGTCCACCACCGGCCGGACCGGACGCCACCCCACCCTGTCCGGCATCCCGGCAATCTCGCCGGACGCCCTGGCCGCCGCCGCGCCCTCGGTGCTGCCGCTGGCCACCAGGCCGGCCGCGCTGGCGCTGCCGGTGCCGCGGATCGACCCGGGCGACCCCAACGCCGGCTTCCTGGCCGCGCTGATGGCCACCGCGCCCAGCGACGTCATCTCGGCGCTGCGCTCGGCCCCGCTCAACTCGGTGGAGCTGCGGCTGCGCGAGCTGCGGGCACTGATCGAGATCGGCGACCTGCCCGCGGTGGACGCCGCGCTGGCCGCGCTCTCGGACGAACACCCCGACGACTGGCGGGTGGTCTGGTACCGGGGCCTGGCGGCGCTGGTCGCCTCCGGCACCCCCGGCGGCCCCGAGCCGCTCGCGGCGGCGGGGGCGGCGGCCGACGCCTTCGACGCCGTCTACGACGCCTTCCCCGGCGAGGCCGCTCCCAAGCTGGCGCTGGGCATCTGCGCCGAGGCGCTGGGCGAGCGCGAGGACGCCGCCGAGTTCTACCGGCTGGTCTGGACGACCGACCGGGCCTATGTCAGCGCCGCCTTCGGCCTGGCCCGGGTCCGGCTGGCCTCCGGCGACCGGGTCGGCGCGGTGGCGGCGCTGGAGTCGGTGCCGGAGACCTCCAACCACTACGTCGCGGCCCGGGTCGCCGCGGTCCGCGCCCGGCTGCGCGACCGTGCCCCCGGCGAGGCGCTGCGGGCCGACCTGGACGCCTGCTCCAACCAGCTCACCGGGCTGGGTCTTGACGCCCGGAGGCGCGAGGAGCTCTCCGCCGAGGTGCTGGGCAAGGCCCTCGGCTGGGTGATCTCCGGACGCCCGGACGGCGCGGCGGGCGCGGGCCCGGTCATGCTGCTGGGGCATCCCGCGCAGGAGCGGGAACTGCGGTTCGCCCTGGAGCAGTCGTACCGAGTACTTGCGCGGCTCGCGGAACAGCCCGAGAAGCGCATCGAGTGGGTTGAGCGGGCGAACCGCACCCGGCCCAGGACGTGGGTGTAAGCAGGCATGGACCAGTTGACCCTTTCCTGTCCCAGCTGCGCGCAGCCCGTGGGTGAGAGCGACCGCTTCTGCGAGAACTGCGGGATCGACCTGCTCGCCGCGGACGCGGCGGCTCCGGACACGGCAGCTGCGGGCGTGGCGGCTCCGGGCGGTGTGGCTGCGGGCGTGGTGGCTCCGGGCGGTGTGGCGGAGGAGGACCCGCTCTCCGGCGACCCGCGCGCCGGGATCGCCCAGCCGCCGCTGCCGCCGGTGCCACCGCACCCCCCGGGCGCCACCGGTGACTTCGTCCTGGCCGCCCCGGCCCGGATCCTGGTCGGCGAGGCCGCGCAGGCCGGGCCGGGCGGACCGGCCGGGGCCGTCGAGGACCCCTGGGGCGAGCCCGAGCACGACCCGACCGAGGTCGTCCCGGTGATCGACCCCGACGCGGGTCCGGTCTGCACCGGCTGCGGGGCCCAGCACTTCGACGCCGACGGCTACTGCGAGACCTGCGGGCGCTCGCAGCCGCGCCCCCGCGACCACCAGGAGCGCGCGCTCGCGGGCGTGTGCGGGGTGAGCGACCGGGGCCACCGGCACCACCGCAACGAGGACGCCTTCGCGGTCGCCGCCACCTCGCGTCCCGGCGGCGTCCCGGCCGTGGTGGCGGTCGTCTGCGACGGCGTCTCCTCGGCGACCCGCCCCGACGAGGCGTCACAGGCCGCCGCCGACACCGCCAGTGAATACCTGTTGGAGGCACTGGAGTCCGGCTCCGACCCCAAGTCGGCGATGCACGCCGCGATCATGGCCGCGGCCGACCGGGTCGAGCAGCTGGCGAGCGAGGGGCCGCTGGAGCCCAGCCGCAACTCCCCCGCCTGCACCATCGTCAGCGCCGTCGCCACCGAGGGCGAGGTCACCGTCGGCTGGGTCGGCGACAGCCGCGCCTACTGGTTCCCGGACGATCGCTCCGGGTCCGAACGGCTGACCCTGGACGACTCCTGGGCGGCCCGGATGGTCGAGGCCGGGCTGATGAGCGAGGCCGAGGCCTACGCCGACCCGCGCGCCCACGCCATCACCGGCTGGCTCGGCGCCGACGCGGTCGAGGTCGAGCCGCACGCGGTGGTCTTCACCCCCGCCGTCCCCGGCGTCGTCCTGGTCTGCACCGACGGCCTCTGGAACTACGAGGAGTCGGCCCCGGCCCTCGCCGCCGTCGTCCCGGCCGACGCCCGCAGCCAACCGCTGCGCGCCGCCCAGGAGCTGGTCAGGTTCGCCTGCGCACGAGGCGGGCACGACAACATCACCGTCGCCGTCCTGCCCTGCAACCCCGCCGTCCCGCCCGCCGGTTCACCGCCGCACGCCTTCGCCCAGAACCAGGAGAGCTGAATCATGGCCAGGCTCACCAAGTCCAACCTGCCCCAGTTCGCCGTCGACATCTTCCAGAACGAGTACCTGGCGGAGGGCGCACGCGAGGTCAACGCCATCGTGACGGTGACCGCGACCGGCGGCGGGACCAGCGCCCGGGTCGAGAGCCGGGCCGACTCCTTCGCCGACGGGCCCGACGCCGCCGTGGTCATCATGGTCGACTGCTCCGGCTCGATGGACTACCCCTCGGCGAAGATCCACGCCGCCCGGGAGGCCACCGCCGCCGCCATCGACGCGGTCCGCGACGGGGTCGCCTTCGCGGTGATCGCCGGCACCCACGAGGCCAAGGAGGTCTACCCGGGCAGCGGGCAGCTCGCCGTCTCGCACCCGGGCACCCGCGAGGAGGCCAAGCAGTCGCTGCGCCGACTCACCCCCGGCGGCGGCACCGCCATCGGCACCTGGCTGTCCAAGGCCGACCAGCTGTTCCTCTCCCGCCGCGACATCTCCATCCGGCACGGCATCCTGCTCACCGACGGCCGCAACGAGCACGAGAAACCGGCCGACCTCCAGCGGACCCTGGACCGGGTGCAGGGCCACTTCACCGCCGACTGCCGCGGCGTCGGCACCGACTGGGAGGTCGAGGAGCTGCGCCGGATCGCCTCCGCGCTGCTCGGCACGGTCGACATCGTCGCCGACCCGGCCGGCCTGGCCGACGACTTCCGGGCGATGATGGAGCACGCCATGGGCAAGGAGGTGGCGGACGTCGCCCTGCGGGTGTGGACGCCGGCCAACGCCCTGGTGAAGTTCGTGAAGCAGGTCGCCCCGGCGGTGGAGGACCTGAGCGGGCGCCGGAAGGAGTCCGGGCCGGTGGAAGGTGCGGCGCGCAGCGCCTCGGACAAGGGTGGCGGTGGGCGACGGGTGGGGGACTACCCGACGGGGTCCTGGGGTGACGAGAGCCGTGACTACCACGTGTGCATCGAGGTCCCGGCGGCGTCCGTGGGCAACGAGATGCTGGCCGGCCGGATCAGCCTGGTCGTCCCGCAGCCGGACGGCGGCACCGAGGTGCTGTCCCAGGGCCTGGTCAAGGCCGTGTGGACGGACGACCTGGCCGCCTCCACCAAGATCAGCCCCCAGGTGGCGCACTACACCGGCCAGGCGGACCTCGCGGTCGCGATCCAGGAGGGCCTGGACGCGCACCGGCGCGGTGACGTGGACAACGCGACCTCCAAGCTGGGCCGGGCGGTGCAGCTCGCCCACGCCTCCGGCAACGAGGACACCTTCAAGCTGCTGGCGAAGGTGGTGGACGTGGTCGACGCGAAGGAAGGTACCGTTCGATTCCGTAAGAACGTGAGCGAGGCGGACTCGATGACCCTCGAGACCCGCTCGACCAAGACCGTCCGCGTCAAGAAGTAGCGCAAGAGCACAGCCGTACCGCGCACCCGACCGAGAACAGCGGCAGCTGCGGGCCCCTCCGGCCCGCGGCTGCCGCACCCACGAGCCAGAGGGGGGCTCCCCATGCCGATCTGTCCGCAGGGCCACGATTCGCCGACCGACGACTACTGCGACTACTGCGGCTGGCCCATGTCCGCCCCTGGGCAGCAGTCGCAGCAGTCGCCGCAGCAGCCTCAGCAACCGCAGCAGCCGTACCAGCAGCACCCGCCGAGCACGACGGGGCTGGTGATGTGCCCGATCTGCAGCACCCCGCAGACCGAGCGCTACTGCGAGGAGTGCGGCTTCGACTACGACCTCGCCTCGCCCTCGCGCCGGGTCCAGCCACCCGCCCCGGCTCCGGCTCCGGCAGCTCCGCAACCGCCGCAGCACCAGCACCAGCAGCCCCAGCACCAGCAGCAGGCCCCGCAGCAGCAGCCGCCTGCGTACGGCTACCCGATCCCCCAGCCGCCGTCCCAGTCCCTGTCGCAGCAGCAGGCCCAGCAGCAGCCCTACCAGCCGCAGCCACCGCAGCAGCAGGGCTACCAGCCGCAGCAGCAGGCCCCGCAGCAGCCGCAGGCGCCGCAGCCGTCGCCGCCGTACGGCGTGCCGGCCGGGACCTACGGCGGGGTCAGCTACTCGACCGGCGAGACCAGCGGCGGCTTCAGCACCGACTTCATGCTGCAGCCCCCGGTCTCGGGGGCGGACCCGATGCTGAACCAGCCGCAGCAGCCGCAGTCCCCGGGGCGCGGCACCTGGGTCGCCGTGGTGGCCGCCGACCGCGCCTACTTCGACGACATGATGGCGCGCAGCGGCCCGGACGCCGCCGGGCTGTACTTCCCGCCGTACACGCCGGAACGGCGGGTGCCGATGACCGGGCGCGGGCAGCTCCGGATCGGTCGCCGCAGCCACCAGCGCGGCACGGTGCCGGAGATCGACCTGTCGATCGCCCCGGAGGACCCCGGGGCCTCGCACCAGCACGCCCTGCTCCAGGAGCAGCCGGACGGCGGCTGGGTGGTGATCGACCAGGACTCCACCAACGGGACCACCCTGAACGGCGCCCCGGACCCGCTCGACGCCCACCAGCCGATCCAGCTCCAGGACGGCGACCGGATCCACATCGGCGCCTGGACCACGGTCACGGTCCACCGCTCCTGACCCCAGCGCTGCTGACCCGGGTCCCGGCCCGCAGGCCGTCCACCGATTCCCGGTGGGCGGCTTGCGACCGTCTGAGACCATGGAGGCGTGGATCAGATCAAGCGCGGGACCCTGCAGACCGAGACCTTCTACGAGCAGGTCGGCGGTGAGCCGACGTTCCGCCGCCTGGTGCACGCCTTCTACCGAGGGGTCGCCGCCGATCCGCTGCTGCGGCCGATGTACCCGGAGCAGGACCTCGGCCCGGCCGAGGAGCGGCTGGCGCTGTTCCTGATGCAGTACTGGGGCGGGCCGCGCACCTACAGCGAGCAGCGGGGCCACCCCCGGCTGCGGATGCGGCACGCGCCGTTCACCGTGGACCGGGCCGCCCACGACGCCTGGTTGCGCCATATGTTCGCCGCCGTGGACGAGTTGGAACTGGCGCCGGAACACGACGCGCAGCTGCGGGACTATCTGACCTACGCCGCCGCCTCGATGGTGAACACCCCGGAGGCCTGAGCCCCCCGCCAGACCTCAATATTCACACGAATAACGCAAGAACCTTTCGCCACCACTGGCCACCGTGACAGGATCGCCTGCGAACCGGGCGAGTACCGGCGTCATGGGGGCACGGGGGGGAATGGATGGGCGGCTTCGTCCTGCTGCGCTTGCGGGCGCACCGACTGCTGGTCACCGCCGCTCTGTTGACGATGGTGCTGACCGTGGGGCTGCTCTCGGCCCTGGTCGGTTTCAGCTCGTCGATCGACAACGCCGGGGTCCAACGGGCACTGCAGTCCACCGACGCCACCCAGGCCACCCTCAACGTCTCCGCCCAACCCGCCGCCGGCACTGCCGCCGCGGTCGACCGGAGCGTCCGGCGCTACGCCGCCCAGGCCTTCGGCGGGCTGCCGGTCGACGTCCGTTCCAGCACCGTCTCCGACACCTTCGGGCTTCCCTGGGCCTCCACCGCCGCCGCCACGCTCGCCGCGCGCACCGGCGGCAACCCCGACCTGACCATGCTGGCCACCCTCGACCGCAGCAAGCTGACGCTGCTGCACGGCAGTTGGCCGGGGAAGGCGGCCACGGGCCAGCCGGTCCCGGTAGCCGTCCCGGTCGCCGCCGCGAGCCGGCTGCCCGCGGTCGGCGGCCTGCTGACCATCCAGGACCGCGACAGCCAGCGCGAACTGCGGATCCGGGTGGTCGGCGTCTATGCGCCGACCAACAGCGCCGACCCCTACTGGCAGCTGGACACGCTGGGCGGATCGGGCATCCAGCGGGTCGGCTTCTCCACCTACGGCCCGCTGCTGATCGACGCCGGCGACTTCACCAGCGGCGCGGTCCCCGCGCAGACCGTGGCCTGGGTCGCCACCGCCGACTTCGCCGGTATCGACCTGAGCCGCGCCGACGCCTTGCCCGACACCGTCAACGAGGCGATCGCGGCGATCATCGCCGACGGCTCGCTCGGCTCGCAGACCACCGCGACCAGCGGGCTCCCGGCGCTGCTGCCCTCGGTGGACCAGGCCGTCGCCGTCTCCCGGAGTTCGCTGCTGGTCGGCGCGGTGCAGCTGGCACTGCTGGCACTGTTCGCGATCCTGCTGGTGTCCCGGCTGATCAACGACGCCCACACGGGCGAGACCGCCCTGCTGCAGGCGCGCGGCGCGGCCCCGCGCCGATTGGCCGCCCTCGGCGCCGCCGAGGCCCTGCTGCTCACCCTGCCGGCACTGGTCGCCGCGGTGCTGCTGGCCGGTCCGCTGATCGGACTGCTCGCCGCACACGGGCCGACAGCCACCGCCGGGGTCAGGATCGGCGCCCTGCCACTGGGACCGGTGCTGCTGACCGCCGCCGTCGGCAGCCTGGGCTGCCTGCTGTTCCTGCTGCAGCCGTCGCTGCGCCGCTCCGCACTGAGCGCCCGCACCCCCGGCGCCTCCCGGACCGGCACCCGACTGCTCCGCCGAATCCCGGCCGGGCTGCTCCGCACCGGCGGCGACCTGGTACTGCTGGGCTTGGCCGCAGTCGCCTACTGGCAGCTCCGGAACGACAACGGCACCGGCAGCACCGGCATTGACCCGTTCCTGGTCGCCGCCCCGACGCTGGCGCTGTGCGCCGGGGCGACCCTGGCCATGCGGCTGCTGCCCCCGCTGGCCGGAATCGCCGAGCGGATCGCCGCCAGGGGGAGCGCACTCTCGGGCGCGCTGGCCGGCTGGCAGCTGGCCCGACGGCCGCAGCAGATCGGTGCGCCGGTGATGCTGCTGGTGCTCGCCGTCGCCATGGGCACCCTGGCGGTCGGCCAGAACAGCAGCATCAACCGCTCGCAGAGCGACCGGGCGACCTTCACCGTCCCGGCCGACGTCACCGTCACCGGGGCCGGCTCCCCCGGCTTCGGCCAGGGCGCCGCCTACGCCGCGCTCCCCGGGGTCACCGGCGCCGTCCCGGTGATCCGTGAGCCGCTTCCCTCGCTCGGGCAGAACCAGGGAGCAGCCCCCGGCCTGCTGCTCGCCACCGACACCCGTGCCGAGAGCAGCGAGTTCCCGCTGCGCAGCGACCTGGCCGGGACCTCCGTCCGCCGGCTCCTGGCCCCGCTCGCCCCCGCCGCCGAACCCGTCTCCGAGCTGGGCATCCCGATTCCGGGACGCCCGCGCTACCTGGAGCTCGACGTCAGCGACAGCGACTTCGCCGGGGTCGCGGCACAGGACTCGCTGGTGGTCACCGTCACCGACCGGTTCGGCGTGCCCTACCAGTTCACCGCCCTGCCGATCGACGCGGACGGCCGGACCCACACGCTGCGACTCGACCTCGACGCCGCAGCCGGCGCCCCGCTCGGCCTTCCCGCCTATCCACTGACGATCAGTCAGTTGTCCTTCAGCTACAGCATTCCGTCGCAGATCACGGACCAGCAGCTGCTCGCCCTCCTCGGCGTCCGCGCCATCCGGGCCGACGGCACGGCTCTCGCCCTGCCGCCCGGGCTGGCGTGGCAGGCCAAGGTGAGCGATTCCGCTCCTTCCGGGACGGCGGGGCTGACCGACGCCTCCGTCGGCCGGGAGACCGGCGGAGGAATCGCCTCGGTGACGGCCCGCGCCGCCACCAACTACTTCAGCGGTGTCATCAACCAGGGCACGGTCGACCTGACGCCCGCCGGCGGCAGCGCGCTGCCGCCCAGCCTCCCGGCCGTCGTCACCACCGGGTTCCTGCAGCAGACCGGGGCCACCGTCGGACAGACCGTCGGTCTCTCCACCGGAATGCCCTCGTTGCGGATCGTCGCCGCCGTCCCCGAACTGCCCGGCACCACCGCGGCCGACGGCGGAGTCGCGCTGGTCGACCTCACCGCCTACGAGCGCTGGCTGACCGCTCAGCAGCAGCCCGGGCAACCCGCCACCGACTGGTGGCTCTCGGTCTCCCCGGACACCCCGCAGGCCCAGGCCCGGGTCGCCGCCGCGCTCCGCGCCCGCGCCGACGACCCGACCGTGCAGGTCCGGGACGAGGTGCTGGCGGGGCTCCGCAACGACCCGTTCTCGGCCGGACCGCAGACGGCGCTCCTCGCGCTGGCGATCGTCGCGGCACTGCTGGCCGCCGTCGGCTTCACGGTCAGCGCGGTCGGCGCGGTGCGCCGCCGGGCGAACGAGTCGGCGCTGCTGTTCGCGATCGGCGCGACCCGACGGGAGCTGGCCAGGTCCACCGCCGTCGAGCTGGGCGTCCCGGTCCTGCTCAGCCTGGCCGTGGGCCTGCCGGTGGGGGCGCTGCTGACCCGGATCGTGGTCCCGC
>Ga0302314_10006892_pt1 | contig 20501 bp, 17 predicted proteins | sample III_Palsa_N2_3_FD_200533 | JGI IMG/M metagenome (GOLD analysis project Ga0302314, IMG submission 200533) | Peat permafrost microbial communities from Stordalen Mire near Abisko, Sweden - III_Palsa_N2_3 | ecosystem: Environmental > Terrestrial > Soil > Palsa > Peat permafrost | place: Sweden... | reverse complement strand
CGGTGGTGGTCGACTCGCAACCCCCCTTTACCTGTGGCAGCAGCGCCGCCGCCCGGGTGTGCAGCGTGTTCACCAGGTCACCGCCGTCGTCGATGACCAGGTCCGGGCCGGCCGGTGCCTGCGCCAGGGCTCGCTCGATGTGGCGGTAGTAGCCGCGCCGGTCCACCCCGGCCCGGGCGAAGACCGCGGTGCCGTGGTTTATGGCGAGCGCCGCCGCGATATCGTCCTGGGTGGACAACGGGTTGGACGCGGCCAGCGATACCGCCGCGCCGCCCGCCCGCAGCAACCGCACCATCATCGCGGTCTCCGCGGTCACGTGCAGGCAGGCCGCGACGGCCAGCTCCTCGAACGGCCGCTGGACGGCGAACCGCTGCATGAGGCCGGCCATCAGCGGCATGGCCCGCTCCGCGTAGCGGATGCGGACGTCACCGTCGGCCGCGAGCGCCGGGTCGGCGATGTCCCCGTGGTACAGGCCGGTGGTGTCAGTAACAGTTAGGTCAGTAACGGTAGCGCTCCGGCTTGTACGGGCCGTCGACCGTGACCCCGATGTAGTCCGCCTGCTCCTTGGTCAGCGTGGTGAGCCGGACGCCCAGCGCGTCCAGGTGCAGCCGGGCGACCTTCTCGTCCAGGTGCTTGGGCAGCGTGTGCACGGCTGTTTCGTACTCATCGGGCTTGGTGAACAGCTCGACCTGGGCGATGACCTGGTTGGTGAAGCTGTTGGACATGACGAAACTCGGGTGCCCGGTGGCGTTCCCCAGGTTCAGCAGGCGGCCCTCGGACAGCACGATGATCGCGTGCCCGTCCGGGAACGTCCACTCATCGACCTGCGGCTTGACGACGGTCCGGTGCACGCCGGGGACCTTGGCCAGCCCGGTCATGTCGATCTCGTTGTCGAAGTGGCCGATGTTGCCCACGATGGCCTGGTGCTTCATCCGGCTCATGTGGCCGGCGGTGATCACGTCGCGGTTGCCGGTGGCGGTCACGAAGATGTCGGCCGTGGCCACCATGTCCTCCAGCGTCGCCACCTGGTAGCCGTCCATGGCCGCCTGCAGCGCGCAGATCGGGTCGATCTCGGTCACGATGACGCGCGCACCCTGGCCGCGGAGGCTTTCCGAACAGCCCTTGCCCACGTCGCCGTAGCCGCACACCAGGGCGACCTTCCCGCCGATGAGTACGTCGGTACCCCGGTTGATGCCATCGATGAGCGAGTGCCGGCAGCCGTACTTGTTGTCGAACTTGGATTTGGTCACCGAGTCGTTGACGTTGATCGCCGGGAACAGCAGGCTGCCCGCCTGGGCCATCTCGTACAGCCGGTGCACGCCGGTGGTGGTCTCCTCGGTCACGCCCCGGATGTCCCTCGCGGCTTGCGTCCACTTGCCCGGGTGGTCGGCCAGGGAGTTGCGCAGCCGGTCCAGGATGATGACCCACTCCTCGGGGTCGTCTTCTGACGGGGACGGCACGCCGCCCGCCTGCTCGTACTCGACGCCCTTGTGCACGAACAGCGTGGCGTCGCCGCCGTCGTCCAGGATCATGTTCGGCCCGGTGCCGGCACCATCCTCGTCCGGCCAGGTCAGCGCCAGCTCGGTGCAGCGCCAGTACTCCTCGAGGGTCTCCCCCTTCCAGGCGAAGACCGGGATGCCCCGCGGGTCGTCGGGGGTGCCGTCCGGCCCGACCGCCACCGCCGCGGCCGCGTGGTCCTGGGTGGAGAAGATGTTGCAGGATGCCCAGCGGACCTGCGCGCCGAGCGCGGTCAGCGTCTCGATCAGCACCGCCGTCTGGATCGTCATGTGCAACGAGCCGGTGATTCTCGCGCCGCGCAGCGGCTGGCTGGGCGCGTACTCCTCGCGCACCGCCATCAGCCCCGGCATCTCGTGCTCGGCCAGCTGGATTTCCTTGCGCCCGAACGAGGCGAGCGAAAGGTCGGCAACCTGGAACGGAAGCTGATCCGCGGACATGGGTTTCTCCCTAAATTATTCTGCCGAACGAAGCGTGGTGCCCCCTTACCGGTCACACGGTACGGGAGCCGGGGTGGTCGCCGCACTCGCGAGCGCACGTTCTTGACGTGAAATTGTTAGAATCGGTATTCATGCGCATCACGGAGGCCGCCCGGCGGCTCGGCACGTCGGCTCGCATGCTTCGCTACCGCGAGGATCTCGGCCTGCTCCCCCAGCTCCGAGGCTATCCGGTCCGTTCGCGGCGGGAGGCCGCGGTTTCCGGGCGCGGGCCGGTTTCCGGGCGCGGGCCGGTTTCCGGGCGGGGGGCGGCGCACCGCGTGTTCACCGAGGAGGATGTCGAGGCCGTGGCCGCGGCGCTCGAGCTGGAGCGCCGCTACGACGTCAGCCCCGCGGCACTCGCGTTCGGCGTGCGCGTGCTGGCCGAGCCTGGGGTGCGGGCCGCGGTGGCCGACCTGGGCCGGCGGCTAGGCCGCATTCCGGCGCCGGCCAGCCGGGCCCTGGACTTCGAGAAGGAGCGCGCGCTCCGCCTACTCTCCCGCGGCTGAACCCAAATCAGTCCCGTGTGACTCGTGTGAACACCGTGGTTCATCACCTTCCGGCCAGCTCGCCGGGCTCGGCACTTTACGCGGTGGATCCGGCTTACGTGGAGGATCCGGGCAGCTGGGGTTGCCCGAATACTCCACTAAAGCCGAATCCACCACGATAATGGGAATGGTGTTCGTACTGGTGAGCGAGTTACTGGCTGGTGGTTGTAAGTTCGGGTGGTGGTCCCGGCTTGGTCCGGATCGCCTCGCTCCGGGCTGCGGTCCAGCCGGGCGCGCTGTTGGAGGCCGGCCTGTAGGTGCTCCTGGACGGCCTGGAGCAACGCGTGCGCGCGGCGACGTGATAGCTGGTCAGCCGAGGGTCCAGACGGTGGTGCGCTTGACGTCGCGGTCCTCTAGGGCGGCCAGGCCGGGGACGTCGTAGCTGGCCAGGGGGACGAGGCGGGCTTGGGGCAGGTACCGGCGGCCGAAGTCGCCGGCTAGGACGGCGGCGCCGCGGGCGTGGCATCGGTCCAGGAACGCGAGCACCTGGCCGGCCAGGTCCTGCTCGTAGAAGGCGTCGGCTACCAGGACCAGGTCGGCGCCGGGGGCGGGCGGGGCGGCCTGGGTCAGCACGTCGGTGGCGGGGGCGGGCGGGGCGGCCTGGGTCAGCACGTCGGTGGCGGGGGCGGGCGGGGCGGCCTGGGTCAGGACGTCGGCGCATACGGCCTGGATCGCGACGCCGTTGGCGGCGGCGTTGAGGGTGATGGCCGCGGCGGCCAGCGGGTCGATGTCGTAGGCGGTGACGGCCGCCGCCCCGGCCAGGGCGGCGGCGATGGCCACCAGGCCCGAGCCGGAGGCGACGTCGATCACCTGGCGGCCCGCGACCGCCTCGGGGTGGTCGAGCAGGTAGCGGGCCAGGGCCTGGCCGCCCGCCCAGGCGAAGGCCCAGAACGGTGGGTCCAGCCCGGTCCGCCCGGTGGCCCGCTCGGTGTGCTGCCAGGCGGCGATCGGCTCGCTGGCCTGGTAGAGCCGGATCTCGGGGACCAGCGGGATGCGGCGTAGGGTGGTGCCGGCCTGGATGATCTGCGGTGCCGACGGCGGGGCCGGTCCCGTCACTGGGGATCCCGGGGGGGAACGGGGAGTTGTGGACCTCGGGCGGAAACCGGGGGGTCGTCTCCCTGGGCGGGCACTGCGCGGTCGCGGCGGCGGGAGAGGCGGGGGCGTAGAGCGGAGCGGATCGAGGGGTCGGTGCGGTCGGCCTGGGAGGGGCGGTAGATGTCGGGCTCGAGGTAGATCGTGGTGGCGATCGGGACGGACGTGCGGACGCGTTGCTCAGCGGCGTCGATGCCGGCCACGATCTGCGCGGCGGTGGCATCGGGGCGGACCGCGATCTTGGCCGCGACGAGGAGCGTGTCGGGGCCGATGTGCACCGTGCGCAGGTGAATGACCCGGGCCACCTCGGGACCGTTCTCGAGCGCGTTGACGATCAGGTGCTGCATGTCGGCGCTGGCCGACTCGCCGATCAGCAGGCTCTTGGTCTCCACGGCCAAGATGGCCGCCGCCGTCGCGAGCAGGATCCCGATGGCCACCGAGCCGGCGCCGTCCCACCGCCCGTCGCCGGTCAGCGCGGACAGCGCCACGCCGGTGAACGCGAACACCAGGCCGATCAGCGCGGCCAGGTCCTCGAGCAGGACCACGGGGAGTTCGGGGGCCTTGGTCCGGCGGATGAAGGAGGCCCAGCCCCGGTCGCCGCGCACCAGGTTCGCCTCGCGGATCCCGGTCCGCAGCGAGAACCCCTCGAGCACCGCGGACAGCGCGAGCACCACGAAGTCGATCACCGGGGAGCGCACCGGCGCGGGGTTCAGGATCTTGTGCAGGCCGTCGTAGACGGAGAACGTGCCGCCGACGGTGAACAGCATGACCGACACGACGAACCCGTAGAAGTAACGCTCGCGCCCGAACCCGAACGGATGCAGCTCCGAGCGGGGCCGCCGGGACCGGCCGCGGCCGATGAGCAGCAGCGCCTCGTTAGCGGTGTCGGCGAGTGAGTGCACAGACTCGGCCAGCAGCGACGCGGACCCGGTGAGCAGGAACGCCACGAACTTGATCACCGCGATGCCCAGGTTGGCGGCCAGCGCGGCGACGACCGCCCTCATGGCCCGGAACGAACCCGTGGCGGGTCGCTGATCAACTCCGGCCTACTCGATCCGGGCCTGGAGGTCGGTGATGGCGGCGGTCTGGCTGGGGTCGATCCCGGAGGCGATGGCCAGGTACACGCTCGCGTAGTCGGTCAGCTGGACCACGCCGGCCAGCCGCACCAGCGGATGCTCGCCGTCCATGGCCAGCTCGGACAGCCCGATCCCGCGCTGGCCGACGAGTTCGGAGACGGCCCGCTGCTGGGCCCCGACCCGCGGGTCCTGGTCCGGGTCGACGATGAGCACCAGCCGTACCGGGGTGAACCCGCTGACCGGGCCCCGTGAGTCCTCGTAGTCCAGGCTCCAGGCGGACAGGTCCGACAGGTCGGACAGGCCGGGTAGCCCGCTCAGCTCGCCGGCCCCCGACAGCCCGGGCTCGTCCAGGGCCGTCTCCGGCTCTATGACCGTCTCCGGCGGGGGAAGCGGCTCGCCGGCCGGGCCCGGTGCCCGGTTCGCCGCCGGGGCGAACGGCCCGTCGAACGCCGCGATCTGGTTGTGGAGCACGTCGGGCAGCAGGCCCACCACCGCCGGGTACTTGGCGTTGTCGCTGAGCTGGGCGGCGAACCGCCGGGCGGCGACGCCGCTGAGGGCCGACGTCCCCCATACCATCGGCAGCGCGCCGACCAGGTCCAGGGCCAGCGACTTGCCCGGGTTGACGAACGACTCGCTGGCCGGCCGGCACTGATGGGAGACCTCCTCGAGCCGACTGGCCGCCTGCTCGTAGACCTCGGTCCCGATCCGGGCCACGCCCAGCCGCTCGGCGATGACCAGCAGCGGGATGGCCAGCCCCCACAGCATCGAGCGCGGCAGCAGCGGCCCCGGCAGGCCGCCCACGACGAACGGGATGAACGGGGCCCGGGCCTGCTCGGCGATGCGCTGCAGCGCCGAGTCGCCGGCGCCGACGCCGACCAGGCGGCAGCCGCGCCGCGCCGCCTCGGTCGCGACGGCCAGGGTCTCGGGCGTGGCGCCCGAGCCGGACACCGCGAGCACCACGTCGGCCGCGCCGACCCAGCCCGGCAGGCGCTCGGCCTGCGTGGCCACGACCTGCACCGGGCTGCTGGGGCCGGTCACGGCGCCCAGCAGGTCGCCCGCCAGGCTCGCGCTGCCCAGTCCGGCCACCACGATCGCGCGCGGCCGGGCGTCCGGGGTGAAGGCCGACAGGTCCGCTTCCAGGCAGGACCGCAGCGCGGTCCGGACCTGAGCCGCGGACGACGCGACCTGCCGCAGCATGTCCCCGGGATCGGCCCCCTCGATCACGTCGGGCGTATCGAGCCGGTCGGCGGCCAGGGCGAACTCCGCCCCGCCCCAGTCGTCGAGGCTGTCAGTCATGGGCGTTCGCCGGGCCGGCGGGCCTCTTCCACGAGCAGCACCGGGATGTCGTCGCGCACGGGATAGGCCAGGGCGCACGTCTGGTTGGTGCACACGAGCTCACTGGCCTCGTCGTCAGCCCGCAGCGGCGCGTGGCATTCCGGGCAGGCCAGGATCTCCAGGAGCCAGGCTTCGATCTGCATCAGGTGTCCTTACTCGCTTGGCCGCCTGCGGCGGCGCTGCCGACGGGGCCGGTTTCCTTTCGGACCGTTGCGAGCACCTCGTCGCGCAGGGCGGCCATGGCGGTCTCGCGGTCGGCCTCGACGTTCAGGCGCAGCAGCGGCTCGGTATTGGAGGGTCGCAGGTTGAACCGCCAGGCGGCCGCGCTGACCGTGAGGCCGTCGAGCTCCTCGGTCCGCACGCCGGACCGCCTCGCGAAGGCCTGCTTAACCCGCTCCGTGGCCTCGGCCTGGTCGGCCACCTCGGAGTTGATCTCCCCGCTGGCGTGGTAGCGGACGTAGCCGGCCATCAGCTCCGACAGCGGGCCGTCCTGATCGCCCAGGGCGGCCAGGGTGTGCAGCGCGGCGAGCATGCCCGAGTCCGCGAACCAGAAGTCCCGGAAGTAGAAGTGCCCGGAGTGCTCGGCGCCGAACACCGCTCCGGTCTTGGCCATGGTGGCCTTGATGTAGGAGTGGCCGACCCGGGTGCGCACCGGGACGCCGCCGTGCTCGGCGATGATCTCCGGCACCGCGCGGGAGGCGATCAGGTTGTAGACGACGGTCGCGCCGGGCTCGCGGGCCAGCTCACGGACCGCGATCAGCGCGGTGAGGGCCGAGGGCGAGACGACCTGGCCGCGCTCGTCGACCACGAAGCACCGGTCGGCGTCGCCGTCGAAGGCGAGCCCGATGTCGGCGCGGTGCTCCACCACGGCCCGCTGCAGGTCGCGCAGGTTCTCCGGCTGCAGGGGGTTAGCCTGGTGGTTCGGGAACGTGCCGTCCAGCTCGAAGTAGAGCGGGACCACGGTGATCGGCAGCCCCTCGAAGACCTTCGGCACGGTGTACCCGGCCATCCCGTTACCGGCGTCCACCGCCACGGTCAGCGGCCTGATCGAGGAGATGTCGACCAGCTTCCTCAGGTACTCCGCGTAGCCGGGCAGCAGGTCCACGGGCGTGGTCGAGCCGGGAACCGGGGCTGGGGGCCAGGGTCGTTCGGCTAGATCTCTTATGTCTTTCAGGCCGGTCTCGATGGCGACCGGCTTGGCTCCGGCGCGGCACAGTTTGATCCCGTTGTACTGGGGCGGGTTGTGGCTGGCCGTGACCATCGCGCCCGGGATGCCCCGGTCGCCGCTGCCGTAGTAGAGCATGTCGGTGGAGCCGAGGCCCGCGGCCAGCACGCTGGCACCCTGGGCCGTCGCGCCGCGGCCGAACGCGTCGGCGAGCGGGCCCGAGGAAGCGCGCATGTCGTGCACGGTCAAGATCGTGGCGGCCCCGGTCAGCTTGGCGAACGCCGCCCCGATCGCCTCCGCCGCGCTCTCGTCAAGCTGGTCAGGGACGACACCCCTGATGTCGTACGCCTTGACGATGCTGGCGAGATCACCCACTGCAGGACACGCCTCCCGTTGCTGGCTGCCCAGGCTGGGGTTGGCCGGGCGGCACTGCGTCTGAAAATTGGGTCTCTTACCTGGCGAGCCTATCCGTCTTGCGGAGGGCCGGAACGCAGCACCCGGAGGTGGCCGCGGCGGCCGACCTCGACGCCCTGGCCGACGGGCTCGGAGTCCACCTGGCGCTGCGGGTGGGTTTCCATCACCGCGTTGGCCAGCGCTTCCAGGTCATCGGCGCGCTCTTGGGCCGGGTCCACGGGCAGCCGGACCACGTCCCAGCCGCGCGGCGCGGTCAGCCGGCCGGCGTGCTTCTCGCACAGGTCATAGCAGTGCGGCTCGACGTAGGTAGCCAGCGGGCCGAGCACCGCGGTCGAATCCCGGTACACGTAGGTCAGCGTGTATACCGGCGGATGCTTGCATGCGGTGCGCGAGCAGCACCGAGAACTCACCCAGCCCACCTCGCTCACATCACCGTGATGACCGAATGCCCGGAACCTCGGGAGCGCATCGGATACAACGGTGACGGTATCCGCCCGCGGACGGTAACGCCATCACCCCGCGCCGCTGCTGTTCTCGTGTCGTGCTCTGTCCCTTATCCGGCGGGTTGGCGGTGCGGCGCGATCTTATACGCTCGGTAGCTGTGCAGACCGGCGAAGGGCCCCAGCCTCGACGGCGCGATCGCCATGGGCGCGGGCTGCGCGGCAGGCTGGTCCCGCCCGGGGTCCCGCTGTACCGCACCCGGGCCCAGCAGTTCGACGACATCGTGCTCGAGGCGGTGGCGCGGCTGGAGCCGCGCTGGGAGACCGAACTGGCCGACGTGGAGTTCGCGGTCCAGGAAGTGCCGGACTTCGACACGATCGGCGAGGAGGGCGTTCCGCTGGCCCGCATCGTGCGCGGCTCGCCGGACATCAGCGACCCGGGGAACCCGGCCAGCGGCCCCCGCATCGTGCTGTTCCGCCGCCCGCTGCTGGCCCGGGCCGAGGACGAGGACGAGCTGAGCGAGCTCATCTTCGACGTGGTGGTCGAGGAGTTCGCCGAGATCCTCGGAGTGGACCCGGAGATCATCGATCCCGGCTACGGTGACCTCGACTGACCCCGCTTTGGAGGACCTCGTGGACTTGTTCGACCTGACCGGGAAGGTGGCCGTGATCAGCGGCGGCGGCCGCGGGATCGGCCTGATGATGGCGCGGGGACTGCTGCAGGCCGGGGCTTCGGTGTACATCAGCTCGCGCCGGGCCGAGGCCGGGCAGGCCGCGGTGGCCGAGCTGTCCCAGTACGGCGTGGCGCTGTCGGTGCCCGCCGACCTGTCCCGCGAGGAGGAATGCCTGCGGCTGGCCGAGGAGGTCGGCCAGTCCGAGGAGCGGGTCCACATCCTGGTCAACAACGCGGGCACCACGTGGGGCGCGCCGCTGGCCGACTTTCCCGCCTCGGCCTGGGACAAGGTCCTGGACCTGAACCTCAAGACGCCGTTCTTCTTGACCAGGGCGTTCCTGCCGCTGCTGGAGGCGGCTGGAACCGCCGACGACCCGGCCCGGGTGATCAACGTGGGCAGCATCGACGGCCTGCGCGTGCCGGAGCTGAGCACCTACTCGTACTCGGCCAGCAAGGCCGGGTTGCACCAGCTCACCCGGGTGCTGGCCCGCGAGCTCGGGCCGCGGCACATCACCGTCAACGCCGTGGCCCCGGGCCCGTTCGAGTCCAAGATGATGGCCGCCACGCTGGCCGAGCAGGGCGAGGCCATCGTGGCCGCCTCGCCGCTCGGGCGGATCGGCCGCCCGGACGACATGGCCGGGGTGGCGGTGTTCCTCAGCGGCCGCGGCAGTGCGTACGTGACCGGCGCCATCATCCCGGTCGACGGGGGGATCTGGGCCGCGCGCTGAGCTTTGCTGCGTCTTGCTTGTCTTTTCTGGTCTTGTCTTGTCTGGTCTTATTGGCGGGTGGGCATGGCGATGACCGCTTCGATGGCGGTGGCGAGGACCTCCTGCCCGCGGGCGGTGGGGTGCAGGTCGCAGGCGCCGGAGGCCAGCTTGACCCGCAGGCCGACCGCGCAGGTGTCGCCGTCCTGCGACGCCGATGCGGCGCGGAACGCGTCGAAACCGTCGGCCAGGCGGGCGCCGTAGCGGTCCGCGGGTCCGGTCATCGCGGCGTCCAGGGCCTCGATCGGGCCGACGGAGGCCGGATCGGCGTAGTTCTCCGCGTAGTACGTGATGACCACCAGCGTGTGCTGGTAGTGCGCCTGGTTCCGCAGGGCACCGAGGATGATGTCCAGGTTGCTGGTCACCTCGGCCAGGGTCCGGCCCAGGTCCGAGCCGTGGCAGTGATCGGCGGTGGTCTCCTGGCAGCGGAACAGGTCGTTGGCGCCGATGCCGACGGTGACCAGCTGGGTTTCCGGGTGCTGCCGCAGGTAGTGCACGGCGTAGCTGAGCTGTGAACCGCGGTAGGAGACGTGCAGCGGGAACTGGGCCCGGTAGCCGGGACCGCCCCGGGCGTTCGTTTCGCAGCCGTTGCTCGGGGCGGCGGGATTGATCATGCTGGCGCTCGTCTCGCCCGGGCAGGCGGCGTTGACCAGGTTCAGCTTGAGTGCCGCGGCGAGATCCTCGGGGTAACCGGCGAAGTTGGCCGCGTTGCGGTAATCGGCCCAGGGCGCGGGACGGTACCCGAACGCGATCGAGTCGCCGAGGGCCAGGTAGCCGGGTTCGCCGCGAACCTGGGCCACCGGCGGCGCGTACGCCGTGGATCTCGCCGCGGCGGGGTGCAGGCCGGCCGACGTCTGGCTGGAGCAGGCCGCCAGCGCCACGGCGATCACCAGGAACGATAGGGCGGCGAGGCGGCGGCTCATCGGTGCGGGCTGGCGGGCGGGTCAGGGCGAGATGGCGTCGTAGGAGTCGCGCACGGGCGGGAGGGTGATCGTGGTCAGGGCGCTGACGGCCGGAACGATCGAGGCCACGGTGTTCTGGCCCCGGGTTTCTACCCGGGCCGCGTACAGCGGCCCCGACCCGGCCAGCGGGGTGATCACGATGGCGAAGGCAGATCCGTGTTTGGCACCCGGGGGCAGCGCGGCTGGCACGATGAGAGTATGCCCCGCCTGGACGGTCACAACCTGACTGCTGGTCGCGCCGGGCGTCGTGGCCGTCTCGGTCAGGCGGACCCGGGCCTGGCCGGCGGGCGCCGACAGCGCCACCGTGACCCCCAGGCCCGAGCTGGTGGTGTTGCCGGCCACGATGGCCTGCTCGCTGATGGGCGCGGTGGCGGCGGTGAACGCGCCTAGGCCGCTGCCGGGGACCAGGACGCCCGCGGTGACGGGCACGTTCGCGGTGAGCTCGAGCGCCGCCGTGCCGCCGAGGGGCGTGAGGGGGACGTAGGAGGCGGAGTCGCCGGGTAGTTCGATGGCTTGGGTGCCGAAGGGCTGGTGCTGGCCTTGCGCGGTGATGGCCGTCACCGCGATCCGGGCGCCGGCGCTGCCGGGGACCACGACGTACAGGCCGGCGGTGCCGCCCGACGGCGCCACGCCCGGTATGACCAGCTGCGTCGACGGCTCGGCGGTGCTCGGCAGCCAGCTGGCGGTGCCGTGAGACGACCCCTCCGAGACGTCCGCGACCACCCGTCCGGTGCTGGTCCGCACCTCGATCGCGACCACTCTCGCGCCTGCGGCCAGGGAGGACAGCGACTCCGTCACGGTCTGGTGCGGGGGAACCGTGATCCCGGTGTCAGGGCCGGCCGGGATCTGGCCGGCGTCGGTGATGATCCTGACGTCCACGCTGGCGGACAGGGCGTCGACGTTCATCAGGTCAAGCTGGATCTGCGCCGCGCCGCCCTGCTGGCCCGGGCCGACAAACCAGAGGTCCGAACCAGGTTCTCCGCAGCGCACGCTGGCCAGGCCCGAACCGCTCGCCTCCTCGGCCTCCATGGCCTGAGCCAGGGTGCCGCTCGCGGTCACCGACCAGCCCTGCAGGACGGTGGCGGGTTTCTTGCTCGTAGTTTTCCCGGCTGGAATGGTCAGCAGCGACAGCAAGCCGGGCTCGGTCTGGGTGATCGGGTTCAGGGTCCGCAGCTGGGCGCCGACCAGCGGCAACGGGGCCAGCTGAGCCTGCCCTGAGCCCGGCGCCGATGATGACCCGGCGAGGAGGGCGACCTGGCCCGGCCCGCCGCCCGCGGCGGGCGGGCAGGCCCGGGCGGCGGAGGTCACGACCACCTGCTGCGCTGCGGCGGCATGGCCCGGACCCGGTGTGGCGGGCGCGGCGAATTGCGCGGCGCCGGCGATGGCGCCGAGCGCCAGCAGCACCACCCCGGCGGGTACCAGCTGGACCGGCCTCATGGCCGGTCGCCGGATTCCCACGGAGCATGCTGGCCCGCGGTCATGGGGTCGGGGGTCACCCAGGGCGAGAAGCCCTCGTCGTCGTCGAGGTGCTCCGGCGGACGGTCTTCTGGTCTTGCTGGCGCGCTAGCTGGCTCGTTGGCTGGCCCGTTGCTTGGCCCGTTGCTTGGCCCTCGCCGGCGCCGTGCGGGCTTGCCGTGGCGCGCGGCGTGCTGGCCGCCACGCGGCCGCCGGGGCGCGGCGGTACTCGTCCCGGACACGCCCTGATCGGCCAGCGGCTCGTCGCGCGACGGCGGATAGCCGGAGACGGGGCTGGTCCACGGCTCGGGTTCGCTGGCCGGCTCGAGTTCGGGTTCGGGTTCGGGTTCGGGTTCGGTCACAGACTCCGGCCACGGCGCGAGACCGGCGGCCGGGGGCTGCGGATCGGGTTCGCTCGCGCCGCGCGCTCGGGCCGCGGTGAAGGCGAACTGCGGCCGGCGCTTGCGGCGGGCCGGCTTCGGGCCGCTGGCGCGGTCCCGTCGCCTGGCGGGCGCCGGGGCCGGCTCGGCTCCGGCCTCCGCGGCGGGCACCGGGACCTCGGACCGGGTCCCGGGCAGGGCGAGCGCGAAGACGATCACGACGGCGGCGGCTTCGGCGCCGAGGCTGAGGTCCCGGGGCAGCTCGTCGCGCGTGATGACCAGCCGCCCGCCGCCGGCCGGCAGCACGAAGCCCTGCGCCCAGCCGTCGGCCGGCGAAGTCAGCGCGGCCAGCGGCCGCCCATTGAGGGTCGCGGACCAGCCGCCCGCCGCCTCGGCCAGTACCAGCGTGCCCGAGGTGGCCGGCGGCACGGCGGTGTTCACGCCGATCTGCCCTGAGGCAAGCGCTACCACGGCGCCGTCCGGGCTGTTCACGCGGGCCCGGGCCACGGTCCCGGCCACCTGCCACAGGTCGTACGCGGACGCCGTGGTCAGCTGGGCCAGGCCGGCCGCGCCGTCCAGCCGGCGGGCGAGCGTCTGATCGACCGGGGCGGGCAGCAGCACGTAACCGATGTCGAACTGGCTGAGCGCCTGCCCGGCGTCCCCGCCGTCCCCGCCGGCGGCCGCGCTCAGCGAGGCGACGACGCCGTTCAGCTCGCGGGTGGCGGCCGAGGATTCGGTCAGCTCGGGCTCACCGAGCACGGGGTCGGTGTCGCGCAGCACCGTATAGGACAGGCCCGCGCCGTCCGGTCGCAGGATCAGCGTCCTGGTCCGGTCGGGTCCGGCGGACGAGGAGGCCACGAAGGGCGGCAGGATCTGCGGTCCGGCCGCGGTTACCGGGCCGTTCACGCCCGCGGTCAGCCAGTACCCGGCCGCGAGGACCGGCGCCGAGGCGGCCACCGCGAGCCCGCCCAGCGCGGCCAGGCCGCGGCGGCCGCCCGGGAACCGGCCGCCCGGGCGGCGATCCGCGGTCCGGCCGAGCGCGAGGCCGGCCGCCTCGATCAGCGGCGCGGCGGCCAGCAGCAGGCCGGCGGCGGCGACCGCGGTCGCGACGCCGGGCCAGGCGCTGATCGCGGTCCCGTCCGGCGACGTCACTCGCACCCGGCTCACGACCAGCGCCACGACCAGCCCGCCGAGCGCGGTGGCCCAGCCGGCGTACACCACGGGCATCCGCTTGCGGGCCAGCAGGGCGCAGAACGCGGGCAGCACGAGCCCGGCGGTGACCCAGGCGGGCGGGAGTCCCGGACCGCCCGGGCTGAGCAGCAGCAGGGACTCCGGCCGCAGGCCCGCCGAGGCGAGGCCGGGCCGCTGGAGACCGGCCTCGAGGAAGAGCGCGGAGGTGCTGGTGAACAGCTGGAAGGTCCACGGTAGGAGGACGACGGCGGGCACTACCGCGACGATGGCCGCGTTGATCAGGCTCCCCCGGCCGGCCCAGGGCCGGGCCGCGATCAAGCCGGCCACGGCGACCACCGCGAGCGGCCAGATGAGCGGTACGAAGGCGGCCGCCACCGCGATGAGCAGGCCGGCCGCCCACGCCGCGCGGCGGGCCCGCCGGGGCGGGCCGGCCAGCATCCGCCCGGCCACCAGGCCGATGAGCGGGAGCAGGACGAACGCCACCAGGGTGCCGATCCGCCCGGCCGCCACGGCACCCATCGCGACCGGGAGCAGGGCGTAGGTGGCGGCCAGCCAGATCCTCGCGACCAGCACGGAGGTGAGGCGGCGGGTGGCCAGGAACGCGGTCAGCCCCGCCACGGGCACGGAGGCGAACAGCAGGACGTCCACGGCCAGCCAGGGTTTGCCGGCCAGCACGGTGGCGAGCACGGCCATGACGCCGATGTAGGGCGGCGTGCTGGCCGCCGAGCCCAGGCCCGCGTCGTGATAGCCGGCCAGGTACTCACGCCACAGATCGCTCGCGCCGCCCCAGGCCGGCACGAGGGCCCCGCCGCTCAGCGTGCCCGACCCGGTCAGCACCGAGCCGACCAGCGACCGTTCCGCGACCAGCGCGATGACGGTGAGGCCGGCGCAGAGCAGGAAACCCGGGCTGGTCGCCGCGCGCCGGACCGCGGAATCGGCGGCGGGCAGCGGCAGGTCCTCGCCGACCTCGTCGACGAGGGCGTGATGCAGCCCGCCGCTGTCGTAGGCCGGCGCGCCGGACAGCAGGCCCGCGGCCGATTCGGCCAGCCGGGCCAGCGTCCGGCTCCGGGGCAGCTGGCCGCGCAGGATCGACCACGCGCGCTTGCGGTCGGCGGCGCGGCGGCGGCGGGCCCGCCAGAGCAGGATCGGGTGCCGCAGCAGCCAGGCGACCGCGCCGAGATGGTCCCAGGCCCGGCGCTGCTGCTTGGTGACCAGGAAGTAGGCGGCCCGGACCAGCGAGCCGATCACGCCGCCGGTCACCAGGAAGAGCATGGGCACGAAGGGCACGTTGACGGCGAACAGGTACAAGGTGCCACGCCGGTCGAACAGCCGCGGATGACCGCCTGCGGCCGGGGCCTTGCGGAGCTGCCGGGCCGACATATCGCGGTGGTAGACCACCGCGTCGGTGATCACCCGGATGTCGTAGCCGGCGGCGTGCACCCGCCAGCAGAAGTCGAGGTCGTCGCGCATCAGGGGCAGGTTGGGGTCGAACCCGCCGACCTGGTCCCAGACGTCGCGGCGGATCAGCATGCCCGCCGAACTCACGGCCACCACCGGCCGGTTGCCATCGTGCTGGCCCTGGTCGATCTCGCCGGGCTCGATCCCGGTGACACGCCGTCCCGCCCGGTCCATGGTGAGGCCCGCCTCGCGCAGCACCCGCCGGTCGGCCAGGTCCATCACTTTGGGGCCGAGCACCGCCGTGGAGCGGTTGCGGCTGGCCGCCCCGAGCAGTTGCTCCAAGGCGTCCGCGACTGGCTCGCAGTCGTCGTGCAGCAGCCAGATCCACTCCACTGCCGGGTCCGGCGGCGAGCCGGGTCCCGGCACCGGCGTGCGCGCCGCGGGGTGCTGCAGCGCCCGGGCGACGGAGGTGCCGTACCCGGTGTCGGCGTCCATCCCGAAGACCGCGTCGGGACCGAGGAGCTCGGTCAGCGCGGCTCCGCTGCGGTCCCGGCTGCCCGTGTCGACGCCCACCACGCGGTCCACGGGATGCGTCTGCTCCCGTACCGCGTTGACGAGCCCCGGGAGAAGTCGCGCACCGTCGTGCACGACGACCACGAGGGTCACCACGTGGCGCACAGGCAAGGCGTTCTCTGACAAGGGTCCCGTCTGGTGGCGTGGGGAACGGCGCTCCTGCGGCTACCCGCCCGGCAAGAGCGTGCGGACTACGCGAACGACAAGCCCCCCAGCGTTCACGACACGACCAACCATACACAGGCCATATTCAAAAATTCGGGTAATCCGCGCACCAGCCGGGCGGGCCGGCCGTGCTCCCGAACTAGCTATCCGGCCAGCCCGGCTATCCGGCCTCACGCTTGAGACGGCGGCGCTCACGCTCCGACATGCCGCCCCAGATACCGAACCGCTCGTCGTGCTCGAGCGCGTACTCCAGGCACTCGGACCGGACCTCGCAGCTGCGGCACACCCGCTTGGCCTCCCGGGTCGATCCTCCCTTCTCCGGGAAGAATGCCTCCGGATCTGTCTGCGCGCATAGCGCCCGGTCCTGCCAGCCCAGCTCTTCAACCTCTTCCGGGCTGATGAAGACCTGCGCTAGCGGGACGATGACCTCAGTCACGGCGCATCCTCCCTCCCTCCCCATTCGGAGCCCCCGTTGCTGTCGCTCCACTCGGGGGTGAAAATCACATCAATGAAATTACACTCGCGTGTCTTGCTTCAAGTCAAGCGAGGAAGGTGATAATGGTCGCCTCGTTGTCTGAGATGCGAGATAAATCACGTGGGAAATCCGGCCGCCGTGAACCTCATCAGCACCACTGGTGCTACTGGCATCACTAGCCTCTCTAGTCACAAGGGGTGACAAGAAGGGTGAAACGGCCCGGTCCGGGGGCCGGGCCGGGACCTGACACACTTTGGGGTATGCGTATCACCGTGCTTGCGGGCGGCGTGGGGGCCGCGCGTTTCCTCCTCGGCCTGAAGCAGGCGGCCCCAGACGCCGACATCACCGTCGTGGGCAACACCGGCGACGACATCACGCTGTTCGGCCTGCGGGTCTGCCCGGACCTGGACACCGTCATGTACACCCTGGGCGGCGGCATCAACGAGCAGCAGGGCTGGGGCCGGGCCGACGAGACGTTCAGCATCCGGGCGGAGCTGGCCGCCTACGGCGCGAGCCCGGACTGGTTCACGCTCGGGGACCGGGATTTCGGCACCCATATCCTGCGCAGCCAGCTGCTGGCCGCCGGTCAGCCGCTGTCGGCCGTCACGCGGCTGCTGTGCGAACGATGGCAGCCGGGGGTGCGGCTGCTGCCGATGTCCGATGATCCGATCGAGACGCACGTGGTGCTGGACGACCAGCGCACGGTGCACTTCCAGGAGTGGTGGGTGCGCATGCACGCGCAGACCCCCGCCACGGACATCATCGCGGTGGGCGCCGCGCAGGCCACTGCCGCACCCGGGGTGCTCGACGCGATCGGCGCGGCGGACGTGATCGTGTTCCCGCCCTCGAATCCGGTGGTGAGCATTGGCACGATCTTGGCCGTGCCGGGCATCCGGGCCGCGCTCACCGCCAAGACCGTAGTCGGCGTATCGCCCATCATCGGCGGCGCTCCGGTGCGCGGCATGGCCGACGCGTGCCTGACCGCGATCGGGGTCCAGACCTCGGCCGCCGCCGTCGCGGCGCATTACGGGCCGGAGCTGATCGACGGCTGGCTGGTGGACGACCAGGACAAGGCCGCCGTGGACGACCCGGCGCTGGCCCCGATCGAGGTCCGGGCGCTGCCGCTGTACATGCGGGACCTGCCCGCGACCGCCGCAATCGCGCGCGCGGCCCTTGACCTGGCCCTGGAGCTGGCATGACCCTCGCTATGACGCTGAGCGTGGCCCCCGTGACCGGGCTGCCGGAGATCACCGCGGGCAGCGACCTGGCCGCGCTCATCGCGGACGCGGCGCCGGACCTGCGCGACGGCGACATCCTGGTCGTCACCTCCAAGGTCGTGAGCAAGGCCGAAGGCCGGGTGGTGACCACCTCCCGCGAACAGGCCATCGAGGCGGAGACGGCCCGCGTGGTGGCCCGGCGCGGCCCGACGACGATCGCGCAGACCAGGCACGGCCTGGTCCTGGCCGCGGCCGGGGTGGACGAGTCCAACACGGCACCGGGCACCGTGGTATTGCTCCCGGAGGATCCCGACGAGTCGGCCCGGCGGCTGCGCAAGGCGTTGCAGGCCCGGACGGCGCGGACCGTCGGGGTGATCATCACCGATACGATGGGCCGGCCGTGGCGGGCCGGGCAGACCGACAACGCGATCGGGGCGGCCGGGGTGACGCCCGTCCGCGACTACCGCGGCGAGGCCGACACCTTCGGCAACATCCTGGAGGTCACGGTCGCGGCCGTGGCCGACGAGATCGCCGCGGCCGCCGACCTGGTCAAAGGCAAGTCCACCGGCGTGCCGGTAGCCGTGGTGCGCGGACTGCAGGACCTGGTCACCGACCAGGACGGCCCGGGGGCACGGGAACTCATCCGGCCCGCCGACGAGGACATGTTCCGGTTCGGCTCGGCCGATGTGCCGCTGGCCCGCCGGACGATCAGGGCGTTCACCGGCGAGCCGGTCGGGGCCGCGGCCGTCCGCCGGGCGGTGGCCACGGCGCTGACCGCGCCCGCGCCGCACCACAGCGAGCCCTGGCGGTTCGTGATCCTGGAGTCGGCTGCGGCGCGCGAGGCGCTGCTCGACGCGATGCTCTCGGCGTGGACCGCTGACCTGCGCCGCGACGGGTTCACTGCGGAGCAGATCAGCCGCCGAGTGCAGCGCGGCGAGGTGCTGCGGCGGGCACCGCTGATCGTGGTGCCGTGCCTGGTCGCCGACGCGGCGCACGCCTACCCGGACGAGCGGCGCGCGGCGGCGGAGCAGGCCATGTTCGTGGTCTCGATGGGCGCGGCGGTGCAGAACCTGCTCATCGCGCTCGCGGTCGAGGGGCTCGGCTCGGCGTGGATCTCCAGCACCCTGTTCTGCCAGGATGCCGCGGCCCGGGCGCTGGACCTGCCGGAGGGCTGGCGGCCGATGGGCGCGGTCGCCGTCGGTCACGCGGCCGAGCAGGCCCGGCCGCGGCCGCCGCGGGTCCCGGACGACTTCCTGCTCGTCCGCTGACGGGCGGCGCCGGCTTACGGTTGTCCCGGGTTTCCTGGCTCGAGTTCGGTGCGCTCGGCCTGGAGTTCCCGGCGCTTGCGGGCGCCCTTGCTCTCGTACGGCTTGCGCCGGACGTCGACGGCACCCCAGAAGGCCACGCCGCCGATGTGGATCTTCGGACCCCCGGGTCGTCCCGCACCGGTGGGCCCGTGCTCGAAGACCCCTAGCAACCCGACGCCGGTGACCTGCACCTCGGCATCCTCGGGCACGATAATCACGATGGCGCCCATGATCGCCGTCGCGTGGATGTTTACCACGGGTGCGGAGAACTGCGCGTCCCGCAGGTCGAGTTCCCCGCCGCCCATGACCACCACCGCGGTGAAATCCGCCGGGACGACCCAGGCACCCTTGCGGGAGAAGCCGCTCATGACGGCGATGGCGGAGCCGGACGCTGGTTTTGCGGCGGGCCGTTCCACGGTGCCTGCGGGCGGACTAGCCCGGACCGCCACCGCGTCCGGCGCTATGGCCACGTGCGGCAGGTCGCGGATGATCGGCTCGAGCTCGGCGTAGGTCTTGGCCTCGTACACGGCGTCCAGCCGTTCATCGAGTTCGGTCATGCTCAGCCGGCCCTCGCCGGCCGCCTCACGCAGTACCTCCGCCGCGCTCTCCCGGTCCTTGTCCGAGGCGCGCAGGCTCGCTGGGTCTTGGTCCGCCGGCTGGCTCATGCTCAGAGAGCCTAGGCCCGCTAGGTGAGCAGGGGGAGGCCGGAGCGGACCGAGGCGCACACGCCGTCGCTGGCCGCGGAGGCCGCGAGGCGTTCGGCCGGGACCTCGCCGTAGGTCGTGGTGCGCTGGCGCATGGGACGGCCGAGCGGCTCGGCGATCGCCCGCAGCCCGCTGATCGTCTTGTAGGAGCCGTGGTCGGCGCCGGCCATCCGGCTGATGGTTTCCTCCATCAAGGTGCCGCCCAGGTCGTTGGCGCCGCCCTGGAGCACGTCACGGCACAGGTCGTCGCCGAGCTTGACCCAGGAGCACTGGATCGAGTCGATCGCCCCGTGCAGCAGCAGCCGGGACACGGCGTGCACGGCCCGGTTCTCCCGCCGGGTGGGGCCGGGCCGGGCCAGGCCGGCCAGGTAGAGGGGGGCGTTCTCGTGGATGAACGGGAGCAGGACGAATTCGGTGAAGCCGCCGGTCCGTTCCTGGATCGACCGGATCACCCGCAGGTGCCCGACCCAGTGCGCCGGGGTGTCGACGTGCCCGTACATCATCGTGGACGAGGTCCGCAGGCCCAGTTCGTGCGCCGTGGTGATGACCTCGACCCAGACCGAGGCGGGCAGCTTGCCCTTGGTCAGCACCCAGCGCACGTCGTCGTCGAGGATCTCGGCCGCGGTGCCGGGCAGCGAGCCGACGCCCGCTTCCTTGGCCCGGACCAGCCACTCCCGGATCGGCACCCCGGTCCGGGACGCGCCGTTCACCACTTCCATCGGTGAGAACGCATGAACGTGAAGATCTGGGCAGCGCCGCTTGACTTCGGAAGCGATTTCGAAGTAGGCTGTTCCTGGGAGATCGGGATGGATGCCTCCCTGCATGCACACCTCAGTGGCGCCGGCCTGCCACGCCTCGACGGCGCGGTCGCCGATCTGCTGCAGTGACAGGGTGTACGCGTCGGCGTCGGTGCGGCGCTGGGCGAACGCGCAGAACCGGCAACCGGTGTAGCAGACGTTGGTGAAGTTGATGTTGCGGGTGACGACGTAGGTGACGTCGTCGCCGACGACCTCGCGGCGCAGTGCGTCGGCGATCCCGGCTAGCGCCTCCAGGTCGGGGCCGTCCGCGGACAGCAGGGCGATGGCCTGGTCGTCGGTGAGGGCGGCCGGGTCGCGTTCGGCCTGGCGGAGGGCGGCGGCGGTCTCGCCGGCCGCGAGGACGGCCGGAGCGGTCCCG
>Ga0302314_10006887_pt1 | contig 20505 bp, 18 predicted proteins | sample III_Palsa_N2_3_FD_200533 | JGI IMG/M metagenome (GOLD analysis project Ga0302314, IMG submission 200533) | Peat permafrost microbial communities from Stordalen Mire near Abisko, Sweden - III_Palsa_N2_3 | ecosystem: Environmental > Terrestrial > Soil > Palsa > Peat permafrost | place: Sweden... | reverse complement strand
TGTGCGCCCTGGCCGACATGCCCAAGCCCCGGGTGGCGATCTCCGACACCGACATGCCCAACGCCTTCGCCACCGGCCGCAACCCGAAGAACGCGGTGGTCTGCGTGACCACCGGCCTGATGCGCCGGCTCGACGAGCAGGAGCTGGAAGGGGTGCTGGCGCACGAGCTCTCGCACGTGGCGCACCGCGATGTGATGGTGATCACCATCGCCTCCTTCCTCGGCATCCTCTCCGGCCTGATCGCGCGGATGGCCTTCTGGTTCGGCATCGGCGGCAACCGGGGCCGCAACAACCAGAACGACGGGATCCCGATCGAGCTGATCATCATCTTGATCTCGGCGGTCACCTACGCGGTCTCCTTCCTGCTGATCCGCGGCCTGTCCCGGTACCGCGAGCTGGCCGCCGACCGCTCCGGCGCGATCCTGACCGGCAACCCCTCGGGCCTGGCCTCCGCGCTGGTGAAGATCAGCGGCGACATGGGCCGGATCCCGACCGGCGACCTGCGCAAGGCCGAGCCGTTCAACGCCTTCTACTTCGCCCCGGCCTTCACCAAGGGCTCCATGATGGCCCTCATGTCCACCCACCCGACCACCGAGAAGCGCCTTGAGCAGCTGGGCCGGATCGCCCAGCAGCTGGGCCGCTGACCGCTTTCCCCCAGGAGCGCACGAAAGCCATGGGTCTCTTCGACACCCTGCTCGGCCGGACCAAGCAGGTCCAGCCCAACCTCGACCAGCTCTTCGGCCTCTCCTCGGCCGCGCTGACCCTTGAGGCCTCGGGTGACTTCCGGCCCACCGGGTACGGCGCGGTCTGCTACCGCAAGGTCGAGGGCGGCGCGTTCGCCCAGGTCGAATCCGACGTGGAGCAGCTGCTGGAGGGGATCGACGGCCCGCAGATCGAGGTGTCGAAGGACAAGTACGGCTACACCTGGCTGCTGTGCCGGCGCGAGCCGGAGAACATCACCGACCTGGTCACCGACCTTCACGCGGTCAACTCCAGCCTGCAGGACAACGGGTTCGGGCCGTACCTGCTGTGCAGCCTGGTGAGCTTCGTCAACTCCAGCGGGCGCAAACTGGCGCTGGTCTACCTGTACAAGAAGGGCACGTTCTACCCCTTCGCCCCGATCAACGAGCCCAAGCGGGACAACGTGATCGAACTCCAGATCAAGTCCCAGATCGGCGACGACCTCCGGCTGGAGCCCGATCTGGCCCGCTGGTTCCCGGTCTGGGGCGCACCCGGTCTGTAACAGGCGGGGCGGCAGATGCGGTAAGTGTCCAGTCAGCGTTACGCCTCTGCCACGATTCCGATCGCGGACTTGCATGACACGGCGGGTGTACCGCTACGCTCGGTCCGGTCACCAGAGCATCGGGTCAGAACAGGTGGAGAGGATGGGACCGCGTGACAGCTGGTCGCTATCGTGACGAATCCATCAATCCGCCGTTTCACGCCGAACCGGAGGAACTGGCCGTCGTCGCGCCGCTGCTGCCGCAACAACAGCGCCGGATCGACCTGCCGCAGCCGACCGAGCTGGGCTCCGTAGGGCTCACCGGCCGGGGAGCCAGGACCTACCCCGACGCCGCGTCGACCTCCGCGCCCGAGCCCGCCGAGTGGGGCCGGTCCAGCGAGGACGTCGCCGAGGACATCGACCAGAACACACTGGGCGCGACGGCCGCATTGGGGATAACGGGCTCACTCGACTCGGCTGAGCCGACCGACGAGATCGACCCTTCCGGGTCGCGGCCCGGCGGCCGGGGACCGGCCGCCGCGAGCCCGCGCCACAAGCCCTGGCCCTCGCCGCGCCAGCAGATCGCCACCGGCATCATGGTGCTGTGCACGCTGGTCGCCCTTTTCCTGCTCGGGCACCGCTTCCTGCCCAACAGCATGGGACTGGTCTCCCTGCTGGAATCCTGGCTCCCCTGGCTGGCCATACCGATCGCGCTCCTGCTGCTGGGCGCGTTGGCGGTGCGTACCCCCCGGGCGCTGGTCGCGGCCGTGATCGCCTGCGCGGTCTGGCTGGCCGGCTACGGCCCGGCCCTGCTGCCGCGCGGCGGCGGCCTGCCGGCCCAGCTGCGGGTCTTCAGCGCGGACGTCAACGGCCTGTCCGGGGAGCTCTCCCGGGCCGGGGCGCTGGCCCTGGCCCAGCACGCCGACGTGATCGCGCTGCAGGACGTCTACGGCGACCTCGGCGACTCCCCGGCCGCGGCAAAGCTCAACGCGGCCTTCCCGGCCAACAACCACGTCACCCAGTACGAGTTCGGGGTCTGGAGCCGGTACCCGATCGTCAACTCCACCCCGATCGACCTGGGCACCACCACGGCCGTCGCGGCCACCGGCGGCCAGGGCCTGGTCGCGGACGGAGTGCCGCAGCAGGACTTCGGCGCCCTGCGGGTGACCATCGACACCCCGGAAGGCGACTTGGTCGTCTACGCCGTGCACATCCCCCAGCCGGTGCTCAACGACAACGGCTTCGCCCAGGCCCGCGACACCGCGATCACCCGCCTGGCCGCCGTGATCTCCGCGGACCACTCCAGCAAGCTGATCGTGGTCGGCGCGGTCAACGTGGCCGCCACCGACCGGGAGTTCAGCGTGCTGCAGCAGGACCTGGGGCTGACCTCGGCCCAGTCCGCCGCCGGGCAGGGCTTCGGCTTCACCTGGCCGGCCGAGTTCCCGGCGGTCCGCCTCGACGACCTGCTCACCCGCAGCGGGGTGACGGCGGTGCGCAGCGTCGTGCTGCCCGCCATCGGCACCGGCAAGACCCACCTCCCGATAGAGGTCGACCTGCACCTGTGATCCCGAGTGCTCGCGCTGCTACGGAAGCGCGAGCATCCGGGTGAGGGCGAGGTTGGCGTGGCGGGCGACATCCGGGTCGACTGTGATTTGGTTCACAGTCTTGCCCGCGACCAGCGACTCCAGCGTCCACACCAGGTGCGGCAGGTCGATCCGGTTCATCGTCGAGCAGTAGCAGATGGACTTGTCGAGGAACATGATCTGCTTGTCCGGGTGCGCCTTGGCCAGCCGGCGGACCAGGTTCAGCTCCGTGCCGATCGCCCAGGCCGAACCGGGTTCGGCGGCGTCGAGCACGTTGATGATGTACTCCGTGGAGCCCACGTAGTCGGCCCGGTCGACCACCTCGTACCGGCATTCCGGGTGGACCAGCACGTTGACCCCGGGGACGCGCTCGCGCACCTCGTCGACGCACTCGACCGTGAAGCGGCCGTGCACGGAGCAGTGCCCGCGCCACAAGATCACCTTGGCGGTGCGCAGCTGCTCGTCGGTCAGCCCGCCGTTGGGCTTGTGCGGGTTGTACAGGACGCAGTCGTCCAGGCTCAGGCCCAGGTCGCGCACGGCGGTGTTGCGGCCGAGGTGCTGGTCGGGCAGGAACAGGACCTGCTCGCCGCGCTCGAAGGCCCAGCGCAGCGCGCGCTCGGCGTTGGAGGAGGTGCAGATGGTGCCGCCGTGCTCGCCGGTGAAGGCCTTGATGTCGGCGGAGGAGTTCATGTACGACACCGGGACGACCCGCTCGGCGATGCCCAGGTCGGTCAGCGTGTCCCAGCACTGCGCCACCTGCTCGGCGGTGGCCATGTCGGCCATCGAGCAGCCGGCGGCCAGGTCGGGCAGCACGACCGTCTGGGAGTCGCTGGTCAGGATGTCGGCCGACTCGGCCATGAAGTGCACCCCGCAGAAGACGATGAACTCGGCCTCGGGGCGGGCCGCGGCGTCCCGGGAGAGCTTGAAGGAGTCCCCGGTCACGTCGGCGAAGGCGATGACCTCGTCCCGCTGGTAGTGGTGGCCCAGGATGAAGACCCGCTCGCCGAGGGCGGCCTTGGCCTTCATCGCCCGCTCGACCAGGTCGGGGTCGCTGGGCGCGGGCAGGTCGCCCGGACACTGCACGCCGCGCTCGCTGCGCGGGTCGGCGGCCTGGCCGAGCAGCAGCAGGGCCAGCGGCGTGGCGGACGGCTCGGCGAACCCGGCCGCGGCCCCGGATATTGCCCCGGATGTGGCTGTGGCTATGGCCGCGTCGGCCGGAGCGGTACTGGTTGGTGACACGGGACACCCCTTTTCGTCTATCTGACGCTAACTATCTTAGCGCACGGTGGGTACAACTGGCGGCACAGCGGGCGGCGCGCGGACCGCGCGCGGACCTGCTCCCGCGGGCTGCCGAGAGACCGGGGCCGGACCGCGCCGACTGTGCGACCATAGAGTGAGGCCGCGGAATGGCCACTGTGGAATAACCACTCTGCACAGTGACGTTGACCAAGGTCGAGTAGGGGTGCGAACCTCGAATCCAAACGACTCACGTGGCGAAGGCAGGGACTCACTTATGACGGTGGATGTGAACATCACCAAGCAGGACGGAATTCTTCTCACCGACGGGGCGGCGCTGAAGGTCAGGAACCTCTTGGAGCAGGAGGGTCGCGACGACCTGTCCCTGCGCGTGCAGGTGCAGCCAGGCGGCTGCTCCGGCCTGCGTTACCAGCTCTTCTTCGACGACCGCAGCCTCGACGGCGACGTGGTGTCGGACTTCGGCGGAGTCCAGGTCGTCACCGACCGGATGAGCGCCCCCTACCTGGTCGGCGCCACGGTCGACTTCGTGGACACGATCGAGAAGCAGGGCTTCACCATCGACAACCCGAACGCCACCGGCTCCTGCGCCTGCGGCGAGTCGTTCAACTAGACCCGGCAGGCGCCGAACCGGATCCGATAGACGTCCGATCGGATCCGGCGAAGACGAAACAGGACCCCCGAGCGTAGCTACCCACAAGCTACGGCGGGGGTCCTGCTTTTTCGCTGCGGAATCCGCACCCAGTGAGTCACTGGATGGCTGCCCGGATTCCGCCACTGCGTCCGCGCGGCCGGGGGGAGAGCGGCGCGGGCGCGGGTCTTGGGAAGTGTGTAGTTGTTGCTAACCCCGATAATGGTTAGATACCCAGTGAGTGAAAGATCCATCACCCGAGGTAGTACTTCTATGCGGTGACGATTTTATTATGACGTCACAGGGTTGAACGCGCGGGCCGTTTGCGAAGGTTCCCCGTTCTGGGTACCGGGCAATTTCGGAATATCCGCCTGGACCACGTTGATCGTGCCACCGGTCCCGAGCACCTGGCCGTTGGCCATGTCGATGACCTGGCGGCCGCCGACCGGGGAGGTCAGGTTCGCCGGGAACTGCACCATCCGGACGAACATCGGGCACGCCGTGTTCTTGGCCTTGGGCAGTTGCGCCAGGCCGAGTTCGACCGTGGTGGAGGTCTCCTGGACCACCACGTCGTACTGACCGCAGGCCCCGCCGCCGGCCGTGGCCGCCATATAGAGCGTCATGCCGCTGCCGCTGCGGGAGACGCCTTCGAAGACGACCAGCTTCGAGCCTGCGGGCACCGACTTCGCCTGGGCCACGGGCGGGTCGATCGAGCCGCCGGGGTTGACGGGCGTGCCCGGCGCGGCCGTCTTCGTGGCCGTGGGGCTCGGCTGGGCCGAACTACTGCTCCCGGTCGCACTCGGCGCCGTGGCGGAGGAGGCCGCACCGGCCTGGCCCGAGCTTGAGGCGTAGCCGCAGCCGGCCAGGCCGACCAGCATGACCAAGGCGGCCGCGCCGGTCCGCAGCGGGCGGCGGCCCGGACTGGTGGGGCCGGGGGAAACTGTGGGCGAAACGGGCGAGTGCATTAATGGGTCCCTTCGCGTTGCCCACGGAGTGTGGAATCACAACTTCGATGACGTGGCGGCCGCCCTGGTTCCCGGAGGCGGCGATATTTTTTCGTGCCGGGCCGGAAATGCCCGGTATCGCCTCAGTGCTCTCGGCGGATCAGGTGGGCCAGCGCAGGCTCGGGCCGACCTGGCACCGGCTCCCGGCCCAGATAAGTATGGCCGCGTAATTCGCACCAGGCGGGCAGATCGAGTTTCGCGGCCGTATCGTCGGCCCAGACCACCACGGTCTGCCCGATTTCGACCCCGGTGATCCGTTTGGCCAGCTCGATCACCGGGATCGGGCAGCGTCGGCCGAGCGTGTCGAGGACCAGGACCCCAGGGCCATAACCGTCGGCCACATCACCAGATCGCACCTGCGCCGGGGGAGCCGTCGGCGCGCTTTCGCGCAGCGATTCGACCAGACCGGGCAGCACCTCCAGGAAACGGTCGACCTCGGCGTCCCCGGCCTGCCAGGGCAGTGAGACCCGGATGTTACCCAGGGACGGAACGCCCATCGCCACCAAGACATGACTGGGCGTCATGGTCGAGGCGGTGCAGGAGGATCCGGACGAGACCGCGAAACCGGCCCGGTCCAACTCGGTCAGCAGTGCCTCGCCCGAGACGAACCAGCAGGAGAAAGTCACCAGGTGCGGCAGCCGCTGCTCCGGGTCGCCGACCACCTGCACGTCCGGGATCTTTGCGACTGTGGCGCGGATCCGGTCGATCAGCGGGCGCTGCCGGGCCGCGACCGAGTGCCGGTCCGCCTGCCTGGCCCGCAAGGCAGCCGCCGCAGCCAGCACGGCGGGCACGTTCACCGGACCTGGAACCCGGCCCCGCTCGCGCTCGTCCTCGGGATTGGCCGCGGCGAACCGGGTGCCCCGGCGCAGCGCCAGCAGCCCCACCCCGCCCGGCCCGCCCCACTTGCGAGCGGATCCGCACAGCGCAGACCAGTCGGCGGGCAGGTCCGTCCGGCCCAGTGAGGCGGCGGCGTCCACCAGCAGCGGGACCCCGGCCTCGGCGCACAGCTGCCAGACCTGGTCGATCGGCTGGACCGTGCCCACCTCGTGGTTCGCGGACTGGACACAGGCCAGCGCGGCCGGCCCGGCGGACAGCGCCGCAGCCAGCGCGTCGAGGTCGATCCGGCCGAGCGACGACACCCCGACCTGAACCGACGACCCGTCAGGAGCCGCGAAATCTGCGGCGTGCAATACAGAGGAATGCTCCACGGCAGAGGTGAGAATCCGCGAGCCCACCCGCGCCCTGGCTTTGGCGATCCCCAAGACCCCGGCGTGCACCGCGGCCGTACCCGATGAGGTGAAACTCACTTCATCCGGCCGCGCCCCGATCACCTCGGCCACCGCCTCGCGGGCCGCGTCCAGCAGCAGCCGCGAACGCCGCCCGGCGTGGTAGAGCCGGTCCGGATCGGCCCAGCCGTCCTCCAGCGCCGCGAGATAGGCCTCCCGGGCCACCGGGTCCATCGGCTCGCCGGCGGCGGCGTCCAGGAAAATCATGTCCGAGGAAACCATGCCCGAAGCCTAGTAGCCAGCCCGGAAAGGCGCGCCGCAGCGTGTGGCGGAAAAATAAGAACTGAACCTCTTCACCCGATCTGACCATTCATTAGCCCGTATGAATGACCTCTGAGCGGCCTGCCTCTCAAGCGGGGGTACCTGGTCGCAAGTGGCTTGAGGGCCTGGAGTAGGGTTTGCCCGCAGAACGGCAATCCCTGCCCGTGACCTACGGGCCTTGTGACTGTTGGCCGGGCGCGCTCGCGCCGGGCCGGTCGCCGGGACGGCTGAAAGAGCAGGACGAGACTTCGGGAAGGGTACGTTGAGTCAGTTAGGCTCCGAACGCAGGCCACGCCCCACGGGCGTGCGAGCTGCTGCGTCAAGAAAGCGGCGTCTGATCGCCCGTACGGCGCTGGCCGGTGTCGTCCTGGCGACGGCGTCGGGCTGCACCAATTCCTGGCAACGGCTGGGCTTCCCCAAGCCGGTGACCACCGAAGGCCCGACCATCCTGCGGCTTTGGCAGGGTTCGTGGATCGCCGCGCTCGCGGTGGGCGCGCTGGTCTGGGGCCTGATTCTGTGGAGCTGCTTCTTCCACCGGCGCTCGCGCCACGGCATCGAGGTGCCGCCGCAGACCCGCTACAACCTTCCGCTCGAAATCCTCTACACCTTCGTGCCGATGGTCATAGTGGGAGTGCTCTTCTACTTCACCGCCAAGGACGAGACCACTCTGCTGCAGATCAACAACAAGCAGTCGACCAGTATCAACGTGGTCGGCCGGCAGTGGAGCTGGTCGTTCAACTACAACTACGACGCGTCCACCGGGCAGGAGTTCGCGGCCGGCGGCCCGTCGGTGTACACCGCGGGCACCCCGGGCCAGATCCCGACCCTGGTGCTGCCGGTGAACGAGGAGATCAAGTTCACCCTGACCTCCCCGGACGTGATCCACTCGTTCTGGGTCCCGGCGTTCCTGTTCAAGCTCGACGTGGTGCCCGGCCGGGTCAACCAGTTCGAACTGACCCCGACCCAGATCGGCACCTACGAGGGTGAGTGCGCGGAGCTGTGCGGCGTGGACCACTCCCGGATGCTCTTCACCGTCAAGGTCGTCAGCGACCAGGACTACGCCAGCTACCTGCAGCAGCTCAAGACCGACGGCGACGTCGGGCAGCTGCCCGTCGGCTGCGGTCCCAACGCCGGTGTCGGCGAGGACGGCATCCCCTGCCGGGTCGGTCCGATGACCGGCGTCGGCGGCAAGAACGCAACAGGAGGAGATGGCGCGTGACCACCGTCAACGACCCGGCGGTCGCCGTCGCGCCCGCGCCGGCGCGGCCCGCCGCATCCGCCTACGGGCGCAGCGCACCCGGCTCGGTGGTGATCAAGTGGATCACCTCCACCGACCACAAGATCATCGGGTACATGTACCTGATCACCTCGTGCGTGTTCTTCGGCCTAGGCGGCCTGCTCGCCCTGCTGATCCGCACCGAGCTGGCCCGTCCCGGGCTGCAGATCCTGACCCCGGAGCAGTTCAACCAGGCGTTCACCATGCACGGCACCATCATGCTGCTGTTGTTCGCCACCCCGCTGTTCGCCGGCTTCGCCAACGCGATCATGCCGCTGCAGATCGGCGCCCCGGACGTGGCCTTCCCGCGGCTGAACGCGCTGGCCTTCTGGCTGTTCCTGTTCGGCGGGCTCATCGCGGTCAGCGGCTTCCTCACCCCGCAGGGCGCGGCCGACTTCGGCTGGTTCGCCTACTCGCCGCTGTCCAACGCGATCCACTCCCCGGGCGTCGGCGGCGACCTGTGGATCATGGGCCTGGCCCTGGCCGGCTTCGGCACGATCCTGGGCGCGGTGAACTTCATCACCACCATCATCACCATGCGGATGCCCGGCATGACGATGTTCCGGATGCCGATCTTCGTCTGGAACACCCTGCTCACCTCGGTGCTCGTGCTGATGGCCTTCCCGGTGCTGGCCGCCGCGCTGTTCGCGCTGGAGATCGACCGCCGGCTCGGCGCGCACATCTTCGACGCCGACAACGGCGGGGCGATCCTCTGGCAGCACCTGTTCTGGTTCTTCGGCCACCCGGAGGTGTACATCGTCGCGCTGCCGTTCTTCGGCATCGTCTCCGAGGTGCTCCCGGTGTTCAGCCGCAAGCCGATCTTCGGCTACTCCGGCCTGGTGTTCGCGACCCTGTCCATCGCCGGCCTGTCGGTGACCGTGTGGGCGCACCACATGTTCACCACCGGCGCGGTGATGCTGCCCTTCTTCGCCTTCATGACGTATCTGATCGCGGTGCCCACCGGGGTGAAGTTCTTCAACTGGGTCGGCACGATGTGGCGGGGATCACTGTCCTTCGACACCCCGCTGCTATGGTCCGTCGGCTTCCTGGTGACCTTCCTGTTCGGCGGACTGACCGGCGTCATGCTGGCCTCCCCGCCGATCGACTTCGCGGTGCAGGACTCGTACTTCGTCGTCGCGCACTTCCACTACGTGCTCTTCGGCACGGTGGTCTTCGCGATGTTCGCCGGGTTCTACTTCTGGTGGCCCAAGTGGACCGGGAAGATGCTCGACGAGCGGCTGGGCAAGGTGCACTTCTGGACCCTGTTCATCGGCTTCCACACCACGTTCCTGGTCCAGCACTGGCTCGGCGCGGAGGGCATGCCCCGGCGCTACGCCGACTACCTGGCCTCCAACGGCTGGACCACGCTGAACACGATCTCCACGATCGGCGCCTACCTGCTGGCCCTGTCGATGTTCCCGTTCCTGTACAACGTGTACAAGACTGCGAAGTCCGGCAAGCGGGTCACCGTGGACGACCCGTGGGGCTGGGGACGTTCGCTCGAATGGGCGACCACCTGCCCGCCGCCGCGGCACAACTTCAACTCGCTGCCGCGGGTGCGCTCGGAGTCTCCGGCCTTCGACCTGCACCACCCCGAGGTCGCACTGATGGAGATCGAGAACGGCGAGCGCGGGCACGGTCCCAAGAAGGCACTTCAGCGCGAGCGGGCAGAGGCCCGGAAGGCGGGGTCATCCTCATGAAGGTGACTGCGAACATGTTCCTGGGCTTCGCGATCTTCATCGGCCTGGACACAGTGCTCTACTGGTACATGTCACACGACCCGACCGGGACCGCGGCGCTGACCATGGCCACCGGGCTGTGCGGCCTGATCGCGTTCTACCTGCTGTTCACCGCCCACCGGGTCGGCCCGGGTCCGGACGACCGCAACGACGCCGAACCGCACGAGGGCTCGGGCGAGCAGGGATTCTTCTCCCCGCACTCGTGGTGGCCGCTGGTGCTCGGCGCGGCCGGCGCGGTGAGCTTCCTGGGCATCGCGGTCGGTTTCTGGCTGGTCTACTTCGCCGCGCCGTTCCTCTTCTTCGCGGTGTACGGCCTGGTCTTCGAGTACTACCGCGGTGAGAACAAGCATTACTGAAACCAGGATTCACCCCGAGTACTGAGTGTGTAACAACTCCCTTCCAGGGGCTGACGCGGACTTCTCGCGTCAGCCCCTGGTCCGTATCCTGATCCGCGGTGGGAACCGTCGATGGGAGAAGACGAGAGAAATGACTGATGGAAAAGGGATAGGGCGGCGCAGAGTGGTCACCGGGGCCGCGCTGGCACCGGTCCTCGGGATGCTGCTGGCGGCCTGCGGCGCAGGGGCGAGCGCGGCCAAGACGAAGGTGGCCGGACCGGACGCGACGGCCCCGGCGGCCTCCGCCACGCCCAAGCCGACCTACCCGCCGGCAAGCGTCACCACGGTGCCGGCCGACGGCGCCGCGAACGTCGACCCCTCACTGGCGGTCACGGTGACCGCCGACAACGGGTCGGTCTCCAGCGTCCAGCTCACCGGGGGCTCGGGCGGCGCGGAGACCAGCGGGACCTTGTCCGCGGACGGCTCCACCTGGACGTCGAACGGGACGCTGGACATCGACTCCTCGTACCAGCTGCAGGCGCAGGTGGCCGGCAAGGACGGCAAGACCGTCACCACCACCGCGACTTTCAGCACCCTGAAGCCGAGCGAGGTCATCGGCGTGGACGAGATGTGGCCCGACGACGGCTCGACTGTCGGCGTCGGGCAGCCGGTCCGGGTCCAGTTCACCAACTACGTCCCCAAGGAGTACCGCGCCGACGTGGAGAAGGCGTGCGTGGTCACCGCCACCCCGGCCGTCTCCGGCGCCTGGTACTGGGTGGCGGACAACATCATGGACTGGCGGCCGCAGAACTTCTGGGCCGTCGACACCAAGGTCGCGGTCGCGCTGCACCTCGACGGCGTGCGGGCCGGGGCCAACCAGTTCGGGGTGAAGAACCACTCCTTGAACTTCACCATCCGCTCCACCGACCTCCGGCTGATCGTGGACGCCAAGGCTTTCCGGGCCACCTGCTACGTCAACGGCTCCGATGTGCGCTCCTGGCCGATCGACACCGGGAAGGCAGGGGAGACCTTCATAACGTGGCAGGGCATCTTCGCCGTGCTCGGCAAGGGAAACCCGGTCGACATGAAGGGCAACTACGGGCCCGGGGACACGTACAACGACCTGGTGAACTGGGCGACCCAGATCACGTACTCGGGCACGTACGTCCACGCAGCGCCGTGGGATCCCGACATCGGCCACGCGAACGACGACTCGCACGGCTGTATCCACTGCAAGACCGCCGACGCCGAGTGGTTCTACAACCAGGCCCACGTCGGCGACGTGGTGCAGGTGACCGGGACGAACAAGGTGGCGGCCGTGTCCAACGGCTTCGCCGATTGGACCGAGACCTGGGACCAATGGCTGGCCGGCTCCGCCTACGGCGCCACGCTGAACGGCTCGCCCGTCTCCGCCTGAGCCCGCCCCGCAGACGCAGACTTATACGACGCAGCCCGCCCCGGTCTTTGCGGTACCGGGGCGGGCTGCGTCGTGCAACAAGGGCTGACACGCCGCTACGGGCGGCTGGTGGCCTCGATCCAGCGGTCCAGGGCCGCCGCCGCGGCGCCGGAGTCCAGGGCCGCCGCGGCCCGGGCCATCCCGGCGGCCAGCCGCTCGCCCAGCGGGGGCAGGGAGCCGGGCGCCAGCGCCACCCCGTCCAGGGCGGCCAGCGTGGCCCCGGCGTTGAGCAGCACCGCGTCCCGGACCGGCCCGGTGGCCCCGGTCAGCAGCTTGCGGGCGACCTCGGCGTTGAACGCCGCGTCCGCGCCGCGCAGCGCCTCGATCGGGGCGTACTCCAGGCCCACGGACCGCGGATCGAAACTCTCCTCGGTCACCGCGCCGCCGTGCACGGTCCAGACCGTGGTGGTGGTGGTGAGGGTGATCTCGTCCAGCCCGTCGTCGCCGCTGAAAACCAGTGAGGAACAGCCCCGCCGGGCCAGTACCCCGGCCACGATCGGCGCCATCCGCCGGTCGGCCACCCCGACCGCCTGGGCCTGCGGGCGGCCCGGGTTGGTCAGCGGCCCGAGGATGTTGAAGGTGGTCGGCACGCCCAACTCGCGGCGTGGCACGCCGGTGAAGCGGAAAGCCGGGTGGAACAGCTGGGCGAAGCAGAACGTGATCCCGGCTTCGACCGCGACCTGGCCGACCCGCTCGGCCGACAGGTCCAGCCGCACGCCGAGGGCTTCGAGCACGTCGGCGGACCCGGAAGCCGAGGAGGCCGCCCGGTTGCCGTGCTTGACCACCCGGGCGCCGGCGCCGGCCGCGACGATCGCCGACATGGTGGAGATGTTCACGGTGCGGGCCTGATCACCGCCGGTGCCCACGCAGTCGACCACCGGTCCGGGCACGTCCACCAGGACCGCGTGCCGGTACATGGTGGCCACCAGGCCCTCGACCTCGTCCACGGTCTCGCCCTTGGCCCGCAGGGCCACGGCGAAGCCGGCGATCTGGGCCGCGGTGGCCGTGCCGCTCATGATCTGTTCCATCGCCCAGGCGGTGGCCTCGGCGGCCAGCGCCTCGCGGCGCATCAGGGCGCCCAGGACCACAGGCCAGGAATACGTTTCCTCCGCTGCCACAGTCATGTTCCTGGCCCTCCTTCCACGTCGCTTGCGCCCCCGGAAAGGCTCCGGTGCGCGCTCAGCCTAGTCGGCCGCGCAGCAGCCCCGCACTGAGTTCCGCCAACCGGACCGGGTCGATCGGGTGCGGCAGGATCGCGTCGGCCCGGGCCCAGGTGGCCAGCCAGCCGTCCTGCGCCCGGCCGGTGAGCACCAGCAGCGGCGGGCAGTGGTAGATCTCGTCCTTGAGCTGCCGGGCGATCCCGATCCCGCCGGCCGGCACCGCCTCGCCGTCCAGGATCGCCAGGTCGATCCGCGCGTTGGCGTCCTTGGCCATCTTGTCCAGGGCGCCGATCACGGCCGGCTCGGTGGCGCACTCGAAGATCTCCAGCTCCGGCAGATCCGCCGCCACCCGGCGGCCCAGGGCCAGCCGGATCTGCTCCCGCACCGAGGCGTCGTCGCTGTATACGAGCACCGTCACGGTGGAGGGCGGCGCGGGCGCCGGCGCTCCGGGCGCGGTGGACTGGGTTCCAACCATCAGTTCTCCTAAGCGTTGGTACCCGGCCTCTATGCCGGGCGCTGAGCGTAACCCAGGGTAGGCCGCTGATCGCCAACTATCCAGAGCAGCAACCGCCTAACAATCAGGTAACGGATCACCAGCTCCCAAGGAGCGGCGCATCCACTCCATTGGCCGAATCTCGGGAGTGTCCGCCGTCGACCCCGTCCGGCAGCGTCGGCGATGCCGGAAGGGTGAATCAAACCACCCATTCGGTGTAATCGGGCTGGTGGCGCCCGCTGGGAAAAGCAGTTCATAGCAGAGCGGAAAACCCAATCCGGCAAAGGGAAGACCGGCGAACGCTGTCCAAAAAGCCCCCTTCACCCGCCTTGCCACGCAATATCCGACAGTTCGTCAGCCCCGGGACGCCAATACGGGGACCCCCTTGCCGAGGCCGGAACGGGGAGGGGCAATAATGGCCGCCGTGGCGACAGTAACTGCAACCCAAGCCGCACCCGCGCACCGGGTGCCCAACCGGCCCAACCTGGTCAGCGTCGGAACGATCGTCTGGCTGGCCTCCGAGCTGATGTTCTTCGCGGCCTTGTTCGCGATCTACTTCACCCTGCGGTCGGTGTCCGGCGACGCGTTCTTCAAAGCGAACGCGGCTCATCTCGACGTGACGTTGTCGTCGTGGAACACGGTCATCCTGGTCTCCTCCTCGCTCCCCTGCCAGCTCGGCGTCCTGGCCGCGGAACGGCACCAGGTCAAGCGCAAGGGACCGATCTGGAAGCTGTGGGGCAAGAACTACGGCATGCGCGAGTGGTACATGCTCGCGTTCATTCTCGGCGCCGTGTTCGTCTCGCTCCAGATCTTCGAATACTCGACCCTGGTCCGCGACGGTCACCCGATCTCCGAGAACCAGTGGACCAGTGCCTTCTACCTCGCTACCGGGTTCCACGGACTGCACGTGACCGGCGGTCTGCTGGCCTTCCTCGTCGTGCTCGCGCGGACCTACAAGGCCAGGCGCTTCACCCATGACCAGGAAGTGGCCGCGATCGTCGTGTCCTACTACTGGCACTTCGTCGACGTGGTATGGATCGGCCTGTTCTTCGTCATCTACGTGCTCCAGTAACCGGGACGCCGAGCCTAAAAGGGACCTGAAAAGTCGTGAAAAAGCTTTCGACACGGCGACGCCACCCGTTGGCAGCGTTCGCCGTCCTCACTCTCGCGCTCGCCTTCGCGGGCGCGCTCTACGCCGCCCTGGTGTCGCCGTCCGCCAGCGCGGACAGCGGCGGCACCTCGCTGGCCGCGCAGATCCAGCAGGGCAAACTGCTCTACGTCTCCAGCTGCTCCAGCTGCCACGGGATGAACGTGGAGGGGACCAGCCTCGGCCCGTCCCTGATCGGCACGGGCTCGGCCTCGGTCGACTTCCAGATGAGCACCGGGCGGATGCCCGCGCAGCAGTTCGGCGCGCAGATCCAGGCCAAGCCGAACCCGTACACCCCGGAGCAGATCGACGACATCGCCGCGTACGTGCAGTCCCTCGGCGGCGGCCCGGTCATCCCGTCGGCCAGCCAGTACGCCACGGAGTCGACCGAGGTGGCCCTGGGCGGGGTGCTCTTCCGGACCAACTGCACCGCGTGCCACAACTTCTCCGGCGAGGGCGGCGCGCTCAGTGACGGCAAGTTCGCCCCTCCGCTGACCCAGACCGCCCCGATCAACATCTACGAGGCGATGCTGACGGGCCCGCAGAACATGCCGGTCTTCAACGACCAGGTGCTCTCGCCCAAGGACAAGCAGGCGATCATCTCCTACATCGTCGCGGACCGGAACTCCCCGAACCCGGGAGGCGCGGGCCTGGGCCGGCTCGGCCCGGTGTCCGAGGGCCTGTTCCTGTGGACCGTGGTCCTGGCCATCCTGCTCCTGCTGGCCGTGTGGATCGCCGCGCACACCACCAAGGCCTCTGCCGAGCGGGTCGCCCAGGCGGCCGCCGCGAAGTCGAAGTCGGAGAAGTAGACGAATGAGCGATGAGATGAAGCACTCAGACGAGCTGGCCCACTCCGGGCACGGCGACGACCACGGCCACGGCGCCGTGGCGCTGCACGACGACCCCTTCGCCGACCCCGGCCTGCCCGAGCACCACGTGCGGCTGACCGACATCGACGAGAAGGCCGCCAAGCGGGCCGAGCGGCAGGTCGCGATCCTCTTCGCGATCTCCGCCCTGTCCGCGATCGGGTTCTGCGTGGCCTACACGGAGATCCCGATCAACAAGATCTACGACTTCTTCCCGCTGGGCCAGGTCGGCGCGTCCAACCTGGTCCTCGGGGCGCTGCTGGGACTGTCGCTGTTCTCGATGGGCGCGGGCGCGGTCTACTGGGCCCGCACCCTGATGACGGACGTGGAGTTCCCCCAGGAGCGCCACCACCTGGAGTCGGACCCGGTCACCAAGGCCGAGGCGATCGCCGAGTTCCAGCAGGGCGTGGCGGACTCCGGCTTCACCAGCCGCCCGCTGATCCGGCGGACCCTGATCGGCGCGATGGCGGTGCTGCCGCTGCCGGCGCTGTGGATCCTGCGGGACCTGGGCCCGCTGCCGCAGCAGGCGCTGCGCAGCACGGCCTGGACCGCCGGCGAGCTGATCATCAATGACAACACGGTCTCGCTCGACGGCACCACCGGCCAGGGCATCAAGCCGGCGGACATCACCATCGGCTCGCTGGTCAGCGCCCGGCCCCAGGCGGCGCTGAGCGCGGGCGACGACTTCAACGACATGATGATCAAGTCGGCCATCCTGCTGGTCCGGATGGACCCCGCGGACATCCACTCGCAGCAGGAACGCGACTGGGGAGTGGACGGCATCGTCGCCTTCTCCAAGATCTGCACCCACGTCGGCTGCCCGGTGTCGCTCTACGAGCAGCAGACGCACCACATGCTCTGCCCGTGTCACCAGTCCACTTTTGACCTGACCAATGACGGCCGGGTCATCTTCGGCCCGGCGGCGCGCTCGCTGCCGCAGCTGCCGATCACGGTCAACTCCGACGGCTACCTCGTCGCCGTGAGCGACTTCACCGTACCGGTCGGTCCGAGCTTCTGGGAGCGTGGCTAAGCATGACCACGGAGAATCCGTCCGTGACCCCGTACACGGGCACCCCCACGACCCCGGCGGGCAAGGTGGGCGACTACCTCGACCAGCGCCTGGGGATCGCGGGCGCGGCGAAGAAGAACCTGCGCAAGATCTTCCCGGACCACTGGTCCTTCATGCTCGGCGAGATCTGCCTCTACAGCTTCATCATCCTGCTGCTGTCGGGCATCTTCCTGACCTTCTTCTTCACCCCGTCGATGAACGAGGTGACGTACAACGGCTCGTACACGCCGCTGGACGGCATCAAGATGTCCGAGGCCTACGCCTCGACCCTGAACATCTCGTTCGACGTGCGCGGCGGTCTGCTCATGCGGCAGATCCACCACTGGGCCGCCCTGGTCTTCGTGATGGCCATCACCGTGCACATGCTGCGCATCTTCTTCACCGGCGCGTTCCGCAAGCCGCGCGAGCTGAACTGGCTGATCGGCTTCGGCCTGTTCGTGCTGGCGCTGCTTGAGGGCTTCGCCGGCTACTCGCTCCCGGACGACCTGCTCTCCGGTACCGGTCTGCGCATCGCCGACGGCGTCATCCTGTCGATCCCGATCGTCGGCACGTACGTGTCGTTCTTCCTCTTCGGCGGACAGTTCCCCGGCACGATGATCGTCCAGCGGCTGTTCACGATCCACATCCTGCTGGTACCGGGCCTGATCCTGGGCCTGATCACCGCGCACCTGATCCTGGTCTTCTACCAGAAGCACACGCAGTGGGCGGGCCCCGGCCGCAACGAGAAGAACGTGGTCGGCCTGCCGCTGATGCCGGTGTACATGGCGAAGGCGGGCGGATTCTTCTTCCTGGTCTTCGGCGTGATCGCGGCCGTGGGCGGCATGGTGTCGATCAACCCGGTCTGGCTGTACGGGCCGTACGTGCCCAACCAGCTGACCGCGGGTTCCCAGCCCGACTGGTACATCGGGTTCCTCGAAGGCGCGCTGCGCATGATGCCCAACGTGGAGTGGAACTTCTGGGGCCATACGCTCTCGCTCAACGTGCTGATCCCAGCCGCGATCGTGCCGGGGATCCTGTTCACGGGCCTCGCGGTCTATCCGTTCATCGAGGCCTGGGTCACCGGCGACAAACGCGAGCACCACATCCTGGACCGGCCGCGCAACATGCCGACCCGGACGGGGATCGGCGTGGCCGGCTGCACGTTCTACGCCATCCTGTGGTTCAACGGCGCCAACGACATCATCGCCACCCACTTCCACCTGTCGTTGGAGTCCATCACCTGGACCTGCCGGGTCCTGGTCTTCGTCGGCCCGGTGTTCGCGTTCTGGGTCACCCGGCGGATCTGTTTCGGCCTGCAGCGCGCGGACCGGGACAAGGTGCTGCACGGACGCGAGGCGGGCATCATCGTGCGTTCCCCGGAGGGCGAGTTCTCCGAGATCCACGCGCCGCTCTCGGACGGCGACCGCTACAAGCTGACCTCGCACGAGGTGCACCGTCCGCTGACGCTGACCGAGGTCACCGACTCCAACGGGGTCCCCGCCCCGCGGGTGCGCCGGGCCAAGCTGCGGGCCAAGGCCACCGAGTGGTACTTCGGCGAGCGGATCGAGAAGGCCACCGAGGAGGAGTACCACGAGTCCATCACCGGTGGACACCACTGAGTAGCATCTGCTGACGCCACATCGCACAGCGCGACAGGGCCGCCGCCGCTCCCGGGAGGGAGGGCGGCGGCCCTGTCGGCGTTAGCGCAGGCGTCGGGGGATCAGTCCAGGCCGATGGCGAAGGCGGCGTCGAGATCGCGCGAGGAGTACGTCCGGAAGGCGATGTGGGTGTCGGTGTGCAGCACACCGGGGACCTTGTTGACACGGCCGGGGATCAGGTCCGCCAGCTCCTCGTGGACCGGCACCTTCACCACGGCGATCAGATCCCACTCGCCGGTCACCGAGTACACCTCCTCGACCGCGTCCAGGGCGGCGATGGCCTCGGCCGCCTCGGGGATCTGGTCGACCTCGGTCTTGATCATGACAATCGCGGTAATCATGCCGCCACGCTATCAATCGACCGGGGGAGTCGGGTAGCGGTACGGAAAGGGGTTGCCGGCCCCGTAGGGGTCGTTCTCGCCGCTCTCGGCCGAGACGAGCGGCCACGGCTGCGCGAGCAGACCGTCCGGCTCCAGCGGCCGGGCGCGGCGGCGGCGCGGGTTCAGCCGCGACAGGGCCCGCCCGCGGTCCAGCACGAGCAGCAGGTAGAGGAAACCCGCTGTGAAACCGGCCACATGGGCCAGGTAGGCGATCGTGTCGTCGGCCGGCACCCCCAGCAGGCCCTGCACGACCGGCAGCTGCAGCAGGAACCAGGAGCCCAGGACCAGCCAGGCCGGAAAACGCAGCGGCAGGAACAGCAGGAACGGCACCAGGCTGGTGACCTTCGCCCGCGGGAAAAGATACAGATACGCCCCCAAAGTCCCGGCAATCGCCCCGGACGCGCCGACCAGGGGCGAGATCGACGCGGGATTGAGCATCGCGAACGCATACGTGGCCAGATATCCGGAAACCAGATAGAACAGCAGGAAATGCCGCCGCCCGAGCCGGTCCTCGACATTGTTGCCGAAGACGAAAAGGAACAACATATTCCCCAGCAAGTGCATCCACCCGGCGTGGATGAACATCGCCGTGAGCACCGACAGGAACGGATTCTTGGCCGGCAGGCCGGTGAACGCGCCGCAGACCACCGGCCCAGCCGTGCTCTGCACCGCGACCAGGGGCTGCTGCGCCGGGCTCAGCTGCCGGCCGGAGAGCAGCTCGCGCGCGATCGCCCCGTGCTCCACGAAATAGCGCTGTTCCGCACAGGCCTGCTGCGGCGAGGGCGTGCCCAGTTTCGCCGCGGTCGGCCCGAAAACGAAAATCACGATGTTCAGGACGATTAGTGTGTACGTAACATAAGCTGTGCGCTTTACAGGGTTCTTGTCATACACCGGAATGACCACAAGTCAGATGGTTGCTGACAAAACCCCGCCGACGACCTCGCGGCGCGCGCAGGGAATCAAATGGACGACGCCAAACCGGAACGGAGCGTCTAATCTTGGGGTTGGACGCAAAGGACCGGCGAGCACGGCATATGCCAGCTGCCCTGCGAAACGAGCGGCGAGTTGAGGAGCGGACGTGGACGGCGGCAGCGGTGACGGGCGTACGGCCGAGGAGGCCGGCGCGGCCGACTCGCCGCTCGAACACGAGGCGCTGCGGCTGACCGAGCCCCTGGCCGAACCGGTCCGGCTACAGGTGATCGCGCTCGCGGCGGAGACAGTGGGCCTGCTCCCGCCGGCCCAGATCCCCACCTCGCTGCGGCCCTTCGCCAAGTTCACCCCGGTCAAGCGGGCCAAACTGGCCGCCACCCCGCTGGCCGCCGCCCTGGACGCCGACTCGGTCTTCCGCGAGCGCATCGCCGACCGGCTGCGCCTGGCCTTCCCGCAGATCGTCGAGGCCTTGGAAGCGGGCCGGGTACCCGCCGCGGCCGACCCGCGCGACGTGGCCGCGATCGCCTACGTGCTGCGCCCGGACGGCTGGCCCGAAGTGGTCGAGCAGTCCGGCCGGGCCGCCGCCGCGGCCGAGCGCACGGTCGCCGACGAGCACCTCGGCGACGAGGTGGCGCGGCTGAAGACCGAGCTGGACCTGGTCCGCGAACACGCCAAGCACGAGGCCGAGCGGCTGCGCGCGGAACTGGCCGGGGCGCACCGCGAGGAGGATTCGCTGCGCCGCAAGATCCGGCAGCTGGAAGCCGACATGCGCCGCG
>Ga0302314_10006886_pt1 | contig 20506 bp, 16 predicted proteins | sample III_Palsa_N2_3_FD_200533 | JGI IMG/M metagenome (GOLD analysis project Ga0302314, IMG submission 200533) | Peat permafrost microbial communities from Stordalen Mire near Abisko, Sweden - III_Palsa_N2_3 | ecosystem: Environmental > Terrestrial > Soil > Palsa > Peat permafrost | place: Sweden... | reverse complement strand
CGGCCAGGCGCGGCCGGCCAGGCGCGGCCGGCCAGGCGCGGCTGGTTAGTTGAGCTCGGCGCCCCCGGCTAGCCAACCCGCGGCTGGGCGCCCCGGCTAGCCGCCCGCCTACATCCCCGCCTTTCCCAGCAGGTCGATCAAGCGGCGCGAGCTTGCCGCGAGGGTCGGGTGGTTCGCCTCGAACTGCACGGCGGCTCTTTCCAACCGCTCGGCGAACGATTCGTCGACCTCGCCCGGCGTCTGCAGCGCGCGCTTCACGTCCTCGAGCATTTCGCCGCGCAACCGATCGGTCTGCGGATCGTCGGGACGGGCGCCGTGCAGCTCCTCGTGCAGTCTGTTCAGCTGATCGCGCAGATTCTCGGGATCCATGGGCGTTACTCCGCAGCGGCCGCGATCGGCCCGTGCGTCATTGTGCCATTCGTTCGGCTGTGAGGCGCGCGACTTCCACGTAGCCGCGCCCCGCCTCGGCCAGGCTAGCGTGGATGGCCAGATAGGCCTGGCGCAGGAAATCGTCGGCGCCGTACGGCGGATTGACGAGCAGCAGCCCGCTGCCGGCCAGGCCCACGGAGGCGTCGTCCGGGTGGACGGCAAGGTCGGCGAGCAGCATCTTCGGCAGCGCCAAGGCGGCGAAGCGCGCGTGCACGCGGCGTCGCTGCGTGGCGCTCACGATCGGGTACCACGCGACGAAGGTGCCGGTCGGCCAGCGGCGGTGGGCGTCGGCGAGCGCTGCCGTGAGCGACGCAAGCTCGTCGGCGCTCTCGTAGGGTGGGTCGATGAGCACCACGCCGCGCCGTTCCGCCGGCGGCAGATGCGATCGCAGCGCCGTGTAGCCGTCGCCCACTTCGATGCGAAAGTGGCCTGACGAGTAGATCTCGCGCTCCGCGGCGCGGGCCTCCGCCGCCAGCAGCTCGTTGCACACCGCGCGGTCCTGCGGACGCAATGCGGCGGCGATCAGGGCCGGGGATCCCGGGTAGCGGGCCATGCGCTCGCCCGGTCCGGCTCCGAGCGCTGCGAAATAGGCCGCGAGCGGCTCGCCCGCTTTGCTTGTGCGCAGCAGGCGCTGGATGCCGGACTTGGCTTCGCCCGATTTCTGCGCTTCCGCTCCATGCAGGTCGTAATAGCCGCGACCCGCGTGGGTGTCGAGCACGAAGAACGCCGCGTCCTTGCGCTTCATGGCATCGAGGCAATAGACGAGACCCACGTGCTTGGCGACGTCGGCGAAGTTTCCGGCGTGATAGATGTGCCGATAGTTCATGCCGCATTGTGCATCGACCCGCGCGACGGCGCATTGACCGGCGCACGGACGGCAGAGAGAATGCCGGCCCCGATGGGCCGCTGCAGGCGCTGCGAGGGATCGATGTACGACCTATACGTTGCCAACAAGAATTACTCGTCCTGGTCATTGCGGCCCTGGGTGCTGATGCGTGAAGCCGGCATCGAGTTCCGAGAGCATTTGATTCCGTTCGGGGGCCCTGCCTGGGAAGATTTTCTCAAGCTCTCGCCGAGCGGCAAGATACCGTGCCTCGTCGACGGCTCTACGCTGGTGTGGGATTCGCTCGCCATCGCCGAATATCTCGCCGAGCGGCATCGCGGCGTCTGGCCGCAGGCAGCCGAGGCGCGCGCCTGGGCGCGCTGCGCCGCGGCCGAGATGCACTCGGGCTTCACGGAGTTGCGCAACCGTTGCTCCATGAGCTGCGGCGTGCGCTTGCGGCTCAAACAGACGCCGGCCGGCCTGAAGCGCGACATCGTGCGACTCGAGACCCTGTGGAGCGACGGACTCGACCGCTTCGGCGGCCCGTTTCTCGCCGCAGGATCGTTTACCGCGGTGGACGCGTTCTTCGCGCCGGTCGCCTACCGGGTGCAGACCTACGGTCTTGAGCTAAGCCCCACGGCGGCGGCCTACGCGGAGCGCCTGCTCCAGGTTCCGGCCATGCGTCAGTGGTACGCGGCCGCGCTCGCCGAGAACTTCCGCGACGCCCCGCACGAGGCCGAGATGCTCGAGCTCGCGACCGTCATCGAAGATCTGCGCGCCGCCGCGCTTTGAATCACGGCTGCAGATAATCGCGGGGGCGCAGGTACTCGTACAGACGCGATTCCGCGGAGCCGGCCTCCGGCTGCCAATCGTAGTCCCAGCGCGCGAGCGGCGGCATGGACATCAGGATCGATTCGGTTCTGCCGCGAGATTGCAGGCCGAACAGTGTGCCGCGGTCATAGAGAAGGTTGAATTCAACATATCGGCCGCGCCGATAGAGCTGGAACGCGCGCTCGCGCTCGCCCCACGACTCGGCCTTGCGGCGGTCGACGATCGGCAGGAAGGCGGGCAGAAAATGATCGCCCACGCTGCGCATGAAGGCGAAGCAGCGCTCGAAACCGCCCTCGCTCAGATCGTCGAAAAACAATCCGCCGACGCCGCGGGTCTCGTCGCGGTGAGGCAGGAAAAAATAGCGGTCGCACCAATCCTTGTATTTCGGATACAGCTCGGGTCCAAAAGGCTCGCACGCGGCGCGGGCGGTGCGATGCCAGTGCAGGACGTCTTGCTCGAACGGATAGTAGGGAGTCAGATCGAAGCCGCCGCCGAACCACCAGATCGGCGGCCGGTCCGGCGGGGTCGCCTGCAGGAAGCGGACATTGCAGTGCGTGGTCGGCACGAACGGATTGTGCGGGTGGAAAACCAGCGAGAGGCCCAGCGCCTCGAAGGATGCGCCGGCCATCTCCGGCCGTGAGTTCGAGGCGGATTGCGGCAGCTTGTCGCCCGTCACGTGTGAGAACGACACGCCGGCACGCTCGAACACGCTACCACCGCTGAGCACGCGGCTCTCGCCGCCGCCGCCGCCGGGCCGTTGCCAGACATCGCGCCGGAAGCGTGCCGTGTCGAGCGCTTCGACGGCGGCGGTGATGCGGTCGTGCAAATCCTGCAGGTAGCGGCGCACCGCCGGCGCATTCGGGACGGACGCCGTGTCGGACGGGGTCGCCGGCGGTGCCGAGATGCCGCCCATGCGTTTAAGTCTTCCGGCGCTTCGTCTTGGCGGCGGGTGGAGCCGCGGCCGCGGTGTCCGCAGGTGCCCGCTTCTTGGCAGCAGCTTTCGATCCCTTCGCCGCGAGCCGCGCAGCCGGGCGCCGCGCGGCTGCTGTCGAGGCCGCCGCCGCAGCGGCCGGTGCCGCAGCGGCCGGTCTCACGCCGGGCGCAGAACTCTTGCCACGCGCACGGCTCGCTTTGGTCGCGGCGGCGGGCGCACCCGCGGGCGCGGATCCGCCGTTGGCTTTGGCGGGCGCACCGCCCTTGGCGTTCTTGCGTCCCCACTTGCCGAACACGCGTACGGGGGCTGCGGCCAGCAGGGCGTGGCAGTCCTCGAGCGTCAGGCTCTTGGGGTCGCGATCCTTCGGGATCTTGGCGTTGCGGGTCTTGTCCTTGATGTAAGGGCCGTAGCGGCCGTTGAGCACTTGGATGCCGGCGTCCGGAAAGTCCTGGATGAGGCGATTCGCGTCCGCGATCTCTTTCTCGCGGATCACCTCGAGCGCGCGCTCGTGGGTGACGGTGTAAGGATCGTCCGTCTTCAGCGAGACGTACTTCGGCCCGTATTTGACGTAGGGTCCGAACCGGCCGGTGTTGGCGATGATCTCCTCGCCGGCTGCGGTAGTCCCCAGCTTGCGCGGCAGCTGAAACAGGAACAGCGCTTCCTCGCGAGTGATGGCGTCCATTTTCTGGCCGGGCCGCAGGCCCGCGAAGCGCGGCTTTTCCTCGTCATCCTTGGTGCCGATCTGTACGAAAGGCCCGAAGCGGCCCATGCGCACGCTCATGGGCTTGCCGCTCGCGGGATCGGTGCCGAGGTCGCGTGCCATCGCGACTTCTTCGCGGCTCACGGAAGTTTCCGTGTGCTTGACGAGCTTGATGAACGGCTTCCAGAACCGGTCGAGCAACGGCACCCACTCTTGCTCGCCGGCGGCGACGCCGTCGAGCGCATTCTCCATCTTGGCGGTGAAGTCGTAGTCGACGTAGATGGTGAAGTACTGCGTGAGAAAGCGGCTGACGATCTTGCCGATGTCGGTCGCGGTGAAGCGTCGGTTCTCGATGATCACGTATTCCCGATCGCGCAAGGTCGAGATGATGGAGGCATAGGTCGAGGGGCGGCCGATGCCGTACTCCTCGAGCGCCTTCACCAGCGAGGCTTCCGTGAATCGCGGCGGCGGCTCGGTGAAATGCTGCGATGGGACCACGGCCACGAGCTTGACGCGATCGCCCTCGCTCATGGGCGGCAGTACGTGATCCGAATCGTCCTGCACGACGTCGTCCGCGCCTTCCTGATAAACCGATATGTACCCGGGCTTGACGAGCGTCGAGCCGTTCGCCCGCAGTACCGTGCGCCCGGACACCTTTGCATCCGCGGCATCCGGGCGGCCCGCGAGGAGTTCGACCGCGACGGTGTCGAATACCGCGGGCGCCATCTGGCACGCCATCGTGCGCTTCCAGATGAGCGAGTACAGACGGAACTGATCGGCGTCGAGCTTGCGCTCGATGTCGGCCGGCACGATGCGCGCATCGGTCGGGCGGATCGCCTCGTGAGCTTCCTGGGCGTTGGCCGATTTGGTGCGATAGACGCGCACTTCCTCGGCGAGGCCCTCCGGGCCGTAAAGCTCAACGATGAGCTCGCGCATTTGCGCAACGGCTTCCTGCGCGAGGTTGAGCGAGTCTGTGCGCATGTACGTGATTAAACCCACGGAGCCTTCGCCGATGTCGATGCCCTCGTACAGCTGCTGGGCGACGCGCATGGTCTTCTGTGCGCTGAAGCCGAGCTTGCGCGAAGCTTCCTGCTGGAGCGTGGAGGTCGTGAAGGGCGGCGCCGGGTTGCGCCGCCGCTGCTTGCGGTCGACGGCCAGGACGGTGAGCTCGCCCTGGGCCGCCTTCTCGAGCGTGCTTACGGCCTCCTGCGCCGCGCTCTCGCTGGTGAAGCTGAACTGCTCTACTTTGGCGCCGCGGTACTCGACGAGCTTTCCCGGAAACTTCTGCGCCGAATGCATGAGCTCGGAATCGATGGTCCAGTACTCCTGCGCCCGGAACGCATCGATCGCGTCTTCGCGCTCGCAGATCATGCGCAACGCAGGGCTCTGCACGCGCCCGGCCGAGAGATTGGGACGGACCTTCTTCCACAGGAGCGGGGAGAGGTTGAAGCCCACGAGAAAATCGAGGGCGCGCCGCGCCTGCTGGGCGTTCACCAGATCGACCGAGATGCCGCGCGGATGCTCCATCGCTTCGCGCACCGCGTTCTTGGTGATCTCGTAGAACACCACGCGCTGCACGTCCTTGCCCTTCAGGGCGCCCTGCTCCTTCAGCAACTCCTGCAGATGCCAGGAGATCGCCTCGCCCTCGCGGTCGGGGTCGGTTGCGAGGTACAGCGCCTTGGCTTTCTTCAGGGCCCGGGCGATGGCATCGACGTGCTTGCGGTTGCGCTCGACGGGCTGATACTTCATCGCGAAGTCATGCTTCGGATCGACGGCGCCCTCTTTCGGCACCAGGTCGCGCACGTGACCATAGGAGGCCAGCACCTCGAAGTCCTTGCCAAGGTACTTCTTGATGGTCTTCGCCTTGGCAGGCGATTCCACGATAACGAGGTTGTTGCCCAAAATAGTGTACTAGGGTCGTCTAATGCAGGGCGTCGGAGCGCTCTTCGAAGACCAGATCTTCCATTTGCGCATAGGCGGATTCCTGGCCCGGCTGATTGAACAACACCATGAGAACGACCCATTTGACCTGGTCGATGTCGATTTCGTCGGCCTCCAACGCCATCAAGCGGTCGATGACGAGCTCGCGCTGGGTGCCGGAGAGAATGCGCACGTTCTCCAGGTAGAGCAGGTAGCCGCGTACGTCGGTGTCCAGGCGCAAGAGCTCCTGCCCGCTGAAAATGCGCACGGCGCGCGCGGTCGCTTCGGCCACCTTGCCGAGCTGTTCGCCCGATAAGCCGTCGAGCCATTCGAGCGCACGCTCGACGTCGGCCTCGGCGAAGCCCGCCTTGTCCAGCTCGATCTTGAGAGTGGCGCGATCCGGACGAGGCTCGTCTTCCGCACCCATGTAATTCTCGAAAAGGTAGATCAGCAGATCGAGAACGTTATCTTTCACCTCCGGCTCTCCTGTTGGCGACTCGGGAGTAGCGGCCCCCGGGGGCGGCCTGAACGTGGCCTTCGAGCTCGAGGATCAGCATCATCGAGGACACGGCTTCTGGTTTGAGTCCGGTGCGAACGACCAGCGTATCGAGGTCCGCGGGATCAAAGCCGAGCGCATCTAACAAGATTTTGTGTTCCTTGTCCATGCCCGCCCGGCTGGGCGCCGTCGTTTGCGGTGCGTTCGCGGCCCGCCGCGGCCGCGCAAAAAAGGCGGAAAAATCGAGTCTGCTCAATATGTCATCAGCGCTTTCGGCCAGATGAGCACCCTCCTTGATGAGCCGATGACATCCGCGGCTCGTGGGGCTGTGAATCGATCCGGGTACGGCGAGCACGGGCCGGCCGAGCCGTTGCGCGGCGCGGGCGGTAATGAGCGAGCCGGAGCTCCGCGCCGCCTCCACGACGAGGGTGCCGAGGCTCAAGGCGGCGATGACATGATTCCGGCGCGGAAAGTTGCTGCGGCGGGGCGGCGTGCCCAAGGGAAAGGGGCTCAGCACGGCGCCGTCGAACATAATGGCCTCGCTCAAGGGCCGGTTGCTCGCGGGGTAGATGCGGTCGATGCCCGTCCCCAGTACCGCGAGGGTGCGGCCCTGCGCCGCGAGCGCACCGCGGTGAGCGGCGGTGTCGATGCCCTCGGCGAGACCGCTCGCGATGACCAGCCCGCGCGCCGCCAAAGTTCGAGACAGCTCGAACGCCGTGTCCTTGCCGCCGGGCGTGGGGCTGCGGCTGCCGACAATGGCGAGCGGCGGATCTTCGAGCGCGTCGAGCTGTCCCGCCACATAAAGCGCGAGAGGCCGCTCATCGCCCGAACGCAGCATCTCGGGATACTCCGTCGCGGTGCAGGGCACCAGGTGATGGCACGCGTGCTCGAGCCAGCGCAGCTCGACCGAGCATGGCGCGTGGCGCGCTTTAAGGTACTCGCGCGCGGCCGGGCCTAGGCCTGCCTCGGCGAGCCCGGCATCGGAAGCGCCGATCAATGTGCGCGCAGAGCCCAGGCGCTCGAGTGCCGCCGCGAGTGTTGCGGCGTCGAGCGCGGGAGTGCGCGCGAGCCGCACCCAGGCGGCCGTGTCCTCGAGGATCGGCATGCGCGCAAGTATCGGTAAAGATGCGCGCGGCGGCCGCTCGAGTGGCCGCGCGAACGCGCAGATTCGCAGGGAGTCGCCGCGGCGCGCGCAGCGCCGGGCGTCTGGACGTCAGGGCGATTGAACGTTGTCGGCGACGTGGATGACGTCGGTCGCTTCCATGATGAGCCCGAAGCTCATGCGGTCGAAGGTCTTGAACACCATGAACGTGCCGGTGCGCTCCTCGGGCAGGGTCACCTTCTTGGAGAAGACGGTATGCGGGCTCACGAAGCCCCGCTTGGAGTCGTCTTCTACCGGATCGCTGACCGAGTAGACCGCGAGCACGTTGCCCGGCTGCAAGCCGTCGCGAATGCCGCGGTTGATGACCACGACCTCGTATTGACCGATGACGGTGACGCCATCCGATACGAGCATGATGCGGCCCTTGATGTTGACCTTCGGCGGGCTCGGCATGAAATCGAGCGGCACGTCGACGTCGCCCGGCAGGAGTTTGTCGCCAGGGTAAGTCTCGCGCGTCGACGCGGTCATGATGAGAGTCGCCGGATCGCCGCCGCGGGTCACATGGCCGGTGCCGGTATAGACCCCGTTGTAACCCAGGATGCGGTTGTCGTCCGGGTCACGCAGCGGCTCGCCGACGCGCACCAGGTTGTAATGTGCGCCGAGCTCGACCGGACCGGAGAAGCCGCGCGCGTAGACAGTGTTTCCTTCCGACATGACCACGTGCGAATCACGCGTGGACAGCACGTAAGGAGAGGTCTTGAGTTGCTTGTCTTCGAGCACCATCGGCTTGTTCATGAAGGCCGCGACGGTCTCGTAGGGAATGGTCGTCACCGCCGCCTCGAGCGGCTGGCTGCGTACGCGCGCCATGACTCGCGCGCCGTTGCCGCGCTCGAAACCACCCGGCTGCAGCACGATTCGCGGCCGGCCCTCGACGTACACCAGATGCAGCGTGTCGCCGGGATAGATCAAGTGCGGGTTCTGCACCTGAGGATTGACCTGCCAGATCTCCGGCCAATACCAGGGATCCTTCAGGAATATCTTGGCGATGCCCCACAGGGTGTCGCCGCGCTTGACCGTGTAGCTGTCGGGCGCGCCCGGTGCGAGTTGCAGGCCCTCGTGCCCGGCCTCCGGCGGCAGAGCCGTGGTGGTCGTCGCGCCCCCACCGGAGTCGATGGCCGCCTCCATCGCGGTCCGGGGATCGCCGACGACAGTGCCCTGCACCCCGTCATCCGTTGCCGCGGCCTGAGGCGCCTGATGCGGCGGCTCGGTGCGGCAACCCGTCACCGCGGCTATTGCGAGTACCAAGGCTAGTGTCTGATGGCGTTGCATTCTAAGTTCGCTCCCGTGAGTCGCCAGTCATATGGTGCCGGGCCGGCTGGTATACTGCCGGTCTGGCTCTTAGGACTGGGACGTATCGCCCGTTTTCGGCCCTTGTTCAGCACTGGCAGCGCTCCGCGCACCGCCGCAAACGCGCCATTAAGTTAAGCAGCGGCGGAACTTTAGCAACTAACCTCAGCCAAAAACACGATATCCATCCCATAACTCCCATGACAAAGTTGGCAATTCTCGAGTATCCCGATCCGCGCCTCCGTACCACGGCCGAGCCCATCGCCACGGTCGATGACGCAGTGCGGCAGCTGGCCGAAGACATGCTCGAGACCATGTACGCCGCCAAAGGCGTGGGTCTCGCCGCGAGCCAGGTCGACGTGCATCGCCGGCTGCTGGTGCTCGACGTGAGCGACGCGCGCGACCAGCCGCTGATCCTCATCAATCCGGAAATCCTGGCGGCCGAGGGTCGCGCACCGGGTGAGGAGGGTTGCCTGTCGCTGCCCGGGATCTACGACAAGCTCGAGCGTGCCGAGCGCATCCGGGTGCGGGCGCTCGACCGCAACGGGGTTCGCTTCGAGCTGGACGCGGACGGCATGCTCGCCGTGTGCATCCAGCACGAGATGGATCACCTCGAAGGCAAGCTGTTCGTCGACTATCTGTCCGAGCTCAAGCGTCAATTGATCCGGCGCCGCTTGCAAAAGGAGCGCAAGCAACGCTCCCCGGCCGAAGCCCGCACGCCCGTTCCGGCTCTCTAGAGCCTTGGCACAACGCGCGTTGCGACTGGGCTTCGCCGGTACGCCCAAATTCTCGGTGCCGGCGCTCGAGGCCTTGGTCGGATCGGAGCATGTCGTGCAAGCGGTGTTCACCAAGCCCGACCGGCCTCAGGGCCGCGGCCGGCACGTGCAGATGAGTCCGGTAAAACAGCGGGCGCTCGAGCTCGGTCTTGCGGTGCTCGAGCCCGCCACGTTCAAGTCGCCCGAGACCCTCGACACGCTCCGTGCGCTCGATCTCGACGCGCTGGTGGTGGTGGCTTACGGCCTGATCCTGCCGCCGGCGGCCCTCGCCGCGCCGCGCCTCGGCTGCTTCAACATACACGCCTCGCTCCTGCCGCGCTGGCGCGGCGCCGCGCCCATCCAGCGCGCGCTGCTCGCCGGCGACGCGGTCACCGGCGCCACCATCATGCGCATGGAAGCCGGCCTCGACACCGGTCCCATGCTCGCGGCGCGCGCCGTCGACATCGAGGACACCGACACCGGCGGCTCGCTGCACGATCGGCTCGCCGTGCTTGGCGCGGCCCTGCTGCGTGAGACGCTCGATGCACTCGCGCGGGGGCCGCTGCCGGAGACCCCGCAGTCCGAGGCCGGAGTGACCTACGCGCAGAAGATCTCGAAGGCCGAGGCGGAGATCGACTGGCGGGCGGATGCGGAGGAGGTGCTGCGCAAGGTCCGGGCGTTCAATCCCGCGCCGGTCGCGCAAACGCGCTGGGGCGATCAACAGATCCGCATCTGGGCGGCCGAGCTCGCACCCACGACGGGCGCGGCGGCGCACAGCGCGGCGGCACCCCCCGGCACGGTGATCGACGCGGGCCCGACCGGCATCGACGTGATCTGCGGGCGCGGCGCGCTGCGCCTGACGCGCCTGCAGCTCGCCGGTCGCAAGCCTATGACCGCGGCCGACATCCTGAACTCTCAGCGGCTCGCGGGGGCGAGCTTCTCGAGCCCATGAGCAACGCTGCTCTCGACGCGCGAGCCATTGCGGCTCAGGTGACCAGCCGCGTGTTACGCGAGCACGTCACATTGGAGGCCGCCCTCGAGGTGGCGCTCGCCGGGGTGCCTCGCACGGTGATAGCGCCGGCGCGCTCGCTCTCCTTCGGTGCCGTGCGGGGTTTCTATCGGCACGAGGCCATCCTGCGCCGCGTGCTCACCCAGCCGGGCAAGTCGCTCGAGCCGGTCGTGCGCGCGATCCTGTCGGTGGCGCTGTACGAGCTCGAGGATGCACGCACCCCCGAGTATGCGGTGGTCGATGCCGCCGTGAGCACGGCGAAAGCCGCCGGGCGGCCGGCGGGGCTCATCAATGCGTTGCTGCGACGGTATCTGCGGGAGCGCGACTCATTGAGGGCCGACATTGCTCGAAGTCCCGCCGCCCGATACGCCGCTCCGGAGTGGCTCGCGCAGCGCGTGCGCGAGGACTGGCCGGAGCGATGGACGGACATCCTGGCCGCCTGCGACACACAGGCGCCGATGTGGCTGCGGGTGAATGCGAGGCATGGCACGGCCGCGGACTATGTCGCGACGCTCGCCCAGGCGGGAATCGATGCGACCGCAGAGCCGCGGGTGCCGCAGGCCGTGCTGCTGACCACACCGCGCGACGTCGGCGAGGTGCCGGGATTCGCGGAGGGTGTGGTGTCGGTGCAGGACCTCGGTGCTCAGTGCGTCGCGTTCCCCTTGAAACTCCAGCCGGGTCAGCGGGTGCTCGACGCCTGCGCGGCTCCCGGCGGAAAGACAGCGCTCATGGCGGAGCGCGAGCCGGGCCTCGCGCGGCTGGTCGCAGTCGACCTCGACGGCCGGCGCCTCAAGCGCGTGCGCGAGAACCTCGACCGCGGCCGGCTCGATGCCGAGCTCGTGCACGGCGATGCGGCGGCCCCGGAGGGCTGGTGGGACGGTGTGCCGTTCGATCGCATTCTGCTCGACGCACCGTGCTCGGCGCTGGGCGTCATTCGCCGCCATCCGGATATTCGCCTGCGCCGCACGCCGCAGGAGCTCGCCAGAATGCCCGCGCTGCAAACGCGCCTGCTCGACGCCGCATTCGGCATGCTCGCGCCTGGGGGCCGGCTGGTGTACGCGACGTGCACGCTCACCCGGCGCGAGAACGGTGAGCTGATCCGGGCCTTTCTCGCCCGCAACGCCGCGGCGGCCGCGGTGCCGGTCGAGGAATGGGATGGATGGCCGGTGCTCGGCGAGTCGGACCCGCCCGGCCGGCAGATCCTCCCCGGTGAGGCGAGTGCCGACGGCTTCTATTATGCTGCATTGACCAAACGATGAGATCCTCGGCGACATTTCCGGCCCTGCGGTCAGCGCTCCTGACCGTCGCACTCCTGGCAGCGGCCGTCGCGCCCTGCCGCGCGGAGGGTCTCGAGGGTCGTTTCGAAGTGCGCTCGGCCGACCTCGAGCTCACCGGCGGCGTCTATCACCTCAACGTGCGCATGGGTCTGCCGATCAGCGACGCGGTGCGCCGCGGCTTGAGCGAGGGCGTGCCCCTCATTGTGGAGGTCGATCTGGACGTGGAGCGGGTACGCCAGCTCCTGCCCAATTCGCGGGTCGCGGAGCTCACCCAGCGCTACGACTTGCAATACAACACAGTGAGCGCACGCTACATCATCCGCAACGAGAACAGCGGCCAGCAGCAATCGCTCCCCACCATCGATGCGGCGCTCGAGCAGTTGTCGGACGTGCGCAGCCTCCCCGTGCTGGACAAGGCGCTCCTGTCTCCCGATCGCCGTTACGAGGCGAGCGTGCGGGCGAGGATCGATTATGGGCGGGTGCCGGTCACGCTGCGCCTGCTGATGTTCTGGGTCAACGAGTGGCATCGGGAGAGCGACTGGTACACATGGACGCTGCAGCCCTAACCCGCAAATACGGCTCCACCGTGCTCGCTTCGCTGGGCGTGGGGCTGTGGCTGGTGGCGCTCTATCTGCTCGCTTCGGCCGCGCAGAACTCCCAGGCCTTCGAGCGCTGGCTGCCGGGGATCCTGCTGGTGAACATCGCGGGCATGTTGACGCTGCTGGTGCTGCTCGCGGGCAAGCTCTATCAGCTCGTCAAGGACTTCCGCAGGAACGTCCCTGGCTCGCGCTTGAAGGGGCGCACCGTCGCGATATTCAGCGTGCTCGCGGTCGCGCCGATCCTGGTCGTGTACTACTTCGCGCTGCAGTTTTTGAGCCGCGGCATCGACAGCTGGTTCGAGATCGAGGTAAGCCAGGGCCTCAAGGATACGCAGGCGCTGTCGCATGCGGCGCTCGAGGTGCGCGTGCGCGAGTTTTTGCAGCACACCGAGGTGGTGGCGCACGAGCTTTCCGGGCTCGCGGATTTCAATCTGTTCTCGACGCTCGAGCGCGAGCGGCGCGACAGCGGCGCCCTGGAATTCACGGTGGTCGGTGCACCGACGCAGATCATCGCGACGAGCTCCGATCGTCCCATGGACACGCTGCCTGCGCCGGCGACGGACGAGATGATGCTGCAAGTCCGCCGCGGGCGGCCTTACGTGAGCCTGGACACGGACTCGTCGGGCGGCTACGTGATCCGTGCCGCCGCACCTCTCGATGCCGGACCGAATGCGCCTTCGCATGTGCTGATCGCGCTCTATCCGGTGCCTCAGCAGCTCTCCCAGCTCGCGGACACCGTGCAGCGCTCCTACACGCAGTACGCCAACCTCGTGCAGCTGCGCCGCCCGCTCGAGTCCACGTTCGTGCTGATCCTGACATTCGTCGTGCTGATGTCGTTGATCGCCGCGGTGTACGGCGCGTTCTTCGCCGCCCAGCGACTGGTGCAGCCGGTGCAGGATCTGATTGCCGGCACGCGCGCGGTCGCCAAGGGCAACTACGACACGCGCCTGCCGCTACCCTCGCGCGACGAGCTCGGCTTCCTCGTGGTTTCGTTCAACGACATGACCAAGCGTCTCGGGCGGGCGCGCGAGGAGACGCGGCGCAGCCAGCAGGCGGTGGAGGCGGAGCGCGCCGGCCTCGCCGTGATCCTTGCGCGTCTGTCGACGGGCGTGGTGTCGCTCACGTCGGAGCTCACGGTGCGTACCGCCAATCAAGCGGCGAGCGCGATCCTCGGCGTCGATCTCGAGGCGGCGGTGGGCGCGCGCTTCGACGCATCCATCAACGACGGCGTTCTATTCACCGACTTTCTCGCCGCGGTGAAATCGCGGCTCGAGGAAGATCAGCTCGACTGGCGCGAGCAGATCGAGCTGCCCTCCGAGTCCGGCAGGCGCGTGCTCATGTGTGCCTGCACGGCGCTGCCGAACGACGTCGGCGGCGCGCCCGGCGTGGTGCTCGTGTTCGACGACATCACGACGCTCCTGCAGGCGCAGCGCGATGCGGCCTGGGGCGAGGTGGCGCGGCGCCTTGCGCACGAGATCAAGAATCCTCTCACCCCCATCCAGCTGGCGGCCGAGCGCATGCAGCGCAAGTTTCAGGGCAGCATGAATGCCGAGGATGCGCAGATACTGCAGCGCGCGACCCACACCATCGTCGCGCAGGTGGAGGCGATGAAGCAGATGGTGAACGCGTTCAGCGAGTACGCGCGCGCGCCGGACATGCACATGGCGCGCTTCGACCTCAATCAGCTCATCACCGAGGTGGTGGATCTGTACCGGGCCCAGGACAGCACCGCGGAGCTCACCCTGCTGCTGGACCCCAATTTGCCGCAAATCTCCGCCGATCGGGTCCGTATCCGCCAAATACTCAACAATCTGGTGACCAATTCGCTTGAGGCGCTCGAGGGCAGAGACGGCGCGGGCATCGAGATCGAAACTCAAACCGCCCAAGATGGTCCCAAGCATATGGCGGCGATCACCGTGTCGGACAATGGGCCGGGCTTCCAGCGCGACCTGATCGGCACCGTGTTCGATCCTTATGTCACAAGCAAGCCCAAAGGCACGGGACTGGGGTTGGCGATCGTGAAAAAAATCGTGGAAGAACACGGCGGGCGCATAGAGGCGGATAATCGCCGTACCGGCGGCGCCCGCGTGCGTATTTTGCTGCCGTTGAGCGAGGCGGCGCGCGGCCCCAGCGGGCGCGAGCCGCGCAAGAGCGAACACAGGAGAGAACGGGTATGACCGCTTCGAGGATTCTGGTGGTGGACGATGAGGCGGATATCCGCGGGCTCCTAAAAGAGATCCTTGCCGAGGAAGGCTATGAGGTGGAAGTTGCCGCCGACGCGGCGCAGGCGCGCAGCTCGCGCGCGGCGCAATTGCCCGATCTGGTCCTGCTCGACATCTGGATGCCGGACACCGACGGCATCACGCTGCTGCGTGAGTGGTCGGTCACCGACGGCTATGACTGCCCCGTAGTCATGATGTCCGGGCACGGCACGGTAGAGACGGCCGTCGAGGCGACGCGCCTGGGCGCCTTCGATTTCGTCGAGAAGCCGCTCTCCCTCACGAAGCTCCTGCGTACGGTCGAGCGGGCGCTCGATGCCGGACGGCGCAAGCGCCTGTCCGAGCGGGCACAGGGCTCGGGCCTCGCGCTGCCCATCGGCAAGAGCAAGCTCACGCAGAATTTGCGCGAGCTCGTGCAGCAGGCCGCCACCAGCTCATCCTCCGTGCTCTTCCTCGGCGAGCTGGGATCCGGCCGCGAGGCGTATGCGCGCCATCTGCATTCGCTGTCGGCGCGTTCATCGAAGCCTTTCCACATGGTGGTTGCGGCGAGCCTCGGGTCGGACCCGGCCGCGGCGCTGTTCGGCAGCGAGCGGGAAGGCAAAGTGGTGCAGGGCGCGCTCGAGCAGGCCGCCGGCGGGACACTGTTTCTCAATGGGCTCGACGATCTGCCGAGCCAGGCACAGCGCGCCCTGATCGGCGCCATCGAGCAAAGCAGCTTCACCCGCGTCGGCGGGCGCGAGCGGCTGCCGCTCAACGTGCGCTGGGTGAGCTCGGCGCAAGAGGAATTCGAGGGTCGCGCCTCCCCTGAGCCGTTCCGCCGCGATCTGATCGCGCACCTGAACGTCATCACGCTGCGGGTACCGCCGCTGCGGGATTACGCCGAGGACGTGCCCGACTTGCTGCGTTACTACGTCGACCGCCTGGTCGACGATCAGCATCTGCCGCTGCGGCGCTTCAGCGTCGCGGCGCAAAACCGGCTGCGTAATTATCCTTGGCCCGGGAATCTCGGCGAGCTGCGCAACCTCGTGCAGCGCGTCCTCGTGCTCGGCGCCGGCGAGGAGATCCGGCTCGAGGAGATCGAGCGCGAGCTGGCGGTCAAGACCGGCCTCGACGAGCCCCTGGTGAAGCAGGATTTGCTTGCCTTGCCGCTGCGGGAGGCCCGCGAGCAATTTGAGCGCGCTTATTTGCAGCAGCAATTGCTTCTGTGCAACGGCAAGGTGGGGCAGCTCGCCAAGCGAGTCGGCATGGAGCGTACCCATCTTTACCGAAAATTGCGAGCATTGGGCGTCGATTTTCGCCAATTAGGCGAGGAATAGCCGAGATCGTCGGCGAACCGAGTCCGGCCGCCGCCCGCGGCTAATCGCCGACGCGGATCACCAGGACGTCGACGTCGGCCTTGCGCAGGATGGTGCGCAAGCGGTTGAGCTGATCCAAGTCCGAAATCGGTCCTATGCGGATGCGGTGCCAGGTGTCGCTGTCCACGGAGACCTTCTGCACCTTCGACTCGACGCCCTGCAGCGCGAGCTTCGCGCGCACCCGATCGGCATCGGCGAAATTCTTGTATGAGCCGGCCTGAAGCACGTAGGTGCCGCGGCGGGTCTCCGGAACGGCCCGGATGTCCGGTCGCACGTCCTTCTCCTTTTCGGGAACCACGACCTCGAACTTGGGCAAGCTCGAGTAGAAATCGTAGGAAGTGCCCGAGTCGTCTCCCGGCGTGGCCCCGGCCCCGTCCGGATCGGGCGGCTGCTCGGTGTTGCGCGGTCTTTTTTTGTCGACCTTCGCGAGTTGCGTGGGCGTGGTCGGGGGTTTGTGGTCCTTCACGTAAACGAACGCGGCCACCGCAAGACCCGCCGCCAAACCAAGCGCGACGCCGATCCATCCGGAGAATGCGCCCTTCGGCTTGCGCCGCGGCTTGTAGTCCCGGGCCATCCTGACCTACATGGTGTCGGGCGCGGAGACGCCCAGCAAAGCCAAGCCGTTGCGTATCACGACCTGCGCGGCGAACGCGAGACTCACGCGCGCGTCGCGCAGCGCCGCGTCCTCGACCAGGAATTGGTGCGCGCTATAGTAGGTGTGGAAATCGTTCGCCAGGTCGCGCAGATAGACCACCAGCGTATGCGGCGCGCGGTTCACGGCGGCGTGCTCGATCGTTTCCGGATAGGCGCAGAGGCGCTTGATCAACCTCTGCTCCTGCGGCTCGATCGCCAAGCCGAGTGCGGCGAGACCCCGCGCCGGATCGTGTACGATGCCGCGCTCCTGCATCTGACGTCGCACGCTCGACACGCGCGCGTGGGCGTACTGGATGTAGTACACCGGATTGTCGTTGGAATGCGCCTTCGCCAGTTCCAGATCGAAATCGAGGTGCTGGTCGTTCGAGCGCATGACGTAAAAGAGGCGGGCGGCGTCGTTGCCGACCTCCTCGCGCAGGGCGCGCAGGGTCACGAACTCGCCCGAGCGGGTCGACATCTGCGCCTTCTGCCCGCCGCGGAACAGCGTGACGAACTGCACCAGGCGAATCTCCACGCATTCGGGCGGGCCGCCCAAAGCAAGCAGGCCCGCGCGCAGGCGCGCCATATAGCCATGGTGATCCGCGCCCCACACGTAGATGAGATGCTCGAACCCGCGCGCGAGCTTGTTGAGCACGAACGCGATGTCGGACGCGAAATAGGTCTTGATGCCGTTCTCGCGCACGATCACGCGATCCTTCTCGTCCCCGAAGGCGGTGGTCCGGAACCAGAGCGCGCCGTCTTTGACATAGATCTGACCCGCGGCCTCGAGCGCGACGATGGCACGGTCGATCTCGCCGGAATCTATCAGCGAGCGCTCGCTGAACCAGGAGTCGAAGGTAACGCCGAACTCCTCGAGGTCCTCGCGGATGTCGCCCAAGATGGATCCGAGCACGACGTCGAGCACCCGCCGGAAATCCTCCGCGCCCAACAGCGCGCGCGCACGCGCGATGACCGCGTCGATGTAGATGTCCTTGTCGCCGCCTTCGGGCTCGTCGGGCGGCAACTCCGCGAAGACTTCGGCGGCGGGACGCACCAGCGAGTTGCCGTACTTCGTGTCGAGCTCCGCCGCGATGGCGAGCAGGTAATCGCCGCGGTAGCCATTGGCCGGAAAGGTGAACCGCTCGCCGCGGCGCTCGAGATAGCGCAGCCATGTGCTCGCCGCGAGAATCTCCATTTGCCGGCCGGCGTCGTTGACGTAGTACTCGCGTCCGACCCGAAAGCCTGCCGCCTCGAGAAGGTTCGCGAGGCTCGCGCCGTAGGCGGCATGCCGGCCGTGGCCGACATGCAGCGGTCCGGTGGGATTCGCCGACACGAATTCCACCACCACGCGACGGCCTGCGCCGATTTCCGACGTGCCGTAGGCGGCGCCCTGCGCGAGCACGCGCCCGATCTCGGCGTGATAGGCATCGTCCTTCAAGAAGAAATTTATGAAGCCCGCGCCGGCGATCTCGACCTTGGCGATGGCCGGGTCCGGCGGCAGTGCCGCGGCGAGCGCGTCGGCGAGCTTGCGGGGATTCTGACGCGCGCTCTTGGCGAGGCGCATGGCGAGGTTGGTCGCGAAGTCGCCGTGCTGGGCGTCCTTGGTGCGCTCCACTTCGATCGTGACGCTGCGTTCCGCGGGGGACACCAAAGATTCGGGTAACGCGTCGAGCGCTCGGCGCAGCAAGGTTTCGATCAGGGTCTTCAAGTCGGTCTCTGGGGCGTCTTATCGAAGGGTCGGCAGTTTATCCTAAACGCCCGGCTGCCCCGGCCCTAGTCCAGCTCGAGCGGATCGACGTCGATCGACCAGCGCAATCCGGGCGGCCCCGAGAGCTGCTCGATGAGGGACAGCCAGCGGCCGAGAAAGCGCTGCAGCGGCGCCCTCGACGGGCTCTCGAGCAACAGATGGGCGCGAAAGTGATCGGCGCGCCGCGCGATCATCGCCGGCGCGGGGCCGAGCACGCTCACCTCTCCGCAGATCGGCCGCGCACAGGCGGCCGCGTCCTCGAGAAAGCGGTTGAGCCGTACGGTCTCCTTCGCCTCGGCGCGCAGCAGCGCGAGACGCGAGTACGGCGGCCAGTGCGCGGCGCGGCGCTCTTCGAGCGCGGTCGCGGCGAAGGCCGGGTATCCGGCGGCGATCAGCCGCGTCAGCAACGGATGCTCGGGAAAGGAGGTCTGCACCATCACCTCGCCCAATCGCGCGGACCGGCCGGCGCGGCCCGCGACCTGCGTGATGGTTTGTGCGAGACGCTCGGTGGCGCGAAAGTCGCTGGCGAACAAACCCTGATCCGCATCCAGCACGACCACCAGGCTCACGTCGGGAAAGTCATGTCCCTTGGTGAGCATCTGCGTGCCGATGAGGATCCGCGCCTCACCGCTGTGGACGCGGTCGAGCACCGCCCGCATGGCGCCGTGCGCACCCGCCGTGTCGCGGTCGAGCCGCGCGAGCGGAGCCTCCGGGAACAAGCGCACCAAGGTCTCCTCGATGCGCTCCGTTCCCTGGCCCACCGGCAGCACCGGCCGGCTGCACTTGCCGCACACCGCGGGCACAGCGCCGCGCGCGCCGCAGTGATGACAGCGCAGCGCGCCGGCGCGCTGATGCAGGGTCATGCGGGCGTCGCAGTGCGCGCATTGCGCGGTCCAGCCGCAGCTCGAGCAGAACAGACTCGGCGCATACCCGCGCCGGTTCAGGAACATGATCACCTGTCCGCCGCCATGCAGGTGCCGCCCGATCGCCTGGATCGCGGGTTGCGAGATTCCCTGTTCGCTCGGATGCTTGCGCAAGTCGACGAGGTTCATGCGCGGCGCGCGCGCCGCGCCCGGACGCTGCGGCAGCTCGAGCTCGATGTAGCGCCCCGAGGCGACATTCTCGAGGGTCTCGAGCGAGGGCGTGGCGGAGCCCAGGATGAGCGGCACTTGCGCACGCTGCGCGCGCAATACGGCAAGATCGCGCGCCGAGTAGCGAAATCCCTCCTGCTGCTTATAGGACGCGTCGTGCTCCTCGTCCACCACGATGAGGCGCAGCGCCGGGAGCGACGTGAACACCGCCGAGCGCGTGCCGATGACAATGCGCGCCTGGGCGCTGTGAGCGGCGCGCCAGGCTTCGCGGCGCTCGCCGGCGGCGAGGCCCGAATGCAGCACGACGATGCCGCGGCCGGCGGTCCCGCCACCGAAGCGCCGGGCGCCGAAGCGCCGCTCGAAACGCTCGACGAGTTGGGGCGTGAGCGCGATCTCGGGGACCAGCACCAGCGCCTGCCCGGGCGTACCGCTCGACTCGTCCTCCGCGAGCGCCGCCGCGATGGCCTGTAGGTACACCTCCGTCTTGCCGCTGCCCGTAACGCCATAGAGCAGAAGCGGCGCGAACCGTCCGAGCGATGCGCGGATCGCTTGCAGCACGGCGACTTGCGCGTCGGTGAGCACGACTTCGCTTAGGCGAGGCGCGATGCGGGCGGGACCCACGGCCAGGCGCTCGGCCTCTGCCCAGCCGCGCTCCGCAAGCGCTCGCAGCTGCGCTGCCGCACCGGGGCCCAATTCCGCAGCCGAGGCGGCGCCCTCGGCCAGACGCGCAAGCAGCGCCCGCCGCCGGGGCGCGCGCCGCTCAACGTCACTCTCGAGCGTGAGACGGCCCGCCTCCGTCAGGCGCCAGCGCTCGACCGCTTTCGGCGCCGCGGGCTCGCCCGCGCGCAGGCTCGCCGGCAGCGCCGCCGCCAGCACCTCGCCGAGCGGGTGGTGGTAGTAATCCGCGGCCCAGCGCAGCAGCTCGAATGTCACCGCATCGAACACCGGGACCTCGTCGAGCACGTCGAGCGCGCGCTTGAGCTTCGCCGGATCCAGGGTGGAGTCGGTCGCGATGGCGACGAGGACACCCACCATCTGACGGCGGCCGAAGGGCACGCGTACCCGCACCCCCGGCCGAAGCGATTCGGGCAAGGGCTCAAGGGGGGGAAGGTAGTCGAAAACGCGTCGCAGCGGCGTATCGAGGGCGATTTGGAGTATCACGGCCTTGTCCACAAAAATTGTGGATAAGTCTGTTGAGAACGCGGGATCATGCGAGGTAAGTGCCCGTTCCGTTTCGAG
>Ga0302314_10006884_pt1 | contig 20507 bp, 16 predicted proteins | sample III_Palsa_N2_3_FD_200533 | JGI IMG/M metagenome (GOLD analysis project Ga0302314, IMG submission 200533) | Peat permafrost microbial communities from Stordalen Mire near Abisko, Sweden - III_Palsa_N2_3 | ecosystem: Environmental > Terrestrial > Soil > Palsa > Peat permafrost | place: Sweden... | reverse complement strand
CTCTATCGAACTGACCACGCAGATGCTGGCGACCCTGTTCGGCTTTCCCTTCGAGGAACGGCGTAAGCTCGCCTACTGGTCCGATCTGACGACGACCGATATGGATGGGACGATGACGCAGGAGGAGGTTCGCGCCGAGCTGATCGGCTGCGCGATGTACTTCCAGCAACTGTGGAACGCGCGGGCCAACGAGCCGCCGACCCATGATCTGATCTCCATGTTGTCGCGCGGAGAGTCGACGCGCGACATGCCGTTCATGGAGTTCCTCGGCAACATCCTGCTGCTGATCGTCGGCGGCAACGACACGACGCGCAATTCGATCTCCGGTGGGCTCCTCGCCTTCAATCGGTATCCAGACCAATTGGCCAAATTGCGGGCAAACCCGGAACTCCTGCCCAGCGCGATCTCGGAGATCATTCGCTGGCAGACGCCCGTAGCGCACATGCGGCGCACGGCGGCCGCGGATGTCGACTTCGGCGACAAGCAGATCCGTAAGGGCGACAAGGTGATCATGTGGTACGTGTCTGGAAATCGCGACGAGACGGTGATCGATCGCCCGAACGACTTGATCATCGATCGCGAACGCCCGCGGCAGCACCTTTCATTCGGGTTCGGCATCCACCGCTGCGTCGGCAATCGCCTGGCGGAAAAGCAGCTGCGGGTTGTGTGGGAAGAGATCCTTAAGCGCTTTCCGGTCATCGAACTGGTGGGTGAGCCGGTGAGGTTGAAGTCCTGCTTCCTTCGCGCCTATCGCGGCATGCCAGTGCGGATCCCGGCGCGGGTCTAGGCTGGAACCAGCACGTCGACGGGTGTCGGCGGTCGTTCGCTCCTGGGATTCCAGGGCGTTACGGTCCAGAAACTTCTGGGGATTGTCGAGAAGATCGGCCGGCTGATTTTGGCTGGGCATCGGGCTGGCGGCTGAGGCCTGGACGCGAGTCTCGGGGAATAGGTGCGGGGATCAAGCCGTGCGGGCGCCTGCATCCGTACAAACACCACACCGGCGCAGGGCGTGGTGCGATCTCCGTGCGTCCATAGTAAAGACATCGGCGATTCGCCGACTGCATGGTAGGCCAGTAAAGACATGGAACCGAAAATGCTCTACGGCGGGCTTTTGTCGGCGTTTCCCATCCAGGCGCTTCGGCGGCTGACACGGGCACGGTCGAACTTCGAGGCTGTGCTCGGCGTTGGGAAGAGGATTGGATCTTGGGTAGCGTCATAGGTTCCTGCATGACTGAAGAAAGCGAGGCGGGGGTCGACGCCGGTTCGATGGCCGACGAACGTCCCCGGCTCAAGCCTTTTGGTGGTTTGGAGAACAAGCGAAGCTACCGGGAACTCGGTCCGAATGCGGCGGCCCCCTGGCCCGAGGTGGAAGCATGCCTCATCGTGTTGTTTACCGCGCGTAGCGGCAGCACCTTCCTCTCGCGCGAGTTGGAAATAGCTTTCGAAGTCGGCAAGATGGGGGAGACGCTCAACCCCCCAAAAGTGAAGAAAAGAGCGCTGCAGAAGTCGATCGACAAGCTGAAGGGCTCGTGGTTCTCCGCAAAGGCGGGCGTTCCCGGAGTCGTCACCGGAGAGCTGTGCGGCTTCTTTGACCAGTACATGCACAAAACCTCGTTCATCAGGTTGATTCGCAAAGACATCGTGGCCCAGGCCGTTTCGACCGCGAAGGCGGTGCAGACCAGCGAATGGCATGTCACCGACGAGCCGGTGGCGAGGGCGGCTCAATACGACGCCGCCATCATCGCGAACGCCGTCGTCAAGATCGAGCGCAACGTCATGCAGCTGCGGGAATATGCCGAGCTGACCGGTCGGCCCTGCCTGCCGCTGATCTATGAGGATTTTTCAAACGGTGATCTCACGCCGGCGCTGAAGGTCGGCGACGCCCTTGGGGCGCCGCGGCACAGATCGGCAGAGGGGATCGAGGCTCGCCCGGTGCAGCGCATGGGCGACGCGACCAATGAGGCGTGGATCGCTCGATTCACGGACGAGATGGACTCGCCCCTCCGCGATCGCATCGCCCGCTATGTCGCGGCGATCGAGGACGAGACGAAGTCCTGACGATCTTCCGCTCAACGAGCCGACAGTGCCCGCAGGGCCTCGTTCAGCGCCTCGATCGACGAAATGATGAAGCCGCCGCTACGGTCGATGAAATACTCGACCTGGAGATTGACGGTCGAGCCTTCATTGTCCGCTGACAGCCTGAAGTCGCCGCGGTAACCGAGGATCCTCTTGCCTCGCGCGTAGGCGTAGCCGATCTCGGCAGCCGTTCCGCTGTCGACATCCGTTCCATCGAGCACCGCAAAGACAATGTCGCAGGTATCGATCGCCTCGGTGTTGCTCCGGCCTATCGCCGTGTTCAATTCGCGCCAGCGATCGCGCTTTTCGGGGCCGTAGGGAAGTCCGGCGACAGCGGCGATCTCCGCAGGGTCGTTGAGTGTCCAGGGGTCCAACGCAATGTGTCCCAACGCCTCGATGCCCGGCTTGATCACCCCTTCATGGAACGCCCGCCCCGCTTCGGAGAACCCCAGTGGGCCGGCCAGGTAGATCCGCATCGGTGAAGCTCCAAGATTCGCCTCCGGCTTCGGCGCGACAGCCTTCGCGCCACGGGCTCGCCGAGCCGAAGCGCCCGCTCGGGCGCGAAGGCTGGTAGGCGCGGAGGGACTCGAACCCCCAACCAGACCGTTATGAGCGGCCGGCTCTAACCATTGAGCTACGCGCCCCCGATGCCGTTTGAGGGGGAACGGCGATTATCACGCGAGACGCGCGGCATAAAGCGTGCGTTCATGTGCGATCGATCACGGTCTACTCTCCGCTCCGACCCGACAAGGAAGACCTCCCGATGAAACATTCCTTCGCGACCATCTTGGCGGCGCTGCTGTTGGCGTCCGCCGCCATCCCCGCCTTTGCCCAAACGGTGTCCGCCGACCCTGCGTTCAACGCCACCACGCTCAGCGTGGCGGCGTCCGGTGAGGTCAAAACGACGCCTGACATGGCCACCATAACCGTCGGCGTCGACACCACCGCGTCAAGCGCGGGTCAAGCGATGAGCGCCAACGCCGAGCGGATGTCCCGGGTGATTGCGGCCCTCAAGGCGGCCGGTGTCGAGGCGCGTGATCTGCAGACCTCCAGCCTCAACCTGTCGCCGCAGACAGTGGCTGAGGAGGGTAAGGCGCCAAGGGTGACCGGATATCAGGCGTCCAGTCAGCTGAACGTGACGGTCCGTGATCTAACCAGGATCGGCCCGGCCGCCGACGCCGTAGTCGCGGCCGGCGCGACCAATATCGGCCAGATCAGCTTCGGCCTGTCGAATTCGCTCGCCGCGGAGAACGCGGCGCGGCTGGCCGCGGTCAAGGCCTTGCAGGACAAGGCGGCGCTCTATGCCCAGGCGAGCGGCTATCACGTCACCCGGCTGGTCAATTTGACCGAGGGCGCTCCCGAAGAGTCCGGACCCCGCCCGTTTCGACCGATGATGGCGATGCGCGCCGTCGCGCCGACGCCCATCGAAGCGGGCGACCTCACAGTCCACATCGACGTCAGCGGGGTGTTCGAACTGGCTCGCTAGAGCCCGGCGGAACTGAACGCGTCGGTGAGGCGGGCGATCATCTCTTGTCCGGGCAGGGCTCGGTCGCCCTCCATGACCGCCGAATAGATCAAGTCGCGCTTCGAACCGGCGATGCGACCTTCCGCCCAGCCGACGTTTCGCGAATGGTCGGGATTGGACGGGCAACTGGCGCCGCGGCCATCTGAGGTATCCGCCAACGTCAGAGCTTGCTGGGCGGTCAGATATCCAGGCCGGTCGCACGCCGGCAACCCGCGTACGCAGTTGAACCGCTGGCCATAGGAGTACAGGACCTTGCGGCTGGATCGCTCGGCGATGATGACGCACGTGGTGGGATCGCCGATCGAGGCGCCGATGGCCTTGTCGAGAGCGTCGCTCGGCAAGCCTCCGCCCGCAGGGGCCTTGGCGCAGGCGGCCAGCGCCAAGGCCAGCGCCAGGGCGGCTGGAGTGGCGGCGTTCAACTCACCCACCGCAGAGTAGCCGCCTCGACCGGGTTGACGAAGGCCCGGCCTTCGCGGCGGCTCGCCATCCACTCATTCTTCAGGGCTTGATACCATTTCGCCTGTCGGTCGGCGTCGTCGATCCAAAGCAGCGACGCATCGGCTTTGAGGCCCGGTGTCTGCAGTCTGACCATGTCGCCGTCCTGTCTGAGGAAGCGCCGAGCGCCGGCCCGGACCAGGGGACCGGCGAGGGCGAAGATCGGGTGATCCGACCATACCAACTGGGTGATCCGGGTCCGGCTGTCCGTCAAGGGCGTGAGGCAGGTCAGCGCCAGGACCTGGCGCGATCCGACGACGATATGCTCCCACCTCAGTCCGGGCAGCCGGAAGGTGATCTCGGTCAGCGGCTGGCCGCCGAGCAGCGCATAGGCGCGGGAATTGCGAGAGGGCGGATGGCGGATCATGGCGAAGCCGGCCGGCGTCGGCTCGAAGCGCTTGGACTTCTCGTGCAGCGAACCGGCCGTCCGCCACCACCATTGCCGATGCACGAAGGGTCCGTGCGCCGGGTCCATCAGGCCGACCACCGCGTGATCGATGTGCGCGTCGAAATCCATTGCGTCGATCAGCTTGGGTGCGCCGCCGACCACGCCTGGAAACGCCGGCGGCGGCTGATCGGGTTCGCTGGCGCGTTCACCGGAGACCCAGACGAAGATCATGCCCTGGCTCTCGGCGATGGGGTAGCGGCGCACGCCGATGCGCGAAATATCCAGCGCCTGCCCGTGTGTCAGCGAAGGAATGGCCAGGCAGGCGCCGTGGGTCCCGAACCGCCATCCATGATAGGGGCATTCGATGCTCTCACGGCCGTCGCGTTCGCGCGTCAGCCGGCCTGCCGACAGCGGCGCGGCGCGGTGCGGACAGACATCCCTCAATGCGAACGCCTCGCCGGCGCGCGTGCGCCCCAGCACCAGAGGCTCGCCCATCAGTTGGTGACGGGTCAGGCGTCCGGCCTTCACCGCGGACGCCGGCGCCAGGAAGTACCATATGTCGGTAAGGAACCCGCGCCCGAACGCCATGGGGCCATTGTGAAGTCGGCGCGGCAGCTTCGCAATCGCTGGGATGAAGGAAGCGCACCACAAAGGCACGAAGGACACAAAGGCGGTAAGAAAAGAAAGGACGGCGAAGCCGTGATCCATTTGACTTTCGTCTGATTGCGCCTGCGGCGCGAAGCTTGGTGATCCTTCGTGTTCTTCGTGCCCTATGCGCTTTCTCGCCGCCGCCGCGCCTTGACCGAGTTGGCCCCGCGCCCGATGGTGCGGCAACAACCAGCCATCCAGAGGGAGTACGCGCGTGGAATTGTTTGATCTGACGGGGAAGGTCGCCGTGGTCACCGGGTCGACCAAAGGGATCGGCAAAGCCATCGCCGAACGACTGGCCGAGCATGGGGCGAAGGTCACAATCTCCTCGCGCAAGGCGAACGCCTGCGAGGCCGTCGCCGGCGCGATCAACGAGAAACATCCGGGCGCGGCGATCGCGGTTCCGGCCAATATCTCTTCCAAAGCCGATCTGCAGCGATTGGTCGACGAAACGCGCGCGGCGTTCGGCAGGGTCGACATCCTGGTCTGCAACGCGGCGTCAAATCCCTATTACGGACCGATGTCGGGCCTGCCGGACGATGCGTTCCACAAGATCCTCGACAACAACATCGTCTCCAACCACTGGCTGATCCACATGGTCGCGCCGGAGATGGTGGAGCGCCGTGATGGGGCCATCATCATCGTCTCCTCGATCGGAGGGCTGCGCGGCAGCGGCGTGCTCGGCGCCTATGCGATTTCGAAGGCCGCGGACATGCAGTTGGCCCGCAACCTGGCGCAGGAGCTGTCGCCGCACAACATCCGGGTCAACTGCATCGCACCGGGCCTGGTGAAGACCGACTTCGCCCGGGCGCTTTGGGATACCCCCGAGGCGGAGGAGCGCTCCAGCGCTCGCACGCCGTTGCGCCGACTTGGCGAACCGGACGATATCGCCGGCGCGGCCGTGTTCCTGGCTTCGCGCGCGGGATCCTGGACCACCGGGCAGACACTGGTGATCGACGGCGGCGACACGGCTTAGCCGATCGAAAGGTTTCGGGCTTTCGCGAGGCGCCGCGCGCCTTCGTCGAGGGTTTCGTCGCGTTTGGCGAAGCACAGGCGGATGATCGTGGTCACCGGATCGGTCTCGTAGAACGCCGAAAGGGGGATCGCGGCGACGCCTGCCTGCTTCACGGCCCGCATGCAGAAATCGGCGTCGTTTTCCTCGACGCCGGACGCCGCGAGGTCGACGTTCAGGAAATAGGCGCCCTGGCTCTGCAATACAGCGAAGCCTTCCGCGCGTAAGGCCGACGCCAGACGGTCGCGCGAACGGGTGAGGTCGGCGGGCATGGCCGCGAACCAGTCGTCGCTGTTGGTCAGGCCCCAGGCGACCGCCGTCTGCAGGTTCGGCGGCGTCGTGAAGGTCAGGAACTGATGGGCCTTGGACAGGACGGCGGTGAGCGCCGGCGCTGCGCACAGCCAGCCGACCTTCCAGCCGGTCAGGGCGAACAGCTTGCCCGCCGAGCCGATCTTCACCGTGCGCTCGCGCATCCCTGGCAACGCCAGCAGCGGTGTGTGGGCCGCGTTGTCGAACACCACCTGTTCCCAGACCTCGTCACAGACGGCCACGGCGTCGAAACGCACACAGAACTCCGCGAGGAGGGCGAGGTCTTCCGGCGGGCAGACGCTGGCGCTCGGATTGAGCGGATTGTTCAGCACCACCAGCCGGGTTCGTTCGCTGAACGCCGCTTCGAGCATGGCCCGGTCGAATCGCCATTGTGGCGGGGCGAGGCGCACCACACGTGGAACGCCGCCCGCCCGGCGTATCATCGGCAAATAGGCGTCATAGGTGGGTGCGAACACCACAACCTCGTCGCCCGGCTCGATCAGCGAGAGGAAGGCGCAGGCCAGCGCCTCGGTTGCGCCGGACGTGACCGTGATCTCCTCGCGCCAGTTGAGATCGAGGCCTTGAAAGCGCGCATAGTGTCCGGCGACCGCTTCACGCAATTCCGGAATGCCCGGCATCGGCGGGTATTGATTGTAGCCGTCGAGCACCGCGTCCGCCGCCTTCTGCCGGATCGCGCGCGGGCCAGGCTCATCAGGGAAACCTTGGCCGAGGTTGATCGCGTTCATCTCGCGCGCCAGCCCGCTCATCACCGTGAAGATGGTGGTCGGCATCGCGGCGTAGATAGGATTGGGCATTGGCGGGCTCGGCTGTGCTTCTTCCTCCCTCCCCTTTATGGGGAGGGACAGACGGCGCAGCCGTCAGAGTGGGGTTCTTCCCGGAAAAAGCGCAAGCTGTCGTTGCGCGGCGGCGCCCCACCCTGGACGCTTCGCGTCCTGTCCCTCCCCATACGCCAACGGAGGGAGGAAGTATTGTCTACGCGTCTTCCTTGACCTTGCGCTTGCGGTAGGTCGGGTTGAGCACCTGTTTGCGCAGGCGGATCGACTTGGGGGTGACTTCCACCAGTTCGTCGGTGTCGATGTAGGCGATGGCCTGTTCGAGGGTCAGACGGCGCGGCGGCGTCAGGCGGATGGCTTCGTCCTTGCCCGAGGCGCGGACGTTGGTCAGTTGCTTGGCCTTCATCGGGTTGACGTCGAGATCGTCGGGACGCGAATTCTCGCCGATGATCATGCCCTGATAGGTCTTCTCACCGGCGCCGACGAACATGGTGCCGCGATCTTCCAGGTTCCACAGCGCGAACGAGGCTGTCTCGCCGTCGGAGTTGGAGATCAGCGTACCGTTCCGCCGGCCCTCGATGGCGCCCTTGTAGGGCTCGTAGTGCGAGAACACCCGGTTCAGAACGCCCGACCCACGAGTGTCGGTCAGGAACTCGCCCTGATAGCCGATCAGCGATCGCGACGGCGCCTCGAAGGTGACGCGGGTCTTGCCGGTGCCCGAGGGACCCATGTCCTTCAGCTCGGCCTTGCGCGCCGAGAGCTTCTCGATGACGATGCCGCTGTAATCCTCGTCGACATCGACGACGACTTCCTCGATCGGCTCGAGCCGGGCGCCGGTCTCGGGATCGGTCTGGTAGACGACGCGCGGCCGGCTGATCGAGACCTCGAAGCCCTCGCGCCGCATCGATTCGATCAGCACGCCGAGCTGCAGTTCGCCGCGGCCGGATACCTCATAGGCGTCCTTTTCGCTGGTCTCCGCGACCTTGATCGCGACGTTCGCTTCGGCTTCGCGCAGCAGGCGTTCGCGGATGACCCGGCTCTGCACCTTGTCGCCTTCGCGTCCGGCCAGCGGACTGTCGTTGACCGACACCGTGATGGCGATGGTCGGTGGATCGATCGGCTGCGAGGGCAGTGCTCCCTCGGCGTCCATCGATCCGATTGTGTCGGCGACCGTGGCTTTCGACAGGCCGGCGATAGCGACGATGTCACCGGCCAGGGCTTCGTCGATCGGCTGGCGCTTGAGGCCGCGGAACGCCAGGATCTTGGTGATACGCCCGCGCTCGATCTCATCGCCATCGCGCGAGAGGGCGCGGATCGGCATGCCGGGGACCAGTTTGCCGGACTCGACCCGCCCGGTGAGCAGGCGTCCCAGGAAGGGGTCGGCCTCGATCAGCACCGCCAGCAGCTGCGCCGGCTGGTCGGCGCGGGACTCGGCCGCGGGGGCCGGTATATGCTCGACGATCTTGTCGAACAGCGGTCCGAGGTCCTTGCGCTCGTCCGCTTCGTCGACCACCGCCCAACCTTGTTTGCCGCTGGCGTAGAGATGCGGGAAGTCGAGCTGCTCGTCGTTGGCCCCAATGGCCGCGAACAGATCGAACGCCTCGTTCAGCACCCGGTCCGGATCGGCGTGCGGCCGATCGACCTTGTTCAGCACGACGATGGGCTTGAGGCCCAGCTTCAGCGCCTTACCGAGCACGAACTTGGTCTGGGGCATGACGCCTTCCTCGGCGTCGACGAGCAGCAGGCAGCCGTCGACCATGCCCAGGATGCGTTCCACCTCGCCGCCGAAGTCGGCATGGCCAGGCGTGTCGATGATGTTGATCCGCGTTTCGCCGGCGGCGCCATGCCACAATACGGAAGTCGCCTTGGCCAGAATGGTGATGCCGCGCTCGCGCTCCTGATCGTTGGAATCCATGGCCCGTTCCTGGTGCGCCTCATTGGCGCGGAAGATGCCTGACTGAGCCAGCATCTGGTCGACCAGGGTGGTTTTGCCATGATCGACGTGAGCGATAATGGCGATATTGCGTAGGGACATGGGTATGGGAGACTTTTCGCGATGCAAAACGAGCTTCTAGTGGAAGCGGACGGGAAAAGCCACCCCGGCGGGATTCGCGGCCGGCCGCCGCGTAGAGCGCACCTCATGGCGCGGCTGGTGATATTCATAACGTGTTATTCTAAAACATTATTCATGAGGGCATCGACATTTTTGCGCCGCCGGCCGCTTTTCCGCTTGATCGATTGTGCGTCGCAGCGTAGGTTGAACGTATGAGGCGTCGCTGACGTATCTGCCCTTCCTGGGCGTTTCCTCCCTAATGAACTGGCCGCGCCTTCGATGGCGCGGCCTTTTTTTTCGCCATCGCCGCCGTCGTTGGAAGGCGCTGCCAAGAAGCGCCCGCGGCAAGGGTCACACCTAATGCACCGCGGCCATCACCCCCGAACGGATTTCCATTTTAGCCTCTGCGCTTTTCGAAGCCGCGGTTATGTGCATCGTGACCGCGTCCATATCATCGCCGTATGCGTTTCAGTGTGCGCCAGCGCTGGCGTGATATGGATAACATATTGTGTTTGCTATATTATTACGTGAGCCTGTGAAGATCTTTGCGCCCGCCGACGTTTTTCGCTTGAGCGATGGTGCGTCGCAGCGTAGGTTGAACGTATGAGGCGTCGCTGACGTATCTGCCCTTCCTGGGCGTTTCCTCCCTAATGAACTGGCCGCGCCTTCGATGGCGCGGCCTTTTTTTCGCCGTCGCCACCGTAGATGCGGCCTCTTAGAGCCGCGTCCAGTTCACCGTGGCCATGACCTCGAAGAGCCTTTCGAGGTCCGCTCTCAGCCTTTCGAAGCCGGCGGTGACCTGCATCGAGGCCTCGTCCATATAGAGCGCCCGGCATACCTCTATCTGAAGCGCGTGCACTCTGTGCGCCGGGCGGCCGTAGTGCTCGGTCGTGAACCCGCCGGCATAGGGGCTGTTGCGCGCCACGACATAGCCCATGGCTTTCAAGGTTCGCTCGACCATCGCCGAAAATGACGGCGCGCACGCGCCTCCGAACCGATCGCCAAGGACGATCTCGCCGCCCTGCGCCGCGGCGGCGGGCATCGAGTGCCAGTCGATCAGCACGGCCACGCCGTGCGTTTCCCGCGCCTCCCGCACCAGCATCGCGAGCGCGTCGTGATAGGGCGTGTGCACCGCCTCCACGCGCGCCCTGGCCTCGGCGAAGCAGAGTTTGCGCGTATAGATCTCCTCACCTTCCCGCACCACCCGCGCGATCGCGCCAAGCCCGGCGGCGACCCGGGCCGAGCGGCTTCGCGCATAGGCCGGCAGTTCGTCTTCGAACATCGCCGGATCGAGCTCCCATGGCTCGCGATTGACGTCCATGTACACACGCGCCAACTGCGCGGTGATCAGGCTGGCGCCGTGCGCGGGTCCGCGCTCGACCAGGCGATCCACGTAGGCGTCTTCCGATCTGCGGATCGCCGAGGCGTCAAGGCGCGAGGCGGCCATCATCACTTCGGGATACAGCCGCCCTGAATGCGGCGACGCGAACACCAGGGGCGACGCCGCGCAGCCTATCGCCGGGTGTGTGACGACGAAAGGCGCAATGACCTCGTCATCGTCTTGAAACGAACTCGTTGGCTCCCGGGCGTTCATCCGCCCATATTCGGGAATGCGCGCGCCGGGTCAAACTTCGCGCGCATGAGGCGGCTTGATTTCGTCGAGGGGCGCACCACGCTTGCGCCGGCGGCCCGGCGCCGGTATATCCCGCTCCCCGGCGCCTGCGGGCGCAGCGAAATTCGGACGCGTAGCTCAGCGGGAGAGCACTACGTTGACATCGTAGGGGTCGCTGGTTCGATCCCAGCCGCGTCCACCATTTTTCCTATATGAGCCGTCGCCTCCCAAAGGCGGCTTTTACGCACGCCCGCGAAACACCCACAACCGGCAAAGAATGAACAGGGTGAGCGTGTAGCTGACCGCCGCTGCTGCTTGCGCAAGCACAGGCGCGGGGCCGGCGTGGCCAAACCAGCGGGTCGCGAGGGCCAGCACGGTCTGATTGACCGCGAACGCCACAAGAGCTGCGAGCGAGAACCTCCCCGCCGCCGGTCCCAGCCGGCCCTGGTCGGCGAACGTGAAACGCCGGTTCAGGGTGAAGCTGAGGATGAAGCCCACGGCATAGCCGCCGGCGTTGGCCAGATGCGGCGGCGCCCGCAGGCCAAACTGCAGGATCATGATCACGCCGAACCCCACCGCCGTGTTGGCCACTCCGACGATGGCGAAACGAACGGCCGTCCAGATCAGGGCGACGAGGGCGTCGAGCCGCTCCATCTGGTTGTCAACGACCACCGGCGCCCGCCTCCGCGCCGGTCGTATTCGCCGCGGCGTCGACCATGGACGCCGAAGAGACGACCTCATCGATGAGATAGAGCGGCCGCCCCTTCACCTGCTGGAATATCCGTCCGACGTAGGCGCCCAAAATGCCCAGGCAGGCCAGCTGCGTGGTCGAAAAGAAGATCATGATCAGGGCCAGACTGGTCCAGCCCGGCGCCGTATGGCCGGCGAGGAACCCGACCATCACGTAGATGGCCAGGATGCCGGCGGCGAGCGCGCCGGCCGCCGCCATGAAGCCGGCGAGCCGCAGCGGCACGGTGGAGAAGCTGGTCAGCCCCGCCGCCGCCAGCCGGAGCATCTTGCCGAGCGAGTAGCCGGTCCGGCCGGCAAACCGCGGCTCGCGGTCATAGAGCAGCTCGGTCTGGGCGCCGCCCAGCCAGGCTACCATCCCGCGCAGGAAACGATCCTGCTCGGGCATCGCGTTCAGCCGATCGAGGATCCTGCGCGAGATCAGCCGGAAGTCGCCGGTGTCTCGGGGGATCTCGACCTCGGCCAGGCCGCTGAGCAGGCGATAGTAGAGCCATGCCGTACTCAGCTTGAGCGGGTTCTCGGCGGACCGGCTCCGGCGGCGGCCGTAGACGACGTCATACCCCTCGTCCATGCGCTGCATGAGCGCGCCGAGCAATTCGGGCGGGTCCTGAAGGTCGGTGTCGATGATCAGGACGCGCGCGCCCCGCGCGCGGGCCAGGCCGGCGGTGACGGCCAGCTGATGGCCGTGGTTTCGCGCCAGGTTCAGGCCGACGATATTGCGGTGCGTGGCGGCGAGCGCCCTGATCCGTGGCCATGTCGCATCGCGCGAGCCGTCGTTGATCAGAAGGATTTCGAAGTCCCCCGGCGCGACGGCCTCGCACGCGGCGACCATGCGCTTCACGAATTCGCCGACGCCGGCCTCCTCATTGTAGCAAGGCGCGACCACCGATAGACGGGGCGCGCCCGTAGCGAAGTTCAAGATGACGTCCCTTCTTCTCCAGCCTCACGGCCGCACGCCGTTCGCGGACACGCCGCTGAACAACGCTGATACCACGACAACGCGCGAATCATGCGAGGCCGCACCTGATGACGTCGGACGACGCCTTGACCGCTGAATCGCCGATGGCTGAAATCAGAAGCGAAAACACCGACTGGCGGCGGTTTGTTGTTCTCGTCGGCCTGGCGGCCCTGGCGATGTTCGTGTTCTGCCTAGTCGACCAGGACATGTTCGCCGACGGCGACACCAACTGGCACGTGGCGACGGGACGATGGATCCTGATCCACCGCTTCGTGCCGACCACCGACCCGTTTTCGTTCTCGGCCTATGGACATCGCTGGATAGCCCACGAATGGCTGTCGGAGGTGCTGATGGCCCTGGCGTGGTGCGCCGCCGGCTGGAGCGGCGTCATGCTGCTGACCGCGGCCGTCGCCGCCCTGGCCATGGGGCTGATAGCGGCCGAACTGGCCAGGCGGGTGGGAACCCTGTCGGTGATCGCCGGCGTGGCGCTGGTCTTCATGCTTCTCGACGCCCACATCCTCGCCCGGCCGCACATGATCGCCCTGCCGGTCCTGGTGATCTGGGTGGCGCAGCTGCTGAAGGCGCGGCGCGAGCGGCGCACGCCGTCTCTGTGGCTGCTGCCGCTGGCCGCGATATGGGCCAATCTGCACGGCAGCGTGATCTTCGGCCTGGCGTTCACCGCGCCGTTCGCGCTCGAGGCGTTCCTGGAGGCGAGAGGGGACGCGATCGCGCCCCTGCCGGCGCCGGCGCGGATCGAGAACGTCAAGCCCGGCTGGCGGCCGCGCGTGCGGCTGGCGATCGGCCGCGTGAGACCGCTGATCGTGCGCGAACGGCGCGCGATCTTCGACGGCGGCGCTTGGATTGTCGCCCTCAAATGGGGCGGGTTCCTGATCGCCGCGTGCGCCTGCGCGCTGCTGACGCCCAATGGCCTCGATGGCCTGATGTATGGCTTCTACGTCACCTCGATGCCGCATCTGCGGTCGATCAACGAGTGGAAATCGTTCAATTTCGACAATCCGTCGTCGTTCGAATTCGCCCTGCTCTTCACCCTGTTCGTCTGTCTCTACCGGGGTCTGAAGATGGGCGCTCTGCGGCTGGGGTTGCTGCTGCTGACATTCTACATGACGCTGCAGCACCTGCGACAGGAACTGGTGATCGCGGTGATGGCGCCCCTGCTGCTGGCCGATCCGATGCGCCGCGCCCTTCAGCCGGCGTGGCCGGCTCGGCCGTCACCGATCGTCTGGCCGCGGTGGCGCGAACTCGCCATCGCGGCCGCGGTGGCGGCGGTGCTGTTCGCCGGCCCCGCGGCCTGGCGCGTTGTCAATCCGGAGATCCGCGGTAACGGCGCCGTCGTGCCGCTCACCGCCCTCGCGCGCGTGCCCCCGGCCTTGCGGGTCAAGCCGGTGTTCAACGACTACAGCTTCGGCGGCTGGCTTGTTTACAAGGGCGTGCGGCCGTTCATGGACGGCCGGTCCGACATGTACGGCGACAACCTGCTGAAGGTTTACCTGGACGTCGCCGGCGGCGATCCGGCGTCGATCGACAAGGCGTTCAAGCACTACAATATCCAGTGGACGATCATGACGCCCGGCAGCGGCCTGGCCAAGGCGCTCGACAAGCGGCCGGGCTGGCGGCGGTTCTACGCCGACAAATGGGCGGTGGTGCACGTGCGTCAGGACGCGCTGCCGGCGACGCCGGGGCGCTGACCGGCCAATGGCGTGATCGGTGTCCAGGTCGGGCAGCCGGCAGTGTGGTTGATTGCTGGCCCGACGCCTCACCGTGAATGTCGTAAGTAGGGCGGTTAGCCAGTGACCGGAGTCGACCCAGAGCGGCTCTTAGTCGGATCGTCTCATTTGCCGAATTTCTCAACTCGCCACCCGTAAGCGCGCTTGAGCGACGCAATTCGTGCTTGTGTCTCAGCCTCCCGGCATGCGAGCTCAGCAGGAAATGCGGCGGTTCCGCCATCAAAAAGCTTCCGCTCCGCTATGCAGGTAGCGTCTCGATACTGCACCCAAGCGCGCTCGGCTTGCACAAGCCATCGACGGTCATCAGAGACCAGAACCTGCATAATCCGTTCATACGTATCATTCAGGCGCGCATCTGAAGCTTTAAGCGCTCGGCTAAAGCAACTCACCAAATCGGGGGTCGTGACGTCTGTTTTGCAAGGACTGGAGGGAGCGTTGAAGTCCTGTGCCGATGATGGGGACGCCGGCATGAGGGCTCCGAAGAGTGCCACACCGATGAGGCGAATGCGTGGGTTCATAGCGTGAACCTAGCACTGCCTTGGAAGGACAGAAATCCATCCAATTCGGAACTTCGGAAGGGCCGCTTTGCGGCGCCCCTTCTGGCCGGCCGTGAACTACGGGCAAGTCGGTAGGGTTCGCGGGGTCAGGCGTGCCGGGTCTATCCTGTAGACTCGCAGGTCCGGATTTGGATCGGTCCCCGCGAACATCGCCCCAGAAAACCGCGCGAGCAGTTGAGTTCTAACCTCTGGCCCGGCGTCGAGCGGCGCATCTGTGATCAGGTAGGCCGGACCGGCCGACTGCGCGAAATCCTCCAGCCGCTGCCCCAGCGCGACCCCGTTCGGCCGGTCGTCGTAGTCGTAGTTCCACCGTTGATAGGTGTTCCAGCACTGCTTCTGGACATTGAACGTTGGCCGTCCGAGCTCGCCGGTCAGGTCCGTGCCGAGGAAGCCCGGCAGCGCCGCCCAGGGTGCGTCGGCAAGTTTCCGCTCGCGGACCCAATCGGCCAGGGGCCGCGCATAGCTGAACGGCTGAACGATGGAACAGCCGGCTATCCAGAGGCCGCCGGCCGCCAGGGATACAAGCCAGACCCGCGCGACCATGCCGGGATCGGCGCCGGTCAGGTCCTTTTGTATCCACAGCAGGCCGATGAGCAGGACGACGATCAGGCCGGCGTGCCGCACCTGGATCGGATAGATCGCCACCCCGATGACGATCAGGCCGAGGCAGAAGAGCAGGTACGCCCCGGCGAGCCGCCAGTCGCGCCGCAATACGAATACCCCCGCGATCGGCGTCAGAGCGCCGAGGACCCAGGCGACGGGGGTCGGCGGGCGCCACAGCCAGACCGCCGGGTACGACCCGACCTGGACCGGCGCGATGTCCGACGACATCGTGAGGATCGCCCGCGCCAGGTGAGCGCCCAGCGCCCACCCCGCCGCCGGCCGTGGAAACGCGTCGGCGGCCGGAGTGACGCTCGCCACGGCGATGAGGCCGGACACCAAAAGCAACGCCGCGCCGCTCCACGACCAGCGCCGCTCGACGAAGACCAGCAGCAGGGCGCCCACGCCGGCCAGCATCGCCAGGTGAACGGCCGTGTTGCACATCAGGGCCAGCAGCAGCCAGGACCAGCGCGTGCGCCGTAAAGCCACGAACCCGAAGAACAGCAGGACGCCCAGCCCATAGTTGCGGGCGATGACGCCATATTCGAACACCAGGAAGTAGCCGAGCGAGATCAGCAGCTTCATAGGCCAGGAGAACGGCGCCTTGCGCCAGAGGATCGCCTGGAAGCCGACCGCGATTAACGCCTGGGCGACTTGCAGAACGATCGGCGAGGCGCTGACCTTCGATGCGGCGGCCAGAAGAAGATACCAGAGCGAGGGATGGCCCTCGTAGTGCAGCATCGCGAACAGGCGACCCGGCGGCAGGCGAGCGACCAGCAGCGCCTCGGTCTCGTCCCGCCATGGCGAGTGGATCAGGGCCAGCACGACCTGAAGCGCGACGACGGCGGCAAAGACGATCAGGCCGCAGGGAAAGGCGGTCGCGAGGCCGGCGTCGATCGCGTGTCGACCACTCCCGCCCGTCAAACGGGGCGAGTTATCGGGCGATATCAAATCAGGATCGAGGTGTCCCAAATCGGGGGAGTCCTAAGAGAGGCCGACAGATCGCGTGGAGCTCGCCCCGGCAGGTACGCGACACCGTCGGATTCGACAAACCCCGTGCAAACTTGGACTGTTCACCGATTGGGCTCGCGTTGAAACCAGGGGGCATTGATGGTTGATGCGGCTCATGAAACGGTGGGCCCCCGCAGCATTCGTCGCCGTCGTCCTGCTCTGCGGCCTGGCGATCCGTTGGGTGCTGCAGGGCCACGTGTCGGGCGATGCGCGCGTCTACCTGCTGCCGTGGTACGGTTTCGCGCGCGCCCGCGGGCTCGCCTCGCTCCGATTCCCTTTCACGAACTATACGCCCTACTACACCTATGTCTTGGTGGGCCTCACGCGACTGGAAGGCCTGGCGGCTCCACTGACCTTGATCAAGGCGGTGTCCGCGATCTTCGAACTGGGATGCGCGATCGCCGTGACGCGCCTGGTGCGCACGACCGGCGGCGGACCCTGGGCCGGCGCCCTGGCGTTCGCCGGCGTCTGGCTGGCGCCCACCGTGTTGCTCAATGGGCCGTATTGGGCGCAGGCGGACAGCATCTGGACCTTCTTCACCCTCCTGTCGCTGACGGCGTTCATGAAGGGGCGAAACGGAATTCCATCGTTCGCGCTCGCCTTCGCGGTGAAGTCGCAGAGCGTCTTCTTTGGTCCGTTCCTGCTTGCAATGATGTTCAGGCGCCGAACTCTCTGGATGTGGCTCGCCATGATCCCAGCGGTGTATCTTCTGCTGGCCGCGCCCGTCCTGATCGCCGGCCTGCCTCTTCGCAACGTGCTGTCCGTCTATATCGATCAGGCGAACACCTACCACGCCTTGAGCGCCAATGCCGCCAACGTCTGGATCTTCGGATCGATCGATGAGACCGCGGGCGTCATCAGCGGCCTGATATTGGCGGGCGTGGCCGGCTTGTTCCTGGCGATCCTGACCGCGCGGGTGTCGACCGACGATCGTGAGGGCCTGCTGATCGCGGCCTGTGCATCGCTGCTGATCATGCCGTTCCTGCTGCCGAAGATGCATGACCGCTATTTCTACGCATTCGAGGTCGCCTCGATCGCGCTCGCCTGTGCAAACCCCCGCTACATCGGCCTGGCAATCATCGCGCAGGCCAACGGCGTCCTGTCCTACATGATGTTCGACGAGCGCCTGCCGTTGGCGACGCTGGCGCCGGCCGCGGTCTGCAACGCCGGCATGGCGATCGTCCTCGTCGAACAGATGATCAGGCCGAAGCATGGCCGGCGCTCGTCGCTGGCGCCTTTGGCGGTGTTCATCGGCGCTGCCGTGCTCATGCTCGCCCTGTTGACGACCTACCCCCGACACGGGCCCCTTGGATGGGTTCCCTTCTGCGCCGCCGCCTTCACCCTTGCGGGCGCCTTCCTGTTGTTCAACATTCGGCGCGGCGGTCTCGCGCCGAAATCTGCGGCCCAGAACCTCGCGGCGGGAAAGCCTGGTTAGTCGCCTAGCGGTTGAATTCCGTCACGCCGGACCAGGCGAATAGCGCCAGGGCTGCGAGGATCAAGCCGTAGCCGGCCACCTTGATCGGGGTGAGGTGCTCGTCGAACAAAACGGACGCGGCCACGGCGACACCAGCGAGCACGCCGACGGTCAGGACGGGCTGAGCGATGGTCAGCGGCAGGCGCGACATCGAGGATGCATAGAATACGAACGATATGAGATAGGCGACGATGGCGGCCAGCAGCCGCCAGTCCAGCGCGGCCTGCAACAGCCCCGGGTGAGCGGCGCGGTCGATCGCCGCGTATTTCAGGAAGACGCTGGCCGCCACGTTCCCGGTGACCGCCAGCCCCAGCAAAAGCCACCCCATGCTCGCTACCCTCTGATCTCGTGGTCCCGCATCCGGGTGCTTATGGCCCCACCAGGGAAAATCTCCTATGGTCGGCAATCTGCGTGGCAGACCCGCACGGCGGCGGAACCGGAGAGGGCGATGAGTGAAAAAACCACCGCCAGGGCTGGCTCGCCGCGCCGGTTGAGCCGCGCGCGCCGCACCGCGACCCATGTTTCGCACGGCCCCGCCACCGCGATGGCTCCGGCCTTCTCGCCCGATAACGGCCGCGGGTCGACAAACAACTCGCTGGCTCAATACCTGAAGATCGCCAGGCTCGATCATTGGGTCAAGAATGCATTCATGCTGCCGGGCGCAGCCCTGGCGTACACCTTGTCTCCCGTCGTGTCGTTCGACCTGCTGGTCCGGGTTTTCGTCGGACTGCTGTCCACGGGCCTCATAGCGTCGGCCAACTATACCATAAACGAGTACCTGGACGCCGAGTTCGACAAACTCCACCCGCTGAAGCGGGATCGACCGGCCGCGCTTGGAAACATAAGAGGAAGGTTTGTCGCTGTTCAATATATTGCCTTGGTGTCGGCGGGCCTTGCGGCCGCCTTTTCCATAGGCCCATATTTCCTTGCCGCCTCGGTTGCACTTCTATTGATGGGGATCGTCTACAATGTACGACCCTTCCGCACCAAGGACCGCGTGATCGTCGACGTCATCAGCGAGTCGGTGAACAACCCGTTGCGGTTCCTGCTCGGATGGTTCTGTGTGACCACCGCCGCCTTTCCTCCCAGCAGCGCTCTGCTGAGCTATTGGGCGGGCGGCGCGTTCCTGATGAGCATGAAACGCTATGCGGAGTATCGTCAGATCGCAAATCCGGCAATCGCCGGCAGCTACAGGCGATCGTTCGCCTTTTATACCGAGCGCCGCTTGCTGGTGATGGCGTTCTTCTATGCCCTGAACACGACATTGTTCCTTGGTATATTTCTGATCAAATACCGTATCGAATTCGTGTTGCTGTTTCCACTCCTTTCGCTTTTATTCGTCGAATATTTTCGGATGTCGATGGGCGACGGATCGACCGCCTATGCGCCGGAAAAATTATATAAGGAGGGTCGATTGATGGCGATACTAGCCGCGATGCTCGTCATGACCCTCGTTCTGCTGTGGGTGAAGCTTCCGTTCCTCGATTTTCTGCTCCAGAAAATCGACCTCAGGCCTCATTGATATCACCGGGCGGGTCGCGCTATTCGACCAGCCGTCACCGGCGGGCGCAGGCTCGCCGCATTGTCCAACATCAAGGGAAGCGTCACATGGAATATCGCCTGCTGGGCCGAAGCGGCCTGAAAGTCTCCGTCTATAGCTTCGGCGCCATGACCTTCGGCGGTTCCGGCTATTTCAAGGGGGTGGGCCAGACCAAGGCCGACGCCGCGCGGCGGCAGATCGACATGTGCATCGACGCCGGGGTGAACCTGTTCGACACCGCCGACGTCTATTCGGACGGTGAGTCCGAGGAGATCCTCGCCGAGGCGCTCGGCGGCAAGCGCCAGTCGGTGCTGGTGGCGACGAAGGTCTTCGGCGCCATGGGGCCGGAGACGAACGATCGCGGCGCCTCGCGCCATCACATCGTGCGCGCCTGCGAGGCCAGCCTGCGGCGGCTGAAGACCGACTACATCGACCTCTACCAGATCCACAACCAGGACACCCTGACGCCGCCGGAGGAGACCATGCGCGCGCTCGACGATCTCGTCCGCGCCGGCAAGGTGCGCTACGTCGGCTCCTCGAACTTCAGCGGCTGGTGGAAGATGCGCTCGCTGGCCGTCTCCGACCGCTACGGTCTGGAGCGCTATGTCAGCCAGCAGATCCAGTACTCGCTGCTGTGGCGCGACGCCGAATACGAACTGCTGCCGCTGGGCGTCGCCGAGGGGGTCGGGGCGCTGATCTGGAGCCCGCTGGCCAGCGGTTATCTTTCGGGCAAGTTCGCCGACGGCGCCCAATCGGTCCCGACGCGGCTGGGCGGCGGCCGCCTCGCCGCGATCGACGACGAGCGCGCGCGCACGGTCATCGGCACGCTGAACGAGATCGCCGCCGAACACGACGGCGCGTCGGCCTCGCAGGTCGCGCTCAACTGGCTGGTGCGCAAGGCCGGCGTCAGCTCGGTGATCATCGGCGCGCGCACCGACGAACAGCTCACCGACAATCTGGCGG
>Ga0302314_10006883_pt1 | contig 20507 bp, 20 predicted proteins | sample III_Palsa_N2_3_FD_200533 | JGI IMG/M metagenome (GOLD analysis project Ga0302314, IMG submission 200533) | Peat permafrost microbial communities from Stordalen Mire near Abisko, Sweden - III_Palsa_N2_3 | ecosystem: Environmental > Terrestrial > Soil > Palsa > Peat permafrost | place: Sweden... | reverse complement strand
TCGGAGTGATCGCTCCACCGTCTAACCGGATCCGCAGCGTGAGTGTTCCGCTCTGGCTCGGATCGAAACAAGTTCCGATCCGAGCCAGAGCGGCCTGATTGTAGGGCGCGGCGCTGATCGACGCCGCACTGATTCCGGTCCCACCCTTCTACAGCCGCACCCAATCCGGGATCTTCGGCGTCAAATTGGTCTCCCCCGCCGAAATCGGCCCGCGATCCAGACTGTCGATACGGATGACTGCCAGCCCCATGCTTCCCTGATGCGAGCGCATCTCGCCGACCTCCTGGCCGTTCAAGGTCAGGATCGCGCCCGCTTCCGGCGCCGGCCCATCGATCTCGACCGGCAGCAGGCGCTTCTTGATCTGGCCGCGATATTTGCTGCGGGCGGTGACTTCCTGGCCCATGAAGCAGCCCTTTTGCCAATCGACGCCGTGCAATTCGTCGAAGCCGGCTTCGAGCAGAATGGTCTTTTCCGTCACCATGTCGCGGCTGCCGTCGGCCAGGCCGAGGGCGATGCGCTGAGCATCCCACACGGGAAATTCGCTTTCCGGCAGATCGGGGGGCGCAGGCAGCCAGACGCGCTGGCCGGCGGCGGCCAGGCGCGGATCCATGATCGAGAGCCCACCTTCCCAGGGTGCGACCGATCCGGCTTCCCGCTCCGGCGCCCCGATGATGGCGTAGACCTGCCAATCATCCTTCGGCGCCAGGGTCACTTTGGAGCGCAGGCGGAAACGCGACAGGCGCTTGATCAGATCATCGCGCCCCGCCGCCTCGGCCTCGAGCAGCAACACCCCTTCATGCTCGGCGAGGAAGAAATCATAGAGATATTTGCCCTGCGGCGTCAGATAGGCGCCATAGAGGGCACGGCTCTGCGAGGCCTGCTCGACATCGGCGCTGACCAGCCCTTGCAGGAAGGGGCGGCGATCCTCGCCGGAGATCGCGATCAAGGCGCGATGTTTCAAAGGGATATAGGCGGACATGGGGTTAACTTGGTCCGTGGTCCCCATGATGGCAAGGGGATGCTTGCGGGCGGACGCCTCCATCGGCTAAAACACGGCGTCGTTCAGCGACAGTCCTTGTTCCCGTCCCCGGAAAAACCGATGCGTATCCTGCAAGCCCTTGCCGGAGCTCAATATGGCGGCGCCGAGCGTTTCTTCGAACGGCTGGTCCCCGCCCTCGGCGAGTCGGGGGTGGAGCAGCGCGTCCTGATCCGCAGGGACGACCGCCGCCAGGCTTTGCTGGCCGAAGCCGGCGTGACCGACCTGCATCAGATGCCGTTCGGCAACCGCTTCGACATGCTGACGCGCCTGGGCTTCCGCCGCGCCGTGCGCGAATTCGCCCCCGAAATCGTCTTCACCTGGATGAGCCGCGCCACTCAGTTCGCGCCGAAGAGCCCGCTGGGCGGCCACGCCTTCAAGCAGGTCGCCCGCCTCGGCGGCTATTACGACCTGAAATATTACCGCAACTGCGACTATCTGGTCGGCGACACCGAATCGATCGTCGAGTATCTGGTGCGCGAGGGCTGGCCGGCCGAGCGAGCCGTCTATCTGCCTAATTTCGTCGATGCGTCTCCCGGCAAGGCTTTGGCGCGCCATGATTTCTATGTGCCCGAGACGGCGCCGCTGCTGCTCGCCCTGGGCCGGCTGCATACCAATAAGGGCTTCGACGTTCTGCTCAACGCGCTGGCCCAGCTGCCGGAAGCCTATCTGCTGCTGGCGGGCGTCGGCCCCGAGCGCGAGGCGCTGGAAAAACTGGCGGTGCATGCCGGAGTCAAGCCGCGCGTGCGGTTCCTCGGCTGGCGCGAGGATATCGCCGACCTCATGGCGACAGTGGACCTGTTCGTCCATCCGGCCCGCCACGAGCCGCTGGGCAATGTGATCCTGGAAGCCTGGGCGCATTCCCGCGCGGTGGTCGCCACCGCCGCCGACGGGCCGCGCCTGCTGATCGAGGATGGCAAGACCGGCCTGCTGACCCCGATCGACGATGCCCCGGCGCTGGCCGCCACGGTGCGCGGCGCGTTGTCCGACCGCAAGGCGGCGCAGCGCCTGGCCGAAGCCGGCCATGCCCGCTATCGGAAGGATTTCACCAAGGAGGCCGTGGTCGGTCAGTACCGCGCCTTCTTCGAGCGGATCCGCGGCTGATGTGCGGCATCGCCGGTGCGATGGGCCGCACGGGGGATGCGGTCGCGATCGATCTCTTGGAGGCTCTCGGCGTTGCCCAGGCCCATCGCGGGCCGGACGGGCGCGGCCATTACCGCCAGGACTCGGTCGGGCTGGCCCATCAGCGTCTGGCCATCATCGATCTCGCCACCGGCGACCAGCCCCTGTTCGGGCCCGACGGGCTGGTGCTGATCGCCAATGGCGAGATTTACAACAATCCCGAACTCCGCGCCGAGCTGACCGGCGCTGCGTTCAAGACCAAGTCCGATTGCGAGCCGCCGCTGTATCTCTATCAGCGCTATGGGCTCGATTATGTCGATCATTTGCGCGGCATGTACGCCATCGCGCTCTATGACCCGGCGAACAGGCAATTGGTGCTGAGCCGCGACCCGTTCGGCATCAAGCCGCTCTATTACGCCGAAACCGCCAGCCATTTCCTGTTCGCGTCCGAACCGCAGGCGATCCTCGCCACCGGACTGGTCCAACGCCGGGAGCGAACCCAGAGCCGCGACGCGCTGATCAATCTGCAATTCACCACCGGCGCCGAGACCATCTTCGAGGGCGTCTATCGCCTGTTGCCGGGCGAGACCATCGTCGTGCGCGACGGGCTGATCGCCGCGCGCCGCTATCGAGCCGCCCTGCCGGACGGCGCCCCCCTGCCCGGCCGCGAGGTCGATCTGCTGGCCGAGCTCGATACGCGCCTGGAACAATCGGTGACCCTGCATCAGCGCTCGGACGTGCCCTACGGCATGTTCCTGTCGGGCGGCATCGACAGTTCCGCGGTACTGGCGCTGATGGCGCGGCTGACCTGCAAGCCGGTGCTGGCCTTCACCGCCTACTTCCCGGGAACCTCGGCCCGCGACGAGACCGATCTGGCCGGCAAGCTGGCGCGCGAGGTCGGCGCCGAGCATATCGAGGTGCCGTTCGGCGAAGAGGATTTCTGGCACATGCTGCCGGGCGTCGCCGCCGCGATGGATGATCCCGTCGCCGACTACGCCATCCTGCCGACCGCCAAGCTGGCCATGGAAGCCCGCAAATCGGTCAAGGTGGTGCTGTCGGGCGAAGGCGGCGACGAGCTGTTCGGCGGTTATGGCCGCTATCGCGGCGTCAACCGACCCTGGCCCTTCGCCCGCAAGATGCGGCGCAAGGGCGCCCTGGAAGGTCTCGGCATCCTGAGGGAAAACGGCGCTTGGCGCGCCGGCATGGAGGCGGCGGAAACCGAAGCGCGAACCCATGGCTGGAACCGCCTGCAGCAGGCGCAAGCAGTCGATTGCGCCGACTGGCTGCCCAACGATCTTTTGACCAAGCTAGATCGCTGCCTGATGGCCTATGGCATCGAGGGGCGCGTGCCGTTTCTCGATCCGGTCGTGGCCGAGCTGGCCTTCCGTCTGCCCGATGGGATGAAGCTGGCCGAGGGACGCGGCAAATATCTGCTACGCAAATGGCTGGATGGCGTCCTGCCCTCGGCCGAGCCCTTCTCGCCCAAGCGCGGCTTCACCGTCCCCGTCGCCGACTGGCTGTCGCGCCGGCCCGATCTCGGCCCGCTGCTGGCCGCCCAGCCGCAGATCCAGCAGCTGTGCCGCCCCGGCGCCGTCGAACGCCTGTTTCAACGCCTTGATAAGCGGAACGGATTCGCCGCCTGGACGCTTCTGTTCTATGCTTTGTGGCACCACCGCCATATCCAGAACCGCTCCATCGAGGGCGGCGTATTTGACGTCCTCAGCCAAAAGGGATAACGCCCATGTCCGATTTCGATCTTCTTCTGAAGGGCGGCCGCGCCGTCACGCCGGCCGGCATCGTCGAGGCCGATATCGGCATCAAGGACGGCAAGATCGCCGCCATCGGCAAACTGGACGGCAAGGCGGCCGAGATATTCGACGTCGCCGGTCTGACCGTGCTGCCCGGCGTCGTCGACAGCCAGGTGCATTTCCGCGAACCCGGCCTCGAATATAAGGAAGACCTCGCCACCGGCACCGCCGCCGCGGCGATGGGCGGCGTCACCGCCTTGTTCGAGATGCCCAACACCAAGCCCTCGACCACCACCACCGAAGCCATCCAGGACAAATTCGCCCGGGCAAAGGGCCGCGCCTGGGTCGATCATGCTTTCTATGTCGGCGGCGCCCCGGAGAATGCCGATCAGCTGGCCGAGCTGGAACGCCTGCCAGGCGTGTCGGGTGTCAAGATTTTCATGGGCAGCTCGACCGGCAGCCTGCTGGTCGATGACGAGACGACGCTGAAGCGCGCCCTGGCCTCCGGCAGACGCCGCGTCGCCATCCATGCCGAGGACGAGACCCGCCTCAAGGAACGCCGGCATCTGGTCGAGGGCGGCGCCCATCCCCGCATGCATCCCGTATGGCGCGACGACCAGACCGCCATCCTCGCCACCCAGCGCGTGCTGCGCCTGGCGCGCGAGGCCAACCGGCCGGTCCATGTGCTGCATATCACCACGGCGGATGAAATTGAGATCCTGTCGAAGAACAAGGATATCGCCTCGGTCGAGGTGACGCCGCAGCATCTGACCCTGTCGGCGCCCGAATGCTACGACCGCCTCGGCACGCTGGCGCAGATGAATCCGCCGATCCGCGACGAGGCGCATCGCCAGGGCCTGTGGCGCGGCATCCGCGACGGCATCGTCGACGTGATCGGCTCGGACCATGCGCCGCATACGCTGGAGGAGAAGGCGAAGCCCTATCCGGACAGCCCCTCGGGCATGACCGGGGTGCAGACCCTGGTGCCGATCATGCTCGACCATGTGGCGGCCGGGCGGCTGACCTTGGAGCGGTTTGTCGATCTGACGGCGGCCGGACCGGCGCGTCTGTTCGGGATGAAGGCCAAGGGCCGGATCGCGGTGGGATACGATGCCGACTTCACCGTGGTGGACCTGAAGGCCCAGCGCAAGATCACCAATCAGTGGATCGTCAGCAAATGCGGCTGGACGCCGTTCGACGGGATGAAGGTGACCGGCTGGCCGATCGCCACCATCATCCGCGGAAATGTGGTGATGCGGGAGGACAGCCTGCTCGGCGATCCTTTGGGGACTCCGCTGCGCTTCCTGTAGAGGGCGGTAAAGAGGTTTTTTCTTTTTGGGCCGCAAGGCGGCCCCGCGCTGCCGACGGCCGCGGTCCCACAGGTAATATAGCTTGGCGCGGTAGCCCAGCGGCTGGAAGCCGCGTCCGGCGCTTGAGGGACTATTTAATGAACCGCCGTGGACGGCATGCGCTCCGCGCTACCGCGCGGCCGTTCCCTTTTGGTGTCTTCCTCGCCGGCGACGCGGACTGAATGGACGACGCCGTCGATATGGCGCGACCAGTAGGTGAGGAAACGGCGCAGCTCCGGATAGTCCGGGGCAAGGTCGTAATCCTGCCAGACCAGGCTCTGCAGATCGTCGGGATTGTCGAAACTGTGAAAGAAGATTTCGACTGTCGTCAGTCGATAATCGTCTCGCGCTTCCTGCATTGCGGCCATGTGAGCCTCCCGCTCCAAAGTCCCTAAGACTTAGACACAGCAAGAGGCGTGCCATACTTGCGCGGCGCCACGGACTCTTTGATTGGCGCGGGGTTCGGGCGGACCGACCGCGATGCTCTACACGCGTGGTCTAGGCAGGAAGTGCCTAAGTCAGGGCGATGGGGGTCAGAATTGCCTGCGCCGCCTTGGCCGCGAAATCGAGATCGGGCAACAGCTGGATCTCCTCGCCGACGGCGCCCGCCTCGAGGGCGATCTCCTCGCATTCCTTCGGATGGGCGTAGACCCAGGCGACGATATCGTCGAAATCCGACAGGTCGGCGGCCAGCGGCACATAATTCTGCCAGGGCACCAGCCGGTGATAGAACCATTGCCGGAAGTTCCGGGCCGAGGCCACCTTGAGGATCGTCGCCCCGCCGATCATCTTGTCGAGCAGGCTCCAGGCATTGGTCCAGCCATCTACATCGATGAGATAGCGATAATCGAAGAATTGAAGCTTAGGCACCTCCGCTTTGACGGCGCCCTCAAGGGTCAGGGAGTCGCGCAGATGAGGTTCGGAGACGGAACCGAGGTTTATCAGGCCGATATCGAGGCGGGTGCCATGCGCGCTGTCCCGCGCCGCTTGGCACAGGCGCAGCCGCTGCTGGCAGGACCAATCCCGCGGATTTCGCGGATCGGGCTGGGACAAGCGCAGGCCGCCCGAGCCGCCGCGCCAGAAAATCTCCTCACGACGCGCGCGCCAGGGCTTGGCCTGCTGCTCGGCATAGGCGCGATAAAGGGCATTGTTGTCGTTGAAGAAGAAATAGGGATCGGGAACCAGGATCGTAGTCGGCCGCGTCGAGGAGAAGGCCATGCGCGGATAGGCGCCCCCATCATTGCCGTCGCCGATATCGACGATCAGCTGAGCCCGCTGACCGTCGGGGATTTCCGCGGCGACTCGCGACAACAGCGCGCCGACCAGCGGAAAGCGCCGCAGATCGGCAACCGGATGGGCCAGCAGGTCGAGGACGACATGGACGATCACACCGTGGCGCGACAGATGGGCGGTCAGATGGTCGATGGCGGCGACGGGGAAAGGCAGCAGCGCCCTGGGATGCACCTTGAAGGAGATGGGCACGGTGCCGCCGGCCGCCGCCGCCGACGTGAAGGCCATCTCCAGCAGAGAAACCCATTCCGCGTGCTTCCGCGCTTGCAGCGCCTTGTCGGCGAGGTCTCTGAGCTGAAAGGCGGCATCGAGGAAATCGGTCTTCATGACCCTTCCCACTTCCTCAAAAAAAAACGCGGGGAGAAGCTCTCTCCCCGCGCTTGCAACCGTGTCTGGTCAACCGGCGTAGGTCGAACCCCACCAATAGACCCAGACGAACAGGAAAATCCACACCACGTCCACGAAGTGCCAGTACCAGGCGGCCGCCTCGAAACCGACATGCTGCTCCGGGGTGAAATCACCCTTGATCGAGCGGACCAGGCAGACCAGCAGGAAGATGCTGCCGCAGAAGACGTGGAAGCCGTGGAAGCCGGTGGCGAGATAGAACACCGACGGATAGATACCATCCTTGAGACCGAAGGTGGCTTCGCCATATTCGTGCGCCTGGCAACCGAGGAAGGTGAAGCCCAGGACAACGGTGACGATCAAGCCGAGGATCAACTGGCCGCGCTTGCCGTGCTTCAACGCATGGTGCGCCCAGGTCAATGTAAAGCCGGACGTCAGCAGGATGACGGTGTTGATGAAGGGCAGGCCCCAGGCGTCCATCGGCTTGATGGCGGCCGGCGGCCATTGGGTGATATCCGGACTGATATGGAAGGCGTTATGGAAGAAGGCCCAGAAGAAGGCGACGAAGAACATCACCTCGGAGGCGATGAACAGACCCATGCCGAGGCGCAGGCCATGCCGCACCACCGGCGTATGCACCTTCTCGACCTGGGCTTCCTTGACCACGTCGCGCCACCAGAAAATCATGGTCAGCAAGATCAGGGCGAAGCCCGCGAACAGGATCTCCCTGCCGCCGCCGGCCCACCAATGGACGGCGCCGAAGGCGGTCACGAAAGCCCCGGCCGAACCAACGAGGGGCCAGGGGCTGGGATTGACCAGATGATAGGGATGGGCGGGCTTGCCTTGGCTCATGATGCTCCCTCGTTGCCTTTTGGCGTTCTGAAGAATGAGTAGGACAGAGTGATGGCGGTGACGTCGGACGTATTAGGATCGGTGGCGATCGCCGGATCGATGAAGAACTGAACCGGCATCTCGGCCGTCTGCCCCGCCGCCAGCGTCTGCTCGGTGAAGCAGAAGCACTGGATCTTGTTGACGTACTGACCGGCCTTGGCCGGCGTGACGTTGAAGGCGGCGGTGCCGGTGATGGTTTCCTTGCCCTGGTTCTCCGCGGTGAAGGTGGCGATGTTGGGCTCACCCAGATGGATGGTCATCGAGGTCTGGTCCGGCACGAACCGCCAAGGCAGACCCTTGGCGGTGTTGGTGTCGAAGCGGATCTCGATGGTCCTGGCCTGAACCTCCCCCACCGGCGCGCTCGTCGCGATGCGCGGGGTTCCCCCGAGCCCGGTCGCCTTGCAGAACAGTCTGTAGAGCGGCACGCTGGCGCACACCAGCCCGACCATGACCGACAGGGCCACGAATACCCCGAGGAGCGTTTTGGTCTTGCCGCTCAACATGACTTACTCCGCCGGATGGGCGTGCGGAACGTCACCGATGACCGGCGGTACCTCGAAGGTATGGAAGGGCGGCGGCGAAGCCACCGTCCATTCCAGCGTCGTGGCGCCCACGCCCCACTGATTGGCGGGAACCGTGACCTTGCGGGTCAGCGCGTAGATCACGACGAACACGAAGAACACGGCGCCCGCGAAGCCGATGAAGGCGCCGATCGAGGAGACCATGTTCCAGCCGGCGAAGGCTTCAGGATAGTCCGGGATACGGCGCGGCATACCCTGCAGACCCAGGAAGTGCTGGGGGAAGAAGGTCAGATTGACGCCGATGAAGGTGATCCAGAAATGCGTCTTGGCGAGCACTTCGGGGATTTCCTTGCCGGTCATCTTGCCGAACCAGTAGTAGAACGCCGCGAACATCGCGAACACGGCGCCGAGCGACAGCACATAATGGAAATGCGCGATGACGTAGTAGGTGTCGTGCAGCGAGACGTCGACGCCGGCATTGGCCAGCACGACGCCGGTGACGCCGCCCATGGTGAACAGGGCGATGAAGCCCAAGGCCCACAGCATCGGGCTCTTGAACTCGATCGAGCCGCCCCACATGGTCGCCAGCCAGGAGAAGATCTTGATGCCCGTGGGGACGGCGATGACCATGGTGGCGGCCACGAAATAGGCGCGGGTATTGACCGCGAGGCCGGTGGTGAACATGTGGTGCGCCCACACGACGAAGCCGACCACGCCGATCGAGACCATGGCGTAGGCCATGCCCAGATAGCCGAACACCGGCTTCTTCGAGAAGGTCGAGACGATCTGGCTGACGATGCCGAAGGCCGGCAGGATCATGATGTAGACTTCGGGGTGGCCGAAGAACCAGAACAGATGCTGGTACAGCAGCGGGTCGCCGCCGCCGGCCGGATCGAAGAAGGTGGTGCCGAAATTGCGGTCGGTCAGCAGCATGGTCAACGCGCCGGCGAGAACCGGAACGGCCAGCAGCAGCAGGACCGCGGTAACCAGCATCGACCATACGAACAGCGGCATGCGGTGGAGCGTCATGCCCGGCGCGCGCATGTTGAGGATGGTGGTGATGAAGTTGATCGCGCCGAGGATCGACGAGATACCGGCCAGATGGAGCGCCAGAATCGCGTAATCGACCGAGGGGCCGGGATGGCCGGTGGTGGACAGCGGCGGATAGAGCGTCCAGCCGGTACCGGCCCCGGTGCCGGTGACCGCCGACAGGATCAGCAGCGTGAAGGCGAAGGGCAGCAGCCAGAAGCTGATATTGTTCATGCGCGGGAAGGCCATGTCCGGCGCGCCGATCATCAGCGGCACGAACCAGTTGCCGAAACCGCCGATCAGGCCGGGCATGACGGTGAAGAACACCATCACCAGGGCGTGGGCGGAGACGACCGAATTGTAGAGCTGCCAGTCGCCGCCGAAGGTGGTGCCGCCCGGATGCAACAACTGCATGCGGATCGCCACCGACGCGGCCCCGCCGATCAGGCCGGCGATGATCGAGAAGATGATGTAGAGGGTGCCGATGTCTTTATGGTTGGTCGAAAACAGCCAGCGGGCGACGAAGCCCGGCGCGCCGTGATCATGCGAATGATCATGCCCATGGGCGTGATCGTGATCGTGGCCGTGGGAGGCGGTCATTTTTCTAATCCCTCAATCAGTGGCCGGCCGAAGCCAGCTGAGACGTTGCGGCGGAGGAGGACTTCTGGGCGGTCTGCGCCACCCAGGCATCGAAATCTTCCTTCGACACCGCCTCGACCTGGATCGGCATGAAGCCGTGATTGATGCCGCACAGCTGCGAGCACTGGCCGTAATAGGTGCCGGGGCGTTCGGCCTTGAACCAGGTTTCGTTCAAGCGGCCGGGCACGGCGTCGATCTTGACGCCGAAGGCCGGGACGGACCAGCTGTGGATCACGTCGTCGGCGGTGGCCTGCACGCGGATCACGGCGCCGACCGGCACGACCACATGCTGGTCGGTGGTCAAGAGGCGCGGCTGGCCGGCTTCGAGGCTGTCATCCTGCACCATGTTCGAATCGAAGCTGATGTTCTGGTCGGGATAAGCGTAGGACCAATACCATTGATGGCCGGTCACCTTCAGCGTGTAATCGGCGCTCTCGGTCCGGTCCATCGCGTAGAGAAGCTTGAAGGACGGGAACGCGATGGCGACCAGGATCAGCACGGGGATCAGGGTCCAGGCCACTTCGAGCACCGTATTGTGCGTCCACTGCTGGGCCACCGGATGCCGCTTGTGGCTGAAGCGAACCATGATGATGCCCATCAGAGCGAACACGAACACCGTGATGACGATGATGATCACCGTGATGGTGGTATGCAGATCCTCGATCTGATGCATGGTCGGCGAGGCTGCTTCCTGTTGCCACAGGCCCCACGGCTTGGGCTGGTCGGCGAACGCCTGCGACCCGACGCCAAGCATCAGGACCACGGCCATGAGGATTCTATAAAGTCTGGTCATTGGCTCCCCGCATAGACTCATGAGCGACACTGAACAAGACGCTGAACGAGACATAAAGCCGCCGGGACGCATTTTTATGATCCGGCAAGGCGACGGCACCTTCCGGCTGTTTGGCAGTTTAAGGGCGAGAGGGCAGCAGTCAACTAAAGAAGTCCTAAAGTTGACATAATTCTGGTTCGGGGCAGCGGGTTAGCGCCGGATGGTTTATCTCCGCGCCTTGGCGGGAACGTCGATCATGAGGCCGAGTTTCTTCTCGATATCGGACAGGCTTTGCAGATTGCCCTCCGTCTTGGCGACCAGGTCGGGGATATCGTCGCCAAGACGTTCCGGTCCGCCGAGAACCTTCAAATTGGACATCAGATTGGCGAAGGCGATGTCGAGCTTGCCGGCCAGGCCGATCGGATAATCGCGGTCGCGCAGCACTTCCTCGGCGCGCTTGTCGATTTTCTCAAGCTTTTCCACCATCAGGCGGGCGCTCATCGCCATCAGGCGATTGCGCAGATCATCGAGCTCGGCCTTGAGCCGGTCGCGCAGCTGCCCCTGGGTATTGTTGTCGAGCTGGTAGAGGGCGAGCGACATCAGATTGCAGAGACGCTCGGAAGCATGCAGCAAAGCATGCTTGGCGTCGACACGCTGGGGCTGGGGACGCCAGGTCTCGCGCAGGATCTCGGCCAAGGCCTCGATCTCGCCATAGACTCCGCGCGTCGACGTCACCGTCGCCATGGCCTGCCGCTCTTCCGCCGTCGTCGGCGCAATCACCGCGCGCGAATCCACCATTCCTGTTCCCTCACCCACTGCCCAAGACTATTATCTACCTGATCCGCCTGCTCGAACACAAAGAGTTGCCGCGCATACCGCTCATTCTCCCGGAGCCGCTCTTCCCATGTTGACTTTGTCGCCGCTCGAAGCGGAAGCGCTGCGGCTCAGCCTGCTGGTCTCGGCGACCGCGGTGGCCGGTTCGCTGCCCGCGGGCGTGGCGGTCGCCTGGCTGCTGGCTCGCGTCCACTTTCCCGGCAAAACGGTGCTCGACGGGCTGGTGCATCTGCCCCTGGTGCTGCCGCCGGTGGCGGTCGGCTATCTGCTGCTGGTCAGCATGGGGCATCATGGCTTGATCGGCGCCTGGCTGTTCAACACCTTCGGCGTCAGTTTCGCCTTCAATTGGAAGGGCGCGGCGCTGGCCTCGGCCGTCATCTCCTTCCCGCTGCTGGTGCGCGCCATCCGCCTGTCGATCGAGCAGATCGATCGTGGGGTCGAGGCAGCCGCGGCCACGCTGGGCGCCGGGCCGTGGGCGGTGTTCTTCACCGTCACCCTGCCGCTGGCCCTGCCCGGCATCGCCGCCGGCATCATCCTGGCCTTCGCCCGCTCGCTGTCCGAATTCGGCGCCACCATCACCTTCGTCGCCTCGATCCCGGGCGAGACCCGCACCCTGCCGGTCGCGCTCTACACCGTGACGCAGACCGCCGGCGGCGACGATGAGGCGCTGCGGCTGTGTATCCTGTCGGTGGCGCTGGCGCTGCTGACCCTGGTCGCCGCCGATTGGCTGGCGCGAAGGCTCGAGCGGCGGATGAAAGGTTAGCCATGCTGGACCTCTCTCTGCGGAAACGCCAGGGCGCATTCACTCTCGACATCGCCTTCACCGCCGGCGGCGCGCAAGTCACCGCCTTGTTCGGCCGCTCGGGGGCCGGAAAAAGCAGTATCGTTCGCCTGCTGGCCGGGCTGGACCGGCCCGATAGCGGCCATATCCGCCTCGACGACCGCGAGATCGGCGCCCTGCCGCCGCATAACCGCCGCATCGGGCTAGTGTTCCAGGACAGCCGCCTGCTGCCCCATTACGGCGTTCGCGGCAATTTGCTGTATGGCTTCAAACGGACTCCGGCGGCGCAGCGTTTCATCGCTTTCGACGAGGTGGTCGAGTTGCTCGGACTCGGCGCGCTGCTGGAACGGCGCGTCGGCGCGCTGTCGGGCGGAGAAAAGCAGCGCGTCGCTATCGGCCGCGCCCTGCTGGCCAGCCCGAGACTGCTTTTGATGGACGAACCGCTGGCCGCGCTCGACGGCGCGCGGAAAGCCGAGCTGCTGGACTACATCGCCCGGCTGGCCGGACATTTCCGCCTGCCCATCCTCTATGTCAGCCACTCCCCCGAGGAGATCCTGCGGGTCGCTTCGCGCATGGTGCTGATCGAAGACGGCAAGACGCTGGCCGAAGGGCCGGTCGAGGAGGTGATGAGCCGCGCCGATTTCGCCGCCGCCGCGGGCAGCCGCACCCTGGTCTCGATCCTGAACGCCATGGTCGAAGGCCATGACGAGGCGCGCCAGACCAGCCGCCTCGTTTGGGGAGAGCGCCATATCGACGTGCCGCGCCTCGACCTCGCGCCCGGCAGCGCCGTGCGGGCGCGCATCTCCGCCGATCACGTGATCCTGGCGCGCGGCCCGGTCGAAGGCTTGTCGGTGCGCAACCAGGTGCCGGGCCGGATAGTGTCGCTGCGCTCGGCGGGACACCTCATGGATGTCGAGATCGATGTCGGCGCGCCCCTGCATGCCGAGCTGACGCCCGATTCCTGCCGCGAGCTCGATCTGGCGCCGGGCCGCCCGGTCACCGTGCTGATCAAGAGCGCCGCGATCAACGCGGCCGAGGTGACGTTGAGGCCTGCCGCGCGAGATGGGGACGCTTAGTCGATAGGAAGATTGGGACCTGCGGATCCCGTTCGACGGTGGTGCGATCGCTTAGAGCGACACAGCGAAATCCACCGCCTGTGGGCGCGCAAGCGCGCAGCCCTCCATGGGACCACGGGGGCCTGAAGAGGTCCCCCATGGTCCCATTACGGGCCCTGGAAAAAGGAAAAATAGAGCGTCGATCAGCGCCAGAGCGGAACACCAACGCTGCGGATCCCGTCAGACCTAAGACCATCAGCCCCTGGAGCGTCGTGCCTAAAATCTGCATCAGCTCAATACCGTCATGCCTGCGAAGGCAGGCATCCACCGAAGGGCTGAGTCTGGCCTCGACGTGGACCCCTGCCTCCGCAGGGGTGACGGGTATAATGAAGCAGATTAAAAGCGCGACGCTCTAAATCCCCCGAGCCTTTACGGCGCGTTCTTCAGTAAAGGCTCGACGATCTTGTCCAGCTTGGCCTCGTCCAAACCCTTGTCGTCCTCGGGTATCAGCACCGCCTTGACCATGCCCTTGCGGTCGATGATGTAGGTTATCGGCAAGGCATTGGGCGTGGGAAAGCCGTTGGCTTGGGCATCGCGCGCCACCGCCATCGGATAGCTGACCGTGGCGGCGGTCTGCTTGACCTTGGCCAGGGCGGCCGGCGTATCGATGGACAGGCCGATCATTTCCAGCCCTTCATCGCGATGCCTTTTGTAGAAAGCGTCCAGCATCGGCATCTCGGCGCGGCAGGGCACGCACCAGGTGGCCCAGAAATTGACGATCACGACGTGGTTACGCTGGGCGGACAGGTCGAAAGCGGGCCCCGCCAGGGTCGGCACCGACAGGGCCGGCGCAGGGTCGGCGGCGGAGGCGGAAACCGCCAGCAGCAGCGCGCCCGCGCAAGAAATCGCCTGAAACCACCGCATTGACTGCTCCTTTGCGAGAAAATCCGTCCCTGATGTGGCCAAGCGGGCTGGGAAGATCAAGAGGATCGCTTATATTGGAAGCATGCCCGCGCCCAATAGTCACACTTCCGCTCCCTCCGCCATCCTCGGCAAACTCGCGCCCTTTCTGCGGCCGTACCGTCGCCGCCTGGTCGGCGCCTCGGTAGCCCTCGTGGTGTCGTCGCTGACCGTGCTGCTGCTCGGCCAGGGATTGCGCCATATCGTCGATCAGGGCCTGCAGCAGCGCGACGCCGTCTTGCTGAACAAGGCGGTGGTAGGCTTCATCATCGTCTCCGCCGTCCTCGCCGTGGCTTCGGCGGCGCGCTTCTATCTGGTCTCCTGGATCGGCGAGCGGGTGGTGGCCGATCTGCGCGCCGCCGTGTTCGGCCGGGTGATCTCACTGTCGCCGGCTTATTTCGAGACCACCAAGACCGGCGAGGTGCTGTCGCGCCTGACCACCGACACCGAGCTGCTGCAAACAGTGATCGGCTCGTCGCTGTCGATGGCGCTGCGCAATGTGCTGACCATGGCCGGCGCGCTGGTGATGCTGGCGGTGACCAGCCTCAAATTGACCTTGCTGGTGCTGATCGTGGTGCCGGCGGTGGTGGCGCCGATCGTGCTGTTCGGCCGCCGCGTGCGCAAACTATCGCGCAAGAGCCAGGACCGGGTCGCCGACGTCTCGGCCTTCGCCGAGGAGGCCATCAACGCCATCCGCACCACCCAGGCCTATACCCACGAACCGATCGACCGCATGAATTTCGCGACCATCGTCAACGAGACCTTCAACGCCGCGCGCTTCCGCATCCGCACCCGGGCGCTGCTGACGGCCATCGTCATCATGCTTACCTTCGGCGCGGTGGCGGTGGTCCTCTGGGTCGGCGGCTATGACGTGATCGCCGGGCGCATGACCGGCGGCGAACTCTCGGCCTTCGTTTTCTACGCCATCCTGACCGCCGTTTCGGTCGGCACCCTGTCCGAGGTGATCGGCGACGTGCAGCGCGCCGCCGGCGCCGCCGAGCGTCTGCTGGAACTGCTGGCCACCGCGCCCGACATCGAAGCGCCGCCCCAGCCCAAATCGATCCCCTTCCCCGCCTCCGGCCGGGTCGAGTTCGACAGCGTCACCTTCCATTACCCGGCCCGGCCCGACAAACCGTCGCTGCATGGCTTCAGCCTGTCGGTTGCGCCCGGCGAGAGCGTAGCGTTGGTCGGCCCCTCAGGCGCCGGCAAGAGCACCGTTTTTCAGCTGTTGCTGCGCTTCTACGATCCCGAGCGCGGCGCCATCCGCTTCGACGGCGTCGATCTGCGCGACGCCGATCCGTCCGACATCCGCCGGCAGATCGGGCTGGTGGCGCAGGATCCGGTGATTTTCGCCGCCTCGGCCTGGGACAATATCCGCTATGGCCGGCCCGACGCGTCGGATGAGGAAGTGCGGGACGCGGCGCGCGCCGCCAATGCGCTGGAATTCCTCGACGCCCTGCCCGAGGGCTTCTCGACCTTCCTCGGCGAGAAGGGCGTGCGCCTGTCGGGCGGCCAGCGCCAGCGCCTGGCCATCGCGCGGGCCATCCTGCGCAATCCGCCGCTGCTGCTGCTCGACGAGGCCACCTCGGCGCTCGACGCCGAATCCGAGCGCGCCGTGCAGACCGCGCTGGAAAAATTGTCGGAGGACCGCACCACCCTGGTGATCGCCCATCGCCTCGCCACGGTGAAGAAGGCCGACCGTATAGTGGTCATCGAGGATGGCCGTATCGTCGCCGAGGGCAAGCATGACGAACTGATCAAGGAAGGCGGCCTCTATGCCCGCCTCGCCGCCCTGCAATTCACCGATGGGGTGGAGAGCGCCGCATGAAAAAGCTCGCCCTGCTGCTGGCGCTGACCGCCACCGCTGCTCTGGCCGAACCGCAGGACGCTCCGCTAGCCGGGGCGCTGGGCGTGGAGATCCAGAAGTCGGCGGGCGACACTGTGCATTTCGCGCGCGGTTCCGGGGTCTATCTCGGCAATGGGCTGGTGCTGACCGCGGCGCATGTGCTGGCTCTCGCCGATCCCGCCAATCCGAACGCCACCGTGAGCCTGGATGGATGGCAGACCGGCGCGAAACTGGTCGCCACCGGGCAGAACGGCCTGGATCTCGCCCTGCTCAAGATCGATCCGGCGGAGCTATCGCGGGCGCGCCGCGAGATGAAGCCGCTCGACATCTGTACGATAGGCACCGTGCCGGACCAGTCCGTATTGGTCGCGGCGCAGGGACAGGTCAGCACGTCGAAGACCGTCGGCGGGCCAATCAACGCGCCGAATCTGAAGGGGGACTGGACCAGCCTCCTCGCCGGCGCCTACACCGAGGGCGCCTCCGGCGGCGGCGTGCTCGACGCCTTGAAGGGGTGCCTGGCCGGAATTATCATCGTCGAGTGGTCCGGAAAGTCCGGCCTGGCGATGACTCAATTCGTGCCCGCCGCGCAAATCACGCCGTTCCTGGCCGGGAAGCGCTGATCAGAATTTCAGGCTGAGCGTGGCCTCGGCCACCGGCTCGACCGCCACCGCGCGATAGTGGCTTTCCAGATAATAATTCTGCAGGGCGAGATTTTCCGGCAGGCCGGGCAGCAAGGCATGCGGCACCATCGGCGCCGCGCCGAACAGCACGCCCGTATCCAGATTGAACTTGAAGCCGCCGCCGAAGGTTCTGGTGTAGCCGAGCCCGCCATAGGGCGCGAGATCCTTGAAGCCGACGCGGCTATCGGTAACCGAGCCGCCCTCCGACCAGGTGACCCGATTGATGGTGACCGTGCCCGACCCGTTCGCCAGGGCATTGACGGTGACCATGTTGCCATTGAGCGCCGCCCCACCCGACAATCGGAAACCGGCCGGCAGCGCCAGCGGGAAACGATAAGGCTGAGTGCCGGCCAGATCGGCCAGACGGTCGCTATCGAGCAGGGTTTCCTGTGCCGATGCAAAAACGCCGCACAGGGTTAGAAGAGCGCCCACGGCCAAAGAGATGACGATCCCGCGCATTGCCGGTTCCAAAGCTCCAGATCGGTAGGGGCCGCGCACCCTACGGATGTCAGAACTTGGTCTGCATGCGAGGTCCGGCTGAGCGAGTGATAGCCGGATTTGGGTAAAAAATTGGTTTCTGGGAGACGGTTTTCGCTGCGACATTTTTTGAGAGAGGCGCCATGACCAATCTGGTCATTATTCTTGACGACCAATCTCCGCGCGAACATAATGACCATGATAGTCATTTTTGAGAAGCGCCATGAGCAGCACCCAGATTTCAGTCGCCCAAGCCAAGGCGGAGTTCGCCGCCCTCGTCGCCCGCGCCGAAGGCGGTGAGGACATCATCGTCACCCGCAATGGCCGTCCGGTGGCGCGTCTGACCCACTTGGCCGCCGTGCCGGTCCACTACGGGGATCTGGCCGACCTGGCAATCCCCGCCGACCTCGCCTCCTTCGATCTCCCCGAGGAAATCATTGCGAGCTTCGAAGGGTGTCCGTGAGTCGTTCGCTCCTGCTCGACACTCATATCTTGCTGTGGCTCCGCGGCCATTCCGGATTGCTGAGCGATGGTGAGCAGCGCCTCATCGACCAGGCCCCGGTACGCTATGTGAGCGCGGTCAGCCTATGGGAAATCGCGATCCTCGCCAGTCTTGGCCGAGTCCCGGCTGACGACCGCCTGTACACACTCCCTCAGGGATTGGAATTGCTGCCGGTGGACGGTCGGCATTGCCGTGAACTGTCCAGCCTGCCGCCGATCCACCGCGACCCATTCGACCGTATGCTGATCGCCCAGGCCCGCACCGACGACTTGGTGCTGCTGACCCGCGACACCAAGATCATCGGCTACGGGGCGGCCGGGGCTACGTGCGCGAACACTGCCCGGTAAAGCGATCCAAGCGAAGCGAAGAATGCTCTAGAACCGCCACCCCACCGTGACTTCGGCCACCGGATAGATGGTGAAATCCTTGACCTTGTCCTGCAGGCTCTGGGTTTCCTGCGACAGGTTGGCGGCGAAGCCGGGCGCCTGGGTGATCTGGCCCTGGGCCGCCAGCGTGGCGCGCGGGGTGCCCTGGAACATGGCCCCGAGATCGAGGCCCAGCGTCAGGCCGCCGAAGTAGGTGTTGCTATAGCCGAAGCCGGCATAGGGCGCGACCTCGCGGAACGTGATGTCGCCATTCACCGAACTGCCGGCGGTCGAATAGGCGACATGGTTGACGGTGATGGTGCCGTTATTGGGCAGTGCGTCCACGGTCGCTTTATTGCCGTTGAGACGGAGGCCGGCCGACAGCCGCAATCCGCCGAGGAAGGGGTACCAGTCGGCGGTGAAGGCCCCGCTCTGCAGGTCGGCCTTGCCGCGGTACTCGATGTCGTTGCTGCTGATATTGCGGGTCAGCGAGAAGAAATTGCCGCCGATGCGCAACCCGATCGGCAAGACATCGGGCCGGATATCGAGTTCGGGTCCGATGCCAAGCGTGCTGACGCTGAGTTCGGGCGTCAGCGACACCCCCGGAATCAACTGAGCCGAGGCCGGGATCGCCGCCCCAGCCATCGCCGCCGCAACCGCCACACCGAAAACCGTCTTCACCGCCATGATGCCTCCTTCGTTTCCATATTGGAAACTTCGCGACGAACCATTGGCGATTTCAACACATTGGGTCAATAAAAAGTTGTGTTACGGCGGTGACTATTCATAACGCAAAACCTCTGCCGGGCTTTTGGCCGAGGCGCTGGCGATGCGCCAGCCGACCGCCAACCAGGCCACGCCCGTGGTGACGGCCAGACTGATCACGAACGGCCAGGGGTCCAGCGTAGCGTGACCGGGAAACAGCGTCAGATAGGCCTGACCCGCGATGTAGCCGAGCGGCCAGGCCGCCAGCGAAGCGATCAGCACCGGCTTGGTCATGTCCCACATCAACAGCCGCATGATGATCAGATGATCGGCGCCGAGGATCTTGCGGATGCCGATCTCCTCGGTCCGGCTGTTGACGGTATGCATCGCCATGCCCGCCAGGCCGAGCAGCGCGATGATCACGGTGAACAGGCAAAGTCCGCTAAGCGCGGCCAGGATCGTGTTGAACATGGCGGCGGCCTTGTTAAACAGGGCATCGCTGAAATCATGGTGCCACTCGATCTGGGGCGAGAGGTGCGTCAGGCCGCGATCGATCGCGGCCATGGTCTCGGGGCCGGCGTCGGGAGAGAGACGGACGAGGACCGTTCGAACATGTTGCGGCATCAAGCTGTAGGTATTGCCGCCGGTACCTTCCGACAGCAGATATTGCGGCCGGTTCTCGATGACTCCGACGATCTGAACCGGCGCCGAACCGCCGCCATAGAGATTGTGCCAGATGGTCTGACCGATCGCCTGCTCGGGCGTCCAACCGAAGGCCTTGGCGAAATCGCGGTCGACAACCATGCTGTAGAGCGTTGAGGGATTTTCATCGTCGGACCGCAGATCCGCGCCATGGTCCAGCGATAATTCCCGCCCCGCCAGCAGATGGGTCCCCAGCGCCGCGAAATAATCCTCCGTGACCTGGAACTCATAGCCGACGATGGCCGCTCCCTTGACCGACGCGTCAGCGAACCAGCGCACCCCGCCGACTCCACCCCACCAGGGTGCGCCGCTGGCGCCGGCCACCACCTGCACGCCGGGAATATCGCGCAAGGCGGTGCGGAAATCGGCGATGCCGAGATCGTGTCCGTCCTGCGGCTTGTCGATCACCAGCAGCCCCGCCTTGCCGCCCTCCGGCGGGAAGGCCTGGCGGCGCAGCACGTCGTTTTGCACCAGCATCACGCCAACCATGATCAATAGGAGACTGGCCGCGGCGAATTGCAGCCCGACCAGCATCGAGGCCAAGCGTGAGCGGGCCGCGCGGACCTTGCCGCCTAGGGTCGCCGCCATGGCCTTCGGGCCCGAGAGCAACCAGGCCGGATAAAGCCCGCCTGCCAGGGTCGCGGCCGCGACCGCGGTCACCAGCAGCAGCCAGAATGTCGTATGACGGAAAAGCAAGAGATCCAGGTCGATATCGGTGGCTTGCCGGAACGGACCGGCCACCGCCGCAAAGAGGACCAGCACCAGCGCCAGGGCGGCGACGGTCAGGAACAGGCTCTCGGTGAGATATTGGGCAAGCAGGTCCCGCCGGCGGGCGCCCAGAATTTTTTTCATTCCGCT
>Ga0302314_10006882_pt1 | contig 20509 bp, 16 predicted proteins | sample III_Palsa_N2_3_FD_200533 | JGI IMG/M metagenome (GOLD analysis project Ga0302314, IMG submission 200533) | Peat permafrost microbial communities from Stordalen Mire near Abisko, Sweden - III_Palsa_N2_3 | ecosystem: Environmental > Terrestrial > Soil > Palsa > Peat permafrost | place: Sweden... | reverse complement strand
CCCGCCGCGCGCCCCCCCCCCCCCGCCGCGCTCCCCGCCGCTACCCGACGGCGCTCAAGTCCAGCCGGAGAACGGACGGTAACGCCGAAGGGGTAGCGCTCGGTCGGACACTCGGGCCAGGATGTGGACATGAACGCCGCCCGGCGCGCGATCGAACAGCTTGAGTCGTGGTCCGACCTCAGCAGTGCCCCCGCCAGTTGCGGCACCGGCACCGCGGTACGGGCCGGGGCCCACGACATCGTGCACTTCCACTCCGACCACGACGCCGACCTCCACCTCACCGCACCGGCCATCGTCCGGCTGCACACCGAGTTGGACCGCTCCACCGCGGTGCGGCTGCACCCCGGTTCGGAGTGGGTGACCGTGCACCTGGACTGCACCGGCGACGCCGACCTCCTGGTCACGCTCGTCAGTGTCGCCCTGAAGGCACACTCCCCCGGAGGGCCGCCGTCCGCCCCTCCGGCGGACGGGCTCTGCAACCTGGCCCGGGTGGACATCATGCCGGAGGAGGACCGCGACCGCCCCGCGCCCACCGCGACGCTCCATGAGCTGCCCGGGGGCGCCCTGGCCCGCCACTTCGCCCGGGGACGGAACCGCGCCCCCCACCGCCGCACCGCCTAGCGCCCCGCCCGGAGCCGGTTACCCACCGCCGTGGTCACACGGCGCCGTCCAGCAGGTGCCCGGCGTGGAGCCGGATCCGGTCCAGGAACGGCGAGGCCTCGCCCGAGCCGCCGGGGCCGTAGGCCGCGAGATGGGCGCTCCAGTCCTCGTGCGCGCCCCTGGCGTCGCCCAGCGCGAAGCGGCTGGCACCACGCCGGTAGAGCAGGTCGGGGTCGTCGGCGGCGAGGTCGGGGACGGCGATGTCCAGGTCCGCCAGGGCGCGCCGGTGCTCGCCCAACTCCTGCAGCGCCACCGCGCGGTTGGCCCGCAGCGCGGCGTCGTCGTCCAGCTCGATCGCGCGGTCCAGGTCCTCCACCGCCTCGGCGGGCCGGCCCGCGGAGTAGGACAGCACCGCGCGGTTGGCCCAGCCCGCGACGAACCCGGGGTCCTCCGCCAGGGCGGCGGTGAAGCTCTTGAACGCCGCGTCCAGGTCACCGGCCTCGGAGAGCAGCGAGCCCTGCGCGGACAGCAGGTTGACGTTCTTGGGGTCCAGCGCGAGCCCCGCCTCGACGTCGGCGGCGGCCCGCTCGACCTCGCCGAGCTCCATCAGCAGGTCGGCCCGGTTGACCCGGGTGTCCACATGGCCGGGCTCCAGCAGCACGGCGTAGTCCAGGTCCCGCATCGCGCCCTCGTCGTCCCCGAGTTCGCGGAGCAGGTCGCCCCGGTTGAAGTGGGCCTCGTGGAACGGGGGGCTGAGCCGGATCGCCTCGGCGTAGTCGGCGAGGGCCTCCGCGAACAGGCCGGCCGCGCGGCGCTCCCCGGCGCGCTCGAAGTAGTAGTCGCCGTAGTCCGGGTCGCGGCTGATCACCAGGTCGTAGTCGCGCAGCGAGGCGTCGTGCTCGCCGCGCGCGGCGAAGATCTGCGCCCGGTTGTAGAGCAGCACGGAGCGGTGCAGCAGCTGCTCGTCGGGGCCGAGGTCCTCGTCGGTCATCGCGATCGCCTCGTTGACCAGCGCCAGCGCGCCGTCCAGGTCGGCCCGGTGCAGCTCGACCAGGGCGCGGGCGTTGCGCATGAACGCCCCGACGAACACCCGCCGGTGCGGCTCGGGGTGGCGGTCGGCGATGGCGATCGCGGTGTTGACCCACTCCAGGGCGCGGTACTCGTCGTGCATGCCCTTGGGCAGGTGGCGGGTGTAGAGCATGGCCATCATGTAGCAGGCGCTCATGTGGATCTCGGGGTCGATGCTGCCGGCGCGCAGCTCGGCGAAGTAGGCGAAGCCCTCCTCGCCGCGCTTGAGGTAGGACAGGCAGGCGCCGGTCTTGGCGGTCAGGTTCCAGTAGGGCATCGGCCGTTCGGCGCCGAAGATCAGCCGGCCGCGCAGCGAGAGTTCCAGCGCGGCCTCGTAGAAGCCGCCGTCGAAGCAGGCGTCGGCGGCCTCGATGAAGGCCTCGGCGCCTTCGGCGGCCGGGTCCGTGCCCCGCTCCAGGTGGTACAGCAGCGCCCCGAGCGCCACGCCCGGCTCGCCGGACGCGGCCAGCTCGGCGGCGCGCGCGGAGTGCCGCCGGGCCCGCTCCTCGGCCGGGAGTCCGGCGTGGGCGCGCTGCTGCTCCGGGTCCCCGGCGGTGCCGTCGGAGTCGACGAACGCCTGGGCGGGGTCCGCGCCGGGCGGCAGCGGGGAGCGGGGGCGGGCGGGCGCCGCGACCCGGTCCGCATGGGCGGCCAGGGCCTGCCCGAGCACGTCGTCGCCGGTGGCGTCGGCGGCGCTGCCGGTCTCCACCAGCACCGTCAGTACGCCCGGGTCGCAGCGGCGCAGCAGCACGCCCACCAGCTCGCGGTCGGTGGGGTCGGCACCGTCCAGTTCGCGGAAGGCGATGACCACGCCCCCGGGGTGCCGCAGCCGGGCCCAGTCCATGAGCAGTTCGGCGACGCCGTGCGCGATGCGCAGGGTGCGGGCCACCGGGTAGAAGCGGGTGCGTTCGGCGCGGGTGGCCAGGTTGGTGAGCGTCTGCGGCGCGATCGGGACCAGCGGGGCCAGGTCGGGGGCCAGCGCGATCACCTCGGTCGCCCTGGCCGCGACCAGGTCGGCGTGGTCGGCGACCAGCTCGGGCACCACGCTGCGCAGCAGGGCCCCTCCCCCGGTGTAGGGGCCGCGCAGCCGACGGTGGCAGCGCACCTCGAGGTACGGCACGGGGGCCGGCGGTGCGTCGGTTGCCTGTGACTCCGGGTCAGCTGACAGGGCCCAGCAGTGCCGGGACAGGGTCGGGGACGGGGTCGGGGTCATGACGGGGCTCCTTGGGTCGAGGTCTTGAGGGCGCGCCGGTCCCGGACGGTGACGTAGAAGAGCAGACCGAACTGGAGCGAGGTCAGCCCGATGAAGCTGACCGCGTCGAGGATTCCGGTGACCGGGGTCCCCGGGCCGCTGAACCGGTCCATGATCAGCGAGACGAAGTGCACGGTGGTCGGTATCCCGGCCCAGGCGAGGCTGCCCAGCGAGAAGCCGTATCCGGCCACCAGGAAGGGCGCGTACACCCGCGTCATCGCGCGGTCGCGCTCGGACCACTCGGCGTCGGGCACCGGGGGTGGGCGGTGCCGCAACTGCCGGAACCGCAGCCGCAGGTAGAAGCGGGTGGCGTTCTGCAGGTCGGAGCAGCGCAGGGCGTTGGTCATGACGAAGTAGAGGTCCGTCTGGAGGTAGAACATGAACTGCCAGATCATCCGCATCACGCAGGTGAACATCACGGCCAGGCAGAGCGCCGGGCACCAGGCCGGGACGCCGTGGCCGCGCAGGGCCACGGCCAGCAGGGTCAGCCCGGAGATCAGCACGGTGTCGGCCAGCATCCCCGCCAGGAACGGCAGGTAGCGCTGCCGCCTGGGCACGCTGAACAGCGAGTCCAGGCGGGTCTCCGCGACCAGGTAGTAGAGCCGCCGACTGATCGTCAGTGTCGAGGGCAGGCCGAGTCGGCGGCCCGAGAGCGCGTGGAACCCCTCGTGCACCAGGATGCAGGGGATCTGCACCAGGGTCAGGGTGATCGGGATCAGCGCGAGGTGGTCGGTGAAGAACACGTCGTGGTAGGAGGGCCGCAGCGAGCGCTGCCGCACCATCTCGACCAGCGCGGCGGCCGTCAGCGCGCCGTAGCAGAGCCAGGCCGGCCAGGAGAAGGTCCACCGTCCCAGCCGCTGCCAGCGGATCCTCGCCGGGGGCGGCTCCTCCTCGCCCTCCTCGCGCAGGAATCCGAGGTCCGCCAGTGCCGCGAGGAAGTCCTCGACGTCGAGCCGTTCTCCGCAGGTCTGTTCGTACCACCCGGCCACCTCGGACAGCGGCCGTCCGGAGTCGAGCATCCTGAGGGCCTCCGCACCCTCCTCGGGGAACACCGCGTAGGAGGCCGTGTCCGGTCGGCCGACCATGACGCCCTCGTCCTCGGGGACCATCGTGAGCCGGTGCAGAAGGACGGTGGTGTCGCCCGATGCGGTCACGGTCATGCGACGGGTGCCTCTCTGCGGGAAGGGACTGCGGGAGGGCGCTGCGGGGGCGGGGGCGACCGGAGCCGGGCCCCAGCAGGTACGGGAACCCGGCTCCGGGCCGTCACGTTCGTCAGAACGCGCAGCAGTAGTACGCGGCGCTGGTCAGCCGAATGGTGCCGGCCTTGCGGATCGACATCTTCTTCATGTTCTCCTCCTCCCGGAACGGGCGTTCGCCTCCTGGTCGAACGTGGCCCAGCGTGGGGCGGGGGGCCGGGGCGCACGTCGGCAACATGACGTACTCGGGTCGGTGGGAAATGACTAGCCGCGCTCCCCCCAGGTGTGCGATGTCCGTTTCGGCCTGTTCCGAGCGTCGACACAGTGCTCCGACACAGCCACACTCTGTACATGACACCGTCAGCCCCCCTGGTCGGGCGGTCACATGAGCGGAAGACCGCGGCAGCGGCGTTCGAGGGCGCGGCGGGCGGCCGGGCCCAGGTACTCCTCATCACCGGGGAGGCGGGCCTCGGCAAGACCCGGCTGGTCGCGGAACTGGGCCGGCTGGTCGACGCGGCCGACGGCACCGCACAGCTGAGGATCGGCGAGTCCGTCCCGCTGAGCGGGACCACGCTGGCGTACGGGCCGTTCGTGGCGGCGCTGCGGGACCGGGCCGACTGGCTGTTCGCCGACGACGGCGCGGGTCAGCCGCCGACCGCCCGGCAGCGGCTGTTCGAGCGGATGCTCGCCCTGCTGTCCGACCTGTCCTCCGTCTCCCCGCTGGTCCTGGTACTGGAGGACCTGCACTGGGCCGACGAGTCCACCCGCGAGCTGCTGGCCTTCCTCGCGGTACGGCTGCACCGGCAGCGGGTGCTGGTGGTGGCGACGCTGCGGGAGGAGGACCTGGGCCGCGACGCCCGGCGCTGGCTCGCCGAACTGGCCCAGCGCCCCCGGGTGACCCGGCTGCGGCTCACCGTCCTCACCGACGGCGAGATCGCCGAGCTGGTGGCCTCCCTGCCGTCGGGCACGGACGCCGCGCGGGTGGCCGCCGTGGTGGCGGCCGCCGACGGCAATCCGCTCTACGCCCAGGAGCTGGTGCACGCCGGCCCGCACTGGCCTCCGGCCTCCCTCGCCGAGGTCGTGCTGGCACGGGTGTCCGGCATCGACGACCGGGTGCGGGAGGTGATCGACCAGATCTCGGTGACCGACGACGGGATGTCCCACGAACTGCTCGCCGCGACCGTGCCGCTGCCGGAGCGGGAGCTGCTGGCCGCCGCCCGCGAGGCGGTGGCGCTGCGGCTGCTGGTCGCGACCCGGGACGGCTACGCCCTGCCGCACGCGCTGACCCGGCAGATCCTCTACGCCGACCTGCTGCCCGGCGAACGCCGCCGACTGCACCGGCGGTTCGCCGACGCCCTGTCCCGGTGCGACGGCGCCGACCCGGCCTGCCTGGCCAGGCACTGGCAGCTGGCCGGCTGCCGGGATCGGGCCGCCGAGTCCGGACTGGCGGCCGCCCGGCTGGCGGTCGCGGCACATGCCTACCCGGAGGCCGGACGGCTCTACGCCGTGGTCGTCGAGCTGGCGCGGTGGCTGCCTGCCTGGAGCCCCCGCGTGCTGGAGGAGGCGGCGGAGGCCTCCAGCCTGGCCGGGGACCCCGGGCGCGCCACCGAGTACCTGGCGACGGTGCTCGCCAGGTCCGACCAGGGGCCGCCCGCGGACCGGGCGCGGCTGCTGGAACGGCTGGGCCGCTACCGCTGGGAGTCCGGCGACCCGCGGGCCGCCGTCGAGGCCACCGAACAGGCGGTGCGGCTGCTGGACGGCTCCCCGCCCTCGGCGCTGCAGGCCCGGGCGCTGGCCGCGACCGGCACCGGCCGGATGCTGCTGGGCGAACCGGACCTGGCGCTGCCGCTCACGACCCGGGCCCTGCGGGTGGCCCAGCAGGTCGGCGCGGCCGCCGAGCACGCCCACGCGCTCACCACGCTCGGCATCGTCCAGGCGCAGCGAGGCCACCTGGAGGCCGGGCTCGCCGCCCTGCGCTCCGCGTTCGCCATCGCCCACCGCACCGGCGACGTCGAGGACGTGGTCCGCGCCGCGGGGAGCCACATGTACCTGCTGTGCACCGCCGGTCGCTTCGCCGAGGCGCTGGAGGTGGCCGGGCAGGGCCGCCGGGCCGCGCACAGCCTGGGCGCGCCGCCTGCCCTCACCGCCGTCCTGGACAACAACACCGCCGCGGTCCTGGTCGCGACCGGGCGGTGGCGCGAGGCCGACCGGCTGCTCGCCGATCTCGTCGGCACCTCGGCCCCGCACATCACCCGCTATCTGCAGCTGCTGCAGCTGGAGTTGGCGGTCGCCCGGGGCGAGACCCGGCGCTCCGCCGAGCTGGCCGCGCTGCTGGCGGGCGCGCCCGACGACCCGAGGCTCACCGGTCCGCTGCACGCCTGCCTGGCCGAGCAGGCGCTCGGCGCGGGCGACCTGGCCACGGCGGCGGACGAGGTGCTCCGCGGCCTGGCCCTGCTGGGGGACGGCGGGCTCGCAGAGGAGCAGGCCCGGCTGCTCGCGGACGGGGCCAGGGTCGCCGCCGACCTCGCCCTGCTGCCGGGACCGATGCGGCCGCGCGAGCTCGCCACCGGCTGGGAGCCGGCGGCGGGGACCTTTCCGGACCGGGCCCGGCTGGTCGCCGAGCAGCACGGCGACGAGCCGGTGGTGGCCGCGTTCGGCGCGCTCGCCGCCGCCGAGCACGCGCGCGGTGCGAAGGCCGACGACCGGGCCGCCTGGCGGGCGGTGGCCGACGCCTGGCGGGCCGCCGACCAGCCCTACCGGGAGGCATACACGCGCCTCCGCGAGGGCGAGACCGCGATCCGGGCGGGCCGACGCGACCAGGCCGAGCGTGCGCTGACGGCCTGTCTGAGCCTGGCCGGGCCGCTGGCGGCGGCCCCACTGATCCAGCGCGCCCGGGAGGCGTCGAAGCGGGGGCGGCTGGTCTGCCGCCCCGACGCACCGGGCCGCTCCGGCGCGACCCGCGCCCGGTTCGACCTGACCGAGCGCGAGTCGCAGGTGCTGGCGCTGCTCTCGAACGGCGAGAGCAACCGTCAGATCGCCCGCTCACTGTTCATCAGCGACCGCACCGTCGCCGTGCATGTGTCGCACATCCTCGACAAGCTCGGCGTCCGCAACCGCACCGAGGCCGCGATGGTCCGTGCGCGCGCGGACCGCGCCTCCTCCTACCGACCGGTCCCCGCACCACGAGCCGAGAAGGAGCCCGATGCGCAATCTGGTCTGTAAGTCGGCCTGCGGCTGGATCCCGGGCTATCTGGCCCGCCCGCCGGTTCGGGGATCAGGCTTTCGGCGGGTAGAAGTAGTCGGTGAACTGGGAGCCGCTCGCGCTGAGCGGACCCGGAGCGGCGACGAGTTGTTCGCTGCCGAACGCGTCGAGGTAGAGGTCGATCGCTGACAGGCTCGCACCCGTGGACGCGGGGACGCAGGTGCCCGGCCAGGTCTCGACCCAGCAGGCGGTGGTGAACGTCAGCGAGCCGAAGTTCGGCTCCGCCGCGACGCTGCCGTTCACCAGCGGCGCCTCCTGGATCCACTCCGCGCTGGTGCCCGTGGCCGAGGAGGGGTGGGCGAAGTCGACGCAGACGTTCTCCGTCATGTTGCACAGTGCCCACTGCGCATAGCCGCCGTCGATCGGGGCCCAGTAGGAGGTGGCCGAGACGGTGTCGCCGGGGTGGACCGCGAGATTGGTGACCGGCACCTCGTGGCCGGTGTCACCGCTGCCGCCGACGATCTCGTACCACGGGTAGTAGCTCGCGGCACCGCCGACCGCGATGTCCGACGAGACGCCGGCCTGCACCAGCGCCCCGGAGCCGCTGTTGAACCCTCCGCCGATGCCCGCCCAGGTGGACGAGTCGTACGTCCCGTTCGTGGAGTACGACGGGTTCGGCACCGTCACCGCCGGAATGGTCCACCCCGCCTGCGCCACCTGCACGCCCGGCTCGGTGATCTGGTAGCCGGACCAGTTGCCGCTCTGGATGGTGGTGTTCGCCGTGCCGTGGGTGGTGGCCGCGGGCCGGAGCCGGTGGTTGACGCTGCTGGTCCCGCAGGTCATCGAGGACAGCCAGGTGACATGGCGCTTCGCGGTCGTCGCGAAGAAGCCGTCCAGCGCGGCCGGGGCCCCCGCCTCCGCGGCGGTCATCGGCTGCCCGGCCCGCGGCGCGCGCACCACGGTGCCCGGGCAGCTCGCGGCGGCGTGCACCGTGATCGACGCCGTGGCGGGCGCCGTGGCACTCCCCGCCGCATCCGCTGCGGGGGCCTGGGTGGCGACCATCGCCGCGGCCCCCAGGACTGTCGCGGTCATGACAATGTTTCGCAGTAATCTATGCACGCTGCCGATCTCCTCATCACTTGTTCACACCGGAGCCAGGACCTCGCCGTGCGACCTCGCCGGGGCTCTCGAATCGCCGAACTTCGGAGCAGCGAACAGCCGCCGATGTCGAGTATCCCGATGACCGCCGCCGCCGTCGACCGTTTGTCGTGTTCTGGCCAAGAATGGTGAACTTTCCCGCCTGTGGCCTCTGTTGAGGCATCATCAGCCCATCCCGCAGACGACGGCGGGGCGTCGCGTTACGCAGGACGGGGTCGGCGACTTGCCCCGCCCGGTCGGCGGGTGATGGGATCGGTCGCTGTGACGGCATCGGAGGCGCACGGCGCGATCGAGACTGTCGTCCGGCTGGAGTCGGCCCGGCTCATCGCCGGGCTCGCCCACTTCACCGGGGACGTCGGCCTGGCCGAGGAGCTCGCGCAGGACGCCCTGGTCACGGCCCTGGAGCAGTGGCCGCAGTCGGGGGTGCCGAGGAACCCCGGCGCCTGGCTGATGACCGTCGCCAAGCGCCGGGCCGTCGACCTCTTCCGCCGCAACCAGGTCCTGCAGGGCAAGTACGCCGAGATCGGCCGCACCCTGGAGGCGGAGGGGGACGGCGACATCGCCGGGGCCGACCGCGCCCTCACCGACCCGGACGAGATCGACGACGACCTGCTGCGGCTGGTCTTCATCGCCTGCCACCCGGTGCTGGGCGTGCAGGCCCGGGTCGCGCTGACGCTCCGGCTGCTCGGCGGCCTGACCACCACCGAGATCGCGCGGGCCTTTCTGGTCCCGGAGCCCACGATCGCGCAGCGCATCGTCCGGGCGAAGAAGACCCTCGCCAGGGCCGAGGTCCCGTTCGAGGTGCCGGGGGCCGACGAGCGTGCCGCCCGGCTGTCTTCCGTGCTGGAGGTCGTCTACCTGATCTTCAACGAGGGCTACTCGGCCACGGGCGGGGACGACTGGATGCGCCCGGCGCTGTGCGAGGACGCGCTGCGCCTGGGCCGCGTCCTCGCCCAGCTCACGCCGACGGACCCGGAGGTGCACGGCCTGGTGGCGCTGATGGAGCTCCAGGCGTCCCGCACCGCCGCGCGCACCGGGCCCGGGGGCGAACCGGTGCTGCTGCTGCAGCAGGACCGGTCACGCTGGGACCGCCTGCTGATCAACCGCGGACTGGCGGCCCTGGCCCGCGCCGAGCAGCTGGGCGGGGCCCGCGGCCGCTACGCGCTCCAGGCGGCGCTGGCCGCCTGCCACGCCCGCGCGGTCCGTGCGGAGGACACGGACTGGGAGCGGATCTGCCGCCTGTACGCGGTGCTGTCCGAGGTGACGCCCTCACCGGTGGTCGAACTGAACCGCGCCGTCGCGGTGTCCATGGCCTACGGTCCGCAGGCCGGACTCGACCTGGTCGACGCACTCGCCGCCGAACCCACGCTGCAGCGGTACCACCTGCTGCCGAGTGTGCGCGGAGACCTGCTGCTCAAGCTCGGACGGGCGGACGAGGCCCGCGCCGAGTTCGAGCGCGCGGCGGTGCTCACCGGAAACGCCCGCGAGCGGGAGCTCTCCGCCGAGCGGGCACGCGCGGCACAGGAGCACGAGCAGCCCGACTGACCACGGCGGACTACTGCCGGCTACTGCGGCAGGACCGAGCGCAGGGCCTGGTCGGTGCGGCCGATCACGGCGTGGCCGTCGTCGGCCGTGATGATCGGACGCTGGATCAGCGCCGGGTGCTCGGCCAGCACGGCGATCCAGCGCCTCCGCGCAGCGGCCTCGCGCGGCCAGGCCTGACGGTCCTTCAGCCCGAGCTCCTTGGCGATCGGCTCGTCGAGCCGGGTGATGTCCCAGGGCTCGAGGGCCAGCCGCTCCAGCACGGCCTCCAGCTCCGCCGCGTCGGGTGCGTCCTCCAGGTAGCGGCGGACGGTGTACTGCGCCCCCGCCCCGTCCAGCACCTCGATCGCGGTCCGGCACTTGCTGCACTTCGGGTTGATCCAGATCTCCATGCGCCCCACCCTATGCAATCCCGCGGGCCCGGCGCGTGGCGCGCCGGGCGCTGGTCCGACCCTCCGGGCGGCGTCGGAACCCGGCGGTGGCTAGGGATGGTCGACGGACTGCACCCCGGGCATCTCGTCGTCGTCATCCTCCTCCTCGTCGTCCTCGTCCTCGTCCTCCTCCAGCTCGTCGCGGTGGACGATGTCGAACAGCGGCATCCCGGCGAACTCGGCCGGGACGGGTCCGGTGCCGGCGCCGGTGTCGCTGACGACTCTGGGCGTGACGTCTCCGGTCGCGTCGACCAGCCAGCACAGGATGGGAACGATGGCGAGCTCGTCGCTGTCGTTGCTGATGTATCGGGCGAAGTAGTCGCCGCCGGGAAGCGCGGCCACGGTGGGGGTCTTGAAACCATTGGGCGTGTCCATGGACTCATCGTCGGCGAGACGACCGACGGCCGCCGGGCACGACGCCGCAGGCAATCGGGTGGTCTCGACGCGGTCGCGGTCCCCCCGTCAGCGGCCGATGTCGCGTCGGCGGAAGTCGTCGACGGTCTCACGGCGCATCAGCATCCGTGCGGCGCCGTCGCGTACCGCGATCAGCGGCGGCCGGCCGACGAGGTTGTAGCTGGAGGCCATCGACAGGTGGTACGCACCGGCCACCGGCACGGCGAGCAGGTCGCCGGGCCGGATGTCGGCGGGCAGGAGCACCTCGGGCGCCAGGACGTCCCCGGCCTCGCAGTGGCGGCCGACCACCCGCGCGTCGATGAGCGGACCGCGGGCCGGACGCCCGATCAGGGTCGCGGTGTAGCGGGAGCCGTAGAGGGCGGGGCGCGGGTTGTCGCTCATGCCGCCGTCCACGGCGACGAAGGTGACCCCGCCCGCGCTGCGCTTCACGGTCAGCACCCGGTAGACGGCGATCCCGGCGGGGCCGGTGACGGCCCGACCCGGTTCCACCGCGAGCCGCGGCACCGGGTAGCTGTGGCGGTAGCACTGCTCGGCCAGACGCACGGTCACCCGCTCGGCGAACTGCCGCAGGTCAAGCCCGGGTTCGTGCTGCCGGTAGGGGACGGCGTGGCCGCCGCCGAGGTCCAGGACCGGGAGGACGGTGTCGTGCCGGTCGCGGATCTCCGCCAGGGCCGGGACCAGCCGGTCCACTGCCGCGAGATAGGGCTCGACCTCGGCGATCTGCGAGCCGAGGTGGCAGTGCAGTCCGACCAGGCGCAGCCGGGGCTGCCCCAGGACCCGGGCCACGGCCTCGGCCGCGTCCCCGGAGTCCAGCGAGAATCCGAACTTCTGGTCCTCGACCCCGGTCTGCACCGCGGTGTGGTGCCCGGCGGGGATGCCGGGGATCACGCGCAGCAGCACGTCCTGGGGGCGGTCGGGCGCGGCGAGGGCGGCGAGGCGGGCGATCTCCGGGAAGGAGTCGAGGACGATCCGCCCGACCCCGAACCGGACGGCGGCGGCGAGCTCCTCGGGGCTCTTGGCGTTGCCGTGCAGCACGATGCGCTCGGGCGGGAACCCGCAGGTGACGGCGAGTTCGAGCTCGCCGCCTGAGCAGACGTCCAGGCCCAGGCCCTCCTGCTCGGCCCATTCGACCAGGGCCCCGCAGAGCATCGCCTTGGCGGCGTAGTAGATGTCGGCCTCGGGCAGCGCCTGCCGGTAGGCGCGGCAGCGGTCGCGGACCTCGGTCTCGTCCAGGACGTAGAGCGGGGTGGCGAAGCGCTCGGCGAGCCGGCTGAGGCCGACGCCGCCGACGAGGATGTCGTCCCCGGTGCGCCGGGCCCCGGCGGGCCAGGGCGCGCCGAGCGGGGTGCGGGCCGGCTGGGCGTGGTCCGCGGCGGCGAGGCGGGCGGTGGTGGAGCGGACAGTGAGCACGTGGGTCTCCCTGACGTGGGGCGGATGGGCAGGAGCGGTCACGGCTGCGGGTGCAGTGCGGCGGCCTCTGCGAAGCGGCGCTGCCACTCGCGCGGCGGGAGCTCGCACCACTGCCGGGCGGGGCTCTGCGGCACCGGCGGGGCGACCAGGCTGGGGTCCACGACCAGGCTCAGGACGCCCAGCGGCCGGGCGAGGTCCCGCAGGGCGGGTTCCGCGAGCGGCACCCAGCGCTGGCCGGTCCCGAGGACGGTGGCGAGCCGCTCCTCGCTGGTGAAGGCGGCGGCGCAGCGGGAGCCGTCGCGGTTGCGGAACAGGCGCAGGGCGAAGCCGCAGGCGGTGTCCCGCACGGGAACGCAGAGCAGGTGCTGGTGATTGTGGTCCTCGGACACGTCCTTCGGATCCTCTCGCTCCGGGCCCGGTGCGTTGGGTGCACCGGGCCGCCATCCGAAGCTATGCCCGCTCGCCGGCGCTGCTGTCCGGCCCTGACGCGTCATTGATCATCAGCCCGCCGATGCTGACGACCCCTTGACCCCGGAGAGCCGCACCGGTCTCAGATCTCCACCGACTCCCCTGCCGAGAGCGACGCGTAGTCGGTGCCGCCCTTGAACCCCATCCAGGTGCCGAAGTACTGCAGGCCCAGGTCATTGAGGGTGGCGTCGTGGATCGGGAACGCCCGCACCGGCTTCACCGCCCGCACGAAGTCCAGGGCCTCGGCGAGCTTGAGCCAGGGAGCGGCGGCCGGGACCAGCAGCGTGGTCACCGGCGACTGCGGGACGAACAGCGAATCTCCGGGGTGGTAGACCTCGCCGTCGACGATGAAGCCGACGTTGGCGCAGCCGGGCAGTCCGTCGTAGATCTCCGCGTGCGCTCCGCCCACGACCTCGACGGCGAACCCCGCCGCGGTGAACCGCTGCCCCGCCTCGACGACGACCGCCGCGTCGCCCAGCTCGGGCGCCTCCGCGGCGGCCGACGACGGCAGGTGGACCCGCAGCGACGGGTTCCGCCCGAGTGCCGCCGTGAGCTTCTCGATGTCCATGTGATCGGGGTGCTCGTGCGTCACCAGCACCTCGTCGACCCCGTCGAGGGCCGCGGCATCGGAGAACGTGCCCGGGTCGATGACGAGCACCCGGCCGTCGGTTTCCAGGCGTACACAGGAGTGGCCGTACTTGATCAATCGCATGCGCCAAGTGTCCCAGGACCACTCCCCGCCCCGCCAACATGGCGGCAAGATTCGGGGCCGCACCGTTGGCAGCGCGTCAGGATGGCGGGGACAGCGCCGGGAGCAGCGCTTTCATCTCTCCGGGTGGCAGCAGGATGTCGCTGCCATGACGTGAGAGGTGCAACACATATGACTGCGGGACAGATGACCGGTCCGCTTCCACCGGGTCTCAAGCGCACCCAGCCGCCCGATACCGGCGGCGGCCCGCACCGGCCGCACCGGGTCGGGGCCGGTGCCCTGGATCCGCAGCAGCTGTGGCGGGCTCTGCCCGAGGCGCTGCGCAAGCTCAACCCGGTGTCGCTGGTGCGCAATCCGGTCATGTTCGTCACCGAGGTGGGCGCGGCGCTGACCACCGGTCTCGCCGTCTCGCACTCCACCCTCTTCGGCTGGCTGATCACCGTCTGGCTGTGGCTGACGGTCGTGTTCGCGAACCTGGCCGAGGCGGTCGCCGAGAGCCGGGGCAAGGCGCAGGCGGACTCGCTGCGGAAGACCCGGCAGCAGACCACCGCCCGGCGGCTGGTCGACTGGTCCGCCGAGCGCGAGGCCCGCGACGGGGCGTTCGGCGAGGAGGAGGTCTCGGCGGCGCAGTTGCAGCGCGGCGACTTCGTCGTGGTGGAGGCCGACCAGCTGATCCCCGGCGACGGTGACGTGGTCCACGGCGTGGCCAGCGTCGACGAGTCGGCGATCACCGGGGAGTCGGCGCCGGTGATCCGCGAGTCCGGTGGCGACCGCTGCGCGGTCACCGGCGGCACCCGGGTGCTGTCCGACCGGATCGTGGTGCAGATCACCCAGCAGCCCGGTGAGAGCTTCCTGGACCGGATGATCTCCCTGGTCGAGGGGGCGAAGCGGCAGAAGACCCCGAACGAGCTGGCACTGAACCTGCTGCTGGTGGCGCTGACCTTCGTGTTCCTGATGGCGACGGTCACCCTGCAGCCGATGGCGATCTTCTCCAAGCAGGTCATGGCGGCCGCCCCCGACACCCAGGCGATCGGCGGAAACGGCGTCACCGGTATCGTCCTGGTCTCGCTGCTGGTGTGCCTGATCCCCACCACCATCGGCGCGTTGCTCTCCGCGATCGGCATCGCGGGCATGGACCGGATGGTGCAGCGCAATGTGCTGGCCATGTCGGGCCGGGCGGTGGAGGCGGCGGGCGATGTGCACACGCTGCTGCTCGACAAGACCGGCACCATCACCTTCGGCAACCGGCAGGCGGCCGGCTTCGTGGCGGTCGGCGGCGCCGACGAGGAGTCCCTGGCCTCGGCCGCGCTGCTGTCCAGCCTGGCCGACGAGACCCCCGAGGGCCGCTCGGTGGTCGAGTTCGCCCGCGCCCACCACGAACTGGTCGCCTTCGCCACCCATCCGCAGGACGGCGCCGTCTGGGTGCCCTTCTCGGCCACCACCCGGATGTCCGGCGTCGACCTGCCCGGTGACCAGGGGGCGCGCAGCCTGCGCAAGGGCGCGGCCGCGGCCGTCGCCGCCTGGGTCCGCGAGCACGACGGCACCGTCCCCGCCCAGCTCGACCAGGCGGTGCAGACGATCTCGGCGGCCGGCGGGACCCCGCTGGCGGTGGCCGAGGCAGTGAACGGGACCGCCCGGGTCCTGGGCGTGATCCACCTCAAGGACGTCGTCAAGCCCGGCCTGCGGGAGCGCTTCGACCAGCTGCGCACCATGGGCATCAGAACCGTGATGATCACCGGCGACAACCCGGCGACGGCCGCCGCGATCGCCGCCGAGGCCGGGGTGGACGACTTCCTGGCCGAGGCGACGCCCGAGGACAAGCTGGCCCTGATCAAGCGGGAGCAGGAGGGCGGCAAGCTGGTCGCGATGACCGGCGACGGCACCAACGACGCCCCGGCCCTGGCCCAGGCCGACGTCGGCGTGGCCATGAACACCGGCACCTCGGCCGCCAAGGAGGCCGGGAACATGGTGGACCTGGACTCCAACCCGACCAAGCTCATCGAGATCGTCGAGATCGGCAAGCAGCTGCTGATCACCCGGGGCGCGTTGACCACCTTCTCCATCACCAACGACATCGCCAAGTACTTCGCGATCCTGCCGGCGATGTTCGCCGGGGTGTACCCGGCGCTCGGCCGACTCAACATCATGCACCTGAGCTCGCCGCTGTCGGCGATCCTGTCCGCCGTGATCTTCAACGCGGTGGTCATCGTGGCGCTGATCCCGCTGGCCCTGCGCGGCGTCCGCTACCGGCCCAGCAGCGCCTCCGCCCTGCTCACCCGCAATCTGTGGGTCTACGGCCTGGGCGGCGTGATCGCACCCTTCGTGGCGATCAAGCTCATCGACCTCTGCCTCGTCCAGTTCATCCCGGGGATCTGATCATGCGTCGTATTCCGCACAGGGCCGCCCAGCATCTGGCGGCAGCCCGGGTCGTCCTGGTCCTCACCGTCCTGGTGGGCCTGCTCTACCCGCTCGGCATGACCGCCGTCGCCCTGGTACCGGGCCTGCGCCACCAGGCGCAGGGCTCCCTGGTCACGGCCGGCGGCAGGACCGTCGGCAGCAGCCTCATCGGCCAGGACTTCACCGACGCCAAGGGCAACCCGCTCGTCCAGTACTTCCAGCCCCGGCCCTCCGACGCGGGAGCCGGCTACGACCCCACCGCGAGCGGTGCCAGCAATCTGGGCCCCGAGAGCGACGTGGACACCCTGCCCCTGCCCGGGCAGCCCGACTCGGGCAAGCTCAGCCTGCTCAGTCAGGTCTGCGCCCGCAGCCTGGCCGTGGGCGAGCTGGAGCACGTCTCCGGCGCCCGCCCCTACTGCACCGCCGACGGCGTCGGCGCCGTGCTCGGCGTCTACCGCGCCGACGGCCTCACCGGCAGGGTCACCCGCGTGGTCAGTCTCAACCAGGCCTGCCCCGCCAAGCCCTTCCTGAGCAGCTACCAGGGCGTCGCCGTCCAGTGCGCCAAACCGGGAGCGGACTACAGCGCCGCCCTGGTGGTCCCGGTGCGCGGCGATGCCCCGGCCGACCCGGCCGTGCCCGCCGACGCGGTCACCGCCAGCGCCAGCGGCCTCGACCCGCAGATCAGCCCCGCCTACGCGCGGCTGCAGGCCCCGCGCATCGCCGCCGCGCGCCACGTCCCGCTCGCCGACATCCTCAACCTGATCGGCCACTGCACCACCGGCCGCGCCCTGGGCGTGCTCGGCGAACCCGGTGTGAACGTGCTGGAACTCAACCTCGCGCTCGACCGCAGCTACCCCGCCAAGGAGGCATGACCATGGCCGGATGGCTGCAAGTACTCCTCGTCCTCAGCGTGCTGGTCGCCGCCCACGTCCCGCTCGGCGACTACATGGCCAGAACCCTGGACGGCGGCTCCCACTGGCGGGCCGAACGCCTGCTCTACCGGGTCTGCGGCATCGACCCCGACCGCGAGCAGGGCTGGAAGCACTACTTCGTCGCGCTGATGGCCTTCAGCATGATGGGCATCCTCGCCCTGTTCGGCCTGCTCACCTGCCAGCAGTGGCTGCCCTGGTCACTCGGCCACGGCGGGATGCCCTGGCAGCTGGCGCTGAACACCGCCGTCAGCTTCACCACCAACACCAGCTGGCAGAACTACGCGGGCGAGACCACCACCGGCCACCTCGCCGTCATGGCCGGGCTCGGCGTCCAGGCCTTCGCCTCGGCGGCGGTCGGCATGTGCGTGGGGCTGGCCCTGATCCGCGGGCTGGTCCGGCGCAGCACCTCCGACCTGGGCAACTTCTGGGTCGACCTGTTCCGCTGCATCCTGCGGGTGCTGCTGCCGCTCGCGATCGTCTCCGGCCTGGTGCTGATCGCCATGGGCGTCGAGCAGAACCTGCACGGGGCGCAGACCCTCACCACCGTGGCCGGTGCCAAGCAGACCCTCATCGGCGGCCCGGTCGGCTCCTGGGAGTCCATCAAGCTGATGTCCGGTGACGGCGGAGGCTTCTTCAACGCCAGCAGCGCCCACCCGTTCGAGAACCCCTCGGCGTGGAGCAGCACCCTGGAGATCCTGCTGATGCTGCTGGTCCCGACCGCCTTCATCCGCACCTTCGGACGCATGGTCGGCAGCCTCAAGCAGAGCTGGACCCTGCTCGCCGTCGTCGGCATCCTCTTCGGCCTGCTGCTCGCGGCCGGCACCCTGGCGCAGAGCGCCCACACCGGCACCGTCACCGCCTCCGTCGGCGGACAGTACGAGGGCACCGAGACCAGGATCGGCATCAACGGCAGCACGCTGTTCGGCGTCTCCGCCACCGGCTCGGCCGACGGCGCGGGCGCGGCTTCCTACGACAGCTTCTCCAGCCTGGGCGGCGGGGTGCTGCTGGCCGCGATGATGCTCGGCGAGGTCAGCCCCGGCGGCACCGGCAGCGGCCTGTACGGGCTGCTCATCGCCGTGCTGCTGGCGGTCTTCGTCGGCGGGCTGATGGTCGGCCGCACCCCGGAGTACCTGCGCAAGCGCCTCGGCTTCGTGGAGATGCGCTATGTCGTCTGCTACGCCCTGGTGGCCCCGACCCTGATCCTGGTGTTCAGCGCGGCGGCCGTCGCCCTGCCGGCGGGCAGAGCCGGGATGGGCAACAGCGGCGCGCACGGGCTCACCGAGATCATCTACGCCTTCACCAGCAATGTGCAGAGCAACGGCAGTTCCATGGGCGGTCTCAGCGGCAACTCCCCGTTCCACAACCTCACCATGGCCGCCGCCATGTTCATCGGACGCTACCTGCCGATGGCCTTCGTCCTGGCCCTGGCGGGCCGGCTGGCCGGGCAGCGGCCCGGAGCGGTGACGGTGGGAACGCTGCGTCCCTACGGCGTCAACTTCGTCACCCTGGCCACCGGCACGGCCCTGGTGCTCGCCCTGCTCAACTTCCTGCCCGCGCTCTCCCTCGGCCCCCTGGCCGACGGCCTGCACTGAGCACCCCCCACCGGGGCCTCCGCACGCGGGTTCGGGCAGCACGGGATTCCCTCGGCCGGTAGATTTCCCTGCATGCATCCGAACGCGAACACGACAACCGTGGACGAACTGGTGGCCCGCGCAACGAAGTTGCAGCCGTTGCTGCGGCAGTACGCGGACCGGGCGGAGGCCGACCGGCGGATCCCGGAACCGGTGCTGGAGGCCCTGGTGGAGGCGGGGCTGCTGAGACTGGGCGTGCCCCGCCGCTACGACGGCCACGAGGCGGGGACCCGCGCCATGATCGACGTGTCCGCGGCCCTCGCCGAGGGCTGCGGCTCCACCTCGTGGGTGCTGACCCTCTTCAACATCTGCGCATGGCTGACGAGCCTTTTCCCGGTGGCGGCGCAGGACGAGGTGTTCGGCGCGGACCCCGACGCCCGGGTGTCGGGGTCGCTCTCCCCGAGCGCCACCACCCGGCGGGTGGACGGCGGTTGGCGGGTCACCGGCCGCTGGTACTACAACTCCGGCTCCCTGCACGCGACCTGGTCAGTGGTCGGTGTTCCGCTCACCGACCACCGGGGAGAGGTCGTGGACCGGAGCCTGGCGCTGCTCCCGATGAGCGAACTGACGGTCGAGGACACCTGGTTCGTCGCCGGTATGCGCGGCACCGGCAGCAACTGCCTGGTGGCCGACGACGTCTTCCTCCCCGAGCACCGGGTGATGTCGGTGCCCGCCGCGGTCGAGGGCGACTACCCCACCGAGCACGACGACGAGGCCTTCTACCGCTCGGCGTTCGGCCCGATCCTGGCCCTGACACTGGCGGGCCCGCAACTGGGCCTGGGCCGGGCGGCCCTGGAGTTCGTGCGCAGCAAGGCCGGGTCGAAGCCGGTCGCCCTCACCTTCTTCGCCACCCAGGCGGAGTCGGTGAGCTTCCAGAACCGCATCGCCGCCGCCGCGATGAAGATCGACACGGCGCATCTCCATGTCCACCGCGCCGCCGCCGACATCGACGAGGCCGCCGCGCGGGGCGTCTACCCCGACTACACCACCCGGGCGCGGGTCCGCGCCGACACCGGTTACGCGATCGAGCACATCACCGCCGCCATCGACATCCTCATGAGCGCCCACGGCGCGGGCAGCTTCGCGGAGTCCAGCCCGCTGCAGCGGATCTGGCGGGACTCGGCCATAGCCGCCCGCCAGGGCGCCATCTCACCCACCGTCAGCTACGAGGTCTACGGCAAGGCCCTCCTCGGCGTCGAGGAGAGGATCACTCCTCTGGTCTGACCGCCCGCCCGCCGGCCTTGCGGCCCAGACCGCCGAAGACCAGCAGGGTGCTGGGGGTCGGGGGTTCGGGGGTCTCCGGCTGGTCCGGGTGCCAGGTGACGACCGGGACCACGCCGGGGGCCAGCAGCTCCAGTCCGTCGAAGAGCCGCTCGATCTCCCCGGGGCTGCGCATCCGCCCGCTGCCGAGCATCCGCTGGAACGCCTGCTCCAGGGCGCGGGCCTCGGGGCTGGCGTCGCTGAAGTGGCTGAGCAGCAGGTGGCTCCCGGCCGGGAGCCGGTCGACGTAGCTGCGCAGCAGCGCGCCCGGGTCCTCGGCGTCCGCGATGTGGTGCACCACGCCCACCATCAGCAGCCCGATCGGGCGGCTCCAGTCCAGGAACCCCCGCACGACCGGATCGCCGAGGATCGCCTCGGGGGCGCGCAGGTCGCCCAGCAGGACGCGGGTGTCGGGGGTCTCGGTGAGCAGGGCCCGCGAGTGGGTCAGCACGATCGGGTCGTGGTCGACGTAGACCACCCGTGCACCGGGGGCGACGGCCTGGGCGACCTGGTGGGTGTTCTGTGCGGTCGGCAGCCCGGAGCCGATGTCGAGGAACTGGGTGATGCCCTGCTCGGCCATGAACCGCACGCCCCGGGCGAGGAAGCCCCGGCTGATCCGGGCGCCCTGCCCGCCGTCGGGGATGAGCTCCAGTCGCTTCGCCGCGACGGCCCGGTCGACGGCGAAATTGTCCTTTCCTCCGAGAATCGCGTCGTAGACGCGGGCGACGCTGGGTTTCGTGGTGTCGACCCCCAACCGCTCCCACTCGGAGACCACGCGTTCCTCGCCCATCCGCCCCGCCCCTTCAGCCGCAACCACTCCCCGGGTGATCCTAACGGCC
>Ga0302314_10006881_pt1 | contig 20512 bp, 19 predicted proteins | sample III_Palsa_N2_3_FD_200533 | JGI IMG/M metagenome (GOLD analysis project Ga0302314, IMG submission 200533) | Peat permafrost microbial communities from Stordalen Mire near Abisko, Sweden - III_Palsa_N2_3 | ecosystem: Environmental > Terrestrial > Soil > Palsa > Peat permafrost | place: Sweden... | reverse complement strand
GTGAATTGGCACCTGCCGCGGCGTTGACCGTCGGCCCGGATCGCCACTACCGTCTCGATAGTCCAGAAAGGACTATCGAGGGCCGTGGTCGAGGGGGACCGCCATGAACCGTCTGCGCAGCGTCGCCTGGGGACGCGTGGCCACCATCGCCGTGGTGGTGGTCTCCGTGGCCTACGCCCCGATCGCGATGACCGAGCTGTGGCCGTACGCGCACCCCGGGGCCCCGGCGATCGGGGAGTCGATCCTCGCCCACGCCGTGTCGCCCGGCTACGTGGCCAGGGCCTTCGCGACCCGGATCGCGCCGTACCGGCACAGCCTGGTCCCGATGATCGTGCATTCGGTCCTGGGCGGCGCGCTGATGCTGCTGGGGCCGGTCCAGCTGATCTCCGCGCTGCGCCACCGCCCCCGGCTGCACCGGGTGGCGGGCGTGGTGTTCGCCCTGTCGGTGTACGCCTGCATGGCGGGAGCCGGGATCTACCTGGCCCGCACCGCTCCCGCCGACGCGTTCAGCGGCGCGGCGTTCTGGATCGTGCTGGCCACCATCCTGGTCGGCACCGTGATGAGCGTGACCTTCGGCATCGCCGCCGCCCTCGGCCGGTTCCCCGACCTGCACCAGCGCTGGATGCTGCTCTGCTACGGCTTCCTGATGACCGCTCCGCTGCTGCGCCTCGAGTGGGGCGCCCTGCCCCTGGTGTTCCCCGGACTGTCCCTGGAGCAGATCAACCGGATAGCGATCATGCACCTCGGCTCCGTGGTCGTCTTCGGCGCCCTGCTCTCCGCCCGGGCCCTGGACCGGCGCACGGAGGTGCGCGGGGTCGTCGGCAGCTGGGTGCCGCGTCCGGTGCTGGTCGCCGCGCACCTGGCCGGCGCGGCCGCGCTCGTCTGGATCGTCCGCTCCTTCCTGGGATCGGGCGCCCAGGGGCACCGGCTGCTGGCCGCGTACCTGCTGCCCTGGGCCGCGACCTACGCCGTCATGCTGGCCCGGCAGCGGCGCGCGGGCCGCGAGGGGCGCAGCTGGGCGCGCGAGGAGTGGCGGCTGCATCTGACCGCGCTCTGCCTGGCGCCGGTGCTCTCGGTCGGCGCGGCGCTGCCGTTCCAGCGGGGGCTGGGCCTGGACCCGCTGACCGCGCTGTCCGCCGGGATCTCCATCGGCTGCGGCGTACTGGCGGTGACGGCGACCACGGTGGTCAGCCTGCGCGTGATGTACGGCCGGGAGCTGACCAAGCGGCAGCGGGCGACCGCCGCCCGCAGCCCCCGTCCGGCCGCGCCGACCCCCGCATAACCCGGACCGCGGCTCCGCACAGACAGAAGGCCGGCGCACCGATGGAGGGAGCAGTCATGAGCGAGCAAGCGGTGGAGGCCGGGACGGCGACCGGCGCGGACCCCGGCGGCCGCGAGCTGTCACCGGGCGTGGCCGTGCTGGCCACCGCGGTCGCGGTGGTGAGCATGATGGTCGGCACGCTCATGGCCGCCGTCAGCCTCAGCGGCCACGTCTTCGGCGCCTGGAAGTCCCCCGGGCCGCTGAGCCAGGGACTGGTCGGCGCGGCGATGCTGGGCGTGACGCCCGGCCTGCTCACCATCGGCCGGGCCCGGTTCTGGGAGGAGGTCAGGACCCTGGTCCTGCCACTGGGCGTGGTTCTGGTGGGCCTGCTCGCCGTCAGCCTGCTCAACGCCGGGACGCTGCAGGCGGCCCGCGGCGGCGAGATCGTCCTGGTGCTGTTCAGCCTCGGCTGGGTAGCCGTCCTCGGGTTGCTCGCCCTGGGCGCGGTCGGATGCCTGCTCCTGCAGTACCTCAAACCGGTGCTGCCGCCCACCGGGCACCCCGTGGCGCCGCTCCCGGGCTGGTCGAAGCCGTTCCTGGCGGTACTCGGATCGTCGTGGTTCGGCATCGGGGCCGGCCTGCTGGCGCTGCCCGGCTTCTGGAGTGCGTTCGTCCCCTGGCGGGTGGACCGCCCGGACGCCCAGGCGCTCGGCGTCTGGGCGATCGCCCTCGGCATCGGCGTGCTCGGCGCACTCGCCGAGGACGACCTCACCCGGCTCCGCCCGGCGCTGCTGGCACTGCCCGGCGTGGCGGTGGCCCTGGCGGTGGTGCTGGCCGGCCGGGCCACGGAGGTGCACTGGGGCTCCGGCCCCGGCCTGTCCCTGGTGGCCATGGTCGCCGGCCTCTTCCTGTCCGGCCTCACCGGCCACCTGCTGCTCACCCGCCATCCGGCGACCCGCCCCGCCTCTGAGCCCTCCGCGACGGGCGCCGGTTCCTAGCGGTAGCGGCGGCACCGGTGCTATATCTTGAAAAGACTCGAAAGGGAACTGCATAAAGCCTCGGGAGACCGGCCACAAGAAAGTGCAGGCATATCTGCCATGAATGCCGTAGAGGGTGTCATCCTGTTCGGCTGGGTGGTTTTCTGGATCGGCTGGCTCGCCGCCTCCACCGGCGTGAAGCCGGGGCGGGTGCGGTGGGGGCAGTTCGCCGGTGTGCGGGTGCTGATCATCCTGGCCGTGGTGCTGCTCGTCCGTTTCAAGGTGATCAGAGCCCACACGGTGATGCATGATCCCTGGCTGCAGGGCATCGGCCTGGCGCTGTTCGTGCTGGGCCTGGCGCTGGCCGTCTGGGCCAGGGTGTTCATCGGCCGGAACTGGGGAATGCCGATGACCAGAAAGGCCGATCCGGAGCTGGTGACGACCGGCCCGTACCGTTTCGTTCGCCACCCCATCTATTCGGGGATCATCCTCGCGATGCTCGGTACCGCCGTCGCGGTGAGCCTCTACTGGCTGGTGGCCCTCGTGCTGCTCGGCGCCTACTTCATCTACAGCGCCTTCACCGAGGAGCGCGACATGGCCGAGCGCTTCCCTGACGCGTATCCGGCGTACAAGCGCACGACAAAGATGCTCATTCCGTTTGTCTTCTGATCCTGCTGCGCCGCCGACCTACGATGCGGGCGAAACCGCGGCAGCGAACGCGGGGTTGACGGCCCAGCGTGCCTTGTACAGTGCGGAGCCCGGGAAGGTCTCCTCCCGGTCGGGGCCGATGAGGTCCACGGTGGAGGTGCACCAGGCGCAGGGATTGCCTGCCCCGGGCGCCACCAGCAGGAGTTGGCCCGTCGCGGGATCGTCGCCGACGCACTTCACCTCATGCCGGTCCACCCGCGATCGGTCCGGATACGGCACGAAGGCGGCCTCCGGTACGGAGAACTGGTGGACGCCCAGGTCCGTGGTGACCCAGAAGCGGTCGGGGTCGCGCGCCACCGGGGCCAGGTCGTGGCCCCAGATGTCCGGCAGCGGATAGCGGGCGACCTCGAACAGCTGCGGATGCAGCGCGCTGCGGTTGCACGCCAGCGCCACCAGGTCGAACGCGCCCACGGCCCACAGCAGCCCGGTGCGCGCGTCCCAGTGCAGTCCGTGCGCGGCCTGCAGCGGGAACTCGCCGTAGCGACCGCAGCGCGAGCCCAGTGAGGCGGCATACAGGCGCACCCATCCGCCGTCGCTGGCGGCCACCGCGACATTGCCGTCCGGGAGCAGCTCCACGGTGTGCGGATTGGCCCCGGCGACGGAGGTGGCCCAGTACACCTCGCCGTCCGGGAACGCCACCACCGCGACCAGTCCCTCCGACGCGCAGGTCAGCACGGCCGGGGTGCCGAACAGGTCGGCCCACTTGGCCTCGCTGACGCTGCCCCAGGTACGTCGTGGGTTCAGGTCGCCCAGCGAACCGCCTGGCGTCCAGGACCACCGCGCGGCGACCAGGGAGCGAGTCGTGACGACATCGGGGTCGAGCAGCAGCACACTGCGTGACACCAGGTCACCGGCGACGATCAGGGAGCGTGGTTCGCCTCCGGTGGACGCCTCCGCGCGCGGGGCGAACGGGGCGCACCCGGCGGCGATCCCCCAACCCATCGCTGCGGCGGCCCCTCCGCGCAGCACGGCACGGCGGTCCGGACGGTGGGCAGGTACCAGGCGCACGACGTCTCCCTCTCGTCCGGACCCCGCCCATGGTCGCCAGAACCCCAGGTGAAAGCCAGGACCGGGGCTCCCCCCGCGCGTCGTGGGCCCCGACCCACCCGGCCGCCGGGCCTACTCCGGGGCCGACAGGGTCGGCAGGGTCGGCAGGGTCGGCAGGGTCGGCAGGGTCGGCAGGGTCGGCAGGGTCGGCAGGGTCGGCAGCGCGGCTCCCTGGGTGAGGCCGGCGGCGGTGGCGGAGTGGGTGGCGGCGGCCAGGACCGTGCGCACGGGCAGGGCCAGTTCGACGGCGAGGCGGGCCGCGTCCTCGAACTCGGGGGTCGCCTGCACGATCGTTCCGGCGCGGTGGCCGAGTTTGACGCGCAAGCGGGCGCCCAGCACGTCGATCTCCGTCCAGCTGCGGGCCAGGGCGGTCTTGCGCACGGGGTACTCCCGCACGCCGAGGGTGCTGGTGTGGCGGAACACCTCGTCGCGCAGGGCCTGGGCGCGCTCGGGCGGCGCCAGTACGCACAGGGTGTGCGCGGGGCGGCCCTTCTTCATCAGCACCGGCACCAACCATGCGTCCGACGCTCCCGCGGCCAGCAGCGCGGAGAGCACGCCGGGCCACAGGCGCGGGTCGAGGTCGTCGATGGTGGCCTCCAGGACCACCGCCTCCCCCGGGCTGCCGGTGTCCGCGCCCGGCGCGGGGGCGGTGCCGAGCAGGACCCGGACCACGTTGGGGCGCCCGGGGGTGTCCCTGCTGCCCGCGCCGGTCCCGGTCACCTCCAGGTGCAGCGGCGGCAGCGGGCCGCACTCCCGGGCCAGCGCGGTGACCAGGGCCATCCCGGTGGGCGTGGCGAGTTCCCCGCGGCCTCCGGCGAACACCTGCCAGTCGGCGGCGAGTTCGGCCACGGCGGGGACGGGGACGGGGAGGTCTCCATGGGCGGCGCGGACGCGTCCGGAGCCGACCGCCACCGGGCTCGCCGTGATCCCGTCCACGCCCAGGTCGTGCAGGGCGGCGCAGACGCCGACGACGTCGGCGATCGCGTCCCAGGCGCCGACCTCGTGGAAGTGGACGTCCTCGGGCGCGATCCCGTGGACCCGGGCCTCCGCCCCGGCGAGCCGGGCGAAGACGGCCAGGGCCGCCGTGCGGACCGGGCCGGGCAGGGCGTCGGCGCGCGCGTCCGGGGTCTGGGTCTGGGTCTGGGTCGGGGGCGCCTGCTCGATGAGGGCGCGGATGTCGCGCCAGGTCCGGTGGGGCGGGTCGGCGGCGAGCAGCTCGACCCGCGCGCGGGTGGCGCGCAGCCCGGCGCGGGTCACCTGTTCGCTGCTGATCCGCACCGTGTGCGGTGCCACGGCGTCCACGGCGGCCTGAACGGCCGTCAGCGAGGCTCCGGCGTCGATCAGGGCGCCGAGCAGCATGTCGCCGGCGACTCCGGCGGTCGCGTCGATCCAGGCGGTACGCATGTCAGTTGCCCTGTCCGGGGTGGGAGTCCGCGCCGGGGCGCAGCCGGTAGAGCACTTCGCCCGCCTGCGGGACGACGAAGGTGTCGGGGTCGGCGGCGAGGGCCTGGATGTCGACGGCGGCCGGGTCCAGGTAGTTGAGGTTGGCTGCGCGCACGACGTCCTCGGGGATGCCGGTGGCCAGGGTGACGGTGACGCGGCAGCGCTCGCCGTGCTGCGGGTCGTAGGTGCCGGCGCCGCGCAGATGGGTGGAGTGGGCGAGCACGCCCCAGTGCAGGTGCTGGAAGCGGTCCCACTGCCGGGTGAAGTAGTCGCGGCAGTGGTAGCCGATCTGTTCGATCTCGGGGTGCATCTCGGAGATCCGGTGCACATGCGGGGCGTAGAGGATGACCTCGCCGCCGTCGGCGACCACCGGTTCGAGCTTGTAGAAGCCCTTGGCCGCGGTCCAGATGTCCTGGTACTTGTCGGGCATCAGCGACAGCACCCGTTTGACGGGGGCGTCCAGGTAGCGGACATGGGTGGACGCGGAGACGTCCGCGGCGGCCTGCCAGGCGGGCTCGGGGGCGCCGTAGGCGGCGGCGTGCAACGTCCCGGTGCCCGATTCATTGACCAGGCACAGGGCCAGACGGCGGCTGGGGACGAGCGCGGCGGCCTCGTCGATGAGGGCGCGCACGGGGGTGATCCCGCGGGTGCCGATGATCTCGGCACTGGTGATGAGCGCGCCGAGCCAGTGCGACAGGTCGATGATCTCCGCCCCGGCCACGCCGGGGAAGAAGTACTTGTTGCCGCCGGAGAAGCCCGCGACCTCGTGCGGGAAGACCGGGCCGACGACCAGGGCGACGTCGTGCTCGACCACGGCCCGGTTGAGCCGGACGTCGACCTCCCGGCGCAGCAGCCCGCCGGAGAGCTCGCCGACGCGTTCGGCGGAGATCGTGCCCACCGAGGCGAAGCTCTCGGGGTCCCACCAGGAGTGGTTGAGGACCGTCGTCCCCGGATAGCGCTCGGCCAGGCCGCCCTCGGGGTAGCCGAGATGGGCGGCGAGTTCGCGCTCCCCCATCGGCGCGTGGGTACCCAGGGCGATCAGCACGGTGAGCCGGCTGACGCGCCCGTGCAGGGCGGCGTGCACGGCGGTGAGCAGCATGGGCAGCGGGCAGCTGCGGGTGCCGTCGGGGACGACCAGGCAGACGGATCGGCCGTCGAGGTCCTCGGCGGCGAGCTGCTCCCGGACGAAGCGGGTCACCTCGTCGTCGGTCAGCACCTGGTCGGGGCCGCCGAGCACGGCCGCGGGGCGGGGGGCCGGGGCGGGGGGCGTGGTCATGCAGGAGAGACGACCACGGACCCTTCGCCGATGCAAGGACCTGCGGCAACTGGTGGCAACCGATTGCCGTCGAGCGGCGGCGGGGTGAGACTCGGCCCCATGCCAGGTCCCCCCGCCCAGCCGCCGCTCCAGCCCCTCGCCCAGCCCCTCGCTCGGCCCCTCCTCCGGCCGCATCCGGACCGTCTGCTGCCCGCCGACCCGGGGGTGCGCGCGCTCGCCCGGCGGCTGCACGACGAGGTGCGCGACCTGCCGATCCTCTCCCCGCACGGCCATGTCGACCCGCAGCTGCTGGTCGACGACGCGCCCTTCGCCGACCCGGTGGGCCTGCTGATCACCCCGGACCACTATGTGACCCGGCTGCTGCACGCGAGCGGGGTGGCCCTGGCCGACCTGGGCGTCGGGCGCGGGCCGCTGCGCGAGGACGAGGCGCGGGCCGCATGGCGGACGGTGTGCGAGCGCTGGAGCGTCTTCCGGGGCACCCCGGTGCGCTACTGGCTCGACGCCGAGCTGGCCGGGATCTTCGGCGTCACCGAGCGCCCCGGCCCGGCCGGTGCCGACCGGATCTACGACCGGATCGCCGAGTGCCTCGCCGACGACGCCTTCCGCCCGCGTGCGCTGTTCCGCCGGTTCGGCATCGAGGTACTGGCCACCACCGACGACCCCTGCGACGACCTCGCCGCGCACCGCGCCCTGACCGCCGACCCCGACTGGCACGCCAGGGTGATCCCCACCTTCCGCCCGGACCGCTATCTGGAGCCCGGCCGGGCGGGCTGGGCCGCGGCGGTCGCCCGGCTCGGTGAGGCCGCGGACGCCGACACCGGCGACTACGACGGCTACCTGCGGGCGCTGGAGTCCAGGCGCCGCCACTTCATCGCGCACGGCGCCACCTCCGCCGACCACAGCCACTTCGATGCGCGGACCGACCCGCTGCCGCGCGCCGAAGCCGCACGCATCTTCCGCGCCGCCCTGGCCGGTGAAGCGGGCGAGGCGCAGACCACCGCGTTCCGTCGGCACATGCTGCTGGAGATGGCCCGGATGTCGTGCGAGGACGGCCTGGTGATGACGCTCCACCCCGGCGTCCGCCGCAACCACCACGGCCCCACCCTCCAGCAGTACGGCCCGGACACCGGCCACGACCTCCCCGTGCGGACGGAGTACACCGAGTCGCTGCGCCCGCTGCTGGAGCGCTACGGCACCCACCCCGGCTTCCAGCTGGTGCTGTTCACCCTGGACGAGACCGCCTTCTCCCGGGAGATCGCCCCACTGGCCGGCTTCTACCCCTCGGTCTACGCGGGTGCGCCCTGGTGGTTCCTCGACGCCCCCGACGCGATCCGCCGGTACCGGCGCGCGGTGACGGAGACCGCGGGCTTCACCCGCACCTCCGGCTTCGTCGACGACACCCGAGCCTTCTGCTCGATCCCGGCCCGCCACGACATGTCGCGGCGGCTGGACTGCGGTGTGCTCGCCGAACTCGTGGCCGAGCACCGGCTGGAGGAGGACGAGGCATTCGAGACCGCCATCGATCTGGTGACCACCAACCCGCGAAGGGCGTTCAAGCTGTGACCCCGTCCCGCATGCCCCTGTCCCGCGCGGCGGGCGACGGCCGACCGACCGCGCCCGTACGCATCCTGCACCTGGGGCTCGGCAGCTTCTTCCGCGCCCACCAGGCCTGGTACACCGACCGGGCGGCGGACGCCGACGCCTGGGGCATCGCCGCGTTCTCCGGCCGCCGCCCGGAGACCGCCCGGGCGCTGACGGCCCAGGACGGGCTCTACACCCTGGTCACCCGCGGCGCGGACGCCGACCGGTACGAGGTACTCGGATCGCTCTCCGCCGCCCACCCCGGCGGCGACCACAGCGCCTGGCTGCACTACTGGCGACAACCCGCCCTCGCACTGGTCACCCTGACGGTCACCGAGGCCGGCTACACGGCACACCCCGACGTCGCCGCCGCCGACACGGCCGCGCTGCGCGCCGACCCCGAGGCACCGGTGGTGACCGCCGCCGCCCGCCTGCTCGCCGGGCTCGGCGCACGCCGCCGGGCGGGCGGGGGGCCGGTCGCGATCGTGCCCTGCGACAACCTGCCCGACAACGGCGCCGTGGTCCGGCGGGTGGTGCGGGAGCTGGCCGAGGCCGTCGGACGGCCGGCCTTGGTCCAGGCGGCGGAGAGCGCCTCGTATGTGACCACCGTGGTCGACCGGATCACCCCGGCCGCCACCGGCGCCGACGTGGCGGCGACCGCGCTCGCCAGCGGCCGTGCCGATGCCGTGCCCGTGGTCACCGAACCCTTCACCGAATGGGTGCTCTGCGGCGACTTCCCGGCCGGCCGACCGCGCTGGCAGGACGCCGGGGCCCGCTTCGTCGCCGACGCCACCCCCTACGAGCAGCGCAAGCTGTGGCTGCTCAACGGCGCGCACTCGCTACTGGCCTACGCGGGCCCGCTCCTGGGCCACGCCACCGTCGCCGAGGCCGTCACGGACCCGCGCTGCCGCGACTGGCTGACCCAGTGGTGGGGCGAGGCGTCCGCGCAGCTGAGCCTCGATCAGCAGGAGCTCGCCGCCTACCGGCAGACACTGCTCGAACGCTTTGCGAACCCCCGGCTGCGCCACACCCTCGCGCAGATCGCCGCTGACGGCTCGCAGAAGCTGCCGGTGCGGATCCTGCCGGTCCTGCGCGCCGAGCGTGCGCGCGGCGCGGTGCCGCAGGGCGCGGCGCGGGTGCTCGCCGCCTGGCTGCTGCACCTGCGCGGCGGCGGTGGCCGCCTGGCACGGGTCCAGGTTCCGGTCCGGGTTGCGGTCCAGGACCCGGCTGCTTCGGCGCTGTCGGCCGCGGCGGCCGGCCCCCTGCCCGAGGCCGCGCGCCGGGTGCTTGGCCTGCTGCACCCGCCGCTGGCAGAGGACATGGAGCTGCTGGCCGCCGTGACCGCCCTGGCGAAGGAGCTCGACGCGCTGTGAGTACCCGTCCGCCCGCAGAGGTGGTCATCGGACTGGATGTCGGCACCACCGCCGTCAAGGCCGTCGCGTTCGGTGTGGGTGCGCCCTGGCGCGCCGTGGCGGAGCGCGAGTACCCGCTGCTGCGGCCCGCCCCCGGCCGACTGGTGCAGGACCCGGCGACCATCGCCGCCGCGGTCGACGCCGCGCTCGCCGAATGTGCCCGCGCCGCCGCCGGGGCCCGGATCGCCGCCGTCTCCCTCAGCACCGCGATGCACGGCCTGCTCGCCCTGGACGCGCAGAAGCAGCCGCTGACCCCGCTGATCACCTGGGCCGACGGGCGCGCCCGTGCCCAGGCCCGGGAGTTGCGTGCCGCAGGCCTGGCGGCGGAGCTGCACCGGGTCTCCGGGGCGCCCGTGCATCCGATGACGCCGCTGGTCAAGCTGCTGTGGTTCCGGCAGGAGGAGCCCGAGCTGCTCGCGCGCGCCCGCTGGTGGGTCGGGCTCAAGGACTATGTCCTGTGGCAGCTCACCGGCACCCTCGCCACCGAGCTGTCCTCCGCCTCCGGCACCGGGCTGCTCGCCATGGCCACCCGCGCCTGGAACTCCGAGGCGATCCGGCTCACCGGCCTGTCTCCGGAGCAGCTCCCCGAGATCCTGCCGACCACCGCCCTGCTCGGGCTGTCCGCCACCGCCGCCGACCGGACCGGTCTCCCGGCCGGGACCCCGGTCGTGGCCGGGGCAGGGGACGGCCCGCTGGGCAACCTGGGCACCGGCGCCGTCGCCCCCGGGGTGGCGGGGCTGTCGCTCGGCACCAGCGGAGCGGTGCGCACCATCGGCCCCCGCCCGTACACCGATCCGCACGGCCGCCTGTTCTGCTACGCACTGACCGACACCGCCTGGGTCACCGGAGGAGCGGTCAGCAACGGCGGCGCGGTGGTGCGCTGGGCGGGCGAGGTCCTCGGCCGGGACCTGGCCGACGGACAGCCGGGTCCGGCCCGCGACGCCGCGCTGCTGAAGCTCGCCGAGGACGTCCCGCCCGGCAGCGACGGCCTGGTGATGCTGCCCTACCTGCTGCCCGAGCGGGCCCCGCTGTGGGACGCGGACCTGCGCGGCGCCTACCTCGGCCTGCGCCACTCCCACGGCCGGGGCCATCTGGTGCGCGCCGCCGTCGAGGGCGTCGCCCTGCAGCTGTCCGCGATCGTCGCGGACCTCGACCGCGTGCACCCGGTGACGGCCGTGCGAGCCACCGGCGGCGTCTTCCGTTCCGCGCTGTGGCGGGCGGTCCTGCCCGCCGTCCTCGACCGCCCGGTGCACCTGTCCTCCGGCGAGGAGGGCTCCGCCCTGGGAGCCGCCGCCCTCGGCCTGCACGCCCTGGGCCGCACCCCGCGCCCGGAGGACGCCCTGGCACTGCTGCCCGGCACCGCGCCCGCCGCCCGGGACGAGCCCCTGCACGCCGCACCGCAGGACGCCGCCGCCTACCGCGAACTGCGCACCCACCTGGTCGACCTGCTGGCCGGACTCGGCGCGACGGCCGAGCTGTTCGCACCCCGAACAGATCCAGGACACCATGGGACGAGAGCAACCCACTGCACACACCGACAGTGATGGGGGACGGCATGGCCAACGACGATGTGGTGCTGGTGACCGGCGGCGCGAGCGGTATCGGCGCGGCGACCGTACGCAAGCTGCTGGCTGCGGGCCGACGGGTGGCCGTCACCGGCCGCGACCAGGACCGGCTCGACCGGTTCGCGGCGGAGCTCGGGGCAGGGCGTGACGTCCTGCTGCCGACCGCCGCAGACAGCACGGACTGGAAGGACGTCAGCGCAGCCGTCGGCGCGACGATCGCCGCGTTCGGCCGTCTGGACCAGGTGGTGGCCAACGCGGGCTTCTCCACCCACGACAACCTCGCCGACGGGGATCCCGAGCAGTGGCGGGAGATGCTGCTGGTGAACGTCCTCGGCCCGGCACTCCTGGCCAAGGCCGCGCTACCGGCACTCACCGCGACCGGCGGGCGCATCGTCCTGGTCGGGAGCACCGCGGGTATCAAGAACACCCCCGGCAACATGTATTCGGTGTCGAAGACCGCGCTCACCTCACTGGCCGAGAACCTGCACGTCCTGGTGACCGGCAGCGGCGTGGGCGTCACCCTGATCGCGCCCGGCCGGGTGGACACCCCCTTCTGGAGCACCCACCCCAGCGGGACGGTCCCCACAGGCCCGGTCCTGACGGCGGACCACATCGCCGACACCATCCTCTGGTCCCTGAGCCAGCCCGCCGGAGTAGACATCAACTCCCTCGTGGTCCGCCCAATCGGCCAGGTGCACTGACACACACCGGACCCCGGCCACAGCTCGGGTTGCAGGGATGCTGGCAATGTCGTCTCGGCTGTCCCTACAGGCCCTACAGTGCTTCCCTAGGGAACTCGACCTGGGAACTCGCACTTGGAGGAGTCGTGCCGACACCCCCGTACCGCCTGATCGCTGACGAACTGCGCCGCCGGATCCTGACCGGCGACCTGGCCCCCGGGGCGGTCGTGCCCGGGGAGCGGCTGCTCGTCGAGCAGTACGACGTGGCCGCCGAGACGGCCCGTCGGGCGCTGGGGGTCCTGGCCGCCGAGGGACTGACGGAGACGCGGCGCGGGTCCAGGACGCGGGTGCGCGCGTTCCGGCCGATCCTGCGGCAAGCCACGAAGCGTCTCGCGCGCCAACAATGGGGCGAGGGGCAGTCCATCTGGCGGGCGGACCTGGACGAGCGACCCATGGCCACCGACAGGCTCTCGGTCACCGAGCAGCCCTGCCCAGCGCACATCGCACCGGGCCTGGGCCTGGAACCTGGCGAGGCGGTCTGGGTGCGGGACCGCCGCTACCTGGTCGAGGGCGAACCTGTGATGCTCGCGACGTCCTACCTGCCCGCAGTGCTGGTCGCAGAGTCTCCGGTCACACTGCCCGACACCGGGCCCGGCGGGATCTACGCCCGCCTAACGGAGTTGGGTTATGCGCCGGTGCTGTTCCGGGAGCAGGCCCGGGCGCGGATGCCGCTGCCGGAGGAGGCCGGTGCGCTCGCGTTGGGTCCGGGCACGCCGGTGGTGTTGATCGTCCGATACGCGTATGCCGAGGGCGGGCGCCCGGTGGAGGTCAACGAGATGACGCTGGACGCCTCCCGTTACCTGCTGGAGTGGGAGTTCCCAGCGTGACGGAAGGGGTTTGACGCAGGTTCACCGAGGCATTGACTTCCCTTGGAAAACGTTCTCATCACGGGTGGCGCAGGGTTCATCGGTTCCCACTTCGTCAAGCGCCTGTTGAGGGCCGACGACGTCGCCACCGTGACCGTCCTCGATGCCCTGACCTACGCCGGACACATCCACAACCTCGGCGAAGCCTTCCTCAACCCGAGACTTTCGTTCGTCGAGGGCAACATCCTCGACCGGCCCCTGGTCGACCAGCTCGTCGGACGACACGACACGGTGGTGCACTTCGCCGCCGAGTCCCACGTCGACCGCAGCTTCTACACCGCCGGGTCCTTCCTTGCCACCAACGTCATGGGCACCCAAGTGCTCCTCGACGCCGCGCACCACCACGACGTCGCCCGCTTCGTCCACGTCTCCACCCACGTGACTGTTCACACGGACTGAGTACGCGTACTCATGCGCGCGCGGCGTCCCGCCTGCCAGGGTGTGGCCATGGCTGACCCGCTCACCGCGCCTCGCTCCCGGCGTCGTTGGCCCCGGCCGAGCAGGGTGCCCGTCCGCACGGACTTCGCCGTCGGCTTCGTGGTGTTCATTCATGGTCGAGGGCATGGCCTACCTGGTCCAGGAGACCGCATACGGCTGGGTGGGCTGAGCCGGGGACCGTGTCGAGGGCGGAGGTGAACGCGGCGCATCCTCCGTGCCCGGCGGACGGCCGTGTGGCAGGACCTTGCCGCCCCAGTGGTTGCTCTCCTGCTGGCGGCGGCGCAGCAGGGCTACGACCAGAGCGATCCGACGCCTGCACCCGCGCCGAAGCGGCACCTGTGAGTGAACATGAACGGGGTCACTGCTCGCCTGCGGCCTCCAGGATCGCGCGGAGACGCGACAGGCATTCGCCGACGAAGAGAGGGTAGGTGTCCCAGTAGTACGACACCCCGCTGACGCCGACGGCGATGGCCCACGCCCTGGCGCGCAGCCATGTCGCGTCGTCGAGGCCCATGGCGTCCCAGTACGCCTGCCGGGCCCCGGCTGGGAAGTCCCACACAGGAGCGTGCTCGGCGTCGGGAAAGCCGACCGAGAGGCCTCCGAAGTCGATGACGGCGTGCAGTTTTCCGTTCTGGACCAGCAGGTTGGTGGGTTTGAGGTCGCCGTGGAGCCACACGTGGCGGCCGGACGGCTCGGGCAGGGCGATTGCGCTGCACCACAGATGTTGCAGTTGCGCGAGGTCGAGGTCGAAGTCGAGGCCCTGGAGCGTTCGGCAGAGGTCGAAGCACCCGCTCACCCACCCGTCACACGCGCGCAGGCCACCACCGCGGTACCAGCTGAGGTCGCCCTGCCGGGTGGCTCCCATCAGCGGAATGGAATGCAGGCTCTGCACGATCGCCGCCAGATCGGCCCCGAAGGCGGGCCAGTCGGTGACCGATCGCGGGCCGGCCTCCTCGCCGTCGATCCAGCGGTACACCGACCAGGCGAGCGGGAACGCGGAACTCGGAGTGCCGTCGTGCACCGGCTCCTGGATGCGACAGCGAAGATGCGGCGCCAGCCGCGGCAGCCAGATCTGCTCCTTCCGCACGGCCTGCGCGTTGTCCGGGGTGCGCGGCAGCCGCATGAGCAGGTGGTCGCCGAGGCGGTACATCGTGTTGTCCGTGCCCGCACCGGCCGGCGAGATGGGGAGGGCCGCCCACTCCGGTCGCTGCTCCTGCAGCAGCGACCGGACGACCGACTCCTCCACGCGGATCTCGTTCTCATGAAGTGTCACGGAGACAGCCTTCTGCCCGTGCCTCGCCGGCGCCAGTGATTTTTCCCCCCTTTCGACAGGGTCCGTGAGAGCCACTCGGAGATGTTGATCACGCGCCAGTGTTCGGGCAGTGGGATTGGGAGCCACCTCGTCAGACGATCGGAGACACGCCGCATTTGGCGCAATTGGATGGATTACCCGGGTGGCGGGCGGCACGCTGTGCGCGTACGTGGTCACGGTGATGTGAGGAGACCGGCCTTGCGCACGTCGCACGGGAAGCTGTACGAGCAGATCCGGAACCGCCCGGCCATGGGGGACCGCATGGTGCGGCTGTTCCTGACCGCCTGGCACTGATCCTCACTGCCTGTGACACCTCCCTGGGCTGCGCAGCTGCGGTCGCGGCCAAGCCCCCGCCTCTCGTCGTGCGGGTCATGCCGCTGGGCGACTCGCTCACCATGGGCCAGGGCAGCGTGAGCGGGAACGGCTACCGGGCGGACCTGCTCGACCTGGTCACCGACCGGACCCCGTACACCATCCGGTTCGTCAGCGACCAGAGCAGCGGGACCATGACCAACCCGCAGAACGAGGGACACGGCTACTACATGATCGACGACGTCCGCCACGGAGTGGACGGCTGGCTGGCAGCCTCGCGACCGGACGTCGTTCTGCTGTACATCGGCACCAACGACCTGAACGGGGGCCGAGACCCTGACCCGGACCACGCAGCCGACCGGCTGACGGCACTGGTGAACCAGGTCTTCACCGACGCACCGGACATCACCGTCGTCATGGAGGGCCTGATCACCACGACGGGCGGCATGCAGGACCGAGTCCAGCAGTACAACAACCGGGCCGCCCAACTGGCCCTGGCCGAGCAGGCAGAAGGGAGGCACTTCCTCTTCGCCCCCGGCGTGAAGCTCGGCCCCCAGGACGTCACCGACCGCCTGCATCCCTACGACACCGGCTACCAGAAAATGGCGGACGCCTTCTTCCCGCCCCTCCAGCAGGCCCTCACCCAGGGCTGGGTGCACAGCGGAACCACTGAGCCGCTGCCGGCCGCGTCCGGCGCGCATTCGTCGTGAGACGGCAGTCGCCCGGGGATAGAGCCGGTTGAAGACGAGCGGCGAAGGGCCCGGCGGTCGCCGCGCTCCTGATCTACGGCCTGAGCGGCTCACCGACGACGACGTCGGCGGCGGTACTCAGTCGCCAAGCTGAGTATCTCGACTCTATTACTGACCTTCAGTCAGAACAGATCATGGTGCCGGGAGTTGACGGGACCTGCCGCTCGGGATGTCCGCGCTCCGCATGAGGGGACGTCGCGTGAAACCCAGAGGCATACTGCCGGTCCTGATCGGCGCGGTCTGCATCGTGCTGGCCGTGGTCCTCTACTTCGTCGCCAAGGTGCGACCAGTGGATCTGCTGACCGTCATCGCCGGTGCGGTATTCCTGCTGTGGCAGGTGCTGCTGCTCACCGTGCCCTGGAACCTGTACTTCAAGGCCAGGCTGATCATCCACCAGGTCGCAGTCAGCCGCCAGAGAGGGATCGAGGCCCCGGCGGGACACGAAGAGGAGGCCGCCAGGATCGCCCGCAGGCTGCGGCTGGTGGCGATCGGCGGCCACCTGCTGTCGGCAGCGGTAGTGGCCGTCATCACCTACTTCTCCGGCCGGTCAATCGGCTACTACTTCTCCGGGTTCTACCTGTTGAGCACCCTGTTCCGACCGGCTCAGGCCTACTTCACGGTCCTGCGCGGGCAGTTGTCCGCGATGATGGAGGAGACCAAATTTCCGCCGGACGACGTCACGCGCCTACGGGCACAGCTGGCGGACGTCGAGAAGCAGCACAACGTGTTGTCGCGGCGGACCAACGTGATGGAGCAACTGACCTCGCGCCTCGCACAGATGGAGCAGCGGCTGGTCAGTCGCACCGACCAGATCGAGTCCCGGCTGACCGGCCGCGCCGACGCGTCCGCCCAGCAGGCCCAGGACCAGACCCAGGCAGCGATCCGGCAGGTGCAGGCGCTGGGGCGGCGATTCGAGGAGACCGTCAACAACCTGTCCGACAGCCGAGAGCTGGTAACCGGCCTCAAGGCGTTCCTCCGCCTCCTGCGAACGGAACAGGCTGAGACCTGAGCGGGGCGAACGAAGGGCCCTGATCTAACTGGCACCCACAACCGGCCGCGCGGCGGCTACCAACTATGGGCCCCAGGTGGGGTCGGTGGCGACGTGGGGCAGGACCGTGACGACCGTGCCGGTGTGCTCCGCGTGGATCATGGCGCCGCCGCCGATGCAGATGCCGACGTGGTGCACCGGGCGGGCGGTGGCGATCTGGTCCCCGGTGTAGTGCGCCAGCCGCACGGCACCGCCCGAGCGCACGCCCGCACCCCGGAGGCGGCGATGCACCCGATGGTGGGCAAGTCCCGCCACCCGCGCCACACCCGAACACATGCGTCACTTGCACGTCATCTGGTGGAGGTACGGTGTCGCCGAGCACGTCGTACCGCCGCCTGCGACAACCGGCTGCGGAGCAACAGGCATGGGGCTGCGATGACGACGACCGCGTCCCCTCGATTCGGTGGAGGAGCAGGTCAGCGGGTGTACCTCGACGGCATCAGCCACGACGGCGCCGAGCGCGCGGAGCGCGGCTACCGCCACCGGCTGGAGATCGACGGCCGGACCGCAGGCATCGTCAGCGGGGCCGACGCCGACACCGAGTCGGGGCGCCTTCGCGCCGCGCTGGAGCAGTCACAGGCGCGCTTGGCACTGCTCTCGGACGCCGCCACCCGCATCGGAACCGCGCTGGACCCCGACCGCACCTGCCAGGAGCTGGCGGACTTCATGGTCCCCCTGTTCGGCGACGCTGCCACCGTGGAGCTGCTGCCGACCGAGCCGCTCCAGCCCGCTCGGCCGACGGTGCAGCGCCCGGCGTCGGAGCACAGGCTGCGCCGCACCGCGGTCGCCTGCGCCCCGACGCTGCGCGACCGGTTGCAGGCGACGGCGCCCGGCCAGGACACCCGCCACACCCCGCAGTCGGCCGTCTCCCGGTGCCTGGCGGCAGCCGAACCCGTACTGCTGAGCCTGCCGCCCGACGCGGGCCCGGAGGCCACCGCGCCGGAGACCCAGGCACTGACCGCGTTCCGCGCGGCGGGAATGCACTCCGTCCTGGCGGTCCCCCTCAACGCCCGGGGCCGGCTCATCGGCGTTCTGCTGCTGGCGCGGGGCAGGGACACGCCCCCCTTCACCGAATCGGACATCGCGGCCGTCAGGGACCTGGCCGACCGCTCCGCGGCGGCCATCGCCGACGGCACGCACCACGCCCGTGAGCACAGCATCGCCATGCAACTGCAGCGTGCGCTGCTCGCCGAGCCGGGCCACCCTCACCTCAACATCGAACTGGCGTCCCGCTACCTCCCCTCCGGCACCAGCACGGTGGTCGGCGGCGACTGGGTCGAGACGGTGCGCCTGTCCTTCGGACGGACGCTGCTGGTCATCGGCGACGTGATGGGCCACGGTGTCGAGGCCGCCGTCGACATGAGCAGCTACCGGTCGATGCTCCGCGACATGGCCGGCAACGACCTGCCTCCGCACCGGATCCTGCGCCAGGTCGACGCCCTGACCGCGCAGACCGGCACGGACCGCCCGGCCACCTGCCTGCTGGCCCTGGTCGACCCGGCGCGCGAGCGCTGCACCTTCGCCAGCGCCGGACACCTGCCTCCGGCCCTGCTCACGCCCGGTCGTGGAACCCAACTTGTCGAGGTCCCCACCGGTCCGCCACTCGGCACCGGCTTCGGCGGATACGAACCGGTCACCCGGGAGTTCGGACCCGGCCAGGTACTGCTCGCCTACACCGACGGCCTGGTGGAGCGGCGAGGCGAGGACATCGACGTCTCCCTCGACCGGCTCGCCGGGCTGCGGCTGCCCGTGTCGGGTGCTCTCGACGTCCTGCTCGACGGCGTGCTCCGCCGCCTGGTCCCGCAGGGCGCGGAGGACGACATCGCCGTCCTCGCCACCCGGATCCGCCCGCGCCCGGCCCTCCGCTCCTGAGACAGGTACGCGCGGCGATACTAGATCGGACCGAATGCGACCAGGGAGCCGATGGCCAGCAGCGTTCCTGCGGTCAGCAGGTTCGCGCTGCGGTCGATCCAGGGTGCGGTCAGCAGACGGGCTCCCAGGGCCGTGGCCACGGTCAGGACGACGATGGTGGCGACCGTGGCCAGCGTGAAGGCCACGAGCGAGCCGAGTGCAGCCCCGACGCCCAGGGCGCCCGCGGCGAGGAACACCGGCAGGATCGTCAGGTCGGGCGAGGCGGCCGCCCCGAACGGGACGAGGAGACCGACAAGGCCACGCGCGCCGAGCGTGCGCGTCTCGACGGCGGTGGGGTCGAGCACGGTCGTCGCACCGTGGCTGTGACCCGGGTGACCGCCCTGGCCATGCTCCTCGTGGTCGTGATCGTGGTGCGCATGGGTGCCGTGTCCGTGGCCCTCGGCGTCGTGGCTGTGACTGTGGCCCTTTCCGAACAGCTCCAGAACCAGGAAGACCACGCCGGTGGCGAGCAGGATGCCGCCGACCACGAGGTCGGTGTGGCTCGCCACGGTGTCGCGGAACTGGAGTCCGACGAGGATCAGCACCGCCCCGAGCAGCAGCGAGACCACGACGTGGGTGACGGCTGCGGCCAGGGACAGGCGCACCACCTTGCCGGTGCGGTAGCGGCGGGTGCGGGACAGGACCGCCAGCGGCAGCCAGTGGTCGGGCATGACCGCGTGCCCGAAGCCGACGCCGGCTGCGGCGAGCATGAGGACGGGGAGCGTGTTCACAGATGAACCATACGCCGCCATATTCGCATCCGTGAAGATGAGAAGATGTAATGCGATACCTGCGTACCTGCCAACAACTCGCAGGTGGGACGACGTCCAATGGGAAGCTCAGTACAGGAACGGCGGTCGGGGCAGCGCTGCTCCGCCCGGCACCGTCAGGTCGGCGCCCGGGCCGCGGCCCATCAGCCAGGCCAGCAGCGAGGACTGCGAGCCGTGGACGGCCGGGGCGCCGTCCACGCGGCCGACCTCGTACCGGTCTCCGCTGTCGGTGGCGTGCAGACTCATCGCCGGGGCATCGCTCCGTGCGTTGAAGGCCGCGACCACCATCGGCAGCATCTCCGTGGTGAATGCCGTCGGCCAGTGCGCGGGGGTGTAACCGGCGTCCAGGTCGACGTGGTGCACCAGCACCTCTCCCAGTCGGGAGTCCGCCGCCCGGGCGGCGGGGTGCTCCTGGCCTCCGGTCCACCGCACCACGTGCTGCCATGCCTCGGCCGGCATCCGGGCGTACTCCTCGGCGAACCGGTCCGCGCTGTCGCGGACATCGGCCAGCAGGGTGGCGGCGCTGCGACCGGCTCCGGCCTCGATCTGCTCGGCGCGGGCCTCCATGCTCGGGTACTCGGGTGTCGGGACTCCGGTGCGCGCCCAGACCAGCAGGTGTCTGCCGCCGTCGGCGTTGCGGGCGAGATGGGTCAGCACATGCCCCCTCGACCAGTCCGGCAGCAGCGAGGGTGCGCGCACATCGGGGTCGCTGAATCCCGCCGCAGTCGCGAGAAGGTCGTCGCTCGCGGCGGCGATCCGGCGGAGAAGATCGGCAGGGTCGAATCCCTGAACAGCAGTCATGATCCTGCCCTCCCCCCAGTGTCCCAACCAGTATCGCCGACCCCCTGGTGCTCAGACCACGGCGATGGAGAACTCTTTTCCATGCATGGCAGGGTCGGGGTCCTCCGGGCTCGCCACGGAGACGCGGCCCCCGGTCATCAGGCCGGCCTCCTGCGCCGACGGAATCTGCACCGGGATCGAAACGGTGGCCGTTCGACCGAAGGGCAGGCCGGGCGGGGGCGTGAAGGTACAGGTCAGGACCAACGTTGCCGAGTCCTGTGAGCAGTTGCCGGGGAAGAACGGTCCGACCGAATGA
>Ga0302314_10006879_pt1 | contig 20518 bp, 17 predicted proteins | sample III_Palsa_N2_3_FD_200533 | JGI IMG/M metagenome (GOLD analysis project Ga0302314, IMG submission 200533) | Peat permafrost microbial communities from Stordalen Mire near Abisko, Sweden - III_Palsa_N2_3 | ecosystem: Environmental > Terrestrial > Soil > Palsa > Peat permafrost | place: Sweden... | reverse complement strand
ACCGGTCAGCAATGACCGGTCCAGAGGAATGACCGCCGCGTTCAGCCCATTCTTGCATGTCAGGGATGGCTGGGCGGCACAGAACCCGGCTTACAGGCCGTCTGGTCCAATTTTTTACCCTTTGTTCTCAATTGCCGCCGCAGGCTGGTTTGCACAGCAATTCGCCCGACGCGCGAGCTGTGACCGAGGCCGGGTGGCTGCCGGGCCCTTATTCTACTTGAATGTTCTATGTATGTTCTGTTGATAACCAATACTATTAACCATTTTCGCCTGCGACATCTTGGGATCGGAGCCAAAAAGGGGATCTGGTGTCATTGTGTCCCAATTCATCCCATGTTAACCCAGATTTGTCCGGAGCGATCCGCGCCCAGGGTCGGGCGGCGCGGGTTTTGAGGTCCGGACCGGGACGCGTGGTCCCATTGGTCGGGGGCAAGGCGAGGTGTTCCTCTCAACGTTCGAGAAGCCACTGGACGCCAAGCGGCGTATCGTCGTGCCGCAGGAATTCCGCGCGGCCGTGGCCGGTCCCTTCGACGGCGTGTTCTGCTTCCCTTCGGTCGAAGCCGACTGCATCGAGGGCGGCGGCAAGGCGCTGTTCGATCGCCAGGAAGCCCTGATCAACGAATTCGAGGTGGGCGATCCACTGCGCTATGCGCTGGAATTCACCGTGCGCGGCGGGATGGCCCAGCTGTCGTTCGACACCGCTGGCCGCGTGACCCTGCCGGAGAACCTGTGCGAACAGTTCGGCCTGACCGATTTCGTGGTGGTGGTGGGCCTGGGTGACCGGTTCCAGATCTGGTCTCGCGAGACCTTCCAGACCCAGCGCGAGGCCCAGCGCCAGTTCGCCCGCGACGGCCTGGCCGCGGCCCGCGCCGCCCAGCGGCAAGCCAAGCTGGCGGTGGCTGGATGACCCAGGTTCCGAACGATACCCCCCACGTTTCGGTGCTGCTGGACGAGGTCCTAGCGGCGATCGAGCCCGCGCCCGGCAAGCGGATCGTGGACGCCACCTTTGGCGCCGGCGGCTACAGCCGCGCCTTCCTGGACGCGGGCGCGGAGGTGGTCGCCTTCGATCGCGACCCGACCGCCGCCCGCTTCGCGGCCCCTCTCATGGCCACCGGCCGGTTCCGGCTGATCGAGGACCGGTTCTCGGCCTTGGACGAGCAGGTCGAGGCGCCCTGCGACGCGGTGGCCTTCGACCTTGGCGTCTCGTCCATGCAGGTCGACGAGGCCGAGCGGGGCTTCTCCTTCATGCGCGACGGCCCCTTGGATATGAGAATGTCGCGGTCGGGCGCCAGCGCGGCGGATCTGGTCAATGACGCCGATCAGGTCGAACTGGCCCGGATCTTCTTCGTCTACGGCGAGGAGCGCCAGTCGCGCCGTATCGCCGCCGCCCTGGTTCGACGCCGCGCCGAGCAGCCCTTCATCCGCACCCTGGACCTGGCCGAGACTGTCGAGCGGGCGCTGGGCGGACGCAAAGGCGCCAAGGTGCATCCGGCCACGCGCGTGTTCCAGGCGCTGCGCATCGCGGTCAACGCCGAGCTGGCGGAGCTGGAACAGGGTTTGGACGCGGCCGAGCGGCTGCTCGGCGCCGGCGGACGGCTGGCGGTTGTGACCTTCCATTCGCTGGAGGACCGGATCGTCAAGGCCTTCTTCACCGAGCGGGCAGGGCGCACGCCCGGCGGCTCGCGGCACCTGCCGCCCCAGGCGGGCGGCCCCCGGCCCAGCTTCGATCTGCTGTTCAACGGCGCCCATGCGCCCAGCGAGGCGGAGATCGCCGCCAATCCGCGCGCGCGCTCGGCCAAGCTGCGGGCCGGCGTGCGCACCGACGCTCCTGCCTGGAGGGCGGTGGCATGAAGCTGTCAGGCCTGTTTGACCGAAGGGTGCGTGGATTTCGCGTCGTCGAGCTCGGCGGTCTCGGTGTGCTGCTGGCGCTGGTGCTGGCTGTCTATCTGAGCAAGGCCGGCGCGGGCGGCGAACGCGCCGACATCGATCACGTGCAGCAACAGATTGGCGACGAGCAGACCCGCATCAGGCTGTTGCAGGCCGAGGTGGCCAGCCTGGAACAGCCGGAGCGGCTGGAGGCCCTTTCCAGCCAGTATCTGGACCTGCAGCCGATTCCGGCCAAGCATGAAGTGCAACCTGACGAGTTGCCGGACCTGGCGCTGATCCAGCGGGTCGCCAAGGGCGCTGCGACGCCGGCCGTGCGAACTGCACCGCAGACGGCGACAAACCCGCTGACCGAGCCCGCCGCGCCGGATGGCGCCCGACCCCGGGAGGGCCGCTGATGCGGCCCGCGGATCTCGCCCTCTACCGGTTTCCCCCTGCCTGGCGCTGGCTGATCGAGCAGGTCTGGCGGGTCGAGCACGCCTTCGAGCGATCCAAGGCCGAGGGCCGCGCCCAGGATGACACCAAGCTGCGCCTTTTCTTCGTGCTGGCCCTGTTCGCCGCCGGCTTCCTGACCCTCGCTGCTGGCGCGACCCGGTCAGCGCTGTTTCCCGACGCCGATCGCAATGGACCCGCGGCGGGCGCGCCGCCGGGGGCGCGGGCCGATCTGGTGGACCGCAACGGCCAGCTGCTGGCGGTCGACCTGCCGCACTTCGGGCTCTATTTCGATCCGAAGGATAACTGGAACCGGGACGAGGTGCGCCGCACCCTGACGGTCGCACTGCCCCAGCTGTCGCCCCAGCGGCTGGACCGCGCCCTGGCCGCCGATCGCCGGCAATATCTGCTGGGCGGGCTGACGCCGGAAGAGAGGGATCGGATCGACGATCTGGGCCTGCCGGGCGTCTCGTTCGAGCCGGAATCTCACCGGGTTTATCCCCTGGGACCGACGGCGGCGCATCTGATCGGCTATGTGGATCGCGGCGGCGTCGGTAAGGGCCAGGCGGGCGCCGAGCGGGCGTTGGACGAGCCGATCCGCGCGGGCGCCGGCGGAGCGCCGGTCGCGCTTTCCATCGACCTGCGGGTCCAGTCGGCGCTGCAGGACGAGGTCCAGAAGACCGCGACCATGTTCCAGGCCGAGGGCGCGATCGGCATCGTCACCAACGTCCATACCGGAGAAATCCTCGGCATGGTCAGCTATCCGGCCTTCGATCCGAACCAGGCCGGCATGAGCTGGTCCGACAGCATGACCAACCACGTCGCCGCGACGGTCTATGAGCCCGGCTCGGTGTTCAAGGTGTTCACCCTGGCCGCGGGCATCGATTCCGGCGTGGCGACGATCAACAGCCTGTTCGACGCGACCCACCCGCTGCAGATCGGCCATCAAACGATCCATGACGACGAGAAGGACAACGCGTTCCTGCCATTGTGGGAGGTGTTCACCCATTCCTCCAATATCGGCGCGGCTCGGCTGGGACTTGAGCTTGGGCCGGACCGGATGCGCCGCTATTTCAAGAGCTTCGGCCTGTTCGCCGCCGCGCCCAGCGAACTGGTGGAGTCGACCCGGCCGATTTTGCCCGCCAAACTGACGGATAACGCGGTCGCGTCGATGGCGTTCGGCCAAGCCATCTCGGTCAGCCCGCTGGCCGTCGCCACCGGCATGAACGCCATCATGAACGGCGGGGTCTACGTCCCGCTGACGATCCGCAAGCTTGAGCCACGCGACTATCCGGCTGGCCGGAGGGTGATCTCCGAGGCGACCTCGCGCACCATGCTCGACCTGATGCGCCTGAACGCGACCTCCGGGACCGGCCGCGGAGCCGACGCCCTGGCGCCCGGCTACCGGCTTGGCGGAAAGACCGGCACGGCGCAAAAGGCGGTCAACGGCCACTATGTCGTCGGCAAGCGGGTCTCCTCGTTCGCCGCCGTCTTCCCCACGGACGGTCCCATGAACGCCGACCGCTATTTCGTCTTCATCCTGCTCGACAGTCCCAAGCCGACCAAGGAGACAGCCGGCTTCGCCATGGCTGCCCAGACCGCTGTCCCGGCGGCCGGCCGGGTGGTCGAGCGGATCGCGCCCTATCTGGGCGTCACCCGCGCCCCGATCCCTCTGGCGGACCTGCGGCCCATTCCGGTCTCCAATCCCGCAGCCGCTCGGGAGCGATGAACGCCATGCGCCTTTCCCAGCTGATGCGTCGCGACCTGACCGTCGATCCAGTGATCACCGGCGTCACCGCCGATAGCCGGGCTGTGCGGCCAGGGTTTCTGTTCGCGGCCTTGCCTGGGGCCCGGGTCGACGGCCGCGATTTCGCGCCGGCGGCCGTGGCGGCGGGCGCGGCGGCGATCCTGGCCGGCGGCGATATCCCTGGCCTCGGAGTCCCCGTCGTGAGCGATAGCGACCCGCGCCGCGCGTATGCGCTGGCCGCGTCGGCCTTCTGGGGCGTCCAGCCCAAGGTCTGCGTCGCGGTGACCGGGACCAACGGCAAGAGCTCCACTGTCAGCTTCTGCGCTGACATCCTGATGCATCTGGGTCGAAAGGCCGCGAAAATTGGCACGCTTGGCGCTCAGGTCGGCGACGAACAGATCACTCCGCCTGGCCTGACGACCCCCGACGCGGCGGAAATGGCCAAAATGCTTGCCGATCTCGCCCAGCGCGGCGCAACTCACGCGGCGATGGAGGCCTCATCTCACGGCCTCGCCCAGCGGCGACTGGATGGAATTCGGCTTACAGCGGCGGGGTTCACGAACCTGACCCAGGACCACCTCGATTATCACGGCACCATGGGCGCCTATCGCGCCGCCAAGCTCAGGCTTTTCGAGGACGTCCTGCCGCGTGGTGCGACGGCCGTGCTGAACGCAGACAGCGACCAGTTCGAAGTTTTTGCGGGTGCAGCGGCGCGCGCGGGCCAGACGGTCCTGTCGGTGGGCGAACGCGGCCAGTCGCTGCGGCTCGTGTCACGGACCCCGACGCCAACCGGCCAGCGCTTGCGTGTAACCCACCAAGGCCGGGTCCATGACGTCCAGTTGAGGCTCGTTGGCGCCTTCCAGGCTAGCAACGCCTTGGTCGCGGCCGGGCTGTGTATCGCCGCGGGCGAGGAACCCGAGGCGGTGCTGAACATGCTTCAGCATGTAAACGCTCCGCAAGGGCGGCTCCAACTGGTGGGTTGGGGCGCCGGAGAGAGCCCGGCCTATGTCGACTACGCCCACACGCCCGATGGCCTGGAGACGGTGCTGACAGCGCTCCGTCCCCACGTGCGCGGCCGGCTGGTGGTGGTGTTCGGCGCCGGCGGCGATCGCGATCGCGGCAAACGGCCGCTGATGGGGGAGATCGCCGCCCGGCTGGCCGACATCGTCATCGTCACCGACGACAATCCCCGTTCCGAGGCCCCCGAAACGATCCGCGCCGCCATCCTGGCCGCCGCCCCCGGCGCGCGCGAGATCGGCGACCGGCGCGAGGCGATCCGCGAGGCCGCCGCCATTCTGAGAGAGGGCGACGTGCTGATCGTTGCCGGCAAAGGTCATGAGCGCGGACAGTTGATCGCTGGCGTCAACCATCCGTTCGACGACGTGGACGAAACCATCCGAGCCCTGGAGACTGTCCATGGCTGAGCTGCTCTGGACCAGCGCCGAGATCGTGGCCGCTACCGGCGGGCGGTTGACCGGCTCCGCGTTCGAGGCTGGCGGCGTCTCGATCGACACGCGCAGCCTGGAGCCGGGCGATCTGTTCGTCGCGCTGATTGGCGAAAGTGACGGCCACGCCTATGTCGAGCAGGCCCTGGCCAAGGGCGCGGCCGGCGTTCTGGTCGAACGGGCGGCGGGCGGCTCCAGCATCGTCGTGGACAATACTCAGTCAGCCTTGGAATCCCTCGGCCTGGCGGCGCGCGCTCGCGCTACGCGGGCCAGACGCGGGGCGGTGACTGGCTCGGTCGGCAAGACCAGCGTCACCCAGGCGGTGGCCTCGGGCCTGGCCCTGGCCGGCGCCTCCCACGCCTCGGTCAAATCCTACAACAACCATATCGGCGTGCCACTGACCCTGGCGCGGATGCCCCGCGACACCCTGCGCGCGGTGTTCGAGATCGGGATGAACCATCCCGGCGAGATCGAGCCCTTGAGCCGCATGGTCGCGCCGGACGTGGTGGCGATCACCACCGTCGGGGCGGTGCACGTGGAGAACTTCCCAGACGGCGAGGCCGGCGTGGCGCGGGCCAAGGCCGAGATTTTCGCAGGGCTAGCGCCCGGCGGGACGGCGATCTTGAATATGGACGACCGTTGGTTCGATGTCCTGCGCCGCGAGGCGGCCCGCGCCGGCGCCCGCATCCTGACCTTCGGCTCGTCCGACGAGGCCGACGCCGAGCTATTGACCTTCACCCAGGCGGCGCAGGGCGCCCAGATCACCGCCCGGTTTGGCGGCGAAAAGCTGGCCTTCGCCGTCCGTCAGAACGGCGCCCATTGGGGCCTGAACAGCCTCGCCGTTCTGCTGATGCTCAGCGAACTGGGCGTCGACCGACCGACGAGCCTCGCCGCGCTCGCCGCCTTCGCGCCGCTGGATGGCCGCGGCGCGGCGCGCCAGATTCCGCTGCCCGGCGGCGCCTTCACCCTCATCGACGAGAGCTACAACGCCAATCCCTTGTCTGTGACCGCGGCGCTCAGAACCCTGGGCGCCAGCCCGGCCAAAGGGCGACGGATCGTCGCGCTGACCGACATGCTGGAATTGGGCGCGGAGTCGGAAAATCTCCATGCCGCCTTGGCCAAGGAGATCGAGGCCGCCGATGTCGATCTGGTGTTCTGCGCCGGACCTTTGATGAATTCCCTTTGGCGCACGCTATCGCCGACTCGCCGGGGCGGTTACGCGCAGCAGGCGGAGGAACTGGAGCCGCAACTCGTGCGGGCCATAGCGCCCGGCGATGTGGTGATGGTGAAGGGGTCGAGGGATTCGAAGGCCGCCGCGCTGGCGCAGGCGCTGCTGGCGCTCGACACTCAGGCGGGGAAGGGCGACTGATGCTGTATCTGCTGTACCTGCGCCTGGCCGAGCACCACCACTACGTTCCAGTTCTCAACCTGCTGAAATACCTGACATTCCGGACGGGTATGTCGGTCGTGACGGCGCAGGCTATCGTCGTGGCCATGGGCTCGCGCTTCATCCGCTGGATGCAGACCAAGCAGGGCCGCGGCCAGCCGATCCGCGCCGACGGCATCGCCCGCCATATCACCGAAAAGGCCGGCACGCCGACGATGGGCGGCCTGATGATCCTGGCCGGGCTGCTGGGCTCCACGCTGCTGTGGGGTGACCTGACCAGCGTCTATGTCTGGGTCGCGATCCTCGTTACGGGCAGCTACGGCCTGCTGGGTTTTCTGGACGACTACGCCAAGGTGACCAAACAGACCACCGACGGCTTGTCCGGCCCAGCGCGGCTGGCGATCGAAGGGGTGATCGCGGTCGCCGCGGTGCTGGTGATGATCAAGTTCGCGGCGCCGTCGCCGACGCACGGCCTGGCCACCAGCCTGGTCTTTCCGGTGTTCAAGGCGTTGGTCTTCAATTTGGGCTGGTTCTACCTGGCCTTCGCCGGACTGGTGATCGTGGGCGCTGCCAATGCGGTCAACTTCACCGACGGTCTGGACGGGTTGGCGATCGGACCGGTGATGATCGCCGCCGGCGCCTTCGGCATGATCGCCTATCTGGTCGGCAACTTCGTTTATTCCAGGTATTTGGAACTGAGCTTCGTGCCGGATGCCGGTGAGCTTTCGGTGTTCTGTGGGGCGATCATCGGCTCGGGGCTAGGCTTTCTCTGGTACAACGCTCCGCCGGCCAAGATCTTCATGGGCGACACGGGCTCCCTGTCCCTTGGCGGCGCTTTGGGCGTCGTCGCGGTGGCGTGCAAGCATGAGATCGTGCTGGCCATCGTCGGCGGTCTGTTTGTCGCCGAGGCGCTGTCGGTGATCATCCAGGTGGCCTATTTCAAGCGCACCGGCCGTCGGGTGTTCCTGATGGCGCCGATCCACCATCATTTTGAAAGACTGGGCTGGGCCGAGTCCACGATCGTGGTCCGGTTCTGGATCGTCGCCTGGGTGCTGGCCATGATCGGCCTGGCCACCTTGAAGCTGAGATAGGGGAGGGCGCGAACCGTGATCCCCGTCCGTGGATTTGAAGGCAAGCGGGTCGCCGTGTTCGGCTTGGGCCGGACCGGGATGACGGCCGCGCGCGCGCTAAAGGCGGGCGGCGCGCAGGTCGCGCTTTGGGACGAAACCCCCGCCGCGCGTCAGGCGGCGTCCGCCGAGGGCCTTCCCGTCGTCGATCTGCGCGGCGCAGACTGGGCCGAGTTCGACGCGCTGATGCTGTCGCCCGGCGTGCCGCTGACCCATCCGGCGCCGCACTGGACCGTCGAGGCGGCCCGCGCCGCCGGCGTCGAGATCCTGGGCGACATCGAGCTGTTCGCTCGCACCGTGAACGCTGCGCCCGAGAGCAAGCGCCCCAAGGTGGCGGTGATCACCGGCACCAACGGGAAGTCGACCACCACGGCGCTGCTGGGCCATATGCTGACCGCCGCCGGGCGCGACGCCAGGATCGGCGGCAATATCGGCTATGGCGTATTAGGTCTGGAGGACATGCACGGCGGCGCCGTCTATGTGATCGAGGCCTCGTCCTATCAGCTCGACCTGACCTCCAGCCTGAAGCCGGACGTGGCGGTGCTGCTCAACATCACCCCTGACCATCTGGACCGGCACGGCGGGATGGACGGCTATGTCGCGGCCAAGCGGCGCGTGCTGCTGAACCAGGGCAAGGGCGACACCGCCGTGATCGGGGTCGACGACGCCTGGTGCCAGCAAATCTGCACCGAGATCACGGCCGCCAACCGCCGCACGATCTGGCCAATCTCCGCCAAGCGCGCGATGGGTCGGGGCGTCTATGCGCTGCAGGGCGTACTCTATGACGCCACGGGCGAGCGGGTGACCGAAGTGGCCGATCTGATGCAGGCGCGTTCGCTGCCTGGTCGCCACAACTGGCAAAACGCCGCCGCGGCCTACGCCGCGGCCCGCGCACTGGGCATTTCCGCCGAGGACGCGGCCATGGGCCTGGCGTCCTTCCCGGGCCTGGCGCATCGCATGGAGACCGTGGCCCGGTTCGACGGCCTGCGCTTCGTCAACGACTCCAAGGCCACCAATGTCGACGCCGCGCGCCAGGCGATGAGTTCCTATCCGCGCTTCTACTGGATCGCGGGCGGACGGCCCAAGGTTGGCGGCATCGACAGCCTGGCCGACCTGTTCCCTCGCGTGGCCAAGGCCTATCTGATCGGCGAGGCGGCTGACGAGTTCGCACGGACGCTGGATGGAAAGGCGCCCTACGCCATTCCCGGCACGATCGAGGCGGCTGTCGCCGCCGCCCACGCGGACGCGCTTGCCGCAGGCGGGGAGGCGATCGTGCTGCTGTCTCCGGCCTGCGCCTCGTTTGACCAGTTTCCCGACTTCGAGGTGCGCGGCGATGCGTTTCGCGCGGCCGTCCAGGGGCTGGCGCACCAGCCGCTGCGGGAGGCGCGCGCGTGACCAGCACGGCCAGCCAACGCCACGCCTTCGCCCGAACCGACCGTTCGCGGCTGGGAGTCTGGTGGTGGACCACCGATCATCTGCTGCTGGGCGCCACGGCCATCCTGATCCTGCTGGGCGTGCTGCTCTCGTTCGCGGCTAGTCCAGCCGCCGCGGCGCGGATGAACATCGCTGATCCGTTTCACTTCGCGGTCCGTCAGTGCGTCTTCGCGGCGGGCGGAGCGGTCCTGCTGCTGGCGGTGTCGATGCTGTCGCCGCGCGGGGTGCGGAGAACCTGCTTCTTCATTTATCTGATAGCCATCGTCATCATGGCGACGCTGCCGCTGATGGGCCACCACGCCAAGGGCGCCACGCGCTGGCTCACCTGGGGTGGATTTTCACTGCAGCCGTCGGAGTTCATGAAGCCGGCGCTGATCGTGTTGGCCTCCTGGATGTTCGCCGAGGGCCAGAAGGGCGAGGGCGTGCCGGGCGTCTCGATCGCCTTTGGCCTCTATGCCCTGGCCGTGGTGCTGCTCCTGTTGCAGCCCGACGTCGGCCAGACGGTGCTGATCACCATCGCCTTTGGCGCCGCCTTCTTCATGGCTGGAGTGCCGTTCGCCTGGATGATGGGACTGGGCGGCGCGGCGCTGGCAGGTGCGGTTTCGCTCTATTTTGTATTCGATCACGTTTCCAGCCGGGTGAACAAGTTCCTCTCGGCTGATGGCGGCGACGCCCACCAGTCCTCGGCCAGCCAGGCCGCCCGCGCCCAGGAGGCTATCGCCGCCGGCGGGCTGTTCGGTCGTGGCCCAGGCGAGGGGGTGATGAAGCGCAACGTGCCCGACCTGCACACCGACTTCATCTATTCGGTGGCGGCGGAGGAATACGGCCTGATCTTCTCGCTACTGCTGATCACCTTGTTCGCCTTCATCGTGCTGCGCGGCCTCTATAAATCGATGCGCCTGGCCGATCCGTTCGAGCAGGTGGCCTCCGGGGCGCTGTTCGTGCTGGTGGGCCAGCAGGCCTTCATCAATATCGCCGTGAACTTGAAGATGATCCCGACCAAGGGCATGACGCTGCCGTTCATCTCCTACGGAGGCTCCTCCATGCTGGCGATGGGACTGACCCTGGGGCTGGCGCTGGCCCTGACCCGCAAGCGGCCGGGCGCCTACGCACCCCACGAAGGCCCGACCGGCGCCTTCGCGTGAACACGCCAACTGAAGGCCGGATCGCGGTCGTCGCAGCCGGCGGCACCGGCGGCCATCTGTTCCCGGCCCAGGCTCTGGCCGAAGCGCTGGGCGCGCGCGGCTGGCGGATCGTGCTGGCGACCGACGAGCGCGGCGCCGCCTACGCCGCCCACTTCCCCGCGGAGGAGCGGATCGCCCTGTCGGCGGCGACCTATCGGCCGGGCGATCCCTCCGGCATGGCGCGCGCGGGGCTGGCCATCGTGCGCGGGACGCTGCAAGCGCGCGCCGCGCTTGCACGGATCAAGCCTGCGATTGTCGTCGGGTTCGGCGGCTATCCGTCCTTGCCGGCGTTGCTGGCGGCCATCACGGCCGGGCGCCGCACGCTGATTCACGAGCAGAACGCGGTGATGGGCCGCGCCAACAGGCTGCTGGCGCCGCGGGTGACGGCGGTGGCCTGCGCCTTCCCGACCCTGATGAAGGCCGACCCCAAGATCGCCGCCCGCGCCCAGGTGGTTGGCAACCCGGTACGGCCGGAAATCCGCGCCCTGGCCGAGGCGGCGTACACACCCCCGGGCGACGTGATCCATCTGCTGATCACTGGCGGCAGCCAGGGAGCCAGACTGCTGTCCGAACTCGTCCCACGCGCCATCGCACAATTGCCGGAGGCCCTGCGTGAGCGCCTGAGCGTCCAGCAACAGACCCGCCAGGAATCCTTGGAAATCGCGCGCCAGACCTATCTGGACGCCCTGGTCCAGGCCGAAATCGCGCCGTTCTTCCGCGACATGAACAGCCGACTGGCGCAGGCGCAGCTGGTGATCGGCCGCGCGGGCGCCTCCACGGTCTGCGAATTCGCAGTCGCCGGCCGCCCCGCCATCCTGATACCGCTCCAGATCGCGCTGGACGACGACCAGGGCCAGAACGCACGGCTGCTGGCCGAGGCCGGCGGCGCCGTGGTGATCCGTGAGAACGAACTGACGGTCGAGGGATTGGCCGAAACGCTTCTTGGCCTGCTGAGCGACCCTGAAAGGCTGGCGGCGATGGCCCGCGCGGCTCGTTCCGTCGGCCGTCCCGACGCCGCCGAACGGCTGGCCGACGTGGTCGAGGCCACGGCGGGGTAGGGCGGCTCACTCCAACCGTCTGTTTCCGGACGATGAAATCATTTAGTCAGGCCTCATGAACCGTCGCCCCGTTCCCTTCGACCTTGGTCCCGTGCATTTCGTCGGCATCGGCGGGATCGGCATGAGCGGCATCGCCGCGATCATGCTGCGCATCGGCTACCAGGTGCAGGGCTCCGACGCGCGCGCCTCGGCCAATACCGAGCGGCTGGCCCGGCTGGGCGCGAAAATCTTCATCGGCCATGAAGCCGCCCATGTCGAAGGCGCTTCGGCCGTGGTCTACACCACTGCCGTCAAGGCGGATAATCCCGAGCTGGTCGCCGCGCGCGAGCATCGCCTGCCGCTGGTGCGGCGCGCCGAGATGCTGGCCGAGTTGATGAGGTCGCAGTTTTCGGTGGCGGTCGGCGGTACGCATGGCAAGACGACCACCACCTCGATGGTCGCCTGCCTGCTGGACGCCGGCGGGATGGACCCGACCGTGGTCAACGGCGGCATCATCAACGCCTATGGCGCCAACGCCAAGGTGGGCGAGGGTGACTGGATGGTGGTCGAGGCCGACGAGAGCGATGGCACCTTCCTGCGCCTGCGCTCGACCGTCGCGGTCGTGACCAATATCGACCCCGAACACCTGGACCACTACGGCGACTTCGACGCGGTCAAGAAGGCGTTCCTGGATTTCGTCGAGAACATACCTTTCTATGGCTTCGCGGTGGTCTGCACAGACCATCCCGAGGTGCAGGCGATGGCCGCGCGGGTCGAGAATCGCCGGCTGGTTTCGTACGGAACCAATCCCCAGGCGGAATTCCGCGCGACTAACATCGCCATGGGGCCCGATGGCGCGCGCTTCGACGTGGTGGTGACCCCCCTGACCGGCGAGATGAAGACCATCGAAGGCCTGCACTTGCCGATGCCGGGCGAGCACAACGTGCTGAACGCCCTGGCCGCCATCGCCGTGGCCCGCGAGTTGGGCGTCGCCGATGAGGCGATCGTGGAGGGTCTCGACCAGTTCGGCGGGGTGCGCCGGCGCTTCACCACCGTGGGCGAGGCGCGCGGCGTACGGGTGATCGACGACTATGGCCACCATCCGGTGGAGATCGCCTCGGTGCTCCGGGCCGCCCGCGCGGTGACCCAGGGCCGCGTCGTCGCTGTGGTCCAGCCCCACCGCTATACGCGGCTGCGCGACCTGTTCGAGGAGTTCTGCGGCTGTTTCAACGACGCCGACGTGGTGATCGTGGCGGATGTCTACGCGGCGGGCGAGGCGCCGATCGAAGGCGCTGACAGGGATTCGCTGGTCGAGGGCCTGCGCCGCTGGGGCCACCGCCGCGTCCTGCCGCTGGAGGGCCCCGAGACGCTGGCGGGGATCGTGTCCGAGGAAGCCAGAAGCGGGGACCTGGTCGTCTGCCTCGGCGCCGGCGACATCACCGCCTGGGCCTACGCACTGCCGGGGCAGCTGGAGGCGTTGGAAGGGTGAGGGGGCTCACGGGTCTTTACTGCTCCCCCGTTGGGGGAGTTGGCGCGAAGCGACTGAGGGGGCCTTTCCGCCGCACTGACACCTCCGGCAAGGCCCCCTCCACCACGCCATGCGCGGTCCCCCTCCCCCAATGGGGGAGGAGCCAGAACTCTGTCCGCCGGTCCGCCCGATGACCTGGCGCGACCGCCTCCCGTTCGTTCGCGGCAAGCTGCTCCGCGATGAGCCCCTTGCCCCCTTCACCTGGCTGCGGGTCGGCGGCCCCGCTGATGTCCTCTTCCTGCCGCAGGACGAGGACGATCTCGCCGATTTCCTGAAAGGCCTCGATCCCTCCGTCCCCGTTACCCCGATCGGCGTCGGCTCCAACCTCCTGGTCCGCGACGGCGGCGTCGAGGGCGTCGTCATCCGCCTGGGCCGGGCCTTCTCCAAGGTCGAGGCGCGGGGCGAGGGGCGCATCTTCGCGGGCGCCGGCGTCCTGGACGCGGTGCTGGCGCGCGAGGCGGCCAAGGCCGGGATCGCGGGGCTGGAATTCTATCGCGGCGTCCCAGGCGCGCTCGGCGGCGCCTGCATCATGAACGCCGGCTGCTACGGCCGCGAAACCAAGGACGTGCTGGTCGAGGCCCATGCGGTCACGCGCGCGGGCCAGCGGCGGACCCTGTCCAACGCCCAGATGGATTTCGTCTACCGCAAGTCTCGCGCCGCCGCCGACGAAGGACTGGTCTTCACCGGCGCCCTGTTCGAGGGCCAGTCCGACGAGCCGGCGGCCATCGAGGCGCGCATGGCCGAGATCACCGCCCGGCGCGAGCCCAGCCAGCCGATCCGCGAGAAAACCGGCGGCTCGACCTTCAAGAACCCGCCGGGCGACAGCGCCTGGCGTCTGGTCGATGCGGCCGGCTGGCGCGGCAAGCCTTTCGGCGCCGCGAAATTCTCCGAACAGCACGCCAACTTCCTGATCAACACAGGCGACGCCACGGCCGCTGAACTTGAGGGTCTCGGCGAAGCGGTGCGGGCGGATGTACGAGAGAAGTTCGAGGTAAATCTCGACTGGGAGATCAAGCGGATCGGGCGACCGTAGGGGCCGCTGCTCGCAGTGGTGGCGTGGAGGATGGCGTCGCCGGACAGCATATTCGACGACGCCAACCAGCGAGGGATCAGCGCCCGCCGAGATAGTCCATCTTGCCAATCTCCACGCCGTTGTGGCGAAGGATCAGGTAGGTGGCCGTGATGTGAAAATAGAGATTCGGCAGCACGAAGTTCAGCAGAAAAGCGTGGCCAGGAAAGCCGACGTCTTCCCCGCCCAGCTTGAGCGTGATCGTGCGGTCTTCACTGCCGTCGATCTGTTCGGCGGACAGGCCCTTCAGGAAGGCGACCGTCTTGTCCAAGCGAGTGTGAAGCTCGGCGAAAGTCGTCTCGGTGTCGGGAAAACTTGGAATGTCGGCGCCGGCGAGCCGCGCTGCACCGCCCTTGGCGCCGTCCGTCGCGATCTGGATCTGCCTCGACAGCGGGAACATGTCCGGCGCCAGTCGGGCGTTGATCAGCACGGATGGGTCGATCTTTTTGGCTTCAGCGTGCGCCTCGGCCTTCTTCAGGATCTCTGCGAGGTTTCCCAACATCCGGACAAACACGGGCACGCTGGCTTGGTACATGGAAAGCGACATTCAGACCTCTCTGGAAAAGTTGGCGCGGGCATGGCCCAAACGGAGGCGCAGCCCCCATCGCCAAGGGGCGTGGGTGTGCGCCGAAATTGAATATCTCGCCAGTCCCTTCGCGCACGATCTTGGAGCTCCGCAGGAGTTGGCTTCGCTGATTTGTGCGACCACGCAGAGCCGCATCGACTTTCGAGCGGCGGCGAAGTAGACGCAAATTCATGTCCAATCGTCTTTCCGGCCATCACGTCGCCGTCCTCCTGGGCGGACTCTCGCCCGAGCGCGAGGTCTCGCTCGTCTCCGGCGCAGCTTGCGCGGACGCGCTCGAACGCTCGGGCGCCAGGGTCAGCCGCGTCGACGCGGGCAGGGACCTTGCCCAGGTGCTGAGCGCGCTAAAGCCCGACGTGGTGTTCAATGCCTTGCACGGCGAGTGGGGCGAGGATGGCTGCGTGCAAGGCGTGCTGGAGACGCTGGCTGTGCCCTACACCCACTGCGGCGTCCTGGCCTCGGCCCTCGCGATGGACAAGGCCAAGGCCAAGGCGGTGATGGCGGCAGCCGGTGTGATCGTTCCAGGCGGCGGGCTGTTCAACCGCTTCGAGGCCGCGCGCGATCACGTCATGGCGCCCCCGTATGTGGTCAAGCCGAACGCCCAGGGGTCGTCGGTCGGTGTATTCCTGGTGTTCGAGGGCGCCAACAGCCCGCCGCAGGAGCTGGTCGCGCCCAGCTGGACCTTCGGCGACGAAGTGATGATCGAGCCCTATATCGCCGGTTTCGAGCTGTCCGTGGCGGTGATGGACGGGCGGGCCCTCGCCGTCACCGAAATCGTACCCGGCGCGGGCTTCTACGACTATGACGCCAAATATATGCAGGGCGGCTCCTCGCACGTCCTGCCGGCACGGATTTCGGCCGATGCGACGGCGCGCGCGCTCGGTCTGGCCGAGGCCGCTCACGCCGCTTTAGGTTGCCGAGGCGTTACCCGATCCGACTTCCGTTATGACGACGTTAACGACAATCTGGTCCTGTTGGAGGTCAACACCCAGCCCGGCATGACGCCCACTTCGCTCGTTCCCGAGCAGGCGGCGCACCTTGGCATTGGGTTCGATGATCTTGTGTGCTGGATTGTGGAGGACGCCTATGGCCGCGGTGGTGCGGGGAGGACCGACTAGTCGTCCCAAGCCCCGGGCCAAGGCCCAGGATGGTGCGAAATCGCGCGCCTCCAAATCATCCGGCTACGCCCCCGCCAAGCTCGGCGCGGCCCGCAAGGTCGGCCTGCCGCCCCGGGTCGCGGGCCTGGTCGCGGCCGCCGCGGTCGGCATCGGCCTGATCGCCGCGATCGCATCGGGGCATCACATTCAGAACGTCGCGGGCGGCGTCGGCCGGGGCATGGACCGCCAGCTCGCCGGTCTCGGCTTCAAGGTGAAAACCCTGACGGTCCAGGGCGCCAGCCCGATGGCCCAGGCGGACATCATCAAGGCCGCGGGCGTCTATCGCGACCAACCCATCGTCGGCCTCGACCTGAACGCGCTGCGCCAGCGGATCGAGCAGGTCGGCTGGGTGAAGCAGGCGCGGGTGGTCCGCCTGTTGCCCGACGCCATCGTCGTAGTGGTCGTGCAGCGCGACGCCCTGGCGGTATGGCAACATGCCGGCCGGGTCGAGGTGGTCGACGCCGACGGCCACGCCATTCCCGAGGCGGATCCCGGCCGTTTCGCCGACCTGCCGCTGGTCGTGGGCGACGGCGCCAATGACAGCGCCGTGGCCATCCTTCCATTGGTCAAGTCCCGGCCGCGCCTGATGCAGCGGTTGGAGGCTCTGGTGCGGGTCGATGATCGGCGCTGGGACCTCCGGATGAAGGATGGCGGCCTGATCCAGCTGCCGGCCGTGGGTGAAGACTCCGCCCTGATCCAGCTGGACCAGCTGGATCAGGAGTCGCGGATTCTGGAGCTGGGCTTCGCGCGCATCGATCTGCGCGACCCCGAACTGGTGGCGGTCCGGCCGCGGGACGCTGCCCCGCCCGGCCAGGCGATGGCCGGCGGCGCGTGAACATCTTACTAGGAGGGCTCGACAGAATGTCGCGACTTGAAGACCGGCGGGACGCCCGCGATGGCCTGAAAACGCTTGGCGGACGCCAGCCCGTGGTGGCGGCGCTCGACTTGGGCGCCTCCAAGGTCGCCTGTTTCATCATGAAGCCCGGAGGCGTGAACCGCGACCTTCGAACCTTGCAGACCGTGGGCGTGGGCCAGGCCCAGTCTCGCGGCGTGCGCGGGGGCGCCATCGTCAATATGGACGACGCTGCGGACGCCATCGCCCAGGCGGTGGAGCGGGCCGAAGCCGTGGCCGGCGTCGGCGTGCACGGCGTCTCGGTGACCACCGCCGGCGGCCAGCTGGCCAGCCAGCGCGTCTGTGCTCAGGTCTCGCTGGGCGCGCGGCCGATCTCGGACCAAGACCTAAGCCGCGCGATCACCGCCGCCCTGAACCAGGTGCGCATGCCGGGCCGCCGTCCGATCCACCTGTTGCCGATCGCCTGGTCGGTCGACGCCCAACGCGGGGTGCGAGATCCGCGCTCGATGTTCGGCCGCATGCTGGGCCTGGAGCTGGTCGTGGTCTCGATCAGCGAGACGGTGTTCCAGACCCTGGGTTATTGCGTCGAGCGCGCGCACCTGGAGTTCCAGGGCGTGGTCGCGGCTCCCTTTTCCTCAGCCTTGGCCGCGCTGGAAGACGACGAGATGGACCTGGGCTGCATCTGCATAGACATGGGCGGCGGGTCGACCTCGGTGGCCGTGTATTCCAACGGCGCGCTGGTGCACGTGGACAGTCTGGCGGTCGGCGGCGCCCACGTGACCGCCGACATCGCCCGCGGCCTCTCGACCTCTATCGCCGGCGCCGAGCGGATCAAGACCTTGCATGGCTCGGCCATCGCCTCGGCCAACGAGGACCGCGAAATGATCGAGGCGCCGCCGCGCGGGGACGATCCGGGCGCGGGCCCCGTGGTCGCGCCGCGCTCGCTGCTCAAGGGCATCATCGCGCCGCGGGTCGAGGAGACCCTGGAGCTGCTTCGCGAGAGGCTGAAGGCGTCTGGCGCGTCGCTGGAGCCGGGCGCCGGCATCGTTCTGACCGGCGGCGCCAGTCAGTTGGCCGGCGTGCGCGAGGTGGCGGTGCGTGTGTTCGACCGACCGGTGCGTCTGGGCCGCCCGCGCCGGGCGCCGCATCTCGCGGACGCGGCTTCGGGGCCAGCCTTTTGCGCCGCGGCCGGAGTACTCCAGCGCGCCGCCTTCGGTCCCCGCGAAGTGGTGTCGCTGCGCGCCCTGGCCGGCGCCAAGCCGCCGCCGCGCGATGGTCGCTCGACCCCGATTAACCGCGTCGCGACGTGGTTGCGGGATAATCTCTGAAGCATTTTCAAGCGAAGTGGGAACCGGTTCGCGTGACGAAAACGCGCTGAACAAGAACTTGCTTCAGCGACCTAGCGTGTTCTCGGCGATCGTGTTCTGTCCCCCGCCAGCGGCGACGCATTGGCCGGTGTCCATCAGCGCGTGCTGGCCCAGGCAGAAGATGTCCTCATAGTGCGGTCCCGCCACTGCCAGGCATTGATAGAGGTTGAGCTTGGCCATCCGCATGCAGTTCGCTTCGCCGCCCTCGGACAGAAGGCGCGTCAGCCGCGGCTCGTCGGCGGTCCGGCCCAGCACCGCGAGCGCCGCCAGCGCCAGGCCGCGCTGGACCACCGGGCTGACGCCGCCGGGGCTCTGGTCCTCAGGCGCACGCCGTGCGCGAAATCCGGCGGCGGACTGCAGCAGGCGTGAAACGTCCTCCGGCGCCGGGATCACGGCGGTGGACGCCAGCGATTTGGGCCTGGCCAGTCGCTCCCGCGGATCGGGCACGTTCTGTTTCGACCAGGCCTGGTGCTGCACGTCATAGGCCGACTGCTTGACGGCCCGTCCTACGGTGAACAGCTGAACGCCTTCCTCGCGCAGGACCGCGCCGACCAGGGCGGCCGCGTCATGGGCGCCGGGTATGGCGGCCGCCTCGGCGGGGTCTGCCAGCAGAGCGTCCGCCTCGTGCGCACTGTCTCCAGCTCGCTGCACGGATGCGCGGACGCCGCGCACGAAGCGCTCGTCCTCCAGCGCGATCAGCGCCGCATAGGCGATTACGCCTTCTTCCAGCTGTTCGGGCTGATAGGCCTCGCCGACATTCATCGCCTGGTTCACCGCCTCGCCGCTGCGAAAGCCCGCGCGAATGGCGGCGGCGTGGCGCAAATACGTCTCGTAGGCGCTCGCGGCCTCCACAACCTCGCGCGGCAAGGTGACGCGGGGCGCCGCGTAGGCGCTCTGTTCACTGAGGATGTCCACCCGCGGCGCGGGGTCGATCTGAGCCGAGGCTGCTGGCAGAAGCGTCGCCGCGCCCCCGGCCATGATGGCGATCGTCAGGCCGATCCGCGAGCAAATTCTCATGCCGCCGCCCCTTCCCCAAGGCCGACAGGAGAGCAACGATCAAATTTAAGAATTCCTAACGAAAGCAGGTAACGCAAGTTTACAATGGATAGTTTGGTTATCTAAATAGAAATGGCGCATGACAAGTTTAACAAAGGCGTCGGCCGTTAACTTCGAGATTGTTCAAGCGGGCAAATGAACCGGCGCGATGGCGGTGGGGATACGCCTGTTTTTCCGGGCGGCGCGCTGCAATGCGTTGAACGCAATGGGCTAATCGAACGCGCGACGCCGCGCCGCATCAAGCTTGGCCGGCGCCATCAAAAAGCTTTGTGAATCAAGAATTTTCGATGGAAACGGGGGTCGACGCGGCTCCGACTCAGCTTATGCAGTTAACCGCCGATTAACGATGGTGGGCGTTCAGTTAACGCCTAACGTCGCGGAGCCTGGCAGGCCATCACGCCGGCTTCCGCAAAGCACTGACGAATGACGCAGGGGTCCCATGGCTATACATCTTTCCGCGCCGCGGACGACTGAGCTGAAGCCGCGTATTGTCGTGTTCGGCATCGGCGGGGCCGGCGGCAACGCAGTTAACAATATGATCGAAGCGGGGCTCGAGGGCGTCGAGTTCGTGGTCGCCAACACCGACGCGCAGCAGCTGGCCTTTTCCAAGACCGACAGGCGCATCCAGCTAGGCGTGCAGGTGACCCAGGGTCTGGGCGCCGGGGCGCATCCCGAGATCGGCATGTCCGCGGCCGAAGAGTCCGGGCTTGAGATCGGGGAGCACCTGGACGGCGCGCACATGGTGTTCATCACGGCGGGCATGGGCGGCGGCACGGGCACCGGCGCGGCGCCGATCATCGCCAAATGCGCGCGCGAGCGGGGCATCCTGACGGTGGGCGTCGTCACCAAGCCGTTCACCTTCGAGGGCCGCCACCGGATGCGCCTGGCGGACGCCGGCATCGCCGAGCTGCAGCGCTATGTCGACACCTTGATCGTCATCCCGAACCAGAACCTGTTCCGCGTCGCCAATGAGCGCACCACCTTCGCCGAAGCCTTCGGCATGGCCGACCAGGTGCTGCATTCGGGCGTTCGCTCGATCACCGACCTGATGGTCCTGCCCGGCCTGATCAATCTCGACTTCGCCGACGTGCGCACGGTCATGACCGAGATGGGCAAGGCGATGATGGGCACCGGCGAAGCCAGCGGCGAGGACCGTGCGCTGATGGCCTCGCAGAACGCCATCGCCAACCCATTGCTGGACGAGGTGTCCCTGAAGGGCGCCAAGGCC
>Ga0302314_10006878_pt1 | contig 20524 bp, 16 predicted proteins | sample III_Palsa_N2_3_FD_200533 | JGI IMG/M metagenome (GOLD analysis project Ga0302314, IMG submission 200533) | Peat permafrost microbial communities from Stordalen Mire near Abisko, Sweden - III_Palsa_N2_3 | ecosystem: Environmental > Terrestrial > Soil > Palsa > Peat permafrost | place: Sweden... | reverse complement strand
CGCCGCCACAGCATGAACTGCTCGTCGCCAAACTCATTGCGCGTCTGCGCCTTGTCCTTGCCCTGCAGCGCCCCGTAGTGCCGCTCGTTGAGCCGCCAGGATCGCTGTACCGGCAGCCACAGCAGCTCGGCGGCCTGCAGCGCGATGTGCGCCGTCTGTATCGCCCGCGTCAGTACCGAGGTATGCAGCACATCGGGGCGCGTCCCCGTCTCGCGCAGCAGTCGGCCGGCGCTAACCGCTTCCTCAGCCCCGGTCGCCGAGAGACCGACATCCACCCATCCGGTAAAAAGGCCCTTGGAGTTCCACTCGCTCTCACCATGGCGCAGCAGCAAAAGATTTCCCATGCGGCAAAGTTTATCCGCCGCGGCGGCACTGCGCTCTGCCGCGTTGGCCGCGCTGCCGGGCCGCCGCTGACCGGGCGTTCCGCCGAATGACCGCCTATCGCGCGGGAACACTGGGCGACACGCTGAGGTTGCTAGGTCGGAGGTGCATACCTGTGCCGCGAAGCGTCCCCAGGCGGATCGCGACGATTAGCGTCCATACGTCACCGCTCGATCAGCCGGGCACCGGCGACGCCGGGGGCCTCAACGTCTATGTCGTTGAGGTGGCCAAGCGGCTGGCCGAGCGAGGCACCGAGGTGGAGATCTTCACCCGGGCGGTGTCGCGGGATGCTCCGCCGGTCACCGAACTAGCCCCCGGCGTGCTGGTCCGGCATGTGACCGCCGGACCGTTCGAGGAGCTCGACAAGGCCGACATCCCCGCCCAGATCTGCCACTTCACTTTCGAGGTGCTCCGGATAGAGGCGGCGTACGCGCCCGGGCGCTACGACCTGGTGCACGCGCACTACTGGCTTTCCGGCCAGGTCGGCGCGGTGGCCAAGGAACGCTGGGGAGTGCCGCTCATCCAGTCGATGCACACGCTGGGCAAGGTGAAGAACGCGGCCCTGGCGACGGGCGACTCGGCTGAGCCGGACACCCGGATCCGCGGCGAGGCGGAAGTGGTCGCCGCCGCTGACCGCCTCGTGGCCAACACCACCGAGGAAGCGCGCCAGCTCATCGGGCTCTACGGCGCGGACGCCTCCCGGGTGAGGACGGTCCACCCGGGAGTCGATCTGTCGGTGTTCCGGCCCGGCCCGCAAGCGGTTGCCCGGCGGGCCCTCGGCCTGCCGGCGGACGCGATCGTGCTCTTGTTCGCGGGCCGCATGCAGCCGCTGAAGGGCCCGGACATCCTGTTGCGTGCGGTGGCGCAGATGATCAAGCGGGAACCGGGGCTGGCGGCCCAGCTCGCGGTGGTCTTCGTGGGCGGTCCGAGCGGATTGGGACGCAACGACCCTGACATGGTGACCCAGCTCGCCGCCCAGCTGGGCATCTCCAGTGTGGTCCGGCTGGAGCCGCCCTGCTCTCAGCCGGACCTTGCCGAGTGGTACCGGGCCGCGAGTGTGGTGACGGTGCCGTCGTACTCCGAGTCCTTCGGCCTGGTGGCGCTGGAGGCTCAGGCCTGCGGTACCCCGGTCGTCGCCGCCGCCGTCGGGGGCCTGCGGACCGTTGTGCGGGACGGAGACTCCGGCGTCCTGGTGGACAGCCACGACCCGGCCGACTATGCGCGCGTCCTGAGCACGCTCACGGCGTCCCCGCGGATGCTCGCCCGGATGTCGGCCGGCGCCATCCGGCATGCGTCGGGGTTCGGCTGGCGGGCCGCGGTCGATCAGCTCCTCGGGGTATATACAGGAGCGGTGAACGAGGCGAAGGCAACGGTGGAGGCGTGACCGCCGGAGGCGCCGAAGCCGAGCCGGCTGCGGTCATAGCGGGGGCCCTAACGGACCTGGGCCTGTCCTATGAAAATCCCAGCCCCGGAGCCTACCTGGTGAAGCTGGAAGGACAGCACAAGCTGGCCACGATGACCTGGCTCATCGCTGGCCAGCACAGCCTGCATGTGGAAGCCTTCTTCTGCCGCAAGCCGGACGAGAACCACGAGCGGTTCTACCGTTTCCTGCTGGAGCGCAATGGGCGTACCTATGGCGTCCACTTCGCCATCGACCCGGTAGGTGACGTCTATCTGGTCGGCAGGCTGCCGTTGGTGGCGGCCGCACCCGGCGAGATCGACCGGCTCCTCGGCTGCGTGCTCAGCTACTCAGATGAGAACTTCGACGCCGCGCTGGAGCTTGGCTTCGCGTCCGCCATCCGGCGGGAATGGGCCTGGCGGGCCAAAAATGGCGAGAGCCTGGCGAACCTGCGCGCGTTCGCCCGGTTCGCGGACCCAGATGCGACGGCCGGGCACCCGGCAGAGCCCGGGGGGACCAGGAATTCACGGCAATGACGAGCGCGCCATGCTCTTGATCGGTAATGTCACCGAGGGCCAGTGTTATCGGCGTAGCAAGGCAACTATGCGTCAGGGCGAGGACCGCGCCCAGCTGGCCGGAACGCATAGGATACGGCTGACCAGCCGCTGCCGATCTGCGCGCTATGGCCGGTTCGCCGCCATCTGCCGTGGGTAAAGTGGCCAATGTGAACCGGCTAGGCGATCTCGAGCGTGCAATCATGGACGTCCTGTGGGGAACGGGCGCGTCGCTCACAGTACGTGAAGTCAGTGCGCAGCTCACCGAGCGTGACTTGGCTCATACGACGGTGATGACCGTGCTGGACAGGCTGGCCAAAAAGGGCTTCGCGCGCCGCGAGCGGGACGGGCGCGCTTGGCGTTACCGTCCCGCTGCGACCAGGGAGGCGTACGTGACCGAACTGATGCTGACGGCGCTGGAACAGACGGGCGACCGGTCCGCCGCGCTCGCGCGGTTTGCCAAGTCGGTATCAGGGGCAGAGGCCAGTGTGCTCCGCGGTGCTCTGGACGAGATCGAAGGTGACGGCGGGGGCTGATGACTGGATTGGCTGACGCGGCCCTGCTCTCCGCCGTCGCCATTGGAAGCGTGCGAGGTTCGTCGGCACTAGGTGCCGCACGGTGGCCACGGCGGTCGCCGCGCGCTGCGATCCTGCTCTGGCAGGCTCTGGGGCTCGGTGGCGGCCTTGCCGCTATCGGGGCCCTAATCGAGCTGGGCGTGCCTCCCGGGGCGACCAGTGTCGCCAACGGGATAACCCAGGTGGCCGCGGCCGCGGCCGATGGGCGCCTGTTTCCGGTCGGGCAGCCGGTACTGCCCATTTTCCTGCGGCTCGCCAGCCTGATCATGGGGCTGGCGCTGCTGGCCCGGCTCTGCTCGGTGCTCGTCACGTCGTCCGCCGTGGTGATCCGGGCGCGCCGCCGGCAGCGGGCTCTGCTGGCCTTGCTGGGCCGTGGTGATCCCAAGGCTCCTGGTGTGCTGGTCGTCGACTATCCGGCGGCGGCCGCGTACTGCCTGCCCGGACTGCGGTCCCGGATCGTGGTCAGCGTCGGCGCGCTGGACCTGCTGCGCCCCGCAGAACTCGCCGCGGTGCTCGCGCATGAGCGTGCTCATCTGCGCGAACGGCACGATCTGGTCGTCCTGCCGTTCACGGCGCTGCGCCGCGCCTTCGGCTGGTCCCGGGTCTGTGCCGACGCCCACAAGTCTGTCGCCCTGCTGATCGAGATGCTGGCCGACGATCGCGCCCTGCGCGCCCGGCCAGCGCGCGCGCTGGCCGGGGCGCTAGCCCGCTTCGGGACCGCAGGCTGCGCCGAGAGCGCACCGGCCGGGGCACTCGCCGTCTCGGGCGCCGCGCGCGAGGGTGACATGGCAGCGCGGGTCACCCGCATCATGACGCCGGTACCACCCATCGCGCTGGCGGTCCGGGTGGCGGTCGTGTGCTCGGCCACGCTGATCGTCGTGGTGCCGATCGCGCTGCTGGTCCTGCCGAACTGAGCGTGCGGTGCCGACGTGCCGACGGCCGGATGTGGGGCCGACGTGCCGACGGCCGGGCCGCAGGCGGAGGGCCTACCAGGGGCCGTAGGGCCCAGAGCCCGAACGGCTGCCGGTCTTGAAGTCCCTCACCTTGGGGCGCACGTCGACGAGGTAGATCGCGCCAGCGACGAAAGCCGCCACCGGAAGGATCGAGATCACCGACGCACCACGCAGGTAGAAGGCATAGCCCAGGCCGACGACCGTCGCAACGCCGAGAATGATCAGCCAGATCGGCTTGGTCAGCTTGCCCGCGGCCACGAAAGCCGGCGCGGGCCTGCGTACCGCGTCGATGAAAGCGAACGCCTCGAACACGAACGCGGCGATCGAGATGACCGCGAAGAAGATATTGAGCGGCGTCATCGCCGAACCTGTCAACACGCCATCCACGCTATCTGGTCCGGCCGGGTTGATCTCCGGTTCCGGCCGCACCGCCCAGGCCGTCCACCGACGGCGCCAATCTGCTGCTGGCGGCCAGCCGCGGCCGCCGGTCCGTTACTCCTCGTCCCGCGCCGGAATATCCACCGGCCAGCCGGTACCCTCGGTACCGGCGTCGCTCGCCAGGTCCGGGTCGGCCGCCGGAGCGTCGCCGCCGTCCGCGACGTCGACCGTGGCCGCCGCCCAGGTCCCGGAGGCACGGCCACGGCCGGCGCGTATCCGGCGACCCGGCCGCCCGCCCGCCGGGGAAGACGGCTCCGCCCCTGCCACTGGAGTGGGCATGATGGTGACCGAAGCCGCGTCATCGGACAGCGAATCCACGGCCGTGCCGCTCTCCTTGCGGAAGGACTCATAGATCTCAATCAGCACCTGCTTCTGCCGCTCCGACAGGGTTGGGTCCGCGAGCAACGCCGAACGGACTCCAGAGTCCGCGGGCTGGTCCTCCAGGATGCCGGCCTGTACGTACAGCGCCTCAGCGGAGATCCGCAGTCCCTTGGCGATCTGCTGGAGAATCTCGGCACTCGGCTTGCGCAGCCCGCGCTCTATCTGGCTGAGATAGGGGTTGGAGACACCCGCCGCCTGCGAGAGCTGGCGGAGTGAGATCTTGGCCTGCTCACGCTGCTCGCGGATATAGTCACCGATCGAGTTCACTGAGACCTGAGGCATGGCCCCATTGTTGCCCCTGCTGCTTGCAATTGCAAACGGGGTGCAAACGGCGGCGCGGCCGCCGGCTAGAGCCTAGCGCCGGGTACGGACCGGCCCCTGAAGCGACGCGGGTGCCCGCCAACTGCCGGTTCATCCGCCGATGCCGAGGAAGCTACGAGCCTCGGCGGCGATCATCGGCGGCCTCTGCGCCAGCTGCGCTAGCTGGGCCGCCCGCTCCACGAGCTCAGCGTTCCCCCTGGCCGGGCGCCCGCGGGCGTAACTCAGGGTGTCTTCCAGACCAACCCGCAGGTGACCGCCGACGGCCATCGCCGCGAGCATGACGGGAAGCGAAGTGCGGCCGATCCCGGTAGCTGACCAGGTGGCATCCGTGGGCAGGGCGGCCGCGGCCTGGACCAGCGTCGCCGCGTCCCCCGGCATACCGCCGGGGACACCCATGACCAGATCACAGTGCACCCGGCCCCCGGCGGGCGCACCCAGCTCGTCCAGCAGCCGGTGCAGCGTAGCGATGTGGCCGAGATCGAACAGCTCGAACTCCGGCACGACACCCAGCTCCCGCGTCCGGGCATAGAGCTGGCGGATGAACGGCCACGGGTTCGCGAAGACCTCATCGCCGAAGTTGACGGTGCCGCACGTCAGCGAGCAGGCGTCCGGCCCGGCCTCCAGCACGGCCAGCCGGTCACCGAAGCTGTCCGTGACCGCGCCGCCGGTGGACAGCTGGACCACGAGGTCGGTCGTCTCCCGTAGCGCGGCGACCGTGTCCGTGAGGCGAGTCACCTCCAGCGTCGGGCGGCCCCGGCCGTCCCGGATGTGCACATGAATCACGGCCGCCCCCGCGGCCTGGCACTCTTTCGCGGTGGCGACGAGCTCGTCCAGGGTCACCGGCAGCGGGGGCGTGGCGGCCTTATCCGCCTCCGCGCCGGTCGACGCCACCGTGATCAGTGTCGCGTTCTTCCCCATGCGGGCTTTCACGCCCGAGTCACCAGCTTCCATGCCCTCAGCATTCCCCTTCGGTCATCCGCCCGTCCACCGCCCCAGGGGCCGCGTGGACGGGGCCCGGCCAGGAGGAGCGGCCGTCAGCGCGCGGGCACCTGGGTGAGATGCTCCCGGGCGAAGGCGAGCGACTCGGCCAGGTCCGCCATCCGCTCCTCACGGGTCAGCGCCCGGCGCGTGTTGACCTCCAGGACGACCACGCCCGGGTATCCGTCGGCGGTGAGCTGGTGCAGGACCTCCGCACACGGCTGGCTCCCCCGGCCCGGTACCAGGTGCTCGTCGGGAAAAGGGCCGTTCGGCACGCCGGTTCCGTCGGCCAGGTGCACGTGGGCCAGCCGGCTGCCTAGTTCGGCGGTCATGGCCAAAGCGTCGGAGCCGGAGGCCGCCGTATGCGACAGATCGAGGGTCACGTGGGCGCATTCCATGCCGGTGGGGTCCCAGGTGGGAGCGTACGGAACGATCTCGCGGCCCCCCGCCCGCAGCGGGAACATATTCTCCACCGCGAACATGACGTCGGTCTCCTGCGCCATGGCGGCAAGGCCTGCCTCAAAACCGACGGCATAGTCCCGCTGCCAACGGAATGGCGGATGCACCACGACGACCCCGGCGCCGAGCCGTTCGGCTAGATCCTTCGAGCGGCGCAGCTTCTCCCACGGTTGCCGTCCCCAGATCAGCTGGGTGAGCAGGAGGCTGGGTGCGTGCACGGCAAGGACGGGGAGCTGGTGATAGTCGATCAGCCGGCTGAGCACGTCAACGTCCTGGCTCACCGGGTCGGTGTAGACCATGACCTCGATGCCGTCGTAGCCGAGCCGGACAGCCGCCTCGAAGGCGTCCGGTGTCCGGTCCGGGTAGACAGACGAAGTCGACAGCGCCACAGGTGTGCCGGCCGGCCGGTCAGCGTCGCTCAAGACCCTTCCCTCCACGCACGGTGCACGGGTTCCCCCGTCGAGCCAGCTTATGTTGACACCGGTGCCGTTTACTCCATCCTGGCCCTCGCCGTGCCTGCGGGCCGGTACGTATCGGCGCTCCGGCGGAGATGTCGGCGCAGGGCCGCGGCCGGCCGGGGAATGTCAGGACCGGAGGTTAAGGTGCCAGCCATGGCTAAGTCACCGGCAGGCAGCGTCTTCCGCTGCACAGAGTGCGGCTGGCAGGCGCCCAAGTGGGTGGGCCGGTGCGGCGAGTGCCAGGCGTGGGGCACGATCGAGGAGGCAGGAGCGTCCCGCCTCGTCCGGGCGGGCGTCCGGGCGGCTGGGCCGGGCCTGGTCAGCACGCCTGCCGTCCCGATCGCGGCCGTGGATGCCCGGGCGGCGAGCGCACGGCCCACTGGGCTCGACGAGCTGGACCGGGTGCTGGGCGGCGGCCTGGTCCCGGGGGCGGTAGTGCTACTGGCCGGCGAGCCGGGCGTGGGTAAGTCGACGCTGCTCCTCGAGGCGGCGGCCCTGGTCGCGGGGTCCGGGTCCGTCCTGTACGTCACCGGTGAGGAATCAGCCGCCCAGGTCCGGCTACGGGCGGATCGTATCGGCGCGATCAGCGAGCGCCTGTTCCTGGCAGCGGAGACTGATCTGGCCGCGGTGCTCGGTCACGTCGAGACGGTGAAGCCCGATCTGCTCGTCATCGATTCGGTCCAGACGATCAGCGCGGGCGGGGTGGACGGCGCCCCGGGCGGCGTGACGCAGGTCCGCGAGGTCGCAGCGGCGCTGATGGGGACGGCGAAGGAGCGGTCGCTCGCCACGATCCTGGTCGGTCACGTGACCAAGGACGGCTCGATCGCGGGCCCGCGCACGCTGGAGCACATGGTGGACGTGGTCCTGCACTTCGAGGGAGACCGGCACTCCCAGCTGCGCATGGTCCGCGCGGTGAAGAACCGCTACGGCCCCACCGACGAGGTGGGCTGTTTCGACCTGGGTGAATACGGCTTGATCGGGCTCCCGGACCCGAGCGGCCTATTCCTGTCCCAGCGCAGCGAACCGGTCCCCGGCACCTGCGTAACGGTGACGCTGGAGGGCCGGCGTCCGCTGGTCGCTGAGGTCCAGACGCTTGTCGGGCCGTCGGTGCTCGACGTGCCCCGCCGGGTCACTTCCGGCCTGGACGGGGCCCGGGTCGGCATGGTGCTCGCCGTGCTGCAGCGGCACACGGAGTTCAGGCTCGGCCGCCAGGACGTCTACGCCGCGACCGTCGGCGGTGTCCGGCTGACCGAGCCCTCGGTCGATCTGGCCCTGGCCATGGCCCTGGCCAGCTCGGTGTCAAACCTGAGCACCCTGACCGGTGTCATCGCGATCGGCGAGGTCGGCCTGGCCGGCGAGGTGCGCCGGGTGAGCGGCATCGCGCGACGGCTCGCCGAGGCCGAGCGGATGGGATTCCGCCGGGCCGTCGTTCCCCCGGGCTCGGCCGGCTTGCCGGCCTCACCACCGCCCGACGGGCGAAAAGGCCATCTCGCGGTCGTTGCGGAGGACTTTAAGGGCCTGATGGAGGTCCGGGAAGTCGAGAACGTCCGGCAGGCGATCGCCGCCGCTCTGGGCGAGTGAGCCGAGCAGGCTTCGGCGGCCAGGACACCGTAGCCCCGCGGGCTTCACTTCAGCCGGAAGGCCCGTCCCGGGCTTTCCACCGCACCGCTTTGCGCCGCGGCTACATAGGTGCGTTGCGAGGCGGCGAGCACGGGGGACGAGCAGCCCCCGGCGCTAAGGTGACGATTCCATACGACCGGCACCACGACGGGCACGCCCCGGCGCAACTGGGTGACGCGGGACGCCGCATCCTGCAGGCAGGCCCCCGAATTCCAGGCCAGCTGCGATCCGTGCGTGACCAACACCCGCAGGGACCTTGGACCGATACCGAAGGTGCAGGTGGCGTTGTCCGTGGAGACAACATCAATCTGGAACGTTGGCATGGCGTGCGCCCCGTAGCTGGCCTTGCTGGGCAGAAGGGTGAGCACGATGTCGGCCGGCGGACAGGTGCTCGCCGCGGCCGTAGCCCGGCCCGTGCCGCTCGCGGAGGGGGCTGGACTGGCGGCGGTGCCGGAAGGGGCCGCCCTGGCCGCGGATCGGCCCGATGTGGCCGGCGACGTCGTGGGTGAGGCGGGCGCCCCAGACACGAGCCCGCTCGATGTTGCGGACGGGGCCGGGGACGTCACACCGGGCTTAGCCGCGGGCGATGTGGCGGCCCCGCTCCCGTATGCGGCGGGGGCCGCCTTACCTGCCTGGCCGGTCCCGGTGGTCTGGGACGCCGGTTTCCCGCCGACGAGACCGGAGCAGGCCCAGATCAGCAGCCCGACGACGCCTAGGCCGCCCACCAGCGCAAAGAACCGGCGCCGCCAGTACGCATCGGCCGGAGCGTTTTGTTCTTCGTTACGCTGCACATTCGGATCCATACGTTTAGTATTATCGGGAAGGCCGGATCCGCCCCGCCGACCCGCCGGCCGACTGGGCCGTCCGGGAAAGGCTCTGACGTGCAACAATCGGGCATTGTCATGACAAGCCCTTATCTGCAGCCGGTCCTCAGCTGGTACGCGGATCACGCGCGTGACCTTCCCTGGCGCTCCTCCGACGCATCCCCCTGGTCGGTCCTGGTGAGCGAGATCATGCTCCAGCAGACGCCGGTGGCGCGTGTCCTGCCCGCACACCAGGAGTGGCTCTGCCGGTGGCCGACACCCGCGGATCTCGCCGTGGATCCGCCAGGCGAGGCAGTCCGGCAGTGGGGCCGACTCGGGTATCCCCGCCGGGCCCTGTGGCTGCACGCGGCCGCGCGGACCATCACCGAACGCCACAACGGCGAGGTTCCGGCGTCGTATGAGGCACTGCTGGCGCTGCCCGGGATCGGCCGTTACACGGCGGCCGCGGTCGCCAGCTTCGCGTTCCAGCAGCGGCACGCGGTCCTCGACACCAACGTGCGGCGGGTGATATGCCGCCTGGTTTCCGGTGCGGAGTTGCCCGGTCGCACCCCGTCGGCCGCTGAATGGCGGCTGGCCGAATCCCTGCTTCCCGCCGAGCCCCGAGTCGCGGCCCGCTGGTCCGTGGGCATGATTGAACTCGGCGCCCTGGTCTGTACCGCCACGCGGCCGCGCTGCGCCGTGTGCCCGGTGGCCGACGGCTGTTCCTGGCTGAAAGCGGGGCGCCCACGCGCCGCCCATCGGCCGGTAGGCCAGCGCTACGAGGGGACCGACCGGCAGTGCCGGGGCCGCCTACTGGCCGTGCTCCGTGACGCCGAGGGGCCGGTTACCGGCAGCTATCTTGAGGCGGCCTGGCCGGTACCCGTTCAGCGGGCGCGGGCACTGGACGGCCTGGTCGCCGACGGCCTGGTGGATGCCCTGCCCGAGGGCCGATACGCCTTGCCGTGCTAGCTGTGTTAGCCCGGGGGGCGACCCCCCGGAACCCCCCGCATGCGCTCCGCGCCCGCACGGTGGTACATCGCCGACACACCGGCCACTCACCCGAGCGTTCGGCCCGGGTTCGCTGGGCCGGTCACAGGCGGCTCGCCGTGACCCGCTGTGGTGCTCGCCGATAGCACCGGCCGCTCACCCGGACCTTCGGCCCGGGTTCGCTGGGCCGGTAACGGGTGGCTCGCTCGCTGTAGCCCGCTGTGGTGATGCAAAAAAGAAAATGCCGGGCCGCTTTCGCGGCCCGGCATTTTCCCAACCCAGTATCGGCTCGGCTAGCTGACGGCGGGGGGGCCGTCGGCGCTGCTCGCCGGCTCGATCTCCTCCGGCGGGGCGTCAGGCACTGCCCCCGGCTTGGCGATCCCGGTGAAGGTAAAGGTGGCCGTCGGCCCCTCGCCTTCACTGTCGACAATGACGATCTGGCCCGGCCGGAGTTCACCAAAGAGGATCTTCTCCGACAGCGAGTCCTCGATCTCGCGCTGGATCGTCCGGCGCAGCGGCCGGGCCCCGAGCACGGGGTCGTAACCGCGCTCCGACAGCAGCGCCTTCGCGCCCGGCCGGAGCTCGAGACCCATGTCGCGGTCCTTCAGCCGCTCATCGACCTTCGCCACCATCAGGTCCACGATCGTGAAGATCTCGTCGCGGGCCAGCTGGTGGAACACGATGATGTCGTCGACACGGTTGAGGAACTCGGGCCGGAAGTGCTGCTTCAGCTCTTCCTGCACCCGGCCCTTCATCCGCTCGTACGAGCTGCGGGACTCGTCCGCCTTCGCAAAGCCGACGGACACGCCCTTGGAGATGTCCCGCGTGCCGAGGTTCGTGGTCATGATGATCACGGTGTTCTTGAAGTCGACCGTCTTGCCCTGAGCGTCGGTCAGGCGGCCGTCTTCCAGAATCTGCAGCAGCGAGTTGAAGATGTCCGGGTGGGCCTTCTCGATCTCGTCGAACAGGACCACCGAGAACGGGCGCCGGCGCACCTTCTCAGTGAGCTGGCCGCCTTCCTCGTACCCGACGTAACCGGGAGGGGAGCCGAACAGCCGCGAGACGGTGTGCTTCTCCATGTACTCGCTCATGTCGAGCTGGATCAGCGCGTCCTCGTCGCCGAACAGGAACTCGGCCAGCGTCTTGGACAGCTCGGTCTTACCGACACCGGATGGGCCCGCGAAGATGAACGAGCCGCCGGGGCGCTTGGGGTCCTTCAGGCCGGCCCGGGTCCGCCGGATGGCCTGAGACAGCGCCCTGATGGCGTCGTTCTGGCCGATGACGCGCTTGTGCAGCTCGTCTTCCATCCGCAGCAGGCGCTGCGACTCTTCCTCGGTGAGCTTGAACACCGGAATGCCAGTGGCCGTGGCGAGCACTTCGGCGATGAGCTCTTCGTTGACCTCGGCGACGATGTCCATGTCGCCGGCCTTCCACTCCTTCTCCCGGGTCGCCTTCTTGGCCAGCAGCTGCTTCTCGTTGTCGCGCAGCGCCGCAGCCTTCTCGAAGTCCTGGGAGTCGATGGCCGACTCCTTCTCCCGGCGCACCTGAGCGATCTTCTCGTCGTACTCGCGCAGGTCCGGCGGCGCGGTCATGCGGCGGATACGCATCCGCGAGCCGGCCTCGTCAATCAGGTCGATCGCCTTGTCCGGCAGGAACCGGTCACTGATGTAGCGGTCAGCGAGCTGGGCGGAAGCGACCAGGGCGCCGTCGGTGATGGACACCCGGTGGTGCGCCTCGTACCGGTCCCGCAGGCCCTTGAGGATCTCGATCGTGTGCGAGATGGTCGGCTCCGCCACCTGGATCGGCTGGAACCGCCGCTCAAGTGCGGCGTCCTTCTCCAGGTACTTGCGGTACTCGTCCAGCGTGGTGGCACCGATCGTCTGCAGCTCACCCCGGGCCAGCATCGGCTTCAGGATGGAGGCCGCGTCGATGGCTCCCTCCGCCGCGCCTGCGCCGACGAGGGTGTGGATCTCGTCGATGAACAGGATGATGTCGCCGCGGGTGCGGATCTCCTTGAGCACCTTCTTCAGCCGCTCTTCGAAGTCACCGCGGTACCGCGAGCCAGCCACCAGCGCGCCGAGGTCCAGCGTGTAGAGCTGCTTGTCCTTGATCGTCTCGGGCACTTCGCCCTGGACGATCTTCTGCGCCAATCCCTCGACCACGGCCGTCTTGCCGACGCCAGGCGCGCCCACCAGCACCGGATTGTTCTTCGTCCGGCGCGAGAGCACCTGCATCACGCGCTCGATTTCCTTCTCGCGCCCGATAACCGGGTCCAGCTTGCCTTCCCGCGCAGCAGCGGTCAGGTTACGGCCGAACTGGTCGAGCACCAGCGAGGTGGACGGCGCTGACTCAGCCGACGTCCCGGCCGACGCGGGCTCCTTGCCCTGGTAGCCGTGCAGCAGCTGGATCACCTGCTGCCGGACCCGGTTCAGGTCGGCGCCCAGCTTGACCAGCACCTGCGCGGCCACCCCATCGCCCTCACGGATGAGGCCCAGCAGGATGTGCTCGGTACCGATGTAGTTGTGACCGAGCTGCAGCGCCTCACGCAGCGAAAGCTCCAGCACCTTCTTGGCGCGTGGGGTAAAGGGGATGTGCCCGGACGGCGCCTGCTGCCCCTGGCCGATAATCTCCTCGACCTGCTGGCGCACGGCCTCGAGGCTGATCCCCAGGGATTCCAGGGCCTTCGCCGCCACGCCTTCACCCTCGTGGATGAGGCCCAGCAGGATGTGCTCGGTGCCGATGTAGTTGTGATTGAGCATCCTGGCTTCTTCCTGAGCCAGGACCACAACCCGCCGCGCTCGGTCGGTAAACCTCTCGAACATATCGTTGCTCTCCTCACAGCGCGGTCAGACAGGTGCCACGAGTGAAACCCTGCCCTGTCCGCATCGTAGCCGCGTGCCCCGGCGGTGCACTTCGTGCCGTAGGTCATACGGTAGAAGTTCCCCGTAGGGACAGCGTTCATCCCATGAAACCGCGCCGATGGCCTGTGGTGTTCCCGCTACGCCGCAAGCGAACGGGAGCCCGGCGCTGAGACGGTGCCAGCCAATACGTATCCATGCCGACGCTGGCATCCCCCCGGCGGGCGGCGGCGGCCGCACGGGATGATGGCCTCCCGGGCCGCAGGCTCGGATGCGAACCAGGCGGCGGCCGGTGCGGCCTCACATTCGCCGCGGCCGAGAGCAAGAGCCGCGGGACTGCGCTGTGTTCGGTGCTGTGTCCTTGCTGCAATCGTATGCCTGCCACGGGAACACTGGAAGACGGGTATGACCCGTGGCCCTCCCGGACACAGCCGGTCGGGGAGGGCCGCCGTGCGGGATACGACGGAAAGCACCCGCCCGCTTAGTTACTGCGGTCTTAGTGCGAGGCTTCGTACTCGGAAACGATCGAAGCGGGAATACGCCCGCGCTCGTTTACGTGGTAACCGCGCTGCTTCGCCCAGTCCCTGATTTCTGCGCTGCGCTGACGGCCCGGGCCGGTACGCGGCCGGCGGCGCCGAGTGGGCGCGCTCACTTTGCGAGCGTGGTCGATGTAGAGGGCCAACTCTTTGCGGATCTTGTCTGCGTTAGCCGAACTCAGGTCGATCTCATACGAGCTGCCATCAAGACCAAACGATACGGTCTCGGTCGCCTCGCCGCCGTCAAGATCATCGACGAGAAGCACCTGAACCTTCTGTGCCATGGAACCAGCCCTTCTGTGGATCACATATATTTCTGAACTGAAGATATACCCACCATGTTGCCGTTGCCAATTCAGGGGGGCATGAAGATTGGCACCTTAGTACAAAGTCAGCATCTGCCAAGCAGCCAAGCCTGAACTACTGCGCAGCACGTAGTAACTCTCCGTAATCAGGCCCTGAGTACCTGTTAGCATTCCTGCCGTGCGGTGACGATTGCCGTGTTGAGCGCGTTCTTCCTAACTCTGAGGTGATTCTAAGTGCAAGCTCAGCGCCAACGCAGGCACAAGCAGATCTCTTGCCGGGTGGGCAGTTAGTTAGCTGAACAGTACTGGCCAGATGATCAGCCCGCGTCATCACGAGACGATCGGTCAGCGTCATCATGCTCATCTGGTCTAGTGGCCGATGTTGGGGCGTTGACGTCGATAATGCCGTTGCCGGAAATATCGTGTTCCCCGCCGGGGTCTTCACGCACTCTCCGCTTCGGCGCCATCTCACGGCGCAGCAACAGGACTAGGCCGACGAGGAACGCGACGCAAACTACCGCCGGCGGAGTCAGCGCCGCGAGATCCTTCAACAAGGCGTCCTCCTCTCTTGTCGTTTAAGGCATAGGCGCATCTCACCAAGCCCGCTGCGCTACGCCACCGCGCATGTGCTTGACGCAAGTGCCCAAAATGCTCGTACTGCTCTCTTAACGACTTAGTTCCAGCGAACCGCCGATTAAACCCGCTGTGCCGGGGCGCTGCGGTTATCTGGTTCTGCCCCGGCCGGGCCGCACGCCGGCCTGCCGTGCAGAAGTTGCGCCGGCCGCCGTGGCACCCGGTGGACCGGCCCCGAAGGTGGCGGCGAGATTCAGCTCGGCCATGTCTTGTCACCATTGTGTCGCACGCCCGGCCACCAACTCCCGCGGCCACCCATGCGCTGGCCCCGGCCTGGCGTCGCGGCCGCCCGCGGCCGTCTCCGTCAGCAGCTTTTCGCAGGTCGTCGCGGGACGGGACGATTTTCCCCCGCGGCCCTGGGGCCGACACGGCGGCGGCGGGGCCAGCGCCGTCCCGGCTCACCGGCCCGGCGTCCCCCGGCCCGCCGGCCAGGATCAGCGGGCGTTCCGGCTTATTCGCGCAGCTGGCATGGCAGGATCGGAGCCGGTTACGGCGGCCAGTGACCGCACGGCGAGAAGAGGCGATGAAACGGCGATGTTCCACGCCGACCTCCACATCCACTCAAAGTTTTCTCGTGCCTGCAGCAGGGACTGCGACATCCCGCACCTCGCCGCCGGAGCACTGCGCAAGGGCATCAGCGTGGTTGGCACCGGGGACTTCACCCATCCCGCATGGGCAGACGAACTGAAAAACAGTCTTGTTCCCGCCGAAGCCGGGCTGCTGCGGCTCCGGCCTGATCTGGAAAGGGACCTGCGCGTGCCCGCCGCGTGTGAGCAGCCCGTGCGATTCATGCTCTCCGTTGAGATCTCTACTATCTATCGCCGCGGCGAGCGCACACGGAAAGTGCATCACCTGATATACGCTCCGACGTTCGAGGCGGCCGACCGCATCACGGGTTCTCTGGCGAAGGTCGGGAACCTGGCGTCTGATGGACGGCCCATCCTCGGCCTTGACTCACGCGACCTGCTCGAGATCACGCTTCAAGCGGGGCCCGGCTGCTACTTGGTTCCGGCGCATATCTGGACACCATGGTTCGCTGTTCTTGGTTCACGGTCCGGTTTCGACGCGGTCGCCGACTGCTACGGCGATCTTGCTGCGGAGATATTTGCCGTAGAGACGGGCTTGTCATCGGATCCGCGGATGAACTGGATGTGCTCGTCCCTGGACGGCTATCAACTAGCCAGTAACTCCGATGCCCATTCACCGCCGATGCTGGGGCGGGAAGCGACGACTTTCACGTCGGCGATGGACTTCTTCTCGATCGCCGAAGCCCTCCGCACCGGAGACGGCCTGGCCGGCACGATCGAGTTCTATCCGGAAGAGGGTAAGTATCACCTGGACGGGCACCGTAAGTGCGGGATCCGGCTCGAGCCCGAGCAAACTCGCGAGCGTGACGGGGTCTGCCCCGAGTGTCATAAACCACTTACCGTCGGGGTCCTGCACCGGGTCGCGGAACTCGCTGACCGCCCCGATGGCTACCGGCCGGATGGCGCCGCTGGCTTCAATAATCTCGTCCCGCTCGCGGAAATCATTAGCGAGATCCTCTCGGTGGGGCCGAAGAGCAAGAGCGTAAACGCCGTCATTGACCGGCTGGTGGCTGCTTTCGGGCCGGAACTGGCGATCCTGCGGGACGTGCCGGCGGAGGAGCTGGCCCGCATCGGCGGGTCGCCACTCACCGAAGCGATAACCGGGCTGCGCCGGGGCGAGGTCATCAAGGATGCCGGATACGACGGGGAGTACGGCCGCATCCGGTTGTTCCGTTCCGGCGAACTCAACCGTTCCGGCGCGCTCTTCGATATGCCGGGCCAGGGCTCCGCGGCGCGCGCCGCAGGTGCTGCGGGCCGCCGGAACGGCCCAGCGGGACGAAGCCAGGCCGGGAGCGTTTCCGGGCACGGCGAAGACCACGCCAGCGGACGCGCCGTATCGGCCCCGCCGGCCGGATCTCTGGAAGCCGCCACCCGCCGGTCGTCCGCGGAGCCTGCGGGGACCGGCGGGCCAGGCGCCGTGCGGCCGGCCACCGCCCCGGCGACCGCATCATCCGCGCTACTGGCCGAACTGGACGAGGAACAGCGCACCGCAGCACGGGCTGATGGCCCTCTCATGATCATCGCTGGTCCGGGGACCGGAAAGACCCGCACGCTGACACACCGGATCGCCGTTGCGATCATCGGGCAAGGCGTACCCGCGGAGCGGATTGCGGCCCTCACCTTCAGCCGGCGCGCGGCCGAGGAGATGCGGCAGCGGCTCGCCAGCCTCCTGCACCCGGGCGGTCCTCCATCCGCAGGGAGGGCTTCGCAGGTCCTGGTGACCACGTTTCACGGGCTGGCCCTGAAAATACTCGGCGAGCATCCCGGGCAGGCCGGCCTGCCGTCCGGTTACGCGGTGGCCGACGAGACGGCCCGGCTCGAGGCAGCCACGAGCGTCACCGGCAACGAACGGGACGGACGCCGGCTGATCACCGCGCTGAAAACCGGCCGCCGGACGGGCGAAGGGGCGGCCGGCGAAGGGACGGCCGGCGAACGCGAGGCGCTGCGCGCGGAACTGTTCAGGCGTGGCCTGGTCGATGTGGATGAGCTCATCCCCCTCGCGGTGCGGCTGCTCCGGGCGGAGCCGGCCATCGCCGCGAAGTTGCCCGACCGCTGGCCCTGGATCAGCGTGGACGAGTACCAGGACCTGGACGAGCAGCAGTACGACCTGCTCCGCCTGCTGACCGGCGAAGGACACGGCCTCACCGTGATCGGCGATCCCGATCAGGCCATTTATGGATTTCGCGGCGCGGACGTCGGATTCTTCCTGCGCTTCAGCGCCGACTACCCGGCGGCGCGCACGGCCTATCTCACCCGCAACTACCGGTCCGCCCCCGCCATCGTCAAGGCTTCGGTCCAGGCGATCGCCCCGGCGACGCTCGTACCGGGACGGCACCTGGACGCGGCGGCGCCCGCCGGCATTCCTCCCGGCGCGGTGCCCGGGGGGCCAACGATCGTCTTCCACGAGGCCGCGAGCGAGCAGGCGGAAGGTGCCTGGATCGCCGGCGAGATCGATCGCCTGATCGGCGGGTCCTCGTTCCATTCGCTTGATTCCGGCCGCCTGGACGCCCGGCAACGGCACGCGGCGCTGGCCCTGTCCGACGTAGCCGTGCTCTACCGGACCGACGCTCAGGCCAGCCCGCTCGTGCAGGCCTTGTCCCGGGCCGGCCTGCCGTTTCAGAAACGATCACACGACCGGCTCAGCCGCAGGCCAGGTGTCCCGGATCTCATCAGGGAGATCCGCGGAGGCGGACCAGAGGCGCCTGCGCCGGGCGGCGCTGCGGGGAACGGGTCCGGCGAAGGCCGGGACGGCGTCGCCCGGAGGCTGCAGGCGGCGGTGCGGCGGCTCACGGCGCTGCTGCCCGGCCGGGCCGCTGCCGCGGTGGACATCCTGGCGGCAGGTGAGGTGCTCACGCCGCTCGCCCGGCGGTGCGGCGACGACATCGAGCGATTCCTGACCGGGATCGCGCTGGACGGCGAGGCGGACGCGCTGGACCCGCGGGCCGACGCGGTGTCACTGCTGACCCTGCATGCGGCGAAGGGCCTGGAGTTCGGCGTGGTGTTCATCGCCGGCTGCGAGCGCGGCCTGCTGCCGCTGTGGCGCCCAGGGACCTTTCCTGGTCCCCAGGCAGTCCAGCCGCCCGGGCGGACGGTGGATGCCGCTGAAGAACGGCGGCTGCTGTTCGTCGGGATGACGAGAGCCCGCGCGCGGCTGTTTCTCACCTGTGCGAGCCACCGGGGACGGGCGGACGGCCCCGGGAGTCCACCGGCCACCGGTCCCTCCCCCTTCCTGGCCGCGATCGATCCAGCCCTGCTCAGCCGGGTGGTACCGGTCAGACGGCCGCAGCCGGACCGGCAGCTCCGGTTGCTGTGACTGGCTCACCGGAGCAGGATCAGGCGTCTGGTGGCGCCGCGGAGACGGGCCGCAGGTGCAACAGCATCCGCGTGTTGCCCAGGGTGTTCGGCTTCACCCAGTCCAGGCCGAGAAATTCGGCGACACCCTCGTCGTAGGATCGCAGCAGTTCGGCGTAGACGTCAGGCGCGACCGGCGTGCCGAAGATCTCGGTGAAGCCGAGACTGCCGAAGAAGCCGACCGCGAAGGTCAGGACGAACACGCGCTGCACGCCGAGCTCGCGGGCCTGGTCAAGCAGTGCATGCGCGATCCGGCGCCCGATGCCGTGGCCCTGGCAGCCCGCACGGACCGCGATGGTCCGGATCTCGGCCAAGTCCTCCCACAGGACGTGCAGTGCTCCGCAGCCGACGACGACGCCGTCGGATTCCTGTTCCGCGACCCAGAATTCCTGCACGTCCTCGTACAGCGTGACGATGGCCTTGCCGAGCAGGCGCCGGGAGTCCATGTTCGCGTCGATCAGGGCGCGGATCCCCGGGACGTCGGCGGTACGCGCCGGCCTGACCCTGTATCCCATGGCGGCTCCACCATAGCCGGTGCCACAGCGCGTGGCGGGACGGGATGTTACGTACAGAGAAACACCAGACGAGTTACGTCATTCCGGTTGGCACGTCGTTCTCGATCCAATAGCGTGCATCGCTGTTGCCATCGATAGACGCTGACACGGACGATGTCACCGTCGAACAGGCCGTCCGCGAGAGGAGGCCTCTGTGCGGCGTTCAGCGCTTGGTGCAGGGGATCTGCCCAGGCCCGTGCCTGGCGGCGCGCGGACGGCGGTGTCCCGCTCCTGGCGTGCCGCAGCGGGCCTCACCGGTGCCGCCACCGCTCTGGCGCTTCTCCTGCCCGGCGGGATCAGCAGCGCCAGGACCCGCGCCCCGGCTCCGACGCTGAGCTCGCTGGTGGCCCAGGCCCGGCAGCTCACCTACCAGATCAACGCGCTGAGCGAGCAGTACGACGGCCTGCGGGTGGAGCTGTCCTCGGCTCGTGCGGCCGCCGCGAAAGCCCAGCAGGCGGCGATCCGGGACGCGGCCGCCCTGAAGACCAGCCAGACCGCCGTATCCAGGCTGGCCGCAGCCAGCTACGAGAACGCGGGCTATGACCCGACGCTGGAGATTCTCACCGCCAGCAACGCCGATCAGTTCCTCGACCAGTCCTCCATCATGCAGCAGCTTGACCAGGAGAACGGGACAAGGGTGAGCCAGCTGCGGGCGGCCCAGGCGGCGGATAAGCGGGCCAACCAGACCGCCCAGCAGCAGGTCACCAACGTAACCGCGCTCGAGTCGGCGCTGAACGCGAAGACCAAAGCGATCCAGGCCGAGATCGACAAGATCAACAGCTCGACAATGACCCAGGCCATGGCGATCTTCGATAAAACGGGGCAGTACCCGGACATCGCCATCCCGGGGGGAAGCAGCGTCGGCGCGGTGGCCCTGCGTGCGGCCCTGACCAGGCGCGGCGACCCGTACGTATGGGGGGCCGCAGGCCCGGGTGAGTTCGACTGCTCCGGCCTGGTCATGTGGGCCTACGCGCAGGATGGGATCACCCTCGATCACTACACGGGCGACCAGTGGAACGAAGGCGAGCACATTTCGCGCAGCCAGCTCGAGCCCGGTGACCTCGTCTTCTTCTACGCCGACATCAGCCACGTGGGCCTCTATATCGGTAACGGCCTCATGGTCGACGCGCCGTCCTTCGGGCAGGACGTCATGGTCCAGCCGATCGACTGGAGCATCTTCGTAGGAGCCGTCCGCATCGAGGCATAGTTGGCCTGGGGGCTGTGCTGGCCCGGGGGGGCGACCCCCCGGAACCCCCCGAATGCGCTTCGCGCCCCGCGATGGTACTTCGCCGAGACACCGGCCGCTCACCGGGCACAGGGCCCGGTTCGCTGACACGATAACTGGGTCTCCGTTGGGCGCGCGGCAGCGAACCTTGGCCGTGCGGCGGCAAGG
>Ga0302314_10006877_pt1 | contig 20524 bp, 22 predicted proteins | sample III_Palsa_N2_3_FD_200533 | JGI IMG/M metagenome (GOLD analysis project Ga0302314, IMG submission 200533) | Peat permafrost microbial communities from Stordalen Mire near Abisko, Sweden - III_Palsa_N2_3 | ecosystem: Environmental > Terrestrial > Soil > Palsa > Peat permafrost | place: Sweden... | reverse complement strand
CCATCCGCGCCGCCGCCATCGCGCCGGGCTTCGTGCGCACCGACATCCTCAGCGCGATGAAGCCGGAAGTGCTGGGGAAAATCCTGGCCCCGGTGCCGGCGGGACGGCTGGGCGAGGCGGAGGAGATTGCGCACGCGGCGCTGTTCATCGCCGAGAACGACTATTTCAACGGCCGCGTGCTGGAGGTCGATGGCGGGCTCAGGCTGTAGGCGCGGCTCTTGTCAGTCACGAATAAACCCGGGACGTCATACCGGCGCAAGCCGGTATCCAGGGATTCGGAGCGTGCACTGGCTTGCTCTGGATACCGGCTTGCGCCGGTATGACGCAGTCGATTTAGATGTGCTTCGGCGCAACCGCGGTCTCGGTGGGTGCTGTGCTGCCGATGCCCTCTCGCCGCGCCGCGTATTTCTGCGCCAGCACGGCGCACACCATCAGCTGCATCTGGTGGAACAGCATCAGCGGCAGCACGATCACGCCAACGGCGTGGCCGGCGAACAGCACCTTGGCCATCGGCACGCCGCTGGCCAGGCTTTTCTTGGAGCCGCAGAACACGGTGGTGATCTCGTCGGCGCGGTCGAAGCCCTGCAGGCGCGCGGCGTAACGGGTGGAGAGCAGCACCAGGGTCAGCAGCACGGCGTTCACCACCAGCAGTCCGGCCAGTGAATGCGGCGGCACCTGGTGCCACAGGCCCTGCAACACGGCGGCGCTGAAGGCCACGTAGACCACCAGCAGGATCGAGCCCTGGTCGACGAACTTGAGCAGGCCCTTGTTGCGGTCGACCCAGCCGCCGATCCAGCCGCGCGCCACCTGGCCGGCGATGAACGGCAGCAGCAGCTGCACGATGATCTTGCCGATGGCATGCAGGGTGTCGCCGTTCCCGGCGGCGGGCAATTGCGCGCCCATCAGGATGCCGACCAGCACCGGTGTCAGGAAAATGCCGATGAAGCTGGAGGCGGAGGCGCTGCAGATCGCCGCCGGCACGTTGCCGCGGGCTATCGAGGTGAAGGCGATGGCGGATTGCACCGTGGCCGGCAGGGCGCAGACGAACAGCACGCCCAGGTACAGCTCCGGCGTCACCAGCGGCAACAGCAGCGGCTTCAGGACGAAGCCGAGCAGCGGGAACAGCATGAAGGTGCTGATCACCACGGTCAGGTGCAGCCGCCAGTGGCTGGCGCCGGCGATCATCGCCTCGCGCGACAGCTTGGCGCCGTGCAGGAAGAACAGCAGGGCGATGGCGAATACCGTGGCGCCGTCGAAGAACCTCGCCATCAGGCCGCTGGCCGGCAGCAGCGTGGCGGTGGTGACCGTGGCCACCAGGGCCAGGGTGAAGTTGTCGATGCCGATGCTCTGGCGCGTCATCATGGCACTGCCCGGTTAAATCCTGGCGCCTATTTCAGACCTGTTTCATTTAGAATACAAATTGATTTATAAAATGACTTCATGAGTTATTGATATGAATGTCTCGCTGCGCCAGCTCAAGGTGTTCCAGGCCGTGGCGCGCACGCGCAACTTCAGCCGCGCCGGCGACAGGATCGGCCTGACCCAGCCGGCGGTGAGCCGCTGCATCCGCGACCTGGAGGAGGAGCTGGGCCTGCGGCTGCTCGACCGCACCACCCGCGAAGTCGAGTTGACCGAGGCCGGGATCAAGCTGTCCGGCGCGCTGGACCGGCTGATCGACGAGCTGGAGAGCGTGCTGCTGGAAACGCGCGCCAGCGGCGAGCAGCATCGCGGCAAGGTGCGGGTGGCCAGCGCGCCGACCCTGTCCGCCGGGCTGATGCCGGAGTACATCTCGGCCGGCGCCCTGCGCTATCCCGGCATCACCCTGATGATGCGCGATCAGAGCCAGAAACAGGTGATGGACAGTGTGCGCAGCGGCGAAGTCGACTTCGGCCTGGCCATCGAGCCGCAGCAGACTGAAGACCTGCACACGCACCGCATCATGGCCGACTCGTTCTCCCTGGTGTGCCGCGCCGATCATCCGCTGGCGCAGCGCCAGCAGGTGCCGTGGAGCGCCTTGAACGGCGAGAAGCTGGTGCTGCTCGATTATTCCTCGGGCAGCCGGCCGCTGATCGATCGGGCGCTGGCGGCGAAGCGGGTGCGCTACGAGGTGGTGCAGGAAGTCGGGCATCTGAGCACCGCCTTCCGCATGATCGAGGTGGGCATCGGGCTCAGCGTGGTGCCCGCACTGTTCCTGCCGCTGCCGCAAACCGGGCTGGTGTCGCGGCCACTGACGCCGCAGGTGCGTCGCGGCATCGTGCTGGTGCGGCGGCGCAACCGCTCGCTTTCGCCCGCCGCGGAGGCGGTGTGGCGGCTCATCGTCGAAATGGCCGGGCGGCACCAGGCCTGAGCCGCGGCACTCCGCTTTTTTTCCGGGCCTCGCTCGAGCGAGTGGTCAGAAGCGCGAGCTTTTCTTCGATGGCCCCAGTCCGGTGACCAGGCCGAACACGCCGGTCACGAATTCCACCAGCAGCAGCATGATGCCGGCCAGCGCGAAGCCGCTGTAGATGGCGCTGCTGTCGAGCGGCACCGCAAAGGTATAGCTCGCATAGGTCTCGCGGATCAGGTCGCGGTCGCCGTGCTCGATCAGATACAGCACCTGGCCCGGCAGGCTGGTCTGCAGGGCATTGCGCTGGTCGTTGAAGTGCAGGTAGCGCAGGTACATGGCCTCGATCGGCGTCGCCTCGTCGCGGAACACCATGTCGGTGCTGTCCTTGTGGCGGCGGATCAGGTCCTCCATCGAGCCGTTGAAGTCGCGGTCGGCGATTTCGCGGTAGCCCTTGAGATTGGCCTGCACTTCCTGGAAGTGCGCGTCCAGCCGCTTCTCGAACTGGTCGACGAAAGTGGGAATCTGGATGCCGATCAGTAGCGCGACACAGGCGATGAAGATCAGCAGATAGCGGTACAGGAAAGACATGGTGGTTGAGCGGATTTTTTTGTCTGGACGGTACGGCGGAGCCTGAGCGGTGCCAGAGCCGCGATGTCGCGGTCCGGCCCCCCGGGGATCATAGCCAAAGCGCATCCGCGGCATAGGCAAATTTATCTTGTCTTCCATCGGCCCCGGCCTTTTAATGAGAATTATTCTCGTTTAACAGGCTGTGGTCATGAGCACTATCGCGGTCAGCGGGACGCAAACACTGCCGGGCGGCGCCGGAAGCAGCCCGCTGCGCCGCCTGGCGGGGCCGGGCTTGCTGGTGGCGGTCGGCTACATGGACCCCGGCAACTGGGCCACCGATATTGCCGGCGGCGCATCCTATCGCTATGCCCTGATCAGCGTGGTGATCGCCGCCAGCCTGCTCGGCCTGCTGTTCCAGACGCTGGTGGCGCGCCTGGCGGTGGCCACCGGCGAGGATCTGGCGCAGCTCACCGCGCGCCATTTGCCGGCGCCGCTGGCCAGGGCGGCGTGGCTGGCGGGTGAACTGGCCATCGTGGCCACGGCGCTGGCGGAACTGGTCGGCGGCGCCATCGCCCTGCAACTGCTGTTCGGGCTGCCGTTCGGCGCTGGCCTGGCCTTGAGCGCGCTGGCGACGCTGGCGGTGATGGCCCTGTCCAGCGGCCATGCCGATCTGCACGAGACCGTCGTCAATATCCTGCTGGCGGTGGTCGGGCTGAGCTTCGTGGTCCTGCTGCTGCAATCGCGGCCCGACTTCGGCCTGGCGGCGCACGATGTGGCCCGCAGCGGCGGCCTGCTGCACAGCCGCGACGCGCTGCTGCTGGCTCTGGGCATCGTCGGCGCCACGGTGATGCCGCATAACCTCTATCTGCACTCGGGCCTGGTGGCCGAGCGGGTGCGCGGCATCGCGCCGCGCCTGCGCCGGCAGGCGATGCGGCTGGCCACGCGCGACACGGCGGTGGCGCTGGGTTTGGCGCTGCTGGTGAATGTGGCCATTCTCGCCGTGGCGGCGGCTTCGCTCGGCGGCCAGGGGCCGGGCGTGTCCAGCCTGGCGGGCGCGCATGCCGCGCTACGCCTGAGCCTCGGCGCCGGCGCGGCCCTGATCTTCGGCGCGGCGCTGTATGCCGCCGGTCAGAGCTCGGCCATCACCGGTGTGCTGGCCGGGCGCCTGCTGACGCGCGGCTTCCGCGGACGCGAAAGCTCCACCTGGCTGCGCGGCATCGCCACGCGGCTGGGGGCGGTGATCCTGGCCTGCCTGTTCGTCGGTGCCACCGGCACCACCTCGCCGGATGCGCTGCTAGTGTTCAGCCAGGTGATCCTCAGCCTGGCGCTGCCTTTTGCACTGGTGCCGCTGGTGCTGCTGGCCTCGCGCCCCGCGCTGATGCGGGAGTTCCGGCTGTCGCCGCTGCTGCGCTACGGCGCGATGGCGCTGACCGCGGGCGTGGCCCTGCTGGATGCCGGGCTGTTGCTGGTGCAGTTCGCCGGCTGAGGCTGCGTTTACCTGGCGCTCATCGCGGCGGACAGGGCCGCGCTGCCGCCGGAAGCAAGGCCGTCGCCGCCATGCTGCTTCAGGGTCCATTGCACCCAGTCGCTGTTGCCGCTGAGCAGATCGCGTTGATTGCCGCTGAACACGCGGGGCACTTTCATCAGGTTGAGCCCGAGTAGATTGGCCGAACTGAGTCCGCCGCCGCTCAAGTCGAGCTGCACCAGCGGCGCCGCATCGCAGGCCGAGGATGCCGCCGTGGCGCCGTTGATACCCATGTCGCCGGCCGTCAGCAGGCACTGCGACTCGGCGCTGCGGCGGCTCTGCTGCACGAATTGCGGGCCGGAGCCGAAGCTGGCGAGCAGGTGCGGCGTCCAGTTCTGATCGGCGCGGCCGCCGAAGCCGGCGCGCAGGCTGAGCCCGGCCCTGAATTCGTCCTGTGCCTGCGCCGTCGCGGCGCAGGCACACAGGCAGATCAGGGCGGCGATTGCCGTTTTGTGCATTGAAAACCGTTCCGGCGTGCCCCGCCGGCACGATTCGAGGGAGGAGTTGGGTAAATCAAGGCAAGTGATATGCCACAGTTGACGCGGTGGCCGGGCACAAGCCAGTCGAACGGTATTTGCGCGCGGAAGACTGGCCCCTGTTTGCGGGGCAGTCCGCGGCGTTTGTTCATGGATACACTCTTACTATGGAGCCGCCGCCGGCTATCGGCGATGATGGAGCCGTCCGACGGCCACCATGGAAGGACTTCGCCGCTTTCTGTTTGACTGCCACCATGCGCTTTTCAAGACTACTCATTCCTGCCTTGTTTGCTGCCTGCGGTGCGGCGCACGCGCTGTCGATCGACGGCGAGCCACAGTTCCACGCCGCTGTCGGGCAGCCCTTGTCGGTGTCGGTTCCGATCACGCTGGCCGGCGACGAGACGTCGCGCATTTACTACCGCCTGACGCCCGCTTCCGGCCTGGCCGAAGCGGAGGAGCGCGCGGCGGCCGCGGTACATGCCAGCTACGATCCGTCCGGTCCGGCGATCGTGCTGAGCACCACGGCGCGGATCACGGTGCCGGCGATGCGCCTGCACCTGGAAGTGGGCGCAGGGTCGGTGGTGGTGAGCCGCGATCTCACCGTGCTGTACGACATTCCCGATCTCAACAAATCGGCGCCGCTGGATACTCCGGTACCGCTGGTGGGGCCGGTGGTCAATAAATCGGCCGCCGCGGCGCAGCCCGCCCCCGCCCCTGCCCCTGCGGCCGCCGTGGTGCCCGATGGCGCGCACGCCATCGCCATCGACAAGGAAGAAGACCAGAAGACGCCGATTGCCTATGGCGATGCCGCGTCCCACAGCGTAGCGCCATCCGTCGACGCCGCCGGCGCCGCGACGGCGGCGGCGCAGACGGTGATCGCGCCGCGCCCTAAATATTTCAACCAGTATCAGGTCAAGCGCGGCGATAACCTGGCCGGCATTGCAGCCCATTTCGCCAGGGCCGGCGCCGGCAGCACCGATGCGGTGATGCTGGCGGTGTTCGAGGCCAACATCGACGATTTTCCCGCCGGCGATCCGCAGCATCCCATCGTTGGCCGCCTGCTCGGCGTGCCGGATGCGGCGTCGATCGGCAGCGAGCCGACCTATCGCATCGCCGAATTCAAGGAGTACCTGCGCAAGCCGGTGGGTGAATGGCAGGTGCCGGTGACGTTGCTGCACAAGGCCGTCAGCCCACCGCCGGAAGTGCCCGCGGTCACTCCGGCCTGGCGTCAGCCGCGCAATCTGGCTGGCATCGGGGCCCTGCTGCTGCTGTTGTGGGGTTTGCGCAAACTGTTCGCCGGCGGCGCGCACAAGCGGGCGATGGCGGCGCGGCGGGCGATGGCGACCGGCGGAGTGCCGGCCGTGTCGTCACAGCAGTTGCTGACCCTTGGCGGAGGCAGCCCGCGCGAGCCGGCCCTGCAATTGGTGACGTCGCCGCCGCCGGAAACCGAACAGGCCGAGATCGCCCGTCTGCGCGAGCTGCTGCAACAGCAGCCGGGGCGCGCCGATATCCGCCTGCGCCTGGCGCAGCGCCTGTTCGAGGCGCGCCGCGCCGCGGGCTTTGCCGAGGTGGCGCTGCCGCTCGAGACGGTGCTCAGCGCCGAGGCCTGGGAGCGCGTGCGCGCCATGGGCCATGAGCTGCTGCCCTCCGATTTCCGCTTCCAGCCGCAGGCCGGACTGGCGCCGGCGCCGGAGTTGCTGTCGCTGCTGGAGCAGCGGGCGGCGGCGCAACAGAAGCTGGCGCCGGCCGTGGAGGCCGGCACCATCGACTTCGATTTTCACGGCGAGATGGCGCGTGTCGACAAGGCGCGCAGCGATGTGTTCGGCAATGGCGACGAGCCTCAGCCGGTCTGAGTCGGATGCTGCCGTTGGAGACGTTGGGTTGCTTCAGCGCTTTGCCGGGAACTCCGGCATCCGCTGCGTAAAGACATCGCCGCCGAATGCCGTCTGCGCATTCGCCGCGGCATAGCCCAAGTAAGGCAGTCCGAAGAGATCCTCGACGCTGCGCAGCAGCGAGTAGTGATTGTAGGCCACCGACGAAACCGTGCCGGGCTTGATGAAGGGCGACAGCAGCACCGCGCCGACCCGGCCGCCGCCCGGGCCGGTAATGCCGGGATGGCGCGCATTCGGTCCCGCCACTTCGCCGCAGCAGGACGAGGAATCGCTTTGCGGGCCGTTGGATTCGTCGAACGTCACGATCAGCACGCCGTCCTGCCTGAAGGCGGGGGAATCCAGAATCAGCGGCACCCATTGCTGCAGGAATGCGTTGGCCGACACCAGTCCGCCGGGCTGGCCGTCGACGCAGGGCGAATCATGGCCGTCATGGCACAGGTTGGGCGTAATGAAGACGAAGTTCGGCGTGCTGTCGGCACTGGCCAAGTCGGCGCTCAGCTGCTTCAGGTTCACCACATTCTGGTCGCAGCGCGCGCTGTCGTCGATGACGCGGTGAAAGTAGACGAAGGGATTGTGCTTGGTGGCGTACTGATCGCCGACCTGGGCCTTGCGCGCGGGGTCGGTGGCGCCCAGCGGCGGGTGTCCGCAAGTGGCGGCCTCGCGCCGCGGATCGTTGCCCATGTCCTCCATGTAGCCGCGCCAGCTCAGGCCTGCCTGCTCAAGCTGCTCCGGCAGGCTGCGCACTTCGACGGGGTAGACGCAGCCTTGGCCGGGTAGCTGGCCGTCGGCGTCCAGATTGCCTGTGGCCTTGAATTCAACGAAGTCATGGCAGTCCATCTGCATATTGCCGGTGGGGGCCTGGCCGCTGATCAGGGCGATGTAATTGCCCAGGCTGTTGTGCGCGGTGCCGTAGTAGTTGGGCAGCAGCGCGCCTTGCGCCGGCAAGGTCTTCGCCAGATATGCCGGCGACTCCGCGCCGAACGAATTGTCGTAGTCCTCGTTTTCCAGCACCAGCAGGAAAACGTGGCCGATGTGCGCGCTCGTTGGTGCCGGCAGCGCTGCTGCCGGCGCCGCATCGGTGGTAGCCGCCGGAGGCTTCCCGGCGCAGGCGGCGAGCAGCAGGCCAAGCAGGGCGCCGTTGGCGATGAAAACAAGACGGCGCCGGAGTGCTTGCATGTGCGGGTGCCCAACGTTTTGGAAGACGCCGAGTTTAGAGCCTGCGGCCGTTTCGCGGCCACCAGCGGGCAGCGGCGCCGACCGGTTCAACGATCCAGGCCGCAGGCTTTCCGCGGAACCGTGCAAAATGGACTGCGGCCGGATTCCGGTCCTGTTCCCTGACGTCCATACACGCTCATGTCCAAATACAAGTTCGCAGGTCTGGCTTTTGTTTTTCTGTGGTTTTTCGGCGGCGGCATCGGCCACTTCGTAGCCACCGGCTTTTTCGTCAGCATCGTTCCTCCGTACATTCCCTGGCCGCTCGCGGCGGTCTATGTCAGCGGCGTGTTCGAACTGCTCGGTGCGTTCGGGCTGATTTCCCGCGCCACGCGGCCATGGGCCGGGCTGGGGCTGCTGCTGCTGATCCTGTGCGTATCGCCGGCCAATATCTACATGTGGCAGCACCCGGAACTGTTCCCGAAATTCCCGCCGGCTTTGCTGAGTCTGCGCCTGGTGATTCAGGTGCTGCTGCTCGCGCTGGTGTGGTGGAGCACACGGGTGGAGCGGGTTCCGGCGCCGGGCAGGTGAATCCGCGGCGCCAGCGTGTAGGTACTGGACAGTGTCACCTCCTTGATGACACGCCGGACCGGTCGAAATTGCTCTCAAATGGTGCAATAAACGGCAAAAAACGGCTTCGAAAACTCGTATCGGAGAGTACCCGCAGAGTTTCTTTCGAAAAAGGTGAACGGGTCTTCACAAGCGGTGGTGCAATCGACTAAAGTCAGGCCAAGGTCATGGGATGACCGGCGCCGTAAAAAGCGCATAGGCAAAACAAAAAAAGGGAGAAACGCCAGCAACCTTCCGTAAGGCTTACGGCGCAGGGATCAATCCGGACATCCGGCCGTGCGTCCGGCATTGATGCCGAATATCCCCGCGTCGTGGCCGTCCGTCAGGTGCAATTTCCGTTTCCCGCCAGGCGGCAGGCGGGGGCGTATCGGCGGTGCAGCAAGTTTGGCGGGATCTGCTGTGAAATGGGGCATAGAAGAAAGCGCGCCGGATTTTCCGTCGCCGACTATGGGGTACCTGGGAGGTAGCCTGTGAAGCTTGAAAAGCCCATCCGGAAATTTCACTCGGTTGAAGCCGTGGTGCGAGAGGATTACGTCGAGCTCGACCGTTTGTGGCCCGGAGCGGTCAACCGGAATTTGACCGCGGACCTGCTCGAAGCGGCGCAGACCGTGCTGTACATGGTGATCTCGGTGCCGCTGTACCTGGTGGCCAGCATCGCCCTGGCCGTTGCCCTTTACGTTCGTTGCGCCGGCGTGTTGCTGCACGTCGATTAGCCCGGCTGTGCTGTGCCCGCGCCGGGCTTTCCGCGCCAGGCCGTTGCCTTGATTGCGAGTCGGCGAAAAGTTGCCCGCGCCCGAGGGCAGCATTTCGGCTGAAATCTTTTCAGCCTGCGCTATCTCTGGCTATCCACAGTCCCTGTCGATAACTTTTGTACAACTGCCTGTCACATTCGCTGCAAGGCCTGTTATTGCGTGCATTTTACCGGTTGTGACGATTTTCTAACCAGGACATGACAGTTGTGGATGAATGACTTTTTCGCCGCCCTGCAAGACAAGGCGGCGATTGCGGTGTGCAGGCTGTCACATGCACGTTGTCACAAATCTCGCAGGCCCTAACGTTCCAGTTCATCCAGGGTTTTCGGCCAATTGCTTTTCAGCAGGCGTGACAGGGCGCGATCCGCCAGCAGGCGGCCTTCGGTCTGGCAGCGCGCGCAGTAGTTGGCCTCGTTGTCGGCGTAGACAATGCGCTGCACCGGCGCGCCGCAAACCGGACAGGCCTGCTTGTAGCGACCATGCACCGCCATCTCGGGGTGGAATGCAGTGACCTTCTCCGGCCAGCCGCTGCCGGCTTCGGCGCGCAACCGTTCGGTCCACTCGGCCAGCACGGCGCGTGTGGCGTCGAACAGGCGTTGCAGTTCTTCGGCGTCGAGCGCGCGCGTCTGCTTGAAAGGCGAGAGTCGCGCGCGGTGGAGGATCTCGTCGGAGTAGGCATTGCCGATGGCGCTGAGCACGCCGGGATCGGTCAGTGCGCGTTTCAGCGTGTGGTTTTCGCGCCCCAGCGCCGCGGCGAATGCGGCGAGGCTGGCCTGCGGCACTTCCAGTCCGCCGCGATCGAAGGCCTTGAGGTTTTCCCGGCCCGCGACCAGATGCAGCGCGGCGCGGCGCTTGCTGCCGTGCTCGACCAGCAGCAAGGTGCCGTCCTCAAAATCGAAAGCGGCCAGGCCGGAGCCTTTCGGTATTACGGCGGCCGGCTTCTTCCAATGCAACCGGCCGAGGATCATCAGGTGGATGACGGCGAAGTGTTCGCCTTCGAACTCGAATACCAGGCGCTTGCCGATGCGCGAGGTGCCTTGCAGCCGGCGCTGCGCGAATGCCGCCGGCGCCGGCTCCACCGTGCGCAGCACGAATGGATTGCCGATGCGCAGGCGCAGCAGCGGCGCCTCCAGCACGCAGGCTTCGATGCGCTCCAGGTAAACCGTCAGGTCCGGCAATTCGGGCATGGTCGCGCCGGGTCAGTGGCCTGCCGCAGTGTAGCCCCGCACACTGTAGAAGGATAAGCGCTCAGCCACGAATGCAGTTGACGCGCCGGGTGCGCTCCGCGTCGAACTGCCAGGCCAGGCCGTATTCGGCCGCGCTGTAGACCAGGAACTGCGGAAAGCGCGGGTCCGCCTGCTGCCGGCAGGTGACGAGCACATTGCGTTCCAGATCGACATGGCCGAAGTCATAGGCGACATCCGGCAGGCTGAGGCGGTGCGCCATGGCGTCGGCATCGCGTTCCTTCAGATAGCTGCGCAGGAAGAATGCGGCGGCGCCGAACGGCTGCGTTATCGCCCTGTACCAGTATGGGCCCTGCTGTCGCTGCCAGCGCTGGAATACGATCTGGCCCAGTACGATGGCGCAGCGCTCGCCGCTGCGGAACAGGAGCGGACGCATCGCGCCGGTGACGGGCGAGCCTGCCTCGCTTGCGGCGATCTCGCCCATGGCTTCGCAGGGCGCCGCGGCGCTGCGCTGGAAATACAGCCGGCGGCGATGCGTCGGGCGGTTGCGCCCGCCCGACGTTGCTTCGCGCCAGCATTCGTTGATCAGCCATTCGCCGGTGACGAAGCGCAGGCATTCGCTGGTGCGCGGGACGGTATCCGCAACAACGCTGTCCATGGTTGCAGCCGGCGGCATGGGCGCCGCCGCGATGCTTTGCGGGATCTGCGGGGAAGACATGGCGCGACTCGATGCGATCGGGCGGAATTGCCCCAGCGCCGATGCTAGGGATCGCGTGTGCCGGGCCGATGCGGGATTTGTGCAAAAAATGTGGAATTGGTCGCCGCGGACGCCGCTCAGGGTGCGGACAGGAACGACTCCAACGCCTGGTTGAAAGCATTCACGTTCCACAGGTTCATCGCATGCGAGGCGCTGGCGATGGTGGCGCGCCGGGCCTCGGGCCACAGTGTCGCGAGTGCGTCGAGCAGCGCCGGATAGGGGGCCGGGCTTTGCGCGCCGCCGATCAGCAGCGGCGGCCGGCGTAGCTGCGGCAGGGTTGCGGCGGTGACGCTGTCGTAGGACTCCGCGGCCTGGCCGAGCAGGGTGTTGGCATTGTCGTGCATCATGCGCTTGAGCCAGGGCACCATGCGCGCCCAGGTGCCCGCGCCGCTGACCGTGTCGATGAACAGCGACAGGCCGGCGTCGGCATCCCCGGCCCGGATCAAGGCCAGGGCGCGTTGGCGGAAATCGCCGCGATTCAGGTCGGTCGGCGGTGCGCTGTCGGCCGGGCCGCCGACCGGCCCACCGATCGAAGCGATGTCCAGTCCCGGCTCCGCCAGCACCAGGGAACGCAGCAGCGCGGGATGCTGCCGCGCCAGCCGGTAGGCCACGCTGCCGCCGCGCGAATGGCCGGCCAGGTCCACCGGCCCCGCATCCAGCGCGGTGATGAAGGCGGCGAGATCGTCGCTATGTTGCTGCAGCGAGAAGCCCTGGCCGCCGCCGTCCCAGCTTTCCGGCCAGTAATGGCGCAGGCTCACGGCGATGACGCGGCGCTGTGCGCCCAGCGGCTCCATCTGCGGCCGCCAGAAGCGGTAGTCGCAAAGGCTGCCATGCACCAGTAACAGGGGAGGGCCGCTGCCTGCCTCGACATAACTCAGGTCGTAGCCGTTGCTGCGGATGGTCCGGGGGTTGGAAACTGTGGGCACGGGCTGGCGCGGCGGGGCTGGAAACGGCGGGTGGGGCCAGTTTATCCGCGGATGAATCCGTAACGCCAAGTCGCTGCATCCAACTGCCGACATTGGAGCGGCGCCTTCCAGGCGCCGCCGCTACCGGAGCGTCGAGGTCGCCATGAATCACATCAATGCCAGGTTTCTGGTCCTGCTGCTGGCCATATCGTTTTCGGCGGGCGTGCACGCCGCGTCCAGCAGTCACGGCTTCATGCTGTTCGACAGCGGCGCGGTGTCGCTGAAGAACGGCAGCGTGGTGATCAAGATCAAGGGTCACGACCGCGCGCGGGTCAGCGGCGAGGGCAAGCTCAGCATCGGCGGCGCCGATGTGGCGGTGACACCCCAGGCGCAGGCCGCGCTGGCTCAATACAACGCCGACGGCGTGGCTTTCACCGATCAGGCGAAGGACCTGGGCGTGGAAAGCGCGGATTTCGCGCTGCATACCATCGGCCAGGTGTTCAAGGGCCTGTTGCATGGCACCGCCGACGAGGCTGGCAGCGAAGCCGATCGGGGGGCTCAGGTGATCGACGCGAAAGCCAGACTGTTATGCCAGCGCCTGGACGAATGGCGCAAGGCGCAGGATGCGGCGGCGCAAGCCGTGCCCGAGTTCAAGCCCTATGCGGTGATCGATGCGGACGAGGCCAGGGAATGCGATGCCGATTCGAAGGACTCGCCGCCTGCTCCATCGACTTCGAGCCCGAAAAACTCCAGTTAGGGGTCCGGGCAGGGCCCAATTCACGGCCAGGGGTCGATGGTCGGTAGCGCACATTGGGCGGCTTGAATGAACTGTCAGGCCATGAAGCGGTCCATTGAGGGGCGAGCGGGGAAGCTTCCGCAAGCGGGTGACTGTGTGTCATCTGTCCGTCCGGCTGCATTTCCAGCATTTGCAAATGTCTCATTTCATGGAGGAAGTCAATGGACACGCTGAAGAATATCGCATTCGCCCTGGGCATCGTCGCTGTGGGCGCCTGTCTGGGTGCATGCAACAAGAACGAGGCACCGGCGCCGGCTGCAGCGTCTCCCTCGGCTACTTCGACCGCACCGGCGGATAGCATGTCGTCCTCATCCAGCAGTTCCTCGGGCGGCGCCGCGACGGGTGGTTCCTCGTCGGGTGCCGGCAACAACTAAGGCGGCCCACGGCAAATCAATCCGGATCAAGGCGGATCGCTGCGGCGATCCGCCTTTTTTGTCCGGCTTTGGATGGGGCCATGTGGCTGGCACATGGCCCGGCGTCATCGTTCATTTTCCGAATTTGCATGTCTTCCCGCGGCGGTTAGCCCCGCGGCGCGTGGCGATGGCCGCAAAGCCCCCCCGGGCGCCTTACACTTGTCCGGCGAACTTTCGGAGAAGACATGAAATACAACACCCTCGACTGGTCGGTCACCGACCGCGTCCTCACCCTCACCCTGAACCGCCCGGAACAGCTCAACTCCTTCACCGTGGAGATGGCCAACGAGCTGGTGCATGCCTTCGGCCGCGCCAGCGAAGACGATGCGGTGGGCGCCGTCGTCGTCACCGGCGCCGGCCGCGCCTTCTGCGCCGGCATGGATCTGACCAGGGCCGGCAATGTGTTCGGCCTGGACGAGTCGCTGCAGCCGAGCCTGCGCGACATGAACGAGCGCCTCGACGATCCGGCGATCTTCCAGGGCCTGCGCGATACCGGCGGCCGCGTCACCCTGTCCATCTTCGACTGCAAGAAGCCGGTGATCGCCGCCATCAATGGCCCCGCGGTCGGCATTGGCGCCACCATGACGCTGGCGATGGACGTGCGGCTGGCTTCGGAGAAGGCGCGCATCGGCTTCGTCTTCGGCAAGATCGGCATCGTGCCGGAAGCCTGCTCTTCCTGGTTCCTGCCCCGCATCGTCGGCATCGCGCAGGCGCTGGAGTGGACTTACGGCGCCGACATCATCGATGGCGAGGAAGCCAAGCGCGGAGGCCTGGTCAAAGCGGTCTATGCGCCGGACCAGTTGCTGGCCGAGGCCTACAAGCTGGCGCACAAAATCATCGACAACCGCTCACCCGTGGCCATCGCCCTGACCCGCCAGATGATGTACCGCAACGCCGCGCAGCCGCACCCGCTGGAAGCGCACAAGGTCGACTCGCTGGCGGTGTACTACACCAGCCTGCAGGACGGCAAGGAGGGCGTGAAGTCGTTCCTGGAGAAGCGCGCGCCGGATTTCAAGGGCAAGGCCTCCGAGATGCCGCCGTTTTATCCTTGGTGGGTGAGCTAAAAAACGATGACTCAATGTCATCGTTTTTTAGCGAACGCCAGGCCATGGAGGGCCTGGCAGGGGGTCATTAGTCGGGTGAAGTCTCGCCATGGATGGCAGGGAACAGCGAGAGCGAGATATGCGAGCCGATGATTCAATGTCATCGTTTTTTCAGCGAACGCCCGGCCAGGGATGGCCGGGCCGGGGGTGCGCGAAGTGGTGAAGTCGCGCCAGGGATGGCCGGGATGAGCTTGGTACGGAAGCCGCTTTGAGCTTTTCGCTGTTTTCGCTTTCGCTGCGACAATAAAACTGCACCGCTTCTTCGACCGCGCGCCCCTCACCCCAACCCTCTCCCCACATACGTGGAGAGATGGGGCGTTCAGATGGAGCTTCAAATTCCCGCGAAGTAGCTCTTCACCGCTTCCACCACGATCCCGACATCCGTCTCCGCCACATCCAGGTGCGTCACCAGCCGCGCCCCATAGACGCCCTGTATCAGGATGCCGCGCTGCTTCAAATGCAGCTCCAGCGGCGCGCAATGTTCCTGCGGGATTTGCAGGAAAACCATATTGGTCGCCTGTCCGGTCACCTTGATTTCACCGATCTGCCGCAGGCCCTGCGCCAGCGCCGCGGCGTTGGCGTGGTCCGCGGCCAGGCGCTCGACGTTGTGCTCCAGCGCGTAGAGGCAGGCGGCGGCCAGCACACCGGACTGGCGCATGCCGCCGCCCAGCACCTTGCGCCAGCGATGCGCGCGGGCAAGCAGCTCCTTGCCTCCCACCAGCACCGAGCCGACCGGGGCGCCGAGGCCCTTGGAAAAGCAGATCGAAACGGAGTCGAAAGGCGCGCAGATTTGTTCCAGGGAGACGCCTGAGGCGACCGCGGCATTGCAGGCCCGCGCGCCGTCCAGGTGGGTGGCCAGGCCCTTGCTCCTGGCGAGCTGCGTCGCCGCCGCCACATAACCGGCCGGCAGCACCATGCCGTGCAGGGTGTTCTCGAGAGCCAGCAGGCGGGTGCGCGCGAAGTGGGCGTCGAGCGGCTTGATGGCGGCGGCGATCTTTTCCAGCGGCAGCGTGCCGTCGGGCGCATTCTCGATCGGCTGCGGCTGGATACTGCCCAGCACGGCGGCGCCGCCGCCTTCGTGGCGATAGGTATGGGCCAGCTGGCCGACCAGGTACTCGTCGCCACGCTCGCAATGCGCCATCAGCGCGGCAAGATTGCTTTGCGTGCCGCTGGGAAAGAACAGGCCGGCTTCCTTGCCGGCGCATTCCGCCACGGCGGCCTGCAGCTTCGCCACGGTGGGATCGTCGCCCCAGACGTCGTCGCCGACTTCGGCGGCGCTCATCGCCTTGAGCATGCCGGGCGAGGGGCGGGTCACGGTGTCGCTGCGCAGGTCGATCATGGAATGGCTGCGGAGGAGCTTCGGATTGGTGAGTGCGGACTTTAAGCCATCGGGGTCATGCAGGTCTGCCTTTCCCCTGGAGAAAAAGTGTACATGAACCACTCGTCACGAAGCCGCTGCCGCCTGGCCGCGCGGTCCGTTCAGCCCCGGTAAATCGGAGGAGTCTTATAACGGAATCACCGTAGCGGATCGAGTGAGGGAAAGCGTCATGAATGCAGGCATACGCAGCATCATCGCCGTCAGCGCAGTGCTGCTGTTCCTCAGCCTGCGGCTGCTGGCGCTGTTCAAGCTCGATCGCCTGCTGCTGCTGCACATCGCCGGCGGTTCGCATCTGGCCTCGCTGGCGCCGGCGGAGCGCCTGGAGCGCCTGTAGGCGGGGCGGTCCCGGGCCTGTGTTGACGCCCCGTAGTTGACCGGGGGGCGCTTTTGCGGAATGGTGGGCCTCGCTCAGGCCCTACAGGAATGCTCCGCCATCATGATCACGGTCCATCATCTCAACAACTCCCGTTCCCAGCGCGTGCTGTGGCTGCTGGAGGAGCTGGGTCTGCCTTACCAGATCAAACACTACCAGCGCGACAAGCAGACCATGCTGGCGCCGCCCGAGTTGCGCGCGGTGCATCCGCTGGGCAAGTCGCCGGTGATCACGGATGAGGGCAACACCGTGGCCGAGTCGGGTGCGATCGTCGAATACCTGGTGGAGCGCTACGGCAATGGCCGCCTGATCCCGGCGGCCGGCACTCCCGAGCGGCTGCGCTACACCTACTGGCTGCATTACGCCGAAGGCTCGGCCATGCTGCCGTTGCTGCTCAAGCTGATTTTCGGACGCATCGCCACCGCGCCGATGCCGTTTTTCGTCAAGCCCATCGCGCGCGGCATCGTCAAGAACGTGCGCGGCGCCTTCATCGATCCGCAGCTCAAGCTGCACCTGGGCTACATGGAGAGCGAGCTGGGCAAGAGCACCTGGTTCGCCGGCGAGGAATTCACCGCCGCCGACATCCAGATGAGCTTTCCCCTGGAAGCCGCCGCCGCGCGCGGCGGCCCGGATGCCGGCGCACCGAAGCTGACTGCGTTCCTGCAGCGCATCCACGCACGGCCTGCCTACAAGGCCGCGCTGGAAAAGGGCGGGGTCTACGAACTACTGAGCTAGCGCTTTCGCGCGGAGCGGCAGGATCGCGGCAGGCGCGGCCATTGCGGCTGCTGCATCTTCTTCATCGAGGTGCAGCAGGTCCCAACGGCCGAGGTAGGGTTGCCAGGCTGCGTACCAGCGGCCGCGGTCGAGGAGCTGCATCACGACGTAGGCTTCGTCCAGCTGCGCCGTCACGGCGTGGCCGCCGGGAGCATCGTGCAGGTGCCGCAGTCCTTGCTCCGCCACGATGACGCCCGCCGGCAGCGGCAGCGAACGGCCCTTGTATGGCCCATCCGCGTGAGCGGCAGCGGGGTGCAACCATAGACGCAGCATCTTCAGCATGGCTTGATCGGAAATAGCCGCGAGCGGCCCATGTGCTATATGGCGGCAAAAGCAGCGCTTGATTCAGCCGGCCGCGATGGACGGCGGCGTGGACCCGACGAGCCCGTCAGCAAGGCCCCATTTGGGTGCCGCGCCGCTGCCGTCGCATAATTCCCCGCAGGCCAAAGGCGGAGTCACCATGCAAGCTGTCGATCCGGATTACGCAAGGCGCGTGCGCGACAGCTTCGCCCGCCAGGGCGCCATGTCCCATCTCGGCGCGGTGCTGCGCACCGTGGAGCCGGGCCGGGTGGAGATCGACCTGCCGTTCCGGACGGAGTTGAGCCAGCAGCATGGCTTTTTTCACGCCGGCATGGTCAGCACCGTGGCTGATTCGGCCGGCGGCTATGCGGCGTACACTCTGTTCCCCGCCGACAGCTCGGTGCTCACCGTGGAGTTCAAGGTCAACCTGATCGCGCCGGCCGATGGCGAGCGGGTGCGCGCGGTGGGGCAGGTGATCCGCAGCGGGCGCACGCTCACCATCTGCGAGCTGAAGGCCTATGTGCTGAAGGGCGAGCGTGAAACGCAATGCCTGCATGGCATGGCCACGCTGATGTGCCTGATGGGCCGTAGCGATGCGGCCAAGAGCATATCCACCGATAAGCTCTAATCGTTGAAGTAGCGCGCTTGCAGATAGGCCAGATAATCCGCGTCCACCGGCACGGCGGACTGGCGCAAACGCTGAAACAGCTCCTGGTAGCTGAGCCACTGAAAGCCCAGCTCCGCGCCGACGCGCCCGGCGAAGCGCTCGATCTCCCGGCGATGCTCCCGCGCCGCCGGCCCGCTCCAGTCGTAGTAGAGGTAGTAGATGCCGATGCCACCGGCGCACTTTGTTGCCATGCCCAGCGCGTGTTTCAGCAGCTGCGTGGCGTAGAAGTAGCGATAGCGGCTGCGGCCGTCCTGGAGTTCCTCGGCCAGGCTCTGGCAGCCGGGCAGGCCGCGGCTGCTCCATAGCTTCGCCTCCGGCGGGAAATACTTTTCCTTGAAGCGGATCTTGGCCGGACGGCGCGGCAGATGCCATTCGGTGAACTTGCTCTCGATGCCGATGGTGCGCCCGCCGGCGAGGGCGATGGCGACATCCACATTGGGCGGCGTGCCCTCCGGGCTGATCGGGAAACGCGCCTCGAAGTCGATGCGCTGCGCCGCGCCTTCGATGCCCAGGGCGGTCAGGAGCGGCGCCGGGTCGCGCTCCACCCAGTGCTCGAAGACGTTGACCACCAGCGCCGCCGAGGAAAACAGCGCGCGCAGCTTGGCGGGGTAGCGGGGGTAGTCTTTCAGCTCGGCGGCTTCTTCGGCCTGGAATGCGGCCAGCGTGCGCGGCGACATCGGCAGGCGCAGATTGGCGTCGACACTGTCCAGGTAGCCCGGCGCGATCGGCCGCAGGCCGGCGCCCAGCGCCCATGTCTTCTGCTGCGCGACAATGCGGGAACGGGTGGACACGGAGTCGGCGCGCTTCAGGCCCGCGCTGGCGGGGGATTCAGGAAGGGCAGGGCCAGGGCGCGGTAGATCTGCTGCTTGCACACCAGGCGCGACACGGCCAGGGCCAGGAAGGAGGTGGCCAGCATCGGCAGGATCAGGGCGTGATCGTCGACCATCTCCATCACGATCACCGCTCCGGTCAGCGGCGACTGCGTCACCCCGGTGAAATAGCCGGCCATGCCCAGCACCACCATCGTTTCCAGCGGCGCCTGCGGCACCAGCGGGGCCAGGTCGGCGCCGAGGCCGGCGCCGGTGGCCAGCGACGGCGAAAAAATGCCGCCCGGGCTGCCGGTGAGATACGAGGCCAGCGTGGCCAGCCATTTGTAGGCCGGGAACAGCAGGCCCGGATCAGCCTTGCCGGTGAGCAGGCCGCGCGCCTGGTCATAGCCCGTGCCGTAGGTGCTCCCGTGCGAGAGCAGTCCGAGCAGCGCCACCACCAGGCCCAGGGCGAAGGCCAGCGCGATCGGCCGCTGCGCCGCCAGGGTGGCGAGCCGCCGGCTGCCGCCGATCAGCGCGGTGGCGAAGAGGCCGCCGCCAAGTCCGCCGCCGAGCCCGCATAGCACCACGCCCAGCCAGGCGCCGGCGGTTGGCAGATGGGCATTGGCGACGCCGAAATAGGTGTAATTGCCGAGCAGGGCGGTGCTGACCATGCCGGCCAGGATCACCGCGGTGAGCAGGGTGCCGGTGGTGCGCTCCTCCATCGAGCGCGCCATCTCCTCCACGGCGAAGACGATGCCGGCGATGGGCGTGTTGAACGCGGCGGCGAGGCCCGCCGCACCGCCCGCCAGCACCAGGGCGCGGCGCAGGTAGTCATAGGGGAATTTCGCAAAGCGCCCGAGCGCGTCCATGATCGAGGCGCCAACATGCACGGTCGGTCCTTCGCGGCCGACCGAGGCGCCGCCGAGCAGCACCAGCAGGGTCAGGGCGATCTTGCTTACGGCGATGCGCAGCGACAGCAGGCGCGAACGGTCCGCCGTTTCCGGCAGGTCGAGCGCGGCGATGGCCTGCGGAATGCCGCTGCCGCGGGCGCCGGGAGCGAAGCGCTGCGTCGCCCATACGGCCAGGACAAAGCTCAGCGGGGTGATCAGCGGCGCAGCCAGCGGCCAGCGCGCGATGAAGCGGGCGTGGACGTGGATGGCCCAGTCGCAGGCCTCGGCGAAGCCCACCGCCACCAGGCCGACGGCGATGGCGCCGCACCAGAACACGGCCCGTGTGCGCCAGTGGCGCAGCAGGCCCGAACGGCCCAAGCGTCTGGCCCAGTTCAAAGGTGGAGAGTCCATCCCGCACATGTTAACGCCTGGGGCCGTTGCCGTCCTGATGGCGCGCCCCGGGTCGTTCAAGTGCCGCATGCTTCGTTCGCGGGCGAAGCATGCGGGCCGCCGCGGCCCGCAACATGGCGCTCCATATCGCCGGGCAATCCACCGTGTTCCAGTCACAGCAGCCGCAGTCGATCCAGATCCAGCCGAGCATTCTCTATTACGGCACGCCGGTGGCCCTGATCACCACGCTCAATGCCGACGGCTCGCCCAACATCTCGCCGATGTCCTCGTCCTTCGCCCTGGGCGATCGGGTGGTGCTCGGCATGGCGGAGGGCGGCCAGGGGCTCGACAACCTGCGCCGTACCGGCGAGTGCGTCATCAACCTGCCGTCACCGGCGCTGTGGCGCGCGGTGGAAAAACTCGCGCCGACCACCGGCAGCCGGCCGATGCCGCAATACAAGAATG
>Ga0302314_10006876_pt1 | contig 20527 bp, 14 predicted proteins | sample III_Palsa_N2_3_FD_200533 | JGI IMG/M metagenome (GOLD analysis project Ga0302314, IMG submission 200533) | Peat permafrost microbial communities from Stordalen Mire near Abisko, Sweden - III_Palsa_N2_3 | ecosystem: Environmental > Terrestrial > Soil > Palsa > Peat permafrost | place: Sweden... | reverse complement strand
CCGGCTGGAAGATCAGGTGCTGATCGCGAATCACCGAGCCCTGGCCCGGTCCCTCGAAGGTCAGCACGGAGTAGCCGTGCTGCAGGGCCGTGGCCACCACGGAGGCATACAGTTCCTCCATGGTGCCGTCATACCCGGTCAGGGACACCAGCAGTGGCCGGTTCTCGGAGCCCGCCGGTCCCGGGTAATACACCGCATTCAGATGACGCTGGTCCCCGTAGGGAATGGTGATGCGCTCGTGCCGGACACCCAGGACATCGAGGGCGCTATAAAAGGAGTCGACATTCAGTTTCCAGATGGACGGCCGCCGCGCATCGGATGGCGCCAGGAAGAACTCGGCGCTGCGATAATAGGTATGCGCCCGCAGCAGCGCGTTGCCCTTGGAAATAGGGTCCTGGGTGCGTGACGCCAGGAGGGTCGCGCGATCGCCGGCCGCCTTCCAGGCGGTGTACCACCCGTCCGCGTCGCCCGCCTTGATGCCGCGAATGGCCTGGGCGGCCTCGTTGTTGTCCCCGCCGGCGATCGCAATGTCGTCCAGGACGCGGATGGTCTCGAAATTGTAAGTCTGGTCGGCAAAGTACTCGGGGCGGCCCACATCCGCGGCGTTGGGCCAGAAGTGCCAGACGATCACCAGCAGCACGAGGACGACGATCAGGAACTTCAAGGTCTTGCGCATGGCAGGTGCTACTTGCGCGCACTCGCTTCGGCGGCGGTCGGAATGGGGCGGATGTACAGTGGCAGGGGCGCCATCGTTTCGTAGGCGCCCTCGAGCTTCGTGCATTCCTCGCTCGTCAGGCGAGTCTCCAGTGCCTTGACGGAATCATCCAGGTGGTTGAGCTTGCTGGCACCCACGATGGGTGAGTTGACACCGCTTTGGGCGAGCAGCCACGCCACCGCGATCTGCGCCGGACCGACGCCGCGTGCCGCGGCCACGTCTGCTACCGCGTCAATCACCGCTTCGTCCGCCCTGCGATTGAAACGGTTGCGCGCCATGGGTGAGTTCGAGCGCACGGTGTGCGTGCGGCGACTGCCCGCCAGCAGGCCACCGCCGATGGGACTGTAGGGAATGAGGCCGATACCTTCCTCGCGGCACAGCGGAATCATCTCCCGCTCCTCTTCGCGATACAGCAGGCTGTAGTTGTTCTGCATGCTGATGAAGCGCGCCAAGTGGAGCTGGTCGGCGCGGTAGAGCAGTTTCGCCAGCTGGTAGGCCGCCATGGTCGAGGCGCCGATGTAGCGCACCTTGCCGACGCGAATGAGATCGGTCAGCGCCTCCAGGGTCTCCTCGATCGGCGTCTCGCGATCGAAGCGATGGATCTGGTAGAGATCGACATAGTCCATCCCCAGCCGCGTCAGGCTGTTGTCGATGGATTCGAAAATGTGTTTGCGCGAGAGCCCGCGTTGATTGGGTCCGGGTCCCACTGCCTGGAACACCTTCGTGGCGACGACCGCATCATCGCGTTTCACCCCGAAACTCTTCAGCGCCTTGCCGAGAATGTATTCGCTCTCTCCGGCGGAATAGACGTCAGCGGTGTCGAAGAAGTTGATGCCAAGGTCCAGCGCGCGCCGGATGACGGCGAAGCTGGGTTCCTCGGCGAGCGTCCAGTCAAAACCGCTGCCGAAGCTCATGCATCCCAAGCAGATGCGCGAAACCCGCAATCCCGATGAGCCAAGTCTGACGTAGTCCATAGCGGCCCCCTCAATCGACGGTCACGATCACCTTGCCACGCGCGTGGCCGGTCAGCTGATAGCGAAAGGCGTCAGCCACCTGGTCCAGGGTATAACGGCGGTCGATTACCGATTTGACCTTTCCGGCCTGCATCATATCAGCGAGCACCACCAGATCAGCCTGGTCCATGCTGGCGAAGAAGGGACTCATGGTCTGCTTGACGAACTTTGACACCAGCAGTGTCTTGCCGAGGGCCTTCAACGGCCCAAGCCACGCGCCCTTGTCCGTATCTCCCCCCTGGATGTAGATGCCCGTCGGCGCCAGGACACGGCGGTACGCGCTCAGGGAGTGATTGCCGGACAGGTCGAATATCACATCGTACTGCGCGGTGCCCTGAGTGAAGTCATCGCGGGTGTAGTCCATGACGTGGTCCGCGCCGAGGGATTGGACCAACTGCAGGCTGCCGGGATTGGTCACCGCGGTCACCGTTCCCCCCAGGACCTTGGCGACCTGCACGGCAAAAGTTCCCACACCGCCGCCGGCGCCGTTGATCAGGACCTTCGTGCCGGCCTGGACGTGTCCAATGTCACGCAGCCCCTGCAGCGCGGTAATGCCCGCCACCGGCGCGGCCGCCGCTGCCTCGAAGCTCACATTGGTGGGCTTCAGTGCCACCGGGCCGGAGTCCGGGATGCGCAGGTACTCGGCCAGGCCGCCATCGCCGGCGCCATACACTTCATCCCCGACGTTGAACTTGGTGACGAGCTTGCCCACTGCGACCACGGTGCCGGCGAAGTCGGTGCCCAGGAGCACATCCTTCGGCTTACCCCAGCCGGCGGCGGAACGCATGACGTAGGGCTCCCCCAGCAGGTAATGCCAGTCCAGAGGATTCACCGAGGAGGCGTGCACCTTGACCAGTAAGCCATGGTCGCCGGGAACCGGCCGTTCAATGGATTCGACCCGGACCACCTCCGGGCCTCCGTAGCAGCGGTTGACCGCAGCCTTCATGGGCTCCTTGAGCGCCACGCTCGGAGCAGGACCGCAAGGAGAGGTGTAACTGAGCGCAATCGCCAACCCTGCGACGCCAATGACGAGGACGCCCAGGATCGTGACCAGGATCTTCTTAAGCAGGGACATCGGGACACTCCGGTTGCCGCAGCGCAATGTCAGACGGGTTCTGGTTCGACTCACACTCTGCTTGATGCAAAGAGGCCGTCAAGCGAGACTGCTTCTTGTAGCGGTACGGGGGGAGCGCGCATGACCGCCAGCAGACTCATTGACGTATTCGATCCGCGGACGGGTTTGGTCGACTTGCGCTTGACGGTACCGGACCCGGAGGAGGTGCGATCCCTCGCGGGCCGGTTGCGATCCGCCCAGCCTGCCTGGCACGCCCTCGGTCTGGAGGGCCGGATCGCCGTCATGCAGCGCTGGGCCAAGGCGATCGAATCCCACGCGGACTCGATCATCGCCGCGGACTCGCGCGACACCGGCTTCGGTCAGATATCCCGGATCGCCCCGGCGATGATGCAGGGTTTTCTGCGCGGAACCTGTGCCCAGGCGCCCGCGCAATGGGCGGCCGCGGTCCGCGCGGGGGTCTCAAGGACGCAGCCCCACGTCCACTACGACAGTGTGCTGAAGCCCTTTGCGCTCGTTGGGGTGATCAGCCCCTGGAATGCGCCCACGATGCTATCCATGCTGCATGCCATTCCGCCGCTGGTGGCCGGGTGCGCCGTGCTGGTGAAACCCTCGGAGGTGACCCCACGGTTCGCTGCCGCCATCAAGTCGAGTTTCGCGGACATCCCGGAGCTGCGTGCGGTCTTCGATTTCGTGCTCGGCGACGGTGCTACGGGGGCGGCCGTCATCGACAATATCGACTTGCTGTCATTCACCGGATCGGTGCCGAACGGCCGGCGGGTTGCCGAGGCGTGCGCCCGGCGCCTGATCCCGTGCGAGCTCGAACTGGGGGGGAAAGACCCGATCGTCATCGCGGCGACCGCCAACCTCGAGGATGCGGTATCCGCCACGATCCGTGGCGCTCTCACCTCGACCGGCCAGGTCTGCTTCTCCATTGAGCGGGTTTACGTCGAGCGTCCGCTTCATGAGGCCTTCGTGAAGGCCGTCGTCGAACGTGCCGCGAAGATTCGCCTGAATTATCCCAACCCGCTGGAGGGCCAGCTCGGTCCCTTCATCTCGCTGCGTCAGGCCGACATCGTGGATGCGCACCTCGACGACGCCCTCGCCAAGGGCGCCCGGCTCGTGGCAGGGGGCAAGAGTGAGACCCTCGGTGGCGGCCGCTACATGCGTCCTACCGTGCTGACGAACGTCAACCACAGCATGATCATCATGCGCGAAGAGACGTTCGGTCCGGTCATCCCGGTGATGGCGTACGACACACCGGAGGAGGCCGTGGCCCTGGCCAACGATACTTCGTTCGGCCTCTCGGCTGCGGTAATGGCCGGCACGGAGGAAGAAGCCCGTGCGATCGGTGAACGGATCAACGCCGGAAACACGTCCCTTCAGGACGCTTTCCTTACCTTTGCCGCAGGACCTGCGGAAGCCGATTCGTGGGGGGCATCGGGCCTGGGAGGCAAGCGCTCCGGAATTCAGCGCTACCTCAAGCGGCAGGCGCTGCTGTTGAACACCGCGAAGCCCACCTGCCTCACCACCGAGGATCTGACTGCCGCCTGACTGTGCCGGAAGCGACCGCTCCGTCGCCCATCAGAAGCCGATCGAAATTGATTTCACTTCTGTGAAGGCGAGCATCCCCTCCCGGGCGCCTTCCCGGCCGATCCCCGACTGCTTGAAGCCGCCGAAAGGCAGGCGTCCGCCGTGCCCGCCGCCATTCACGGTGATCGATCCGGCCTGGATTCTGCGCGCCAGGCCATGAGCGGCCGCGAGGTCCCGCGTCCAGATTTTCGCCGCGAGGCCGTAATCGGTGTCATTCGCTTGTGCCGCAATGGCATCCAGGTCGGCGGCATCGGAAAAGCGTATGACGCTCAGTACCGGACCGAATACTTCATCCCTGAAGACACGCATGGTCGGGCCCACGTTCGTCAACAGCGTGGGTTCCACAAAGTGCCCGTCGCGCTCGAGACGTTTGCCTCCCAGTACCCTCTGCGCACCGGCGTCCTGTGCTTCGGCGATATACGACATCACGCGCCCGAGCTGGACGTTTGAAATAAGGGGTCCCATCTGCGTACCGGGGTCGAGCCCGTGACCGAGCCGGGTCTGGCTGAAGATCTCGCCGATTGCATTCACCAAGGCGTCGTGCACCGAGGCGTGCGCGAACAGTCGCGTGCCGGCCGCGCAATACTGCCCGCTCTTGAACATCGACTCCCCGGCGATGGCCTTGGCAGCCCGCCCCAGATCCGCATCAGGCATGACAATGATCGGCGATTTGCCGCCCAGCTCGAGGGTGACCCGCTTCATGTTCAGTCCGGCTGCAGCCAAAATTGAACGGCCAACCCGGGTCGAACCTGTGAAGGTGATCTTGTTGACATCGGGATGCTCGGCGAGCGCCTGCCCGGCGCCGGTGCCGAAGCCGGTGACAATGTTGACCGCACCCGGGGGAAAACCAGCCTCGAGAATCAGCTCACCCAGTCGTATGGCGGTCAGCGGCGCAAGTTCGGCGGGCTTGAGGACGACCGCGCAGCCCATCGCCAGGGCCGGCGCCAGTTTGTGCACCGCCATCAGGAACGGCGCGTTCCAGGGGGTAATCGCCCCGACCACGCCGACGGGCTCGCGGACGACGTACGCCATGCCTCCTGCAAGGGCGGGGGTCATGGGCACTTCGCCCACGATTTTGTCGGACCAGCCGGCGATATTGCGCAGGTTGTTGAGCGCCATGGTGACGTCGACATGGCGTACGGAACTCACCGGATTGCCGCCATCGAGGCTCTCGAGCACCGAGATTTCGTCGGCGTGGGCCTCGATGAGATTCGCAAGCCGATTCAGCAGCGCGCCGCGCGCCGCCCCGGTCATTTCCGCCCAGGGCCCGCGCGCCATGGCGGCTCGCGCCGCCTTCACCGCGCGGTCGATGTCGGCGGCTTCGCCCAGGGCAACGCGCGCCAGTACTCCACCGGTGCCGGGGTCCGTGACGTCAAAGGTCTTGCCCGACTGCGACTTGACCCAACAGCCATTGATCAGCAGGTCCCGGTCGCAGGACAGAAAGCCCTGTTTCAGCGCGGCAAGCGAAGCGTCGGTGGAGAGCATGTCCATGGGGGACCTCCTATCAGGAATCGCAAAACACGAGGATACCGCCGCAGTGGCGCAATGTGGACGCATAATGGCGCCCCCATGAGCAAGCCTGCAGCTGAGACGCAACTGTCGGTGCCCCTGGTTCGCGATCTCATCCGCGAGCAGCACGCGTCATTCGCGCACCTGCCCGTGACCGAAGGCACCTCGGGCTGGGACAATGACATATTCCGGCTGGGTGGAGACTTGGCCGTGGGATGCGCCACACAATCCCTGGCGCTGTGTGCCGCTGGCGCAGCGGCAGGGTTGGTTCGATCGTGGTGTAGCGGCGCTGGCAGGCAGCGATAGCGAAGTGGATGGGACGCTCCGGAATCTGTGGGAGAGCGCAGCGCGGTCCCCTGTTGATGTGGCTCCGACCTGGCTCCACAGCGATCTGCACCCGCGCAACGTCCTGGTCCAGCACCGTCGCATCTGTGCCGTGATCGACTGGGGGGACATGGCCCGGGGCGACCCGGCCGTGGATCTGGCGGCCACCTGGATGTTGCTGCGCGAGCCGGACGACCGCGAGCAGTTGCTGAGCCGCTGTGCGGGCGTGTCGCTGCCGACACTACAAAGACTGCGCGACGGCCCCTGAGGGCCGCGCGCATCAGGAATTGCTCTTAAGGCTGCTTGTCCGCCGTAAAGCGGTTGGTGCGGTTGGTACGCACGTTGTGATCCACGATGTGCAGCGTTTTCCCGTCGGCCGAAACAGTCATGCGAGTGACGTCCACCAGCTTGCCCTTGTCGTAATCAGACTCCTCGACGGAAGAGGGTCCGAGCTTCTTCAGCACCACCATGGTGCCAGTCGGATCGCCGGTAATCGGATATTTTTTGCCGTCAAACTTCGCATCGTAATTTTGCCCGTTCTGGCTGAACGTGAAGCCATCGTCGGTCATGCCCAACGTTTGCATGAGGGCTGCGTCCGATGCGCTCAGCAGCTTGCTCTGAACCCACGATCCCGACAGCGCGCTTTCGCCTGCCGCGGGAGGAGTTACCTGGGTATAGATGGACTTGAACTGCAGCGGCTGACTGCCGTAGAAGTTGCTGCTCTCATCGGTCACCGTCTTGCCGTCGGCGGAGACCACATCCTTTGAGGACCAAAGTGTCTTGCCTTTCAACTTGGCCACTGTAGTCATGGAGTTCGGCGTGACGGTAACTGCGACGGTGTCGTAGTCGTGCCCCGTGACCTTCTGGTCCGTGCCGTCGGCCTTGACGGTGTAGGCCGGCGCGCAACTGGAGCAGGTGAAGCTGCTGGCGGTGATCACATACACATCCGGTTTCTTCGATATCTGGATGTGATTGAGGCTCACCTTCCAGTTTCCGTCGAAGGGACTGGCTGCGAAGGCGGCGCAGGGCGCCAGTGCAATGGCGGCGTAAACGAAGGTTGACCGTTTGACCATGGTTGTCTCCCCGGCAAAGTTTGAGTTGGGCGTAAAGCCTACTCCCGCCAGGGTTACGCCACACCTTGCGGCGCACCAAGCAATGATCTTTCAAGACCGATCAGGCACCGCTGGCCACCGCGACCCCGTGGTCCAGCCGATTGAGTTGGAGTGCGCCCGCCACTTCGTCTTCCGGAAGGGGTCGATACAGGAAAAAACCCTGGGCTACGTCGCACCGTTGGGTTCGCAGAAACGCCAGCTGCTCCGCCGTCTCCACTCCCTCCGCCACGACCGAAAGTTTGAAACTGTGCGCCATGGCGATGATGGCCCGGGTGATCTTCTTGTCGCCGGCGTCCATGGGAATGTCCCGAATGAACGAGCGATCGATTTTCAGAGTATCTATAGGGAAGCGCTTGAGGTACGAAAGCGATGAATAGCCGGTGCCGAAATCGTCAATGGCTATCCGCACGCCGATCGCCTTCAATTTCTCCAATGCGGCGACAGTCAGTTCCCCGTTCGACATGACCACACTTTCAGTGATCTCCAACTCCAGGCGCCATGGATCTAGGCCGCTGGCGCGTATGATCTGGGTCAATCGCGACCCCAGCATCGGATCCGCAAACTGGCGCGCCGAGAGGTTGACGGCAACGTTCAGCTGCGTCAGGCCAAGGTCCTGCCAGCTCTTGATGCGAGCGCATGCCGTAGCAAGCACCCATTCGCCAATAGGGACGATCAGTCCGGTCTCTTCGGCAAGAGGAATGAACTGCGACGGCGCCACCAGTCCACGCCGCGGATGCTTCCAGCGCAAAAGCGCCTCCACTCCGGTGATCAAACCGGTGCGGATGTCCACCTTTGGCTGGTAGTACAGCAGGAACTCATCACGTTGCAGGGCATGTCTCAGGTCTGATTCCAGTTCCAGCCCGTCCGCCGTATGTACGTTCATCGTGGGCGAATAATACTGACAGTTGTTGCGCCCCGTTTCCTTGGCCCGGTACATCGCGACGTCTGCGGCTTTGAGCAGCGACTGCGAATCGATACCGTCGGACGGGAAAATACTGATGCCGATGCTTATCGTGACGTGGCAATCCCTGCCCCCGATAACGTATGGCGCGCCCAGCTGCTCGGCGAGTCGCTGTGCGCAGCTTGCGACCGACATCACGTCCTCCTGATTCTCGAGCAGCGCTACGAACTCATCGCCCCCCATACGTGCCACGGTCGTGTCCGCGCGCGAGTACCTGCGCAAGCGTGTGGCAATCTGCTGCAGCAAAGCATCCCCAAGTTCCCGTCCCAGCGAGTCATTGATCACCTTGAAACGATCCACGCCCATGGACAGAACCGCGAGCCTCGTACACGAGCGACTGTGCAGGCTCACTGCCTGATCGAGCGTCTGGCTCAACATCAGTCGATTGGGCAGGGAGGTCAGGTCGTCGTGCCATGCAATGTGATTGACCCGATCTTCGGTAAGTTTCCGGTGCCGCAGAATCAGCAGTGTCAATACGATGCCGAACAGCAGCAGTCCCGGGGTTGCGCCAAACATGATCGCGCGCAGCATGCGGTAGGTCATGCGGGAAGCGTCGCTCAACGCATCGACGAATTCTTTTTCCACCGGGGTGAGCTCTTCGTTGATCTCGAGAACGTCCGCAAGAATGGCTTGAATTCTGGGAGCGTCGGGAGAACCGGACTCGATCTCGCGTTGCAGTCGCGTACCGTCGTCGTTGAGCTGCGCCATGTAGCGGTCGGCTGAGATCCAGGCTCGCGTTGCACGCTGCATGAATTCAGTTCTCTCAAAGCTCCGGTACACCATGAACATGCCGCGGACATCATCGCCATGAACTCCGCCGCGGACAAAGCCCTGCCGTACCACCTCGAAATCCGGATGGGGCTCGTTCATTTCGATCCGCGCTTCATGGTCCCCGATGAGAACATCCATTTCCGCACGAAACCGACGCAGATCCTCGGGAGCGCCTTTGGCTGCGTACTGCTGCAGATGGAAAACCGCGTCCTTCTGTGATTTTGACCACAGGCTCTCCGCGCCGACATAGGCGCGCATCGAGGACAGAAGTCCCAAGCTGAAATCGGCCAGGACCAGCAGGCACAGTACAATGGCCGCAAAGATCCAGATGATGGCAAACGGCGAGTTCTTACGCGCCGGGCATTTATCCGCGAGTATCACGCAGTTGACGTTAGCCCTAACCAGTCTGCTCCGTGGGAACTACCGCGCATCTGGGGCAGACCCAATGAATATTCCCTTGAGCCTGACCCAGGGTCAGGCTTTAGCTTGGTGCGTGGAGGACGACGGTGACGGACAATTCAGGCAAATGGCTCACGGCAACAGACTGCGCGGCACGTACCGGGTTCACGGTCCGGGCGCTGCGGGCCGGACGATCTGCTGCGGCTGAACACCATTTCGGTGCTCAAGGCGTTGGGGCTGACCCTGGCGCAGATCCGCAAGCTGCTGCGTGAAACTAATCCGTCACTGCTGAGCGTCCTCCAGGTGCAGGCCAAATCATGGCGCGACCGCCACGGTGAGGCTGCAAAGGCCCTCGAACTCGTCGAGGCCGCGATACACAGACTGGAACGCAACCAGCAGCCCTCCCTCGAGGAGTTATGTCAGCTGGTCAACGCGCTTCAGGAACGGAGTACCCCCATGCAGGAACGCGCAACGCTGATGGCCGATCTCATGAAGGAACTGCTGACAACCGAGGAGCAATGGCAGTGGCAGACATGGTGGGCCGGCCACCCGGAGGATCTGAACCAGAATGCCGTCTACCTGCGCGAGCGCCTGCAGCCCTTCGCCGTCTTGCAGGATCTGCTGCAGCAGAGGCTGTCGCCGGGTGATCCGGCGGTACAGGAGCAGGTGCTGAAGCATTTTGCACAGCTGGAGCGGTACAGCGTTCGCGAGCGCACGGTGCGCATGATGGACTGGAACCCGGCACTCACCATCCGGTTCATGGAGTTGGGGGTCATTGCGCGGGAGCGTCAACCGGATGAGAACGTCCTGCCGTTTCCGCTGATGAGCCGGCAGCTGGCGCAGTTCTATGAGGAGGGATTGGCGGTCTCCGCACCGGCACAGGCCGCAGGTACCGTGATCAAGTCCGCGCAGGCTCTGCTCGAAGCGGGTGAAGATCCCGCCGCTGCGGCACTGGACGCTGTCGTCAATGAATTGTCCGCAGTGTGCGCCCAGCATGGCCTGGGCGATCCTTTGGTTTTTCTGCGGTTCACGCCCTTCATCTGCCGGGTCAATCACCAGCCGCTGCCACCCCTTGCCGAACAGACTTACGAATTCCTGGCGCGGGCTGTCCGACTGCGCGCCAGGGAAAAAGCTGCGCCGCAGGCCGCCGCCACCGTGCCGGCTCTGCAAGTCGCGACTTCCGAACTGTCCGCTGTGCGTCGTGCCTATGCGCGGCAGATGGGACTGATGGCGGGCGTGATCGATCCTAAGGTCGAGGCCGCCTTCGCGGCGGTGGAGCGCGAAAAGTACATGGGGAACGGCCCGTGGTCGGTCACAAGCATTCTGCGTGGCACGTCCATGATGACTCCGGATGACAATCCGGCGCATCTGTACGCCGACAATGTGGTGTCGATCATTCCCAGCAAGCGGCTCAACAACGGCCAGCCCTCGCTCTACTACCGGTTGTTTGCGGAATCTGAAGTGCCGGCGGGCGCGCATATCATCCATGTCGGGGCGGGCACTGGCTATTACTCGGCCATTCTCGCGCACATCACCGGGCCCACCGGGCAGGTGACCGCCATCGAGTTCGAAGCGGAGCTGGCCGCGAGGGCACGGACCAATCTGCAGCAGCTGCCACAGGTGGAGGTCATCCAGGGCGACGCGACCCAGGTGCCGTTCGCGCCGGCGGATCTGATCCTGGTCAGTGCCGGCGTCTCACGCCCGGTGGATCACTGGCTGGACAGTCTCAAGGATGACGGACTGCTGGTGCTGCCGATGACGCCGGATAAGGGCATGGGCGTGATCTTCGGTATCCGCCGCCGCGGTGAACGGTACTTCGCGAGCGTCCTGTCGCCCGTGATGATCTATCCCTGCTCGGGCGCCCGGGATCCCGCCTCGGCCGCGGCCCTTGCCGAGGCGCTCAAGCGCGGTGGCGAGCGCGGCGTCACGCGTCTGTACCGCGGTGACTCGCCGCCGCAGGAGAACTGCTGGCTGCGCGGCGACAACTGGTGTCTGGCTTTGGGCTGACAATCGCGTCGCTCACAGCTGGGAGTCGAAGAATGCCTTCACGGCACCCAGGCACACCGGCGGTACCAGCCCCGCGTGGTAGTCCTCGAGCACGGCCAGCGCACCGCCGTCGGTGGCGCCATCGACCACTGCGGCAGCGGCAACGGCAACCTTGAGACCGGCAAATACGGTCTGGTACGTGGCGTACGTACCCGTCGGCGCTGCATCCACGTCCAGGATGGTGACCGCGGTGGTGGGCGGATTGGTGGTCCAGTACTGCTGCATCAGCTGCGTATTGAAGAAGAACACATCCGGATCGCTGGCGCCGCCGCACAGCATTATCGGTGAGGTGGGCACCCAGTTGCGCAGGTCATTGGTTTTCAGTGCCTGGCGCAGCGTATTGCCGGGAGAGGCCGCCGGCTGATTCGTGGTTACCTTGGGGAAGCCGCCGTCGGGCGCGGCGATGACATCCTGCAGGTAGGCCAGTCGGTAGGTGTTGAGCACCAGCGGCGGATCGCCGAACCCCAGCGCAAAGGCCGGCGCGAGGTTGGCGGGCGTGGTCGGCGGGGTAATGTCGGCGTACCCCGCGTCGGGGGGCGTGGTGCTGAACTCGTCGAACTCCGGCAACAGTCCTTGCGAGTAAAGCGTCGTGATCGCGGTGGTGCTGGGCAGCAGCGTCTCGATGCCGCTGGCAAATTGCGCGGTGAACACATCCGTGGGATCGGTGTAGATGTTGCCGTAGGTCTCCTGATAACCGCCCAGCAGCAGCGTGGTATTCACCGTCGCGCTCAGGTCCACCTCACCCAGGAATACCGCATCGCCGAATGCGGCCAGCGCATAGGGCCCGGACATCGGCGCCGCCGCGGTCACGGTATCTCCCGCAGCCTGCATGGCGCGCGCGGTGGCCATCGCCACAAAGCCGCCCTGCGAGTAACCGGTGATGAAAAGCTTGCCGCTGTCCGTCGAGGGGGGTGCCAGCGCGCCGGTCAGCGCGCTGCGCGCCGCCGTCAGTGCGTCGATCATGTCGTCGGATTGTTGGGCAGCGACCAGGTAAGGGTGGTAGCCCAGCGTCGAGGTATCGTAGCCGGCGTAGTTCGGCGCGACGACGATATAGCCCTGCGATGCGAAGGCCGCCGCGAGCAGGATTCCCTCATCGTTATCCGAGCGCGACAGATCCGCTATGTTGAACGTCTTGTCGGGGGTCGTGGCATGGGCATATTCCACGATCGGCCGCGGCCCGGAACACCCTGACGCCGTGCCCGATGGAATCATCAAGGCGCCGGAGGCCTGGGTCGACTCACCCTTCCCGCCGAGGGTGTAGTACTCGATGTGATACACGGTCACCGTGCAGATCGCGGAAAAAGACAGCTTCAGGAACTGCGCGGCGGTGCTGTTTCCCGCCATCAACGTCAGGATATCCGTCGTGCTGTAGGTAGCGGTCGCCGTTGGCGGATTGCTGAGCAGCTGTCCGCGTTGCGGTGTCGACGTTGGCGATGAGGATCCCGGAGAATCATTGGTACCGATGTTGCAGGCACTCAGCAAGGTGATAGCCGCGACCAGGCAGGGCGGAGTGAGTCGCATCGGTGTCGTCCTTCAGTGAAGAGCAGTCGCCGGTCGACCCATCCAGCGGTCCGCCCAGGCGATGAAGTATTTGAAATTGGGGACATCCGTGTGCCCACCGTCGTGCTGGCGCCAGGCGAGCTGGCCGTCCAGCAGCCCGACGTTGATGTCGGGCTTTTGCGCATGCTGATAGTCATCGCCCACGCCCAGATCGTGTGCACCCAGCAGGCGAAACACCTTGCCGGCAGCCACGGTCGCCATGTAGCTGCCCTGCTGATCCAGCCACAGCGCATCGCCGGCGGCCGGTGAGCCGTAGCTGATGAAGGTCGGGCGGGGCGCGCACAGAGCGATGAGGTCGGAGGATTCCACCGGCAGATCGGCGGCGGTCTTCGGGCCGCCGCGCGCCGCGGCGGCGCCGTACTTCAGAAAATTACCGGCCATCCAGTGATATTCGCCGGCGCCGGTCAGTGACTCGACGGCCTCACCGAAGTTGCGGCGATGGGGCTTGGCGCCGCCTTCACCCGAGGAGCCCACGAGTACCATCGCAAAGCGCGTGTCGAAGGCCATCGTGATCAATGCGGCTTTGCCGTAGCGCGACACCCCCTCGATGCCCACCTGCGCGGCATCGATGTCGGGATCATGAGTGATGTAGTCCAGCACCCGGCTGGCACCCCAGGCCCAGGCGCGCAGTGCGCCCCAGTCATCCGGCTTGCGCGGCTGGCCCTTGTTGACCAGGCCGATGACGCCGCGCGTCAGGCCCGCGCCGTTGTCGGCCTGTACTGCGGTGGGATCGATCTGCGCCACCGCCCAGCCATCGGCCAGCAGCTGCGCGATCGGGTCATTCGGCGGGCGCGGGACCGGGAAGAACGGCGGCGTTGGGATCGGCTGCCAGGCCGGGTGGCTCTTCAATACATCGGCCAGCTGCGGGTTCTCCTTGACCATGGCATCGCGCAGCGCGGCGTTCATGCGCGCGACGTCGGCGGCGGAAGGCGGAACCGGTGAGGGAAAGGGCGGGGTGCCGAGTGCGAACATGATCAGAAGGGGCATCGGCCCGGTGTGATTGACCGGCTTGATCAGCATCACCGGGAAATCCACGTTGATCTCCGGATCGCTGGAGTTATCCAGATGCCCGGTCAGCAGCGTGGCACTGACGGGTACCGAGCCTACGCGTTCGTTCTCGGACGCTTTGACGGTGAAGGATACGGCAGGTGTAGTCGCGGGCACGCGCCCCAGCACTTCGCGCTCGAAGCCCTCGATGATCTGCGGGCGACGCTTGCTGTACCACTGGGCCGCCGTCGTCACCTTGCTGCCGTCGTTCAGGCGCAGCGGATCCGGATAGACCGGATAGGGATTGGCGAGTGCCACATCGTAGTTGGCGTGATCGGGCGCGTTGGCATCCCCATTTGGACCCGGACGCAGCTGCGTGATGCCCAGCTGTTGCATCATCTGCCGGTGATCCGCCTCGGTGGCGCGCGCCAGTTCCGATGGCGCCTGAGCCAAAGCAGGCAGCGCGACGAGGGCGGATACCAGGGACAAAATGAGCACTTTCCTGTTCACAGGCTTCACGTCGATTTCCCCTTTGTCGCAGGCGCGCGGCAATATCCGCTGTAGTATGAAACTCGAGCGGCCGATCGTCATTCGTGAACTCCTGCCTCAGGATCTGAAGCTCGAGATCGATCAGTTGTCGCGGGAGGAGCCGGTAAATGCCGCTCGTTACCTCTGTTCAGCGCAAGGCTGCCCGACTGAATGAAATGCTCCCTCGTGGCTTTGGTCGAGTGTCGTGGATCTTGCGCCACCCACGAAGCCGCCTACCTCGAGCACTGCCGGCGCTATGCGCTGGGTCATGAAGGCCGTGGCCCAAACGCACTCCAATAGGCCCCGGAGTGCGCGGCAGCGGTGCGGGGCGCTCCTGCGCTCCCATCGCCCGAGCCGTGAAGTGCGGTGAAGAGCGTTGAATTATAAGGAATTCAACAACACGCGTACCATTGCCGGTCCTGCGAACGGATCTTGCAGCGCTTCACGTCCCAACTTCAGGTTTCACCATGCCATTCGAAGCCGTCGCGACCGATCAGCGCGCTCGATGCAGCCGGACCCCAGCTGCCGGCGGTGTAACCCTTGGGCGGTTCGCCGAGGTTCGCCCAACCCTCGCGGATGGGGTCGATCCACTTCCAGGCGGCATCCAGTTCGTCGCGCCGCATGAAGAGCGTCAGGTTGCCCTTGACCACGTCCATCAGCAGGCGCTCGTAGGCATCCAGCGGTCGGTCCTTGAACGTGTCGGTCAGGTCCAAGGACAGGTCCACCGGCCGCAGACGCATCAGCTCGCCGGGCAGCTTGGTCTGGATGGTGAGCGTGATGCTCTCGTCCGGCTGCAGTCGGATGACCAGTCGGTTCGGAATATTGGTGCCGTGGGCGGGTTCGAAGATGTGGTGCGGCACTTCTTCGAAGGACACCACGATTTCGCTCAGGCGGTCCTGCATGCGCTTGCCGGTGCGCAGGAAGAACGGTACCCCCGCCCAGCGCCAGGTATTGATCTCGGCCTTCAGCGCAACAAAGGTCTCGGTCATGCTGCGCGGCGGCACGCCGGGCTCCTGCAGATACCCCGGCACAGGTTTGCCCTCGACGGCACCGGCGCGATACTGGCCGCGCACGGTCTTGTGCTGCACGTCGAGCTCCGTCATGGGCTTGAGCGCGTGCAGGACCTTGAGCTTTTCATCGCGCATGGCGTCCGCGTCGCTCGAGGCCGGCGGCTCCATGGCGAGGATGCACAGCAGCTGCAGCAGATGATTCTGGACCATGTCGCGCATGGCGCCGGTCTGGTCGTAGAACTCGCCGCGGCCTTCGGCGCCGACGTGCTCGCCCACCGTGATCTGCACATGACTGATGAAGCCACGGCGCCACAGGGGCTCAAACAGGGTATTGCCGAAGCGCAGGGCAATCAGGTTCTGCACCGTCTCCTTGCCCAGGTAATGATCGATTCGATAAATCTGTTTTTCGTGGAAGATCGAGCCTACCAGCTGGTTGATGGCCTCGGCGGAGGCGCGATCCTGGCCCAGCGGCTTCTCCAGCACCACGCGCGATTTCTGCGTCACGATGCTGGCGCGGCCGAGGTTCTCGCAGGTCGATGTGAACAGGCTCGGCGCCATCGACAGGAACATCACGCGCACACGGTCTTCACTGCCGCGCAGCTTCTCCGCGAGCCGGTCAAAGTCCTCCGGCACCGTCGCGTTCACGGGCAGGTAGTCGATCAGTGTCGTAAATTCCTGCCAGTGCGCCGCGGTGAATTCACCTTCGCTCAGGTGCGGGCGGCATTTTTCTTCGACCTCGGCGAGGTAGCCCTCACGGGTATGGCGGCTGCGTGCGACCGCGATGATGCGCGACGCTGCCGTGACCTGGCCGGCGCTCACGCGCCGGTACAGCGCGGGCAGGAGTTTGCGCATGGCAAGGTCGCCGGTGCCACCGAAGAGGATCAGATCGAACGGTTCAAGTTTCTGCATCGTAATGGCGCCCGTAATGCTGAAGGCAGCAGAATAACGCAGATTTCTTCACAGGAAAGGGGCAACGCATGAGCACTAACGGGGCACCCCTGCAGCCGCGGGTCGCGGAGGTGACCGAACGCATCCGCGAGCGTTCCTGGGCCGAACGCGACGATTACCTGAAACGCATGGCCGCGGCGACCGCAAAGGTCACGACACGTTCACGCCTGTCGTGTACCAACCTGGCGCACGGCTTTGCCAGTTCCGAGCCCACCGACAAGGAGGCGATCAAACAGCTGCGCTGGCCGAACATCGCCATCATCAATTCCTATAACGACATGCTCTCGGCGCACCAGCCGCTGGAGCGCTATCCCGTGATCCTGCGCGCCGCGGCCCGCGAGGTCGGCGCCACCGCGCAGGTGGCCGGCGGGGTGCCCGCGATGTGCGATGGCATCACGCAGGGCATGCCGGGCATGGAGCTGTCGCTGTTCAGTCGCGACGTGATCGCCATGGCCACCGGTGTGTCACTCGCGCACGGCATGTTCGATGCGACGCTGTGCCTGGGCGTGTGCGACAAGATCGTGCCGGGCCTGCTGATCGGCGCGCTGGCGTTCGGCCATCTGCCGACCATCTTCGTGCCCGGTGGACCGATGCCCTCGGGCGTCGCCAACAAGGACAAGGCGCGCATCCGCAAGCTGTTCGCCGAAGGCAAGGTGGGACGCGCGGAGCTGCTGGAGTCCGAAGCCGGCAGCTATCACTCCGCCGGCACCTGCACGTTCTATGGCACCGCCAACAGCAACCAGATGCTGATGGAAGTCATGGGGCTGCACCTGCCCGGCAGCGCGTTCATACCGCCGAACACCCCGCTGCGTGATGCGCTGACGGCCTACGCCGCCAAGCGCGCGGCGCAGATCACAGCGTTGGGTACTGACTACCGGCCCCTGGCGCGCATGATCGATGAACGCGCCCTGGTCAACGCGGTCGTGGGCCTCTTGGCGACCGGCGGCAGCACCAACCATACGCTGCACCTGATCGCCATCGCGCGCGCCGCGGGGCTGATCCTCGACTGGGAGGACTTCCATCATCTGTCCGATGTCGTGCCGCTCTTGACGCGTATCTATCCCAACGGCAGCGCCGACGTGAATCATTTCCACGCCGCCGGCGGCATGGGTTTCCTGGTGCGTGAACTGATTGATGCGGGACTCATGCATGCGGATGCGCGCACAGTGGCCGGTGCAAACTTGCGCGATTACGCAAAGGAACCGTGGCTGTCACCCGAAGGCCTGGCATGGCGCGATGCGCCCAAGGTCAGTGGCGACACCTCGGTGCTGCGGCCGGCCAGTGATCCGTTCAGCAAGGACGGTGGCCTGAAATTACTGCGCGGCAACCTCGGGCGTGCGGTCATCAAGACCTCTGCCGTCGCCGAGGCGCATCGCGTGGTCGAGGCGCCGGCGCGCATCTTCAATGACCAGGAGGAGGTGCTGAAGGCCTTCCGAGCCAAGCAGCTCGAGTGCGATGCCGTCGTGGTCGTGCGCTACCAGGGACCGCGCGCCAACGGCATGCCCGAGCTGCACCAGCTAACCCCCGCGCTGGCCTCGCTGCAGGACCGCGGCTTTCACGTGGCGCTGGTCACGGACGGGCGCATGTCCGGTGCCTCGGGCAATGTGCCGGCGGCGATCCATGTCACGCCCGAAGCCCTTCATGGGGGGGCGCTCGCCCGGCTGCGCGATGGCGATGTCATCCGGCTGGACAGTCATACTGGCATCCTGGAGGCGAAGGTCACCGAGGCGACGTTGCATGCCCGCACCGTGGAACCGGTCGATCTCAGTGCCAATGACACCGGCATGGGCCGGGAGCTGTTCAAATTGTTCAGGACTTACGCGGCCGGTGCCGAAGAGGGCGCGGGCGTGGCGGCGTACAAGGCGGAATAATGAAGATTCGTGACGTTCTGGCGCTGGCGCCGGTGATTCCGGTGCTGACGGTGGAGAAGCTGGAGCACGCGGCTCCGCTGGCGAAGGCGCTGTATGCCGGTGGTTTGAAGGTGCTGGAAATCACCCTGCGCACGGCCGTCGCACTGGATGTGATCGCGGCGATGCGGGTGGCGGCACCGGAGGCCATCGTCGGCGCGGGTACCCTGATCAAACCGGCGGATTTCGCAAGCGCCGCGGGCGTCGGGGCGCAGTTCGCGGTAACTCCCGGGCTCACGCCGCAGCTGGCCGAGGCCGCCGCCAAGGTCAGCTACCCGTTGCTCCCCGGCATTGCGACCCCCAGCGAAATCCTCCAGGCCCTGCAGTTGGGCTACGACACCCTGAAATTCTTCCCCGCCCAGCCGGCCGGGGGCATCCCCATGCTGCAGGCCTTCGCGGGGCCCTTCGCCAATGTGGCCTTCTGCCCTACCGGCGGCATTTCCCGGGAGAGTGCGCCCGCATTTCTCAGACTGCGCAACGTACTGTGCGTGGGCGGATCCTGGGTGGCGCCGACCGCATTGGTCGAGTCGGGTGACTGGGCGGGCATCGAGGCTCTGGCCCGCGACGCGGCCGCGCTGCCGCGGCACGCCTGAATTGCTGGCGGGACCGGTCCCCGTGACCGTTTGGTGACACTTCCGGCACCCCCCGGTGGTGTGCTGCCGGCATGCACAGGATCGGCATTGTGGGGGTGTCGTACCGGCACGCAACCGCCGGTCAGGTCGCGCAGTTTGCCGTGCCCAAGGATGCGCTCGCCCATCGATTGGGGGTGCTGCGCGAGGCGCTGCAGGGCGCCGAAGTGATGTATCTGTCCACCTGCAACCGGGTGGAAATCATCTATGCCACACCCGAACCGGCCATCGATCGCCGGGCCGATGTCTTTCGGGCCCTGACCGGCCGCACACCGGTCAACGGCGAGGCAACTGCCGCACTGCGGGCGTGGACCGGGGAGGCCGCCGTCGAGCACCTGCTGCTGGTCGCCTGCGGCATGGATTCGGCGCAGGCGGGTGAGCAGGAGGTTTATGTGCAGCTGCGGGCCGCCTGGCAGGCCGCGCGCGAAGCCAAGGTGTCCGGTCCGCTGCTGGACCGCATCATCAGTGAGGCCATGACCATGGCCCGCCAGGCCCATCGGATCGTCACGCATGATGCGCCCTCGATGGCGGACCTCGCCGTCGGACGGGTGTTGCAGCAACTCGAGGGTCGCCCGGCCCACCCCGTGGGCCTGGTCGGCGTCTCTCCCATGACGCGCCGCTGCGGGCTGATGCTGCGCGAGCGCGACGTACCCGTCACGGTCATCAACCGCACCCTGGACACGGCGCAGGAGCTGGCCACCGAACTGGGTGCCACCGCGGTCTCGCTGCAGGCATTTCGCCAGGATCCGCTCGCGCCGGGCTGTTCGGTGCTGATCTGCGCCAGCGGTGCGAGCGCGGCCGTGATCGATCGCGAAGTGCTGGTGAAGCTCGCCACGGCACGGCCGCTGCTGATCGATTTCGGCCTGCCGCCCAACGTGGACGTGGATGCGGCGCGGGTGCTCGATTTCACGCGTGTCGGCATGGATGATCTGGTGCAAACTGCGCGCGGCGGCCGCGTCGCGCATCTGATGCGCCTGGCGCCGGTGCGCGCCGCGATCGATTCGCACCTGGCGCGACTGCGCAGCGAACTGGCCGCGCGGACCATCGGGCCCCAGCTTGCGCAGCTGCGCGATGATTTCGAGCGCATCACCGCCGGGGAAGTGGACCGGTTGCTGCGCGAGGTGCTGCAGGACCTTACCGAGGGCCAGCGCAACCAGCTCTCCGGCTGGGGTCGCACGCTCGCACATCGCCTGGCGCACCTGCCCCTGTCGGGCATGCGGGCGGCCGCGGAGCACGCAGGTCCGGAAGCCACCGAAGCGTTTTTCAGAGAAGCCCGCTTGCGCCGCAAGGCCGGTGCCGGCGATACCGAGTGAACTATGCATAAGAAAGAACCGCACGTCCGCTCCGAGCAGATCTACCAGCGCGCCCTGCGCGTCATTCCCGGCGGCGTCAATTCACCCGTGCGCGCGTTTCGCGCCGTGGGGGGCACCCCGATCGTCATCG